>Ga0233434_1001863_pt1 | contig 19516 bp, 26 predicted proteins | sample SI_122_August201_4_FD_182738 | JGI IMG/M metagenome (GOLD analysis project Ga0233434, IMG submission 182738) | Seawater microbial communities from Saanich Inlet, British Columbia, Canada - SI_122_August2016_120_MG | ecosystem: Environmental > Aquatic > Marine > Inlet | place: Canada: British... | reverse complement strand
CAAGTTGTTAGAAAAAGTAGAAGATGGGTATAGACGATTTGAGTTTACTGATGATGGAATATCTCCTCGTTCTAGATTGGGAATAGATAATGGAATCTTTTGGGATACTGGTGATGAGTCTGATGAGGCTGGTCATATTACAGAGGATCCAATTTTGCGTGTAAAAATGATGGATAAGAGAATGTCTAGATTAGATTTGATACTAGAGAGAATTCCTAAAGAACAACAAGCAGTATCTTTTGGAGTTGAGGATTTCACTATTATTTCATGGGGTTCTACAATTGGACCAGTACTTGATGCAATAGACATGCTAAAAAAAGAAGGAATCTCAATTGGACTTGTTCAAATGAAATTAATGCATCCATTTCCTGGCGAGTATGTCACATCTTTGTTACAAGATGCTAAAACCATTATTGATGTTGAAGCCAATCAATCTGGACAACTAGGAAAACTATTCAAACAAAATGTTAATCGTGATGTTGATTACTTTATCTTAAAATACACTGGACGTGCAATGACTAGTACTGAAGTTTATGATTCACTTAAGAAAATTGTACAAAACAAATCAGGCAAACGGGAGGTTTTAATGCATGGCGCTTAAACCTGCTGAATTTAAAACCGATGTCCATAATGATTGGTGTCCTGGTTGTGGTGACTTTGGAATAGTCAATGCACTCCAAATGGCACTAGCTGATATGGGATTACAACGAGACAAAACTGCAATATTTTCTGGAATTGGATGTTCTGGAAAAACATCTCACTACATCAACACGTATGGTGTCCACACATTACATGGACGAGTTTTAACATTTGCACAAGGTGCAAAGATTGCAAATCCTGAGATGACAGTAGTGGCAGTTGGTGGAGATGGTGATGGTTTAGGTATAGGTGCTGGTCATTTTGTTGCAGCAGGTAGACGAAATGTAAACATGACTTATCTAATTTTTGATAATGGTGTTTATGGATTAACCAAAGGACAAGCATCTCCTACATTGAAATTAGGTGAAAAAACAAAATCACTTCCATCCCCCAATACAAATTCTAATGTAAATCCAATCGGATTGGCAATTGCAAGTGGATTTACTTTTGTGGCACGAGGTTACTCTTATGATATTAAACATCTCAAATCTTTGATAATTCAAGCAGTCAAACATCCAGGACTATCATTTTTGGATGTATTACAACCATGCCCTACATACAATGATCTTAACACTAGAGATTGGTATGCAGGAGCTGATTTGATGGATGAGGCACAAAAAAGACATTCAAGAATATACAAATTAGAAGATACAGGATATGAGCCAACAGTTCACTATGATTCTGAAGTTGAAACAAATGAAAAACTATCTCAGGCATTGATTAAATCATTAGAGTGGGGAAACAAGATTCCAACTGGTGTATTTTATAAAAATGAAAACACTACTCCATACACTGTAAGACTACAAGATAAGATTCCAAATTATTTAGAAAATCCTCCAGCAAAACAAAATATTTCTAAAGATGGTTTTTCTAATACTGATATTTCAAAAATATTAGATTCCTTGGAAGTATAATTTATTTTTGTAATTTAGATGCCATTTCCAAAGTACCATCTACCATTTCTTTTAATCTGATTTGTGCCTCTTCATCTAAAACAGAATTTTCTTTAATTGACTCTGTAGTTAGAAATACAGCTTTGGGGTTTGCTGTTACTCTAAAATATGATAGCAGTTGTGTAACTAGAGTTTGTACATTGACAAAACTAATACTTCCAGCACCTAAAATTACCATTCCTGCTACTTTACCTTCTGTTTTTTTATAATTTACATATTCAAACAAATTTTTCAGTGCAGAACTAAAAAATGAATTGTAAATTGGAGTTCCAATTAACCAAATGTCTGCATCCATAATGTCATTTGCTGCAGTCTTTGTTTCTTCATTATACTCCTCATCAAATCCCTTATAGCAGTCAATATTACCATCTGATAAATTAATCAATTTTGTATCTTGATTTTTTGTTTTAGTATACTCGTAAACATATTTCATTAAAATTTGAGTATTAGCTGCTTTTCTTGGACTACCTGAAATGATTACAATTTTCATGATTTCATCCGTTTGGCTTTGTATTTAAATTTCAATGATATTTTTTATTCAATCTTGATCATTATGTGTCTCATCCTCAAAATGGAATTGAATCTAAGATTATAACTCTCACACAATGACCTTTCTTATGCCAAAAATTATCATATACATCGCAACAAGTTTGGATGGATATATTGCAAGAGAAGATGGAAGTATAGATTGGCTTCCTGAATCTGCTGAATCTGGATATGATGCATTTTACAAATCCATTGACACTGTAATTATGGGTAAAACTACGTATGATCAGGTTTTAACATTTGGAGAATACCCCTACAAAGATAAGAAATCATTTGTTTTCACAACAACTAATCACACTAAAGATGAACATATTGAATTTGTATCTGATGTTGATAAATTTGTTAAAGATAATTTTCCTGGTGTAGGAAAAAACATTTGGTTAGTTGGAGGTGCACAAATCATTACATCTTTTCTAAAACAAAAAGCAGTAGATGAGATAATTGTAACTATAATTCCAGTTCTTTTAGGTAAAGGCATTCCACTCTTTAAAAATATAAAAAGTGATACAAAACTTGAATTGATAAAAACTAAAAAATATATCCAATTAGTCGATTTACATTACAAAGTTTTGACCTAGTCATTATTTTGCACCTAAGAAGTTATAGCCAAGTTTCATCAACTTTTAATTTACAATTGAATATTCCTGAATCTAATACAATTTTTAGAAAATCAATTCTCAAAGGTTTCTTTGAACCTCAATTACTTAATTTAGATTTTAAAAAATCTCCAATAAAACATCCCTCAATTAATGATGATGGTCTTATGCAGTCTGATTTGTTGCATGTATTTTTTGATGTTGATACTGGTTCTGATTATCCTGATGGTGATGAATGGTTTATTGTAGATATGCTGTTTCCACACGATGTTTCTATTCCTGATTCTTTAAAAGGCACTGACTACTTTACAACTATTTCAGTTGATGATGGACCAACGTATTGGCATCATCGTGAATTAATTCGTTACAAGTATGGAAAATCTAAAAAATTAGATGACGCTTTAGATTTTCTAAAATCAAAATACAAAGAACTTTATGAATTATTAGAACCTCTGCAAAAAGATCTCATGTAATTTCTTTCCATGATTCATTTTTGAAATTATATTTTTTGTTTTTAGATGATGCTGTATTAAGACGCCATCTAGTTAATTCTGAATCAAATTTGTAGATGATCTCTGAAATTCCATCTGGTATTTTTTTTGGATCTAGATGATATGGTAATAACTCTAAAACAGAATCAATTTTCTCTACGGCATTATCAAATTTTTGTCTGTCTTCAGTATCTATGACAAAATTAATTTTTGGATTTCCTGAAAAATTTATTATGATCTTTAATGCATTACTACTTCCTCTTCTTCGTTTCATTTCTTTGAAAACTGATTTGACTTTCTCCCATCGTTTAAACTCAAACCATTGAAAAAATTCTTCATTAAATGTAAGTGGAATATCTATTTCTAGAAAACTCACAAAATTCTCATCAATTATGTCAATTTCTTCTTGGTTGATTGTAAAATGAGAATTTAAAAATCCATACAACACTTCAATTTCCCATGGTGAAATGCCATAATATCGAAATGATGTTTCTAGTTTTTCAGCCAATAATCTTGAATCCTCAAAATTGTAATTAAAGCTTCAAAGTTGTGCCCAATTAGGATAAATCAATCTTAAAATTAAAATTACATGAATATTACATCAACATTAGATATGAAGAAAGAATATGTTGTGAAAAGCATTGATTCTGCACCTGATGGTGCACCATACGTAGTTGTTTCACTATCTTCAATTAAAGATCTTAAAGAAGGGACTCAAAATCCACAACAACCTCCATTTGGTAGTCCAAAAGTCATGGGATTCTCAAACATGGGAGATATGATGAAAGATCTAAACAAAATGATGGGTGGAATGGGAGGAATGGGTGCTCAAGGCGCTGTAACTCAATTGAAACTTGAAATGCATGAATACAAAGACATGGGTCTTTCTGTAGGTGATAAGGTCTTTTTAGATATGACTAAAGCTGAAACACTTGGTGTTTAGAATTACTATATTGTGTTAAAATATTTCCAACCATAAAATGCCATGATTGTTCCAATCACAAATAACATTGGTTTCCATGCAAATACTGGAATACTAGGGGTTGCAAGCTTTACTTTGTAATTATCTATAATTGTAGATACATTTTTTTTAATTTTATCATGCCATACACTATACTCTACTTGATATTTTTTTAGAATTGCTTCTACTTCATACACTACTGGAGTTCTTTGAGAGAATAAATGTTGAAGATAATCTCTTGAAACTTCTACTTCTGCATGAATTCCAATTAATCCTTTTTTCAAATCAACCATTCTAACATGCATTTCCCATGGTTTTTTCAATTTTAGATTTAGACCATTTCCAATTTGATTTGGTTGTTTATGTTCAAGCTTTACTTTGGTAAACCCTTCGGCTGCAAAAATTTTTGTTAATTCTTCAAAACTTTTCTTTACTACAATGTGGAGTTGTTCTACACCATCTTTACTATCTACATCAATTTTATGTTTTAATCCATCTAGAAATGAAATCGTTTTAGGATATCTTGTTTGATACTCCATTATTTTTTCACCATGATACAGCTATTTAAAGCAAAAGTAGTTTTCCTATTTTGTTTTTGGGGGATTTGATAATCCTCTTACATAGACACACTGATCTGGAGATATTGCCATTTCTGAAGAATTAATTTTTCTATCAGTTAATGTTGCACCTGAATTTTTTACTATGGCAAATGGTTTTGATTCTGCCCCCTCTCCCATTTTGTGATTGGCAATGGTTGCTAAATTATCAACTACTGCCTGAAATGTGACTTTTAGTGGATTTCCATCTAGATCCTTTTTTGATCTCATATCTAATACTGGTTCTATTCCTGCACAGGCAATTGCAACTCCTGATGTTCCGATTCTTGCAGGCATTAGTCTACTGTCTACAAGAATTATTCCAACATGAATTTGTAATTTCAAGAAAATTTTTCTTCTTAACTGCTCTGATGTCAAATACGGGTTTGTAGGATATAAAATGATTTTATCTTTTTTTGCATTTGATTTATCAATTCCAGCATTTGGTGCCATAATATCATCAGCTGATGTAATTACAAACCCACTAATTCCTCCAAAAATTTTATCCGATTCTCGAATAACCACTTCAGCTATCTGTGGTTTTAGTTGAAATTCTTTAGATATTTTATTACCATACGATGAGGTCTTGATATTATTCAAATCGATAATTCTTCCTTGTGCATTTGAGATAAATTTTGTAGAAATTACTAATACATCCCCTTCTTCTAGTTTTGAATTATTTTTTTCCAAAGTATCAAACAATACATCAAAAATATCAAATTCACCCTCCATCCGCTTAGATACCATGGGCTGAACTGTCAGGTGCACAATAATCTGTATGTTTCTTTTCTTTTTTATTGTTGTGAATAATTAGAATTTGCTAGGTATTAGAAATGAAACAAAATGAAATAGATGAAATTTTAGATCATATCAACACCAAAGTTGCTGAAGATGTTCCTAGCCTTGTAAAAATGATTGTTAGAAAAAAGATGGGTAGTTTTCAATCATTTGATGTTGAATCTTTGCCTGATTCTTTGAGAAATTGTTCTGTTGAGGAGTTAATTTCTATTGTTAAACAGGGTCTTGATACAGGAAAATTAAAAATTTAACTCTAGATTAGATTCTGAAAAGCTTTTAATTTGTAGAGCAAGCTTTTTTGGTTATGAATATTGTAGAGAAGATTCTTGCTCGTGGTGCAGGAAAGCCTTCAGTTGCCCCAGATGATGTGGTTTTTGCCAAAGTAGACAAGGTCATGATGCATGATGTATCTGGACCTGGAGTCATTAAGGTATTTGATAAATTAAAGAAACAAGGAATTTCTGTTGATAAATTATGGGATCCAACTAAAGTTTGGGTGGCAGAAGATCATTTTGTTCCATCTGCTGAAAAAGTATCTGCTGAAAATGTTGTAAAATTATCAAACTTTACTAAACAATATGGAATTGAAAAACATTTCAAATACGGAATGGGTCAGTATGGAATTTGCCATACTATATCTCATGAAGAAGCAATGGTAATGCCAGGTGATGTCTATGTTGGTGGTGACTCTCATACAAATACAACTGGTGCACTAGGAGCATTTGCATGTGGTTTGGGTCATACTGATATTGCATATGTTTTACTTAATGGAAAAATTTGGTTTAAGGTTCCTGAAACTATTCTCTTTAAACTAAATGGAAAATTACCAGATCATGTAATGGCAAAAGATGTAATTCTAAAAATTATTGGAGATATTGGAACTGATGGTGGAAATTATAGAACCATGCAGTTTGCTGGAACTGGTATTGATGAGATGTCAGTTGAAAGTAGATTGACTATGTGTAACATGACTACTGAAGCTGGAGCTAAAAATGGTATTGTAGAACCCGACCAAAAAGTAGTTGATTATCTTTCTAGTAGGGGGGCTACTAATTTTAATTTGATAACTGGTGATCCTGATGCAGAATATGCTGAAGTTATAGAGTATGAATGCTCAGAATTAGAACCAACTGTTGCAAAACCCTTTTCTCCTGAAAATATTTCAGTAGTTAGAGAAGCACCATCAGTTGAATTAGATAAATCATACATTGGTTCATGCACTGGTGCAAAGTATGAAGACTTGGAAGCTGCAGCCAAAATTCTAAAAGGAAGACAAGTAAAGATTAGAACTGAAATTTTACCTGCAGCAATCTCTATCTATAAACGAGCAATGGAAAATGGACTGCTAAAGATTTTCTTGGATGCTGGAGTTACCGTTGGACCTCCAACATGTGGTGCTTGTTGTGGTGCTCATATGGGAGTATTGGCAAAAGATGAAATTTGTATCAGTACAACAAATAGAAATTTTCCTGGAAGAATGGGCCACGTTGAATCTCAAACTTATCTTTCATCACCTATGGTGGCAGCAGCTTCTGCTGTAACTGGAAAGATTACTGATCCGAGGGACTTGAATTGAAAGGAAATATCATAAAATACGCACGAGATAACATCGATACTGATGTAATAATTCCTGGTCAATACCTCAAAGTTCACGATTATGCAGAACTTGCAACTCATGCCATGGAGGGATTGGACCCTGATTTTCACTCCAAAGTAAAAGAAGGTGATTTTATTTTATCTGGAAAAAACTTTGGTTGTGGTTCTAGTAGAGAACATGCACCTATTGCTTTATCTCATTCTGGAGTAAAAGCCGTTTTGGCATTATCTTTTGCGAGAATATTTTATAGAAATTCTGTAGATGGTGCATTTTTGCTACCCATTGAAATTGAACAAGACGCATATGATGGAATTTCTGAAGGTGATGAAATTGAGATTGATATTTCACAAAATCAAATTAAAAATAATACAAAAAATCAAACATACAAAATGAAACCATTTTCAGAAATTATTGGGAAAATAATTGCAGCTGGTGGTTTATTCAAATATCAACCTGATTCAGATTAAAATGGGCGAGACACTTTTTGAAAAGGTTTGGAAATCACATATTGTTGATGAAAAAGAATCAGGCCCATCTTTAATTTACATAGATAGACATCTAGTTCATGAGGTAACTTCCCCCCAAGCATTTGATGGATTGAGAATAAATAACAGAAAAGTACGACGTCCTGATTTAACCATAGCTACAATGGATCACAATGTTCCAACAAGCGATAGATCTTTACCCATACTCGACCAAACATCTGCAATACAAATTCAAACACTAGAAAAAAATTGCAAAGATTTTGGAATCACCTTATTTGATATTAACAGCCCTCATCAGGGAATTGTTCATGTTATTGGTCCTCAATTGGGAATAACTTTACCTGGTAGTACAATTGTTTGTGGTGATAGTCATACCTCAACTCATGGTGCATTTGGTGCACTAGCCCTAGGAATTGGAACTAGTGATGTAGAACATGTATTGGCATCACAAACCATGTGGTTAGAAAAACCAAAACCATTTGAAATCAAAGTAGAGGGGAAGATAAAAAATCCTCATGCTGTAACTGCCAAAGATATTGTACTATCAATTATCAAAAATATTGGAACAGGAGGCGGTACGGGTACAGTAATTGAGTATTCTGGACAAGGAATCTCTGATTTATCCATGGAGCAGAGAATGACTATCTGCAACATGTCAATTGAGGCTGGTGCTCGTGCTGGAATGATTGCACCTGATGAGAAAACATTTGATTATTTGAGGGATAGAAAATACACTCCAAAAAATTATGAAACTTTGGTTGAAGAGTGGCAAGATACTCTCAAAACAGACGGTGATGCTAAATTTGAAAAAGAATTTGTTTTAGACATTAATGATATTGCACCTCAAGTTAGTTGGGGGACAAACCCTGGAATGACTTGTGATGTTACTGATTCTGTTCCAACCCCTGATGAATATTCTAATGGTGATGAGAATCAAAAGAAAGGTGCACAAAAGGCACTTGATTATATGGATTTACAGTCTGGTGTTGCAATTGAGGACATCAAAATTAATCGTGTCTTTATCGGGTCCTGCACTAATGCAAGATTAGAAGATTTGATTGAAGCCTCCAAAGTGATTAGAGGTCAGAAAGTTTCATCTGATGTTAATGCAATGGTGGTACCCGGTTCTCAGATGGTAAAAAAACAAGCAGAAGAGATGGGTCTTGATAAAATTTTTACTGATGCTAATTTTGAATGGAGAGAAGCAGGATGTAGTATGTGTCTTGGAATGAATCCTGATATTTTATCCCCTGGTGATAGATGTGCTAGTACTTCAAATAGAAATTTTGAGGGAAGACAAGGTACTGGTGGTAGAACTCATTTGGTCAGCCCTGTAATGGCAGCAGCTGCTGCAATTAATGGACATTTTGTGGATGTTAGGACATTGGATTTGAATTAAAATGGAGTCTTTCAAAAACGTAAAGAGCATTGTTACTCCCCTTGATAAGGTAAATGTTGATACTGATCAAATCGTTCCTAAACAATTTTTAAAATTAGTTCAAAAATCTGGATTTGGAAAATTCTTATTTTTTAATTGGAGATTTGATGAAAATGAAAATCCAAAATCTGATTTTATTTTAAATGATTCAAAATATGATGGTTCTAAAATTTTAGTAGCTGGAGATAATTTTGGATGTGGTTCTAGTAGAGAACACGCTGTTTGGGCTCTGCAAGACTATGGATTTTCTGTAATTATTTCATCTTCTTTTGCTGATATTTTCTTTAGCAACTGCTTCAAAAATGGAATTTTACCTATCACTTTAGATCAAAAAACAGTTGAACTACTCCAGCAAGAAACAAATCCTATTTCTGTAGATTTGGAAAAACAAACCATAACAACTGATTCTCAAGAAATTATTTTTGAAATCGATTCTCATAAGAAAAAAATCCTCTTAGAAGGCTTGGATGATATTGCACAAACTTTTCAATTAGAAGATAAAATAGTTGAATTTGAAAAAAATTCTACAATCCCATCTGTTTTATAATCTTCTTTACTGTTTTTTCATTTCTTTCTAAAACCATTGGAGATTCTGCATCAATCCATTCTTTATCTCCTATGTCAAATGCACTGATTTTTCCTTCTTTTGATAATTCTTGTAAAATATCATATGATAGGTTGATTTCTTTTTGTTTTTGTTTTTTCTTTATTCGTTTAATGATGTCTTGTCCTAGCATGTAAATTCCAAGACATTCTGATAATTGTAATTCCATTATTGGCTTTTCTTTGAATTCTTTGATAATGCCATCTTTTACTATTGCAAATCCTGTCTCTTCTTTTCTTTTTGTTCTAGTTGCAATACATGCTGAACTCTTTTTCTTTTTGAAAACCTCTTTCATTTTTTTAACATCTACTGCACATAGATTATCTACAAACCACAACAAAAATTCTGATTCATTTTTGAGTTTTTTCTCAATGTGTAACAAATCTCCTCCTGTACCACTTTGAGAATCTTGAACAAATGTAATGCTTTTTTGATTTTCATAATAATTCTTGATTTGTCCTCCCAGCCCATTAAAATCTGAAATGATGATTATTTCTTTAATGAAACTAAATGATTTTAGATATTTTACAACATAATCAATCAATGGCTTGTTGTTGATTGGCGACATTGCTTTTGGAAAGAATTCAGTATATGGCTTACCTCTAGTTCCTTTGCCGCCTGCTAGAATTACCGCTTTCACAGTCTAACGGTATGATTTCTGCTTTCTTCTTCTTGCACCAGGTCCGCCAAATTTCTTTGGTTCTTTTCTTCTGGCGTCTCCACTGATTAGATATTTATCAAAATCTGAGATTCTCTTTCTAAGGTCATCTCTAGTGGATTTTGGAAATGGATGGTCTTTTGGTTCTTTTTTTGACTTTGTCCATCCTATGAGTGCTCTTGAAATTCCAGTTGCAATTGCACTGGCTTGTCCCATGAAACCTCCTCCTCTTACTCTGATAGAAATATCAATTTTATCTCTCAAATCACCTGTAATTTCTAAAGGTGCTAAAATTACTTCTCGTGCAGTTTCTTGAGGAATCATTTCTACTGGAACATTGTTAATTCTGACTTTACCTTTTCCTTTTGTAATGTAAACATGTGCACTAGCTGTTTTTCTAGTTGCAAAATAAATTTCAGTTTTTGGTACTGTCATTCAGTCCACCCTATTACTCTGCACAATTCTCCCATTGCTGTATAGTTTGATGCAGTTTTTCTAATCAATGCTTTTTCAAATTGAATTTTCTCAAATGGTTTTAATTCTTGTGGTGATCCGACATATGCTCTGAGTCTTTTGAATGCAGCAATACCTGATGGTTTGCCTTCATATGGTAACATTCCACGAATCATTTTTGAGATAATGGTGTCTGGTCTTCTGTAGTGTTTAGGTCCGTGTTTGTAATTGATGATACTGTTAATTTCTAAAAATCCTCTGTATTCGCTGATGAGATTAGATCTACTTCCACTGTACATTATTTTTTCACAATTAACAACTGTAACTCTATTTCCTTTTATCAATAATTTTGCTACGTGTGAGGCTAATCTACCTGCAATGTGATTTGTGGCATCTACTACAATTGGTCTGTCTGTTCTGACTACTGTCTCTTGTTTAGATGCTCCACCTGGTTTGTTTAATCTTCCATTAGCCAAGTAGTACAACTCCTTTTCCTGTTGGGTTTTCTTCAATTAGTTTTGAATGACTGATTAATTTTCCACCATTTTCTATGATTTTGTTGGCTGCAGAATTTGAAATTGAGAAAGAGTATAATGTAATTTTATGAGAAATATTTCCTGTTCCTAGAACCTTTCCTGGGAATACTACGACATCATTTTCTTTTGTTAGTTGATCTATTCGATTTAGGTTGATGTCTCGTCTTGCAATTGATGGTTTTAATGCATATTCTGCTAATTTTGCCCAAATTGGGGCATCATTTTTTGTTGATGCACTCTTTAGATCTTTTGCCATACGTATGACGACTTGATTAGTCATGTGAATACTGCGCCTTAAAACCCAAATATAATGTCTATGCTTGACTTAATCTTTAATTTGACCAATCATTTCTTTGAATTCGCCTAGTTTGTTATTGACTTCATCAATTCCTGATAGGATGATTTGTTCAGGTTTGAGTGCACCTGTAGATTCTACAGTTAGTGTACTTTCTCCTTCCTTGTCAGTATCAGTAAGGGTTGAAATGTTTGAAGAATTCCATTTTGCATGGTCTGTACCACGTCCTAGTCTTGCATAACACTCAATTTTGATTCTTTGACCTGGTGCTAATTGGACAATTGGAATTTTATCTGAAATTGGTTTGATTGAATCATCTTCTGAGGATAATTCGTTTGAAAGAACTGTTCTAGTTGTATCTGAATCCCCTGAATCTAGAACTAGCATAACTTTACAGTTAGAACAACCAGTTTCGCTGTCACAATCACATTTTGATGGTTCGTTAAATCTAGACAAGTCTGTTTTTATTGGAATTAATCCTAGTCTGTGTGCTAAACCTTCATCTGCTAATACTGATGAATTCTCTATGATATCTACGGTATCTATTGCAAATACTGGGACTCCATTTAGACATACACGTCTGAGTGCATTTGCATATTGTAATGGAATGCCTTTTAGCTTTACTGACATTGTTTGATTATCTTGATTAATTATTTCTAAGGATGACAAATCTTGAAAAAAATCTTTAAAATCCACATAAAAATCTAGCTTGTTTTGGGCATTGCTGAAAAATACTTGATATCTGACATTTTACCATTTTAGATATGCTTAAGTTCATACCTTTCATAATTGACCTATGGATTTTGAAAATGATGTAGTAAAGACACTGAACATTGGTGATGGGCCAAATGGAGTGGCAGTTAACACTGCTACAAATTTTATTTATGTTGCAAATGGTGGAGATGGTAAATACTCTGTAGTTGATGGAACTTTTGGGTCTCCAACATTTCATGAGGTAATAACTTCTCCCTCTTTAGGACCTTCATCTATAGCATTAACTGCAGTAGACATAAACCCTGATACAAATGAAATTTACATTACTGGTAGTACGACAATTGGAAAAATTTTTGTGATTGATGGTTTTACACATGCTTTTGCATATGATTTCATTGTACCTGCATTTCCTGTAGGTGTTGCAGTAAATCCTTTTGATGAATACTTGTTTGTTGCAAGTGGGCATCCGACTAACAGCGTTGTTTCTAAAATTGATGTAGATCCAATCCCTCCACAAGATCCTACATCATATACTAATGTTGGAACTTTTTCACGCGGATTGGATATTAATCCAGATACAAATAGGGTCTTTGTTGTAACTGATTCTCCTGGTACACTTTCAGTTATTGATGGTGAGACAAATAATATCATAGATACTACTCCAATTGGTAGTTATCCTACCGGCGTAGTTGTAAATCCTTTCAGTGGTCTTGTGTATACTGTTGATAGGGGCTCTGGAACTGTTACTGTAGTTCAAGACATTGCATCAGGCCCTCCTCCTAATCCTGATACTGATGGCGATGGAGTTACTGATGACATTGATATTGGAGTAGGTCAATTCAATGATGGTAAATCTCCAATTCCTACAACTGGTAGAATAGTAAATTATGGTGACCAAGAGATTCTCATTTCAGATGAAGATGATCCAAACTTGGGTGTAATTATTGAATCCTTGGACTTTACAGGTCCAACTCCTGCAGAAATTCTTGTTTGTAGTGATAAAGCAAAAATCTTCATTGATGCAGCAGTTGACCCACATGATGATGTCACTGTAACTTGTGGTAGTGTAATTTTAGAGGTATTTCATGGACCAGTACAAGCCGAGTTTTATGGTGATGATGGTTCTATCGGATTTGCAACTTTGGATGTTGGAGATGAAATTATTTTTGATCCTATAACATCTACTTTTACAAACAATGGAGTCAATCCTGTAATTGTCACAGTTAATGGTATTCCAACTACAATCAATCCTGATGAAACAGTAACCATTGATGATACAGCACCAATAATCATACTAAATGGCGATAACTCCAAAATCGTAGACTTGAATGGTGCATATACAGAATTAGGTGCTATAACAGATGATGGTTCACCAGTGGTTATCAACTCTTCAGTAAACCCTACAATTGAAGGAACATACCTTGTAACGTATGATGCAACAGACTCTGCAGGAAATACTGCAATCCAAGTAGTAAGAACCGTAAATGTGCATCCTCAATTCTGTGAGCAAAATGCAACTACATTTGCTAGTGTGATCATTGGAACATCAGGCGATGATACTCTTAGTGGGACCCAAGGAAATGATGCAATTCTTGGTCTTGCAGGAAATGACAGCATAAAAGGAAATGATGGTAATGATTGTTTGATTGGTGGAGATGGAGTTGATAGATTATCAGGTGGTGCAGGAGATGATGACTTGTATGGTGATGAAGGTAATGATTTACTGCAAGGTGGAGCAGATAATGATGTGATTTATGGTGGAATTGGTAATGATATAATTTCTGGAGGATTAGGTAATGACATTTTATATGGTGATGAAGGTATTGATCATCTTACAGGACGAGAAGGTGATGATACCCTAAATGGTGGCGATGATGGTGATGTATTGTCTGGTGGTGATGGCAATGATATCTTGAATGGTGGCAATGGAAATGATTCTGTTTTAGGTAGAGCAGGTGATGATGAATTATCTGGAGGTGCAGGAAATGATGTTTGTCTTGGTGATACTGGAGTAGATACTGCAGATCTAACATGTGAAATTGCAGTCGAGTAAAATATTTTTAAAAATTATAATCTAAACTCAAATGTACAGATAAATAACAAACAATAAAATCTATTTTAGAAATGACTGATGTTACTGTAGCACGATTTTCTTTTGAAGGAGAAAAATTTGAAATTTTAGTAAAACCTGATCCTGCACTGGATTACAAAATGGGTAAGAAAAAGGATATTTCAGCAATACTAGTTTCTGAAGATATTTACACTGATTCTGGAAAAGGTACAAAACCATCTACTGAAAAATTACTCAAAGCTTTCAAGACTGAAGACCAAACAGAGATCGCTCAAATAATAATGGAAAAAGGTGATCTTAACCTTACAACTGATCAAAGGCGAAAAATGATTGATGATAAGAGAAAACAGATTATAGAATTTATTGTTAAAACATATGTTGATCCTAGAACCCACTTACCTCACCCTCCAGTAAGGATCGAGAATGCCCTAAAAGATGGTCGAGTTTCAATTGATCCTCAAAAAAATGTAGAAGAACAAGTAAAAGAAATCGTTGAAAAACTTCGTTCAATAATTGCATTAAAATCTGAAAATCTAAGTTTAGAAATTATAATTCCTGCACAGTATGCGTCTCAATCATATGCAGTTTTAAAATCTGTAGGATCTCTAAAAAAAGAAGAATGGCAAAATAATGGTTCTCTAAAAGCAATACTTGAAATACCCGCTGCAGCGAGACCAAACGTGATCGATAGATTAGGTTCTATAACAAAGGGTTCTGCTTCAGTTGAGGTAATGAAATAATGGCAGATAAAAGGAAATACGTTATTCCTGGCGATGTAGTTACTACTGGTCCTTTCCGTCCTGAGCAAAACGTAATTCTTGATGGTGATAAAATAATTGCCACCATGGTTGGTATTTCTGAAATTTATGATGATTCTGTTAGGGTACTTCCATTAGCTGGAAAATATATTCCAAAAATTGATGACTTGGTAATTGCCAAAGTCAATTCACACACATCATTGTCTTGGGAATTGGACATTAATTCTTGCTATGTGGGATTTTTGCCTGCACAAGATGTTTTTGGACGTGATTTTTCTGCTCATGCTGATGAACTTACTTCAAAACTAAAAACAGGTGATCTTGTTGCTGCAAGAATTGCTAATTTTGATAGAACTAGAGATCCTCTTGTAACTATTGCTGATAGAGATTTAGGTAAAATTGATTCTGGTGTACTAGTACCAATTTCTCCAAGTAAAGTCCCACGACTGATTGGAAAGAAAGGTAGCATGATTCAGATGATTGAAATGGGAACTGATGCTGCTGTAACTATTGGACAAAATGGTTGGGTAGTGGTTTCTTGTGAATCCCCAGAGGGATTATTAAAGGCCAAAAAAGCCATTGAAATGGTTAATGAAAAAGCACATGTTGCTAATTTGACTGAACAAGTGAAAGAAATGTTAGAAATAAAGGATACTGAATCATAATGGGCGGAAGAGACGCAACAATGGTCCTATTGGACGAGAATGGTATACGTTGTGATGGCCGTAAAATTGATGAACCACGTAAAATTATGATTAGAGCTGGTGGACTAAAAAACGCTGATGGCTCTGCATACATTGAATTTGGTGATAACAAAATCTTAGTTGGTGTTTTTGGCCCAAGAGATGTTCATCCAAAACACATGTCTAACACTGACACTGGAATTCTAAGAGTCAGATATCATATGGAGCCATTCTCTGTTGATGAAAGAAAAAGACCAGCACCTTCAAGAAGAGAAATTGAAATATCTAAAGTAATCAAAGAAGCATTAGAACCTGCAGTAATGTTGGAGAAATTCCCAAGAACTGCAGTTGATGTATTTATTGAAGTTTTACAAGCCGATGGTGGAACTCGTTGTGCAGCACTTACTGCAGCATCTGTTGCACTAGCTGATGCTGGAATTCCAATGAGAGACATGGTTGCAGCAATTGCTTCTGGTAAAGTTGCAGATACTATTATTCTTGATGTTAATAATGAAGAAGACCAAGCAGGTCAAGCAGATATGCCAGTTGGTTATATGCCAAGTCTTGAAAAAATTACCTTATTACAATTAGACGGTGTTCTAACTCCTGAAGAATACAAAAAATGTGTTCAAGTAGGTGTTGATGGATGTAAACTAGTTTATGAACTTCAAAAGAAAGCACTCAATGACAAATACTTTGGGAACAAAGGAGATTAAAGAAAATGGCATCACACTCTGTTCTTGATGATTTGAAGAAAACTCAAATTCTTGAATTATTAGAACAAGGAAAAAGAGTAGATGGTAGAGCATTAGATGAACCACGAGAATTAACTATTGAAGTTAACGCAATTCCTAAAGCAAATGGTTCTGCTAGAGTACGACTCGGAGACACTGAAACCCTTTGCGGAGTAAAAATTCAACCAGACAGACCTTTCCCAGATATGGGTGACAAAGGTATCTTCATGTGTACTGCTGAACTATTACCATTATCCCATTCTACTGTTGAAACTGGACCTCCACAAGCTCCTGTTATTGAATTGGCAAGAGTTGTTGATAGAGGAATTAGAGAAAGTCATATGATTGATGTATCAGATTTAGTTATTGAGAAAGACAAATCAGTCGTTGGTGTATTTGCTGATGTCGTAGTTATTGATTATGATGGAAATCTTTTTGATGCATGCTCTTATGCTGCTGCTGCTGCATTACTCACATCCAAAATTCCAAAATGGAATTGGGTGGATGACGCACCAGTACTTGCTGAAGGTGAGCAAACACAATTACCAATATCTACAATTCCAGTATCTGTTACCATGGGTAAAATTGGAAATCACATTATAGTTGATCCAAATGGCGATGAATGGGCTAGTATGGATGCTAGAGTTACAATTACTACTGATTCTGATGGAAACATTTGTGCTTTACAAAAAGGTGACAGTGATGGATTTACTTTAGAAGAAATGCATCAATGTGGTGATATTTCCGTTAAAGTAGGCGCAAAAATTAGGGAAAAATTAAAAGAAGCCCAAAAAGCAGGTCAATAAAATGGTTAAACACTCAAAAGCAAAAAAAGCCCTTAAAGGATTAGGTGCTCGTTACGGAATTAAACTTAGAAAACAATATTCAAAAGTTCATTATACTTTAAAAGAAAAACGAGCATGTCCTGAATGTGGTTCAACTTCTTTTAGTAGAGATGCTGTTGGAATTTGGTCTTGCAAAAAATGCAGCTATAAAGTAGCTGGAACTGCATATGACATTAAACTTTAGTGCAAAAATCACTATTGATGCCAAAGATAAGACAAAAGCAATTTTCGATTCTGTAAATACTGATAATGATTTTTATCCTGAAAATCCTGTAAAAACAGAAATAAAATTTGATAAAAAATTAACTATTTCAGTTGAATCTGAACATCTAACTCATTTGAGAGCAAATCTTAATTCGACACTTCGACTCATTCAGGCTAGTTACGATTCAATTGAATCGGTAAAGATATAATGAAATTAATTTTTTAATCAAACATGTCTTCACCTCAAATGCCTCCATGGCTTCAAGAACAAATTATGAAATTACAACAAACTCAACAAAGTCTTCAATCTATTATGACTCAAAAACAACATCTTGAAATTGAAAAAGCTGAAACAACAAAAGCTCTTGAAGAATTAAAGAAAATTGCTGATGGTGATGCTGTGTTTAAACAAGCTGGCACTGTTTTGATTAAATCAACTAAACAAGGTTCTATTGATGAGTTAGAAGAAAGAATAGAGATGGCAAAAACAAGAACAACTGTTCTTGATAAACAAGAAACTCGCGTTAAAGAAACTCTCAAAGAACAAGAAACAAAAATTACCGAAATGATGAAAGGCGGTGCTAATCCTCCATCTGCTCCACCTTCTAGTCCTCCTGCAGACGATAATCCTAGAAAATAATTTTTCAAACCATCATACAAGATATTAAGAATTCTTTAAAATGGTAATTCAGTGAAATTAGAAAATCTTAGAATTATTGTAGATGATAGAGAAAAGAAGAGTGGAATTCCTGAACTCTTAAAATCTGTTGGATTAAATGTTGAAATGAAAACTTTACCTATTGGAGATTATATCGTAGCTCCTGAAACAATAGTTGAGAGAAAAAGTATTCGCGATTTGATGGCGTCTGTGTTTGATGGGAGACTATTTGATCAATGCACTAGACTCAAAGAACATTTTGAACATCCAATTGTATTGATGGAGGGTAATGTTGATGAGATTGAAGAAATCACTGATAATCCTTTGATATTTTATGGCGCACTCTCAACAGTAGTTTTAGATTTTAAAATTCCTGTGATTCCTACTCCTAGTGCCGCACATACTGCAAAGTTATTGGTATCAATGTGTTCAAGAAAAGATGCTCCAAAGGGACCATACTTGAAGAAAATAAAAAAATCCCCTGATCTAGAACGACAACAACTTTCATCATTATGTAGTTTACCTGGAGTTGGAGAAAAATTTGCAGTGAGGATGCTTGAAAAATTTGGAACCCCTCTCAAAGTATTTACTGCAACAACTGCAGACCTTGCAAAAGTTGAAGGCTTGGGGGAGGCAAGAGCTAAGAAAATCAAAAAAGTTTTAGATACTAAAAGTAAACATCTCAAAAAAACAAATCAAAAAACACTTCATGATTCTTAGGTATATATTTTTGAATACTGATTATCATTACTAGTAATCAAAAATCTTTTGAAATATCATAATTACGTATACATTGTATTGTAAGACCTTGGATATCTTCCCAAAAATGCAATGTTTGTGAGCAAACCCTAGAGGAGATATTTTCAAAAAGCCTGACTGATACCCCTTGTGTTTATCTCAACAAAGAACGTGAAGTGTCAGTCGCTACTGAAATGTGTGTTCAATATCTTGAATCTTCAGTTGATTCTATTGTGATCAGAGATGATGATCATTCTCCAATAGGAATTGTTGGAGGTTATGATTTACTAAATCATATTCGGAAAAACCCTACTCGTGATTCTCAATATGATACCAAGGTCAAAGAAATTATGTTCACGAATTTACTTGTTGTAGAAAAGACCACTCTTTTCAAAGAGTTGATGGAAAAATGGACTAATTCAAGACGTGCCTTTGCAATTATTCCAAATTATTTTCAAGGTTATT
>Ga0233434_1001860_pt1 | contig 19566 bp, 18 predicted proteins | sample SI_122_August201_4_FD_182738 | JGI IMG/M metagenome (GOLD analysis project Ga0233434, IMG submission 182738) | Seawater microbial communities from Saanich Inlet, British Columbia, Canada - SI_122_August2016_120_MG | ecosystem: Environmental > Aquatic > Marine > Inlet | place: Canada: British... | reverse complement strand
AAAGATCCTGACTTCTCTTGTGTAGATGTATTTCCACGTGCTCCAAAAGTACCAGTTAATTTCTTAAATATCCTCCTAGGAATCTTGTCAGTAACTACATTAACTACCCCGCCTATTGCACCCCCTCCATACATGAGTGTTGATGGGCCGCGTAGAATCTCTATTTTTGAGGCATTGATCGATTCAACTGTGACAGCATGGTCTGCGCTGAGAGACGACACATCCAGCGTATCTATACCATTTTCCAAAATCATAATTCGTGGGCCATCCAGTCCCCGAATAATCGGTCTACCCGCTCCAGGCCCAAAAGAACTAGAAGCAACACCGAGCTCTCCTGATAGAGTATCTCCCAGACTTGTTTCTTGTTTATATCGTAATCGATCACCTTCTAATACGGAAACTGGCTGCGCCATATCTAATTCAGAATGATTCCCAAATGGGCTAGCCATTATTGTAACTTCTGGTAATGCTGCTTCTTTATGATTATCATCAGCTTGTACATTTTGAATACTTAGCTTCATACAAACTAAAACTAAAACTAAAACAGATAATCTTTTTAATACTGCCAAAACAGGCTCTGCTTTATACCAAACAAAATATTTGGTTCTCATAAGCAAAGAATAATGAACTAATAGCAACATAGTTGCATTAATTAAGGAAAAATTTTTTGGATCTTGACTCACTACAACCCCCATATCAAACAATTACTAAGTCATGGTTTAGATACATTATCTCAATAAAAGACAAGGCATCCAGACCACCGGATCAAAAACAAATTGAGCTGAAACTACGCTAGCGGGGGCGCCCGTTTGAGGTATATCGATAAGAAATGAAGATGAACATGTCTCCTTCTTAATTCGCACAACCATCCCCGTTTCATTAGATCAACAGAGAAAACAGCCAGGATTAAGAAGATAATGCTAAATGCAGTTAAGGCCAAACAATCAAGACATAGTTGATCAAGATCAGTGTCTTCCTGATCATGATTGCTATCCGCCTGAGATAGATTAATAATATCCGTGTCATTAACATGTGTTAATTCATGTGCCGCTTGGAAGACAGGCACCGATATGATAGCTATGGCTAGAATAAGGTATAGAGAACTTCTTCGTATCATTACAGATCTTATTAGTATTAATTAAATTATGCGCACTCGGCACACAGCCCCTTTACAGTCAACTCTACTTCATGAGACTGGTAGCCTGGTGGCAAAGGTGAGCTATATTTTGCCTTTACATCGCTTAGACATGTAACTGCTGCACAAATCGAACATTTAAAATGAGCGTGCTGGTGTAAGCCCGTATAAATATTAGTACGAAAGCGCCATTTCCGGTCACCACTTATTACCTTATGAGCCAGATCTTTTTTATTTAACCACTCAAGGATACGGTAAAGTGTGACTCGATTAATCGCACTGTCATCACCTAATTTTTCTTCAATTTCATGGTGTGAGATAGCCCGCTTCTCAGAAAGCAAAATACCAAGAACAAGAACCCTTCCACGAGTTATTCGATCACCGGTATGGCGGATCATTTCTTCCGCCTGTTCATAGAAATTAGTTAGCATTTTATTTTACGCAACTTAGTTGCATTTAATATAAACGTTTAACCCAAAAATTGCAAGCCACTTGTCTCTAAGAAAAGAGGAAATTCCGAAAGATGCTGAACCGGCAGAAAATAGCGTCACATATATAAATATAATAAAGAAGAGAAGTACTATGTACTGATATTATCAAGACAAATGAAGCAAGCTAGATCGATTACTACTATTTTACGAAGGTAGTCTCAAGAACGCACCGAAAAATTCCTTTACCATTTTCTTCGATGCATACATGGCCACTGATAATTAGAAAGAATAGTTATCAGCATTATTATAAGGATAATTATTTCTCAATAACTTACTGAAAACAGAGTAAGATTTATTTGAGCATGGTTAAATATAGTAAACTTAATTTTATTCTTCGGAAAATTTACGGCTGATTCCCTTGTCCACAGTAACTGTGGACAAGTTTGTGGATAAATTGCATTTAAAGCTGTTAAGGTACCATTTAATAAGGATATTTATTAATTAGATTAAATTTTAAACTAAGAATTTATTCTTTAAAAACAAGTGGTTATTTTAACAATCAAGGCCCATGCGGGTTTGCGCCATATGTTGACGCAATTAAGGCATTAAGTGTGGACTACTACGCAGAATATCTATCTAGCTGCGCCTCTATATGGCCCTATATAGACCCATTGGTCCAGTTTATCGTCTAAAAATCATTCAAAATACCGACCAAGGCCACTGGAGCAATTGAATGCTAAATTGGTCTGCAGTGGTAGATTGCTTAAAAAGACTTACTCCACCAATATAATCTTTACCTGAGTAAAATTTCACCCCATTTTCAAAATTAACAGGAAATACCTGGCTCTTTAGATGTAATGAGAAGAGAATCTACCTTAAGGGGGCAGATAAGAAAGCAAAGACTGTCAATAATAATTAATTGATATATGAAGAGAAGGTAATAATTAAATATGATTAATCGGCAGAAAAATCCTTAATCATCACTCATAATTAACGAATTTATTTAAAAATCTAATTCTTTTCAGCAGCAGCAGCTCCCATCAGCTGCGCTTTCGATTTTCTACCAGGGGCTGCAGGAGGAATATACCCAGCTATCCGGCAACTGGTTCCTTCAATTGTCTTCCCCTTCTCATGCCTAATTAAATGGCACGTCATTATCTCTCCCTTCGTAGCAAGTTCTTCCAAATGAAGACGAACATTAGCGAGAGAAATGCCTGTAGCCGTAGCAATCTCCATATCAAGCTTTTCACCATTCTTTTTCAGGTATTGTAGAATTTCATCCATAAGGTCATCACTAAAACATTTTGGGTGGATAGGGCTTTAAATTGCATCTATGATACCGCCAATTAATTTATACAAAATTGCTGATTATATTCTGACAGCCTAGATAGCTTCAAGGCGGCGGCGCTAACTCTTATACAAATAAAATCAGGAGCCTATAATTCTACCATATTTTTATTTATCTGAGTAATGTGTTCTCTCTTTAACAGCAAAGATCAGTCCGGGTGATTCATTGCCACTAACATCATACTAGTACACCTCATAAAGAATAAAGAGGACTGGACTGGACTGGGCTGGGCTGGGCTGGGCTGGGCTGGGCTGGGCTGGGCTGGGCTGGGCAAATACTCTAAGCGTGCTTAATAGATGAAACGATAAAGAGATGATTGCTAATAAGTAATCTCATTAAAACAAACTGCTACAGAATAGCCCGCGCGCATGAAAATTATATCCATCATACTTTACCCAAGTGTTAGACTGCCCCTAAATTTTAATAATAAAAATTAAAGAAGGATTCCCTATAGCAAAGAAAGTATTTATTGAAGCTGAACCAGCAAAATTAGAACCTAATAAAGACTCAATCTAATGCCGCAATATCTTGACCATGTACTAAACACTAATAAAACTATTTTGCGACAATCTGTCACACTCAAAACTTATAAGAATTTATGCTAGAATCTCCAGCCAATTTGATAAGCTAGACGTTTATTGAGTTGGTTTGCCTAACTTGATTAACTTGATTTTAACTAAGCTTTAAGGAGCGTACACTTAATGTTAAAAACACTATTTACGACGTTACTATCCTGTAACCTTTTTTTCTTCTCTTCTGTTTTATTCGCAGAAGAGCCTATTAAACCGATTAAAGCAGCCGCACCAAAAAATAAGGGGATGGTTGAGCTAGGAAAAATGCTATTTTTTGATCCGCGCCTATCTAAATCTGGATTTATTTCCTGTAATTCTTGTCATAATCTAAGTATGGGCGGGACAGACAATATAAAAACCTCTATAGGACACAAATGGCAACAAGGCCCTATTAATGCTCCAACAGTACTAAATTCTAGTATGAACTTAGCTCAATTCTGGGATGGTCGTGCCAAAGGCTTAAAGGAGCAGGCAGGAGGACCAATTGCCAATCCCGGTGAAATGGCATTTACTCATAAGCTAGCTGTAGATGTTTTACACTCCATTCCACAATACCGTGGTCGTTTTAAGCAAGTATTTGGAGCAGAAAAGATCTCTATAGATATGGTAACGGATGCTATTGCGGCATTTGAAGAAACTCTAGTTACACCTGATTCAAGATTTGATAAATGGCTTAAAGGCGACAAAGAAGCAATTAATCAAGCTGAGCTAGAAGGCTATAAATTATTTAAAGAAAGTGGCTGCGCTTCTTGCCACCATGGTACAGCTGTTGGCGGAGCCTCTTTCCAAAAATTTGGGGTTCTCTCTCCCTACAAAACTGCAAGCAAGGCAGAGGGACGCAAAGAAGTAACCGGGAAAGATACAGATCGCTTTGTATTTAAAGTACCAACTCTTCGTAATATAGAACTAACTTATCCCTATTTTCATGATGGTGCAGTAGCAACCTTAGAAGAGGCAGTGAATAAAATGGGCAAGTTACAATTAGGGGTTGATTTTAGTACTGAAGAAAATACCAAGATCGTGGCATTTTTAAAAACATTAACTGGGAAACAGCCTGATTTTAAATTGCCAGCCCTTCCACCTTCCGTAAATGAAACTCCGAAACCTGTACCATTTGATTAATGTATTAGAATAGGTCTCCTCTAAATACAATTGGCAACCTTAAGGTTGCCAATTGTCCTTTAGAAAAGGCAAATCAAATAAATTAATATGAATAAACTATTATTAGCTCTAATTCTGACAATCATCAGCAGTAACATATTAGCAGATTGGACACTTGTACGAACCGGGAAAGAGTCCGATGAATATGTCGACACAGCAACTATCCACATATCAGGTAATCAAGCCAAGATGTGGAGCCTAACAAATATTTCAAAGAATATAAAAAATATAAAACCGGGAGAAAAAGCTTTTGCCGTTAAAACAGTGCGGGAATATGACTGCAAAAAACATAAAAGTAGGGCGCTTTTTGTTGCTTGGTATAACGATTATATGGGAACTGGTGGAATTGAGCGTTCGTCTGAAAATCCTGATGCAAAGTGGAAAGAAGTAACACCAGGTATTAGAGAGTCTAACTGGAAAATAGCATGTGGAAAATAGATTAACTCAGAATAATTAGGAGTTTTAGTCTGGGGGACTAAACTGCCTATCATTTAAATTATATTTACTCTTACCCCAACACTGACCACCTTCAAAAGTAGAAGATATTACACTTCTATCCTGAATCTCAAATGTAGTTTTGCAAGTAACTCTTTTTTCTATTAATCCAAACATAGCTGCATCTGATTTGGAGTACATTAGAAATCTACTGTCTCCAGACTCATGAATCTTAGATGGGATACCCCACGTCCTAATTAATTCAGCTTCAGGTATTCCATGATAAGACTCGACTATGTTGCTATAGGCTGTGAACGTTGCACAGCCAGATAATATAAATGCAAATATTATTATTTTCATCGTTATTAATTGTAACCCTATTAGTCTCAGTTAATTTCCGCAGCCAGTCATATATTATTAAGAGCCAATTTTCAATATAAAGAAGATATTTAGAAAAATTCAATTTATTCTAATAATCTACTGAAGAAAGAATAATGAAAAGAATTATAGTCGTAAATTTCAGAATCAATAATCGAAAATTATAGATTTGAACCCAGAACCAACGGATTCTGGGACCGAGAGTACTGGTGAGTCTTCTTATCGAGGGTGAAAATCTATGGGATTCCGAAAGTCTTGGCCCCTATAGCACGTCTTATTAGGATAAATTTTTTAGCTTTATACGGCCACTGTGTGAATATCGAAATATGGTAGAAAAGAGCTGTTGGATTCCTTAATCCGTAGCGTGAGTAAATCAGAAAGGGATTGTTTTGGACCTTGATAACGACCTCTGCTTGAATGCAGGGGACACATAATGTTAATATTTTTGGCTATATTCTGAAAGAAAATGACATCATCAAACTTGATAATCAGCATGCTGCATTTAAATGCTCAGATGTAGATAGTACGGAAATACATTTTCTACTTCAGAAAAAATATTAATTTGTTGATGCCAAGGACAAAAAATGAAACAAGAAAATAAAATATTAATTACAGGTTCCTCTGGAATGGTAGGTTCTGCATTATCAAGATGTTTATCTAAGAATGGCTTCACAAATTTGCTAACCCCAGAAAGAATAGATTTGGATTTACAGAATCATTCAAGCGTAGATGACTATTTTAGTATAAATAAACCTGAGTATGTCTTTATGGTCGCCGCAAAGGTTGGTGGTATTTCGGCCAACATATCCGACCCTGTAGGGTTTCTACAAGAAAATTTGGACTTGGAACTAAATCTATTTAAAGCATGTTATAAGCATAAAACAAAAAAGAATTTATTTTTAGGGAGCTCCTGTATTTACCCTGGTAATGCCCCTCAACCAATAAGAGAAGAATGCTTAATGACCGGCGGCCCTTTGGAGCCAACTAATGAAGGTTATGCCCTATCCAAAATCGTTGGACTGAACCTCGCAAAATACTATTACGCTCAATATAGCATGAATACAGTTTGCCCCATGCCATGTAACATCTACGGAACAAATGACCATTTCGAATCATCTAAATCTCATGTACTGCCTGCATTAATTAGTAAATTTGTTAATGCCAAGGATGACTGTCTGGAAGAGGTTGTTTTGTGGGGTACTGGTATTGCGCGTAGGGAGTTTATTCATGTTGAAGATGCGGCAGAAGCATTAATTTTTTTAATGAATAGTAATTATGATCAACCAGACATTGTGAATATCGGGTATGGCTCCGATATTTCGATTCGCGAGCTTGCCGATCTAATCAAGATGAAAGTAGGTTTTACAGGAAAAATTTCTTGGGACTCAACAAAGCCTGATGGCATGCTACGAAGATGTATGGACGTAAGTAAAATGCGCAACCTTGGTTATTCCCCTTCAATCCCTTTACAGAAGGGTATTGAAAAAACCATCCAAGAATATATAGAATTAAAACATAAAAGGAAGTTTGAATGATACCTTTAATGAAAAATGCATTTCTAAATGAATATGAGACAAAAAAACAGCTCGCAGAATTTATTTTGCAAACCGAACGTTTAAGCATGGATCAAAAATGCCTTGAATTTGAAAGCAATTTTGCCAATTACCAAGGTCGAAAACATTCCATATTGTTTAATAGTGGCGGGAGCGCCAATTTAGCATTACTTCAAGCAAGTAAAAATTTAGGGATTTTAAAGAGTGGCGACCTGGTTGGGTTTTCTGCTCTGACATGGTCGACCAATACAATGCCTATCATTCAAATGGGGCTTGTGCCCGTACCAATAGATTGTAAAGTTGAAACCTTGAATGTTATGTCGCACAACCTGGAGGAAAAGCTTCAAACAGTAAATTTAAAGGCTCTTTTTATTACAAATGTATTAGGCTTTACTGGTGACTTAGGAAAAATCAGAAAAATATGCGATGAGCGAGGAATACTTCTTTTTGAAGACAACTGTGAGTCAATTGGCAGTGAATTGAAAGAAGGAAAAGCAGGCAACTTTAGCCTTGGCTCAACATTTTCTTTTTTTGTTGCTCACCATATGTCAACTATTGAAGGCGGTGCCATCTGTACGGATGATAACAATCTTGCTGAAATGCTTCAAATTGTACGTGCCAACGGATGGGATAGAAATCTAACTACCGCACAGCAAAAAAAATGGCGAGATAAATTTGATATTCGTGATGAATTTCAAGCAAAATATACTTTTTATGATCTGGGATTCAACTTGCGGCCAACAGAAATTACAGGTTTTCTTGGCCTGAATCAATTGAAGTACTTGGATAGCACTATCAAAAAAAGAGAAGAAAATTATATACACTTGGAAGCAGTTATAAAAAACAATGATGAGTTATTTACTTTAGACAGAACTCATTTATCTTTATTGTCAAACTTTGCAATACCTGTCATTTGTAAAACCCCATCATTAAGAGAAAAATATCTTTCTCAATTCTCTGGTGCGGGTGTTGAAATTCGTCCTATGATTGCGGGCAATGTACAAAATCAACCTTTTTACAAAAAATATGTGGAGAAGGAGTACCCCCTTCCTAATACTGATTTTATTCATGACTGTGGCTTTTATTGCGGCAATTATCCCGAACTTACAGAATCTGATCTAGAAACCCTAAAAGGCTGTTTAAGCAAATACTGATTGATAATATTATTGTGCCTAAGTCAAACAGAGGGTTGGGATATTTTGACTGATACTTCTAAAGTATTGTTTTTACTTGAAAATAATGGTGGCGAATCAGGGATTTGAACCCCGGACCAACGGATTATGATTCCGCTGCTCTAACCACTGAGCTAATTCGCCACTTGAAACCACCTTTATTAAAAACGCCTTATGATTATAGAGAACATCATCAGGGCGCTAATTGTAACCCGAAATAAACTTGTTTGGCACTGTTACTGTGCGCACCTTTGGGCTATATAAAATTTAATACAATTATTTTACAATACTCCTACAGAATTTTTGCATTCCATCTTGGCATTAAATCGGCCTTGCTTTATCGCGACATATGCTAAGCACCTGTATAATCTATTTATGAAATTTGATGTTGTAATCATTGGGGGTGGAATTGTTGGATCAGGCTTGGCTCTAGCACTTAAAGATAGTGGCCTAAATATAGCATTGATCGAATCACATCCCCCCTCCACCTTCCCTGATGATAAAAGCTGGGACAATAGAATCTATGCAATTAGCCCTGGCAGTGTCTCATTTCTAGAAGATCTAGAAGTTTGGACAGCAATTAACAAAAATCGGATTACTCCAGTCCATAACATGGAGATATTTGGTGATGATGCTTCTGCACGTCTAAATTTCAGTGCTTACGATACAGGAATAACAGAACTAGCATTTATAGTTGAGAACCGACAACTACAAAAAGCAGCATGGAATGAACTGGAAAAACAGAGTGCAAAAATAAAAACTTTCTGTCCTATGCAGTGCACTTCCATAGGATGGGATGAAACTCACGCTAGTGTTCAGCTGTCAGATGGAAGGTTATTACAAACCGCACTGGTTATTGGTGCAGATGGTGTAAATTCGTGGGTACGAAGTCAAGCAAAAATTAAAGTCTCACAACACTCATATCAACAAAATGGAATTGTGGCAAATTTCAGCACAGAATTATCTCATCAGAATATTGCCCGTCAATGGTTCCATCGTGATGGGATACTTGCCTTATTACCTTTATCTGGAAAACTGGTATCTATGGTGTGGTCGGCTGATGAAGAGCAGTCTACTCGCCTAAACAGCTTATCCGAGGCAGAAGTCTGCCAACAGGTTGAAGAGGCCTCTAATCATGCCCTAGGTAAGCTACAACTCATGACCAAGCCTGTTTCTTTCCCACTAAACTCTGTACATGTAAAGAATTTGATAGGCCCTCGTCTCGCACTTATAGGAGATGCTGCTCACGGCATTCACCCTCTTGCTGGGCAGGGTGTAAATCTTGGCCTACGTGACGCACGTAAATTAGTATCAACTATTATTGAACGGGGAGCCAGATCTGATTGTGGTGATTATATGCTGCTTCGCCAGTACGAGCGGGCACGAAAAGAAAATATTCTGGCAATGGAGTTTACTACAGACAGTTTACAAAAATTGTTCAGCAATAAAAATCCAACACTTACTCGTCTGCGTAATTTAGGACTAATACTCACTAACGAATTCCCATTATTAAAAAGACGTCTCATACAACATTCACTAAATTAAAAAATTATTCATAAATTTGAGTACGCGACATGCAAATCAAAATACTATTTTCCTCTCTACTAATATTTATATTTTCTAGTATAGCGAGCGCGGATGAAGCATCATTAAAGAAATCACTCGTCCCTTATTTTCCCAATGAAAAAATTGAAATACTAAAGAGAATTCCTTTTCTACAGCTATATGAAATCACGGTTGGAGATCAGCTTTTTTATGTTGATGAAAAGGCAAAATATTTTTTTTCCGGCCATCTGTTTGATTTAAAAAATGAAAAAAATCTAACTGAAGAACGTTTACAAGAAATAAGAAGCGCACGCAAGATAGACATTAATTCTCTACCCTTTGAATATTCAATCCAAGAAATTAAAGGAAATGGCAAACGTAAGCTTGTTATTTTTTCTGATCCTAATTGTGGCTATTGCAAGCGGCTAGAAAAAGAATTGGTTCACATTAACAATGTCACTATTTACACATTCCTCTACCCAATACTCAAAGGATCGAAAGAAATTTCTAAGGCAATATGGTGCTCGGATGATAAACTAGAATCCTGGAACAATTTCATGCTAAATGGTACAACTCCTACTGAAAAAAATTGTGAAACGCCAATTAATACACTCCTTAAAATTGGTAAGAAACATGGATTCAATAGCACCCCGACAATAGTTTTCGCTAATGGAAAGATTGTACCGGGAATGATATCTGCAGAAATGATTGAGAAGAAATTAAATGAACCTACAAACTAATTAGGCAGGGAAGATTCCCTATGGAATCAGATTTTTCTGCATATAATCGCTTGGCATGAGTACCCACATTTTTCCGGTTTGTTTCATTTTACCGGCCTGGTCTGCAGCTTCTTTCCCAAAGCCCCAAAAAAAATCTCCACGAACACCACCTTTTATGACGCCACCGGTATCTTGAGCTACCATTAATCGATCAAGTTTCTTACTACTATTAGGCCACGTAGTTGAAAGAAATACTGGCGCTCCCTGTGGAATAGCACGAGGATCAATTGCAAGGCTTCTTTCTCCGGTTAAGGGTACTCCAAGTGCCCCAATTGGTCCCGATATACCTGAAGGTAGTTCACGAAAAAATACATAGCTTGGATTCTGATGTAGCAGTTCATTCAATTTTTTAGGGTTCCTTATACCCCAGGCTTTAATTCCTTGCATAGAGGCCTTAGCCAAAGGTAGCTCTCCGCGTTTAACCAATAATTTTCCAATAGATTGATAGCGATGACCATTTTGGTTATGGTAGCCTACCCGCACAATCTCACCGCTATCCATTTCTATCCGTCCTGATCCTTGAATTTGTAAGAAAAACAATTCAACAGCATCCTCAACCCATAAAAGTTCATGGCCTTGTAAAGGAGATGGATCACTCTCGATCTCTGCGCGACTGTAATAGGGAACTATTTTTTGGCCTTCTAGCCTCCCCCTTAACCGCAAATGTTTAAGCTTTGGGTGTACATTTCCCAAGTCCACAGCAAGTAATTCTTTGGGCGCCTTATAGAGAGGAAAGCGATATCGATCTGATAATTTACGACTACCTTTTAATAAAGGTTCATAATAACCAGTAATAAGACCATCGGTGCTGCCATTAGAATTTAATACCTGATACGGCTTAAAATTATGTTCAAAGAATTTATGTAATATAGCGTTATCATTTCTCTGTATTGAGGCCGCAAGTTCACAAGGTTTCACCCATAGCTTCTGATTCCTTAAAACTCTACAGCTCTGCAAAAAAGCATCTAAAGCCGGACGAATGTCGTCACCCCCCCACCCGGGCAATGTATTCCAATTAGTTACTTTTAATGTTGCCACATCTGGTGAGATAACATGAGGTGGAGTAACTCGCGAAACAACATGAGGCGGAACTACTGATGTTAACGATCCTTCTGGATCAGAAAAAGGAATTATTGGCCCAGTTGAACACGCATTAAGAAACAGTATGAGTGTGGCACTAATAAATCTTAATTGGTTTTTCATTGGATATTAGTTAAAGTTGTACTTTATAAATATACAGGAATCATGAAAAAATGTGGGTAATACTATTGGAAATATTTGTAGCAGTAACATTAGCATTCATTATCATATGGTGGACTGTCCCTCGAAAAAAAGATGAGAGGAAAAATGAGAAGAAAAATGACTAATATTAAATACTAGAATATCTCTGATTCTTATTAATATCTACAAATACAATTTATGTTTATTTATAATTTTCTGTTAAAAAAAATAATAAATCTCTATTTTCTTATAGTTGGTATCAGATTAATTCTGCATAAAGAATTTAATAGTAAGCATTCCCAGTACTGTCATTACCAGTGAACCAAAAAGATGAGAAGAAATTATGGCGAAAGCCCAGCTATACTGCTCGCGCAATAACAACGTTACAGCTTCAACAGAGAACGTAGAAAAGGTAGTCAGTCCACCTAAAAATCCAGTAATAATAAACAACCGAGCCTCTGTAGGCACTGTGGTGTTTTGAAAAAAATATTCGGCTGCTATACCAATGAAATAGCAGCCAATCAGATTTGCTGCCAGAGTACCCAAAGGAAGAGTCGGGAAGATAGCATTTAACATCAAACCAAATCCCCAGCGAAGCCATGCTCCCAATGCTGCACCCACTCCTACTGCAATTAATGCGTAGACACCCATTCGTTACCCAGAAATTAATAATCCTTAAGGATACAGTAATGATAAGTACTAATTATCATAACGGAACCCACATAAGGCTCATGCAGGCATGGCCCTTAATTCTTACTCTCTCGTAACATCTCAGCTGCATGTTTACGGGTAGTCTCTGTAATTTTCACACCACCCAACATGCGTGCAATTTCTTCTATTCTTTCCCTATCTTTAAGTACAGTAACATGGCTCAGAACATTTTCACCATTATCCGAATCACCAAATTTAGCCACCTGCCACTGCTGATTACCTGCAGAGGCAACTTGCGCCAAATGTGTAACACACATCACCTGACGCTCTATCCCTAATTTTTTTAAAAGCCCTCCGACAATCTCTGCGACTCGCCCACCTATACCTGCATCAACCTCATCAAATATCAACGTTGGCACTGCGCTAACCTCACTAGTAATTACCTGTATCGCGAGACTTATACGGGACAATTCTCCACCAGATACAATTTTTGCTAAAGGACCTAGGCTCATCCCCTGATGAGGAGACACTTCGAACTCAATTTTCTCCATACCGTGAACATTTCCTTGCTCCAAAGGCACCTGCTTGACTGAGAATCTTCCACCTTCCATCGCTAAAGTCTGCATAGCAACAGTCACCTGCTGAGTAAGCTTTTGGGCCGCACCATCTCTCACTGTACTCAATTTTTTAGCAAGCTTTAGGTATATATCTTTAGCAATTGCCTCCTCCTTTATCATCGCTTTGCCATCACCAATTTGATTAAGTCCATCTAATTTATTAGTAAATATTTTTAATAAATTAGGTATTTCATCCGGGACAACACGATATTTTCTGGCGGCAGCATGAACGACAGTTAGCCGTTCTTCCATTTCTTGCAAAACTTTTGGATCTAAATCAAGACCCTGCTTATAGCGTTCCAACTCATAGACTGTTTCTTGTAATTGAATTTGCGCAGAATCCAGCATATCAAGCACACCTTTTAAGTCGGCATCGTATTGAAGCAACCCTTTTAAATGAGAGATCACTAAATTAATCTGAACAAGAGATGCAGATTCACTCTCTGATAAAATCTCTAGACATTTATGAACAGCCTCTATTAGGCTTGCGGAGTGAGCTAATCTACTATGATCAGACTTAAGGGTCTGCCACTCATTAGAGGAGAAATTTAATGACAAAAGTTCTCGACTTTGTAATTCTAGCTCCTCTCGCTCCTGCTCAAAGGAAGTGGTATTCTGCTCCCATTCTATCCGTCTCTTTTGTAAGCCCTGCCAACGAAGAAAACTAGTAGCCACCTCCTTTACAAGCTCACGACCTCCAGAGAATCTATCTAATAAGTCCCGTTGCTCTTCAGTACGTAATAATGATTGGTGCTCATGCTGTCCATGTATATCGACTAGCTTTCCCCCTGCCATACGTAGTTGCTGTAGGGTGGCAGGACGACCATTAATAAAACCACGGGAACGCCCGCCAGATTCTATGATCCGACGCATTAAGCATATATTTCCTTCATCCCCATGCCCTTCTAGATCATTTTCGCGTAGCCAAACCAGTAATTCTGGAGATTCGCTCACATCAAACTCTGCACTTATTTCAGCACGCTTAGTACCATTGCGCACCTGACCTGCATCGCTGCGTTCACCTAATGAAAGTGAAAGTGCATCTATCAAGATCGATTTGCCTGCCCCAGTTTCTCCTGTAAGAACAGTAAATCCTCGGCCAAACTCCACCTCCATCCTATCAACAATAACAAAATCTCGAATGTTTAAGAACTTTAGCATAATGATAAAGAAACGACTTATTTTTAGGAAAACCCACTCCACCCAAGCTTTTCTCGCAACATACGATAGTAGCTGTGACTAGAGGAGTGAAGTAATCTTGCAGTGTGAGGAGATCGTCGAATTACAACCTTGTCACTTTTATTTAAATTAAAATGAGAATGGCTATCTGAATGGATACGAGCACCTTCAGCACGGTTCATCAAAATTTCAACCGTAGCCTCGGGCCCTACTACGATGGGTCGGTTACTTAATGTATGCGGGCTAACTGGTACCAAAGAAATCAAATCGAGTCTAGGATGTAGAATCGGCCCCCCACATGATAGGGCGTAAGCTGTAGAACCTGTAGGAGTAGAGATTATCAGGCCGTCTGATCGTAAAGAATATACATATTCTCCATCAATATGTACTTCAAACTCAATCATACCTCTACCATTCCCTCTATTTACAGCCACATCATTGAATGCTAAAGCACTAAATGAACTATCCTTACCACGTATCACTTCAGCAGAAAGCAACATCCGCCTCTCAGTAACATAATTACCTTCAAAAATAGAACTTAAAGTCTCTAGCATGGTCTCAGTAGAAAGGTCTGTGAGAAACCCAAGCCGACCCTGGTTGATGCCAACCAACGGCACATCAAAAGGAGCCAGCCGGCGTGCAATATTGAGCATGGTGCCATCACCACCTAGAACAATTGCCAAATCAACCTTCACACCAATTTCATCTAAAGTCAGTATAGGGTATTTTTTCTCCGAAATATTTGATGCAGTAAGACTATCCAATACCACAATAAGATTGCGGCTTTCTAGAAATTTTCCTAGACGCAGAAGTGGCGCCATAATTTCAGGATTCTTATACTTACCAATTAGAGCTATAGTTTTAAATAAAGAATTCATTACAAAGTTAAATATGAACCAACCATAATATAATTTAGTGGGGCTACATTCATGATTAAACCATATTGGGCATCACGTGACAAAGAATTCAAATTCAGAATAAACAAATTTTTTTACTTATCCTTGGGTCCAAGACCCCCAGTCCTCGTGTAGAATATTTAAATGCTTAATGAACGCGCCAAAATCTTACTAAAGACATTAATTGAACTCTATATCAGAGAGGGTCATCCCATAGGGTCTCGTTCTCTTTCCAAATTCCCAGGATTAAATCTAAGTCCTGCTACCATACGCAACGTTATGGTAAACCTTGAAGAAATGGGTTTTGTTAGCAGCCCTCATACCTCCTCTGGACGAATCCCTACTCCACTTGGCTATCGATTATTTGTGGACACTTTACTGGTTGTAAAGCCTCTTGACTCTAATGAAATTCATCATCTAGAAGATCAATTGCCTCCAAATACTCCATCTCGCTTGATTAATTCAGCGTCTCAGTTGTTGTCTGAATTAACACACTTCGCAGGCATAGCTGTAACCTCTAAACATAACAATACAGTATTTCGTTATATTGAATTCATGACCTTATTTGAAAAAAGAGTTCTACTCATTATTGTTACTCCTGAAGGTGATGTACAAAACAGAATAATTTTTACTGATAAAATATATAGTCAAGCCGAATTAATAGAAGCTGCTAACTTCATCAACCAAAATTATGCTGGCTGCGCATTAAACGAAATTCGGAGCCGCCTCCGTAACGAACTAAAGAAATTACATCGCGACATGAGTAGCCTTATGACCGCAGCTATTGAGGCAAGTAGTGAGGCAATTAATGATAGTAGTGAGACTATGGTAGTAACGGGTGAACGCAGACTACTTGATGTACAAGATTTATCAAATAATATGGTAAGCTTAAAAGAGTTATTTAGTCTATTTGAGCAGAAAACTGCGTTACTACGATTACTAGAATTTAGCCGAAAAGCACAAGGCGTACAGGTATTTATTGGGGGTGAATCAGATATGGCAACTCCAAATGAAGTTAGTGTTATTACTGCACCCTACGAGGTAGATGGAAAAACTATTGGTACAGTTGGTGTGATTGGCCCTATTCGAATGGCTTATGAACGTGTTATTCCAATTGTAGACGTAACAGCCAAGCTGCTCTCCAACGCGCTATCCCGCCATTAATTAGCTGATGCGACCCATCTATACTGTTTTAAATTCCGTATTTTAAATTTTATTAGAAATGAACCCAATGTCCTCTCAATCTAATTATCAACATGGATCTTCTAGTAAGACTGGTATCTTGCTCGTAAATCTTGGCACTCCAGATGCCCCGACTGCGAAAGCTCTGAAACCGTACCTTAAAGAATTTCTAAGTAACTCAAGGGTAATTGAAATTCCTAAGTGGGTCTGGTGGCCAATACTAAATATTATCATCCTAAATACTCGCCCCAAGAAATCTGCAGAGAAGTATTCTTTAGTTTGGACAAAAGAGGGCTCACCGTTAAAAGTCCATACTGAGCGACAGACCAAATTGCTGCTAGAACTCATTGGAGAGCGTATAAAACCAGCCCCATTGGTAGAATATGCTATGAGTATAGGAAACCCATCTATTTCAGAAGTACTGGCACGAATGAAACAACATGGTTGCGAACGTATCTTAGTATTACCTCTTTACCCTCAATATGCAGCTAGCAGCACTGCAGCAGCACTTGACGGTGTATTTGACCAGTTAAGAAAAATGCGAAATGTCCCAGCTATCCGGACGGTCAAACATTACCATGACCATCCTGGTTATATTAGCGCTCTCGCACAAAATGTACGCGATTATTGGATGAAGAATGGAGAACCAGAGAAACTGGTCATGAGCTTCCACGGTGTTCCGCGATTCAGCTTGGACAAGGGAGATCCTTACCACTGCGAATGTCAGAAAACAGGCAGACTTCTAGCCGAAGAGCTTAATTTGGATGCAGAAAGATTCCAAATTTGCTTTCAGTCCCGTTTTGGTCGGACTGAATGGTTAAGACCATATACAGCGGAGATACTAGAACAACTTGGCAAGAATAATACTAGAAGAATCGATGTAATTTGTCCCGGCTTTGTTTCTGACTGTCTTGAAACACTGGAAGAAATAGCTATAGAAGGAAAGACCACATTCATTCAAGCTGGAGGTCAAGAATTTCATTACATTCCTTGCCTTAATGAACGTGAAGACTGGATACATGCCTTAACTGATATTGCTCTCACTAATTTAGAGGGCTGGATTGGCTTAGAAGACTCAAAGGAAAATACCGAACAATCACGAAAATTAGCTATTGAAATGGGGGCAAAAAATTAATAAGAAAAATAACTAGTACAAAGATTCTAATGATTCTCTACTACATATGCTTCTATTCAATACTCAATTTTGCTTTTATTCTTTCTGTTTTTCTCAAACCAAATTCGAACGAATTGTATAATTCCTGGAATTATTGAAATAAAAACAATCCCAATGATGAAGAAAGAAAGATTGTCCTTAACTATAGGTACATTTCCAAAAAAATAACCACCAAAAACAAAGAGGTTAATCCAAAATAAGCCACCAATTGCACTATATGACATAAAAGTCGTATAAGTCATATGCCCAATACCCGCAACAAATGGTGCAAAAGTACGAAAAATTGGTAGGAAACGAGCAAATATTATAGTCTTCCCGCCATGCTTTTTATAAAATAAATTGGTTCTATCTAGATGCTTGCGATTTAATATGCGCGAGTCAGTCCGTGAAAAAATCTTGGGCCCCAAATAACGCCCGATCCAATAATTTGTATTATCTCCTGCGAAGGCAGCAAGCATTAAAAGCATCACCAGAAACTGCACATCCATTACACCATTTGCTGCAACTGCACCTGCAACAAACAACAAAGAGTCTCCTGGCAGAAAGGGCATTATAACCAGCCCAGTCTCACAAAAGATAATCAAAAACAACACAAGATAAACCCAACTCTCGTAATTTTCAATTAACCAGATAAGATGGCGGTCTAAATGCAGAACAATATCAATGAAGCCGGTAAGAAGTTCCAAAATATCCTAGTAAAAAATGTGACAAATCAATAACTGAAATTAAGGTACAGCTTCTTCTTTTGTCTCTTTTTTTTCTATTTTAACAAGATCTTCACGTGTAACACCCAGTAGCATGACTATAGGACTTGCTACCAGCACCGCAGAATATATACCAAAACAAATTCCAATAGTAAGCGCTAAAGCAAAATAGTGCAGCGCCTCACCACCAAAGAAAAGCATTGAGCATACAGCCATCTGAGTGCAGCCATGGGTAATAATAGTACGCGACATAGTACGGGTAATTGCATTATCAATAACCTGCTCTACTGACGCCTTGCGCATTTTACGAAAATTTTCACGTATACGATCAAATACTACTACCGATTCATTTACCGAATAACCTAGAATTGCTAGTACTGCAGCAAGTACTGTTAATGAGAACTCCCACTGAAAAAAGGCAAAGAAACCAAGAATTATTATTACATCATGCAAATTAGCAATAATAGCGGCAACACCAAATTTCCATTCGAAACGCATAGCAAGATATGCAATGATTCCTAATGAAACAATCAGCAGGGCAAGCGCACCATTTTCAACTAATTCCTCACCCACTTGTGGGCCAACAAACTCCACTCGACGCATTTCTACTGTATTGTCTTTCTGACGCAATGCTTTCATCACAACCTCTGACAGCTGAGCGCTAGATATTTCAGGCTTAGTAGGCAAGCGTATTAGTACATCACTTGAATTTCCAAAATGCTGGATACTAGCATCCGGCATTCCAATGCCAGCAAGGGTATTCCGTGCTTTATTCAAATCAGCAGCCTGACTGTAGCCAACTTCCATTACCGTTCCGCCGGTAAAATCGACACCTAAATTCAATCCTTTAGTAGCGAGAAAGAACACGGCAATAATGAAAGTTAAAAGTGAAATAGTGGTCGTATATTTACCCCAACTCATAAAGGGAATATCACGCCTGAATCTGAAAAACTCCATAGAATACCTTTAAATTCTTACAAAATTATAGGTGCCATCTAATATCAAGGATATCATCGCTTGTTATTTGTCGGCTTCCATACCTGCCCAATAGGAACAGTCTCCAATTTTCGACGCTTCCCATACAATAGATTAACTAAGGAGCGTGACACCATGATTGCGCTAAACATCGAAGTCAAAATTCCCAGGCACAGCACTACTGCAAAACCTTTTATCGGACCGGAACCAAAAGCAAATAAAGCGATTCCAGCAATTAGGGTGGTAATATTTGCATCCAATATCGTCCCAAATGCTCGTTCATATCCAGCACTAATTGCTGCCTGTGGCGAAATGCCATTACGTAACTCATCACGAATACGCTCGTTTATTAAAACATTAGCATCGATAGCCATGCCGATTGTAAGTGCTATTGCCGCCATACCAGGAAGCGTTAAGGTGGCCTGTAAGATTGAAAGAAGAGCGATAAGTAATAATAA
>Ga0233434_1001849_pt1 | contig 19654 bp, 20 predicted proteins | sample SI_122_August201_4_FD_182738 | JGI IMG/M metagenome (GOLD analysis project Ga0233434, IMG submission 182738) | Seawater microbial communities from Saanich Inlet, British Columbia, Canada - SI_122_August2016_120_MG | ecosystem: Environmental > Aquatic > Marine > Inlet | place: Canada: British... | reverse complement strand
TGATTGGCGGTCGACGCGCCGCTGGCGGTGTTTTTCGGTACCGAGGATTTGGGGTTGAGCGAGCAAGTATTAGGGGCGGCGGACGAGTATGTGCGGGTGCCGATGTACGGTTTTACCGAGAGCTTTAATATCTCGGTTTGCGCCGCATTGGTTTTGCGTGAATTGACCGGTCGTTTGCATAAGAGCGGCGCTGATTGGGGGTTGGCAGAGGGGGAGAAGGAGGATTTGCGCTTGGCGTGGTATCGTCGTTCGGTGCGTGGGGTGGAGTTGATTGAAGAGCGCTTTATGGCGGAGCGTGGTCTGTGAGGACAGTTCGTGAATCGGTAGATAAGCGCTGGAAGGCGCTGGAAGGCGCTTTAAACTCAACGACGGTTGGGCCGGTTATTATAGCGGTCTCGCCCATATCGAGTTGCGGGCGTTTGACCGTGCCCGACGTATGCCAAGGATTTGATCGAATAACCCCGATAAGGCGAGGGAGTTGATACGGATTATAGCAGCGCGCTCAGGCGAAGACGTTTTATGAAGCAGACCTATTTCAGCGGCGGGTCGTTGATCCTTCCCGATCAGATCATCGCCGAAGGGGCCTTGCTCGTCGAGGGAGGTAGGATCGTCGCGGTAGGGCGTGAGGCTGATATCGCCTGTCCCGAGGGAGCCGAACGAGTGCGGGCCGACGGCGGTTTTATCGGCCCCGGCTATGTCGACTTGCACGTGCACGGTGGGGCCGGCGCGGATTTTATGGACGCTACGGCTGAGGCCTGGCAGACGGTGTTGCGGGCGCATGCCCGCCATGGGACTACGAGTTGCACACCGACGATGACGGTCGCCCCCTTCGCGCAGATATTAGCGGCGCTCGATTGGGCAGTTGCGGGGGTGGCCGAGCGCGGTTTTGGTTTGTGGAATGGTGAGCCTGGTGTACGGGTATTGGGTGCGCATTTCTACGGCCCCTATTTTGCCCCGGGTGCGGAAGGCTGTCATCCCGGTGCAGCGCTGCGTCCACCCGTAGCGGAAGAATACGAGGCGTTTCTGCAGCGCACCGAGGCGATCGCCTCGGCTACGGTAGCGCCGGAGTTGCCCGGTGCGGAAGCTTTTTCGCGCGCTGTGGTTGAACGCGGAATTTGCCTGAATATAGGACATACCAATGCCACCTTCGTCGAAGTGGAAAAGGCGTTGACGTGGGGGGCGAGCCACGTCGACCACCTATTCTGCGCGATGTCCGATAAGAGCAAACTGAGGTCGTTGCCCGGAGCGCCGGTGTATCCGATGCGCGGTGGGACCCTGGAAGCGGCGCTCTACTTCGACGAACTAACGACGGAGGTTATCGCCGACGGTAAACATCTGACGGCGGATTTATTGCGGCTGGCGTTAAAATTCAAGGGGCCTGAGCGTTTGGCGCTAGTCACCGATTGCAATCGCGCGTTGGATCTACCTGATGGCGAATATATGTTCGGGCCCTTAGAAGGAGGGGCACGCTTTGTGCGCCGCGACGGGGTCGGCATTATGCCGGATGGCAGCGCCTTGGCCTCTGGCTGTATGGGCATGGACCATATGGTGCGCACTTGTTATGCCCAATCCGGCGCTTCGCTGGACGAGGTGGTGCGCATGGCCAGTGCGACACCGGCAACGATTTTGCGGCGACAAGATATCGGCAGTTTGGCAAAGGGCAAGTGCGCGGATGTGCTATTATTGAACGAGGATCTAGAGGTGATGCGCGTATTTATCGAAGGGCGGGAGTTGTTGTGATTGTTGGCGGATCCCGCCGCCATTGGCGCGATTCGCCAGTATGAGCGTTTAGTGTGTTTTTCTCAAATCAATTTTATGTTGTTGTTAATAATGGAATTGTGTGGTTTGTAAAAGCTGGGCATACCTCTTGCTGTAGGTGAGATGGAATTATTCACCGCAAAACGGAGGATGTCGCAATGGAAAAGGGGTTTGGCAGGGACCAGATCGAACGGGTGGCCCGAGTCTATAAATGCAACCAGGACGCCAGTCGGGCCTTGGGTATTACGATCCGCAGTTTTAGCCGGCTGTGCCGCAAATACGATATTGAGTCGCCCTTCGCCAGGCGCAGACGCCAGTTGCACGAATTCCGCGGCGGCGCTTTCGCGGCAGGTTAAAACAATGGTATGAAGGATAAGGGCGGTCGTCCTCCAGTGGGGCGGCCGCTTTTTATTTTTTTGGCGAGCTTCGCCAGTAGATTGGCGGCGGCGGCCTATTTACTTTTTTTGATAATTTTATCAAATGTGTAATAAACAAGTATTTAAGTGCAATTTAATTGTTGATTTAGACCTGGCACGGTGCTTGCATAGTATCTGGATGAAACAAGCAAATCTAAAAACACAACACGGGAGCATATATCATGGCTAAGGGAACGATGGATCGCATCGCCAATATTCTGAAGTCGAATGTCAACGAGGCATTGAATCGGATTGAGGATCCGGTAAAGATGGTCGATCAAATAACGCGCGATGTCGAGGAAGAAGTAGATAAGGCGGTAGCGGCATTGGCCTCGGCGATGGCGACTCAGCGGCGGCTCGAGCGCGAAGTACAGCGCAATGGCGAACAGATTCAGGTTTGGCAGGCAAAAGCCGAAGGGGCCGTAGAGGCTGGGGATGAGGATTATGCGCGATTGGTCCTAGCGCAAAAAGCCCGGCTGGCACAGACCAATGATCGCTTAGAACCGCTCCTGGCTGAGAGTGCGGAGACGGTGGTGCAATTGAGGGTACAGGTCGAGGAATTGCGCGGGAAATTACAAGAGGTAAAAGCGCGCCGGGAAACACTAGTGGCTCGCTATCGCGCGGAGCGAAAAAGCGGTCAGGAAAGTCCTGCTGGTGTCGCCGACGAGGTCGAGGCCGTTGCCCGTTTTGCTGCTGCTGAACAGCGGGTGCGGGGGCATGAGCGCGATTTAGCGCGTTTTGAGCAGCAGTCGGAACAGCTCGTCGCTGAAGCGGAGGTCCAGCGCGAACTCGATGCGGATCGCCGGGTCGAACGAGAGCTGAACCAGGTCGAGCGCGATCGTCAGGTCGAAGAACAATTGGCGGAGTTAAAGTCGGGTAAGGGTTCGTGAACCACCTATCGCCCAAAGTCAGATTCGCCGCCTTGCGGTGCACCGCTTTTATGCGGGCAAGATCGGCACCGGCTTGCTGATGTTTTGCACCTTCGCTTTTTTTTGGTCTCTGGACGGCGATTGATTGCGTGTTCATCGCCTGCGGTCTTTTTCGCGACGGCGATGGGCGCCCGCAGGTCACCTGGTTTGCCAACGACGAGTGGGCGCGGGATCCGCTACAGGAAGGTGCAGGTGCGCTTACAAAAGGTCGATCGGGCGATGAGCGGCCTGCTGCAGCGGCCCCGCGAAGTGGATGAGAGATTCGATCGGCGGCAGTATGGTCAATTGTTATAATATGGAGTACGGAGGGAGTACAAGGTTATGCTGTTAAAGTTCACAATACTCGGGTTTGTCGCAGCGGCGTTGGTCGCGACGGGGCCGCGAATGCACAACTCGCTCAGGCCGTTGTGATTGAGGGCATCTCCATTGACAGAGACCTTTCCGATTGGCCGGAGGGCATGAAGCGCTACCCGATACGCACCAAGTGTATTGTCGACGGCACCGGGCTAGCCCAGGTCGATTTGCAAGGAGAGCATGGTCACTCGGCTTGAGGCGATGGACCAGCGTCTGACCGATACGCAAGACGTGATGATTGACCTAAGCGAGAAATACGATCGCCTCGAAGGTAAATACCAGAATTCGCGAGAAGACTAGGAGAGGAGTTTATCATGTTAGCTAAAATTTTGGGTGTGGTATTGTTGATCTGGGGCGGTGTCCTGGCGTTTAAGCTGATCTTTCCGGTGATCGGCGGTATCTTCGGCATGATTACCGTCGTGGCGATCGCGCTATTGGCGGCCGGGGCGCTCTACATGGGTAAGCGCTGGATAAATGGCGAGAGCATTTTAGGGCGGGTCATCGGTGCTTTGGCGTTGATCGCCGGGGCGATTCTGGCCTTCAAGGCGGCATTGGGTGTCGTCGTCGGAATTTTTGCCGCCTTGTTCCTGATGCTCAAAATCGCTTTGGTGCTGGCCATGCTCTACGTAGGGTGGAGTTGGTTACAGCGCGGTGAATTCCGCCTTTTGTCCCGGCGCGATTAGGTCTAAGCATTCTGATGTTGCCGCTTTTGCTGTGGTGTATCGTCGGAGGGTTGGTTGCTCTACTGGCCACGATCCGGGTGCAGTTGGTCCTATTGCACGCGGATCCGACGGCCGGTTGGTTCGCGGTGGTGGCTGGGTTATTCGTGGGCGGGGGATTATTGGCGTTAGTCTGTATCGTCGGTTTCCGTTTCCGCTCGTTGCGCAAGATGGGGCTGGTGGTCTTTGTCACCCCCCTATTGTTTCTGGGGTTGGGCTATTATGGCACGGCGCACTATCCGCCGCACAATTTCAAGACATCCGACACAGCGGCCGAGTGGACGACCTTGCATCCGACGCTGCGTCTGGCGTTGTGGCTGGTTGCTTTAGAGGATCGGCGTATGGTGCTTACGGATATAGCGCGCGAGCCTGCTGAATACGGGCAGATGGGTTTAAAGGCGCAGGGGCGATCGCCGCATTATCTGCACGGGGATGGTTACGCTCATGCGGTGGATTTACGTGTATCCAATGTTGGCGAGACCCGCAATTGGGCCCGGCAGGGCTTGTTCTTATTAATGGGTTTGCAAGCGATTCGGCATACGGGTACGGCTGATCATTTACATTTGGCGTTATCGGGTTAGCGTTGCGGAACTATGTAGCAATTTATAGGTCTTATTTAATGGAATTTGATACCATATAGTTTATATTATATGATGTATCGCTCTATTGCTTCCCTTTACACGGGCAGATTGAAATGAAAACAGCAAATCAGCCAGCTTATGAAGTAGACGTGCAGATTTTGGATGAGGAATATCGCATTGCCAGCGATCTAGGGGCTGAAGTCACTAAAGAGGTCGTCGATTGCGTCGATGCTAAAATGCGTGAGATAACGGCTCGTTTGCCGCGCTTGCCGCGGGTTAAAGTTGCGGTATTGGCGGCGATGGAATTGGCGGCTGAGGTCGTCCAGGTGCGCAAAGAGCGCGAAGAGTTATTGCAACAGGCTTATGAAAATATCTCCAAACTCAATGAATTGGTTGAACAGCGGTCGACCTTATTGCCGCTAACATCGAATTGGATGAATAACAGAGATCCCCGACATAGTTTTTAATTAACTAACTATACTTATTTTACAAAGCCCCGATAAGCCAAATGGCTCGTCGGGGCTTTTTATTTTATTTACGACAAATACATTAAATTATTTGAAAATACATTAAATAATTTTCATAAAAGTGGAATTATTTGAAAATAAATAGAATTATTTGAAAATATTTACTGGACATGGTCCAAGAGATAGTTTAGCTATTAAACAAACAAAGGATGGATTCGATGAACAAAGTATTTATCAAATGTCCGGCTTGCGGCGATGGGCTCTATGCAACGCAGCTGAGTTGCAATCGCTGCGATACCACGGTTCAGGGCAGCTTTTCGTTAAGCGCTTTTGATCGTCTGTCAGCCGATAGCCTGCACTTTTTAGAGATATATATCAAAAATAGGGGCAATCTTAAAGAAATGGAGCGGGAGTCGGGTGAACCGTATCCGGCATTGCGCAGTAAGCTCAATGCCGTAATCGGTGAAATGGGTTTCGAGGTCAATGGGGAAGAAAAAATTGAGCAAGAGGATTTGCTTGATGAGCGTCGGCAGATCCTCAATCGTTTGGATCGCGGTGAGTTAGGTGCAAAAGAAGCGACTGAGGCGCTACAAAAATTGAAATGAATCGAGAGGAAAATGGGTTATGAGCGAAGAAAGAATGGCCATATTGCGGATGCTTTCCGAAGGCAAGATCAGCGTAGATGAAGCGAGCCGGTTGCTCGAAGCGGTTGGCGACGGTCCTCTGGCGGGCCAGGGGGCGCAGGAGGACCGTGATGAGCGTCGGCAACCGCGCGATTTTGGCGAGTTTTTCGAAGATATCGGCGAGGAGGTGCGGCGGGCCGTGAGTTCCGTGCACGAGGGCGATATCGGCGATACGGTGCGCAAGGAAGTCGATAAGGCGATGAGGACGGTACGGGGTATGGATTTGGGCAACGTCGTTAATGAAGTGGTTGATCAGGTTAAAGTTGTCGTTAGCGAGGCGGTCGATGGTGCCTCGAATCGCGAGATAATAGATAGAGAAGAGGATTGGATATTTGACGATGCGGCCATTGTGGCCTTGCAGGCTGAAACCGGCAATGGCAATATTGTTTTCCAGCCTGGCACTGGCACTGCAGTGAAGGTGTATGCTCATACCAAGATTAAGGCGCATACCTCCGAGCAGGCCGAGGCCTTCGCCGAGCAGGTTGTGGTGCATGCCGAATGCACGGGTGAGAGAGTGCGGATTTATAAGGAGCATCCTAAGCCGCCGCGCGGGGTCAATGTGACGATCAACTACAAAATCGAAGGGCCGCGGCATCTGGATTTGGATCTGTGCACGGTCAATGGCAACGCGACTGCGAGTGGGAGCGAAGGCAAGGTCACCGCTCAAACCACGAATGGCAATGTCGCCCTCGATGGTAGTCGCGGGCAAGTGCAATTGCGCACACAAAACGGAAATATCCGTGCAATGTTGTTAGAGTTGAGATACGAAGGGCTTTTCACCAATGCCAATGGCAATATCGAAGTGCATTTGGTAGAAGGGGAAGCGCCGCTGACGGCGACGTCGACCAATGGCAATATCGATTTGCGTTTGCCTGTCGATTTTAGTGGTGTTTTAGATGCCCGCACGACCAATGGCCGGGTCCGGGCTGCGGCGGATTTGGGTGTGATGGGCACCGTTAAGCGCACGTTGGTCGAAGGCCCGATCGGCGCCGGCGGTGATACGCAAGTGCGCGTGCATACGCTCAACGGCAATGTCTCGGTCGGTCGTCTGCATGGGGAGGAGCAATAAGGCTATATATAGATATTATCGATCGGCTTAAGCGCGGCGATATTTCACCACAAGGCACGATTCTCAGCATGCGCGGTAGCGGCTTTCCTGCAGCGGTGTCCGGTCGAGGTCGACAGATCCGAATCCTGGCCGAGGTCGTGAGCAGTCCTCAGAGAATGGTGACTTTGTGCGCAGAGCGGGCGGAATAGCCGTGACCTGGTAAAGAATAGCAGTATTTTTGGCAGGGTGTGGACGGTACCTGAGGAGTATGTTCGGGCGATGCGGACAGCCGGTATCGCCGCGCCGCAACATCGCCTGTGTCAATTGCGTCGTTGGGGTGTGGATCGCGATTATGTTGCAAGGTGGATCTATCGGACGCCAATTTACCCAAATTCCAGCTTATTGGATCGTGCTTACCACTTGTAGTTAAGTGCTAAACGCGGTTGCGGGCTGATATTGCCGCTGCCGGCATGGGCGCATAGATAATTGTAGAACAGCACGTCGCCTCGGCGCGGTGTCAGCACCAAGGGCTTGCACAAATCCGCTTGCGCTAAATCCTGGTTTAAAGCCCACATGTCTTCATAGCGTTCTTCGTCTGAGCGCGCCAAGGCCTCGATTTGCCGATGCGAGCCGGGCCAGACAGCTGTGCCGCCGCCTCGTTCTGCGACATCGTTGAGAAAGATCATCGTCGCGACGCGGAAAGGACGGGGAAAGACCTTGTGTCCGTGTTCCTTTATCGCGTGGTCGATATGGGGGCCGGGCGTCTGCCATGGGGCTTGCGACGGGAAGATATTAATGGCCAAAGCACCACCCGGTGCTTTGGTGCTATCGAGTGGATCGCCGCAAAGTTCGGCGGCGGCTTGCAGGAAATCATCGGTATAGCAGGCGATGATCTCCGCACGGTCGTGGCCTTGGGCGTAATTGCCGTCGGGCCAAGTCGCGGGGTCATCGGGCTGAGCTTGCATGCAATCCCACATCGCTTGTTCGGCCGTGTTGGCGATGTTTTCGGCGATTAAACCAGAGAGCAGGATATAGCCGTCGCGGGCGTAGGTCGCTAATTGTGTTTGGCTGAGGGGCATTTTTTCTCCTAAGGTATGACGAGTAGCGCGGTCAGCAAGATGACCACATAGAGCCCCGGTCCGCTGACGGCGAACCAGCCCCAGCGGCTCATATGTAGCGCGGCCCAAGCCGTGGCTCCGGCGTGCAACAGGAAGGCAAAGCCGAGGTAGAGATTGAAATCGGCGAGTATGAGGCGTACGGCCGGGCGTTGCAGTTTGTGCTGTTGCTCGACCGGGATAAGGTCGATATAGCGGTCTAACATGGTGAGCAATAAGGGCGCGAAAAAAGTAGAGGTAACCAGAAAGGCTATGCCGGAGAGCGCACCGATGGCGACCGGTTTGAACTTAAAGAATAGGGGGTTGTTGAATTTGTAGGACAGCCCGGCGAAGAGCAATATAAATGCGGCGAAGGTCACCGAGAACAAATCTATTCCACCCAAGGCCCAATAGCTATAACCGAGTTCGACGGCGGCGGCGAGCACCGCGCCGATAACCGCGTAGCGCACATTGCCGAAGCTGTCGAGCACGACAAAGACCAATAATGGCACGAAGTCGAGCAGGAATAGGGACCATTCCATCAGTGGGGTGCGCCCTTGGTCGTCGGTGAAGTAGCGAAAGACGATATGATAGGCGCTTTGGCCGGGCGGTCAAGGGGCCGATTGCAATGGGTCGGGAGGAGGCGTATTATTATTTTTATTCTATCCTATAAAAATTGCACTTATGAAGGCTCCTATGAAAATTATCATTCGCGCAGCTTTATGCCTGATTGTCGTATCTTGTGCCACCCCCCAAGCCAAGTTGGAAACGCGGCCGACCGGACCGCCCGAAGGCATCATACCACTGCTTGAACAACAGTTGCCGATCGATCCGCAGATTACCGTTGGCCAACTCGACAATGGTCTGCGCTATTATATCCGCCAGAATCGGGAGCCGGCGGCCAGGGCCGAATTGCGGTTGGTGGTCGATGCCGGTTCGGTGTTGGAAGAAGACGAGCAACGGGGGCTGGCGCATTTCGCCGAGCACATGGCCTTTAATGGCACGACGCGTTTCGCCAAACAGGAGCTGGTCGATTATCTCGAATCAGTCGGCATGCGCTTCGGCCCCGATCTCAATGCCTATACCTCCTTTGATGAGACCGTCTATATGCTGCAGGTGCCAACCGACGATCTCGAAGTGATGGATCAGGCGCTGCAGATTTTAGAGGACTGGGCGCACGGCGTCAGTTTTGAGCCGGAGGAGATCGACAAGGAGCGCGGGGTGGTCATCGACGAGTGGCGGCGTGGTCGCGGTGCGAGTGCGCGCATACGCGATCGCCAATTGCCGGTCATCCTGCACGGATCGCGTTATGCCGAACGCATGCCAATTGGTGATAAGGCGGTGCTCGATACCTTTGCGCATAGCGCGCTGACTAGCTTTTACGAGCGGTGGTATCGACCGGACTTGATGGCGGTGATCGCCGTGGGCGACTTCGACCCGATGTGGATGGAACAACAGATCCGGACGTATTTCTCCGCCCTTGAGGGGCCGGCAACCACCGAGCCAAGGCCGGAGTTCGCGGTACCCGACCACGAGGAAACGCTCTTCACCGTTGCCGCCGATCCCGAAGCGACGCATTCGTCAATCACCGTCTATTATAAGCAGGATGTAAAACCCGAAGGGCGCGTCGGCGATTATCGACGCTATTTGCTACAGGCCCTCTATCACCGAATGCTCAACCAGCGACTCGAAGAATTGACCGTGCAGGCTGATCCGCCCTATTTGCAGGCGTCATCGACGCAAGGGCGGATGGTGCGTAGCAAGGACGCCTATATCTTGCGGGCCGTAGTCGCTGACAATGGCATTGAGCGCGGGCTCGAAGCCATTTTGCAGGAGGCGCAGCGGGTGTTGGTACACGGATTTACCTCCGGCGAACTCGAACGGGAGAAAAAGGCGATGTTGCGCCGGATGGAACAGAGCTATCGCGAGCGCGACAAGACGCGCTCTGGCCGTTTCGCCGACGAATACAAACGCAGTTTTCTTACCGACGAGCCTATCCCGGGGTTGGAATTCGAATACGGCTTTTACAAAAGTTTTGTCCCCAAAATCACCTTGCAGGAAGTCAATGAGTTGGCCGGTCGCTGGCTGCGCCCCGAGAATCGGGTGATCGCCGTTAGCATACCGGAGAAAGAGGCGGTAGAGCCGCCGCAGGAAGCTGAGTTATTGGCCCTTTTCGCCGCCGTCTCCGAACGCGAGGTCGAGCCTTATGTCGAGGAGGTCGATGACGCGCCCTTGTTGGAGGGGGACCACATGGGGCCGGCGATTGTCTTGCGCGAGGTGCTGCCCGAGTTAGGGTTGACGCGCTGGCAATTGGAAAATGGCATTGTGGTTTTGCTCAAGCCGACGGATTTCAAAAACGACGAAGTGCTCTTTGCCGCATCGAGCCCAGGCGGATTTTCGCTGAGTGCAGATGAGGAGTTTATCGCGGCGCGTACCGCCGATGGCGTGGTGCGCGGCGGCGGCGTCGGTCATTTGTCCAAGATCGCCTTGGAAAAACGCTTGGCCGACAAGGTCGTCTCGGTGCAACCGTGGATCAATGGGTTGCAGGAGGGCCTGCGCGGTTCGGCTTCCCCCGAAGATCTTGAAGTGATGTTCCAATTGATCCACCTCTACGGCACGGCCCCACGCGCCGATTCTACCGCTTTCGCTGCCTATCAGGCTTGGATGCGCGGCATCTTGGCCAATCGCAGTGCCAGCCCGGAGGCTGCTTTCGCTGATACGCTGCAACTCGTGCTCGCGCAGCATCACTTCCGCGCCCGACCCTGGTCGGAGGAGCTGATCGGCGAAATGGATCTCGCAACCTCGTTGCGCATCTATCAAGAACGCTTTGCCGATTTTGGTGACTTCACTTTTATCTTCGTCGGCAACTTCGATCTGCCGACGATCGAGCCGCTGGTGCAGAGCTATTTGGGCACGTTGCCGCATGGCGACGGGCAGGAAAGTTGGCGCGATGTCGGCATCGAGCCGCCGACCGGCGTGGTCGAGCGCTACGTATATAAAGGACTCGAAGCCAAGAGCCAGACCCAGATGATTTTTACCGGTCCCTTCGATTGGAACTATCGGAACTTTTTTATGATCAAGGCGATGGCTGACGCATTACAGATAAAGCTGCGCGAGGTCATGCGCGAGGATCTGGGGGGGACCTATGGCGTTGGCGTCAGCGCTTCGGCGACGCATTATCCAAAAGAGAGTTATAGTCTGTCGATCAGCTTTACTTGTGATCCACAACGAGCGGAGGAACTGGCCGGGGTTGTTATAGCGCAGATAGATAGCCTACAAGAGGCTGGCTTGGATGCTGGCTATATCCAGAAGGTGCAAGAGATGCGCCGCCGTCGTCACGAGGTGCGCCTACGAGAAAATGGCTATTGGCTCAACTTGTTGGATATGGCCAATTTTCACCAAATAAACCCTCGGCTTGCGCTAGAGTATCTAGACTATGTTGAAGCGATAGATGTCGAGACGTTGCAGCAAGCCATGCAACGCTATCTTAATCGTGAAAATTATATACGAGTAGTATTGTTGCCAGAAGATTATATCGATTAAAAATAAATATTTATGCAAGTAATTGAAGGCTGGGGGCTATGAGGCGTCGCGCACGATGGTGAAAGAGGTGCCATTCTCACGCGAAAGATCGACTTTACCTCTGAGCTGTTGGGCGAGGGTGTAGACGAGTCGCAAGCCCAGGCTGCTGGGGTTCTGCGGTTCGACGTCGGCTGGCAGTCCGATACCGTTGTCGCCGACTACAAGCACAAAGGTCTCCTCGTCGTCCGCCTTGAGCGATATTACGATGCGCCCCGCGGCCCCCCCCGGAAAGGCGTGCTTGAGCGAGTTGGAGACTAATTCGTTGATGATTAACCCCATCGGAATGGCTTTATCGAGCGTGAGGGGCAGCGCATCGACCACTAATTCGAGCCCGACGCTGGCGGCCCCGTAGGTGCCGATGAGGCTTTCGGCGAGGTTGCCGGCATAGGTCTCGAAGTCGACGTGGGCAAGGTCCGTCGAATGGTAGAGTTCCTCGTGGATGAGGGCCATGGAGTTGATGCGGTTTTGACAGTCTGCGAAGATGCGCCTGGCTGCCTCGTCGAGGTTGCTCGATTGCAGGTCGAGTAGGCTGGAGATGATCTGCAGATTGTTTTTGACTCGGTGGTGGATCTCCTTGAGCAGCACTTCCTTCTCTTCGAGTGAGGTCTTGATCTGGTTTTCGATCTGTTTACTCTCGGTCGTATCCTGTACCACCACCTGGACCATATTCGCTCTTTTGACCTGTGCGTCGCCTTCGGTCTCGTAGACGGGGAAGAGCCACCCGGAAGCCCAATGATACTGCCCGTCGGTCGAGGACCAGCGGTATTCGAGGTTGCGCAGCACCGGCATGCCATTGGTCGTGGTCATAAAAGAGCCGAGCGTGTCCTGGTCTGCGGGGTGCACGAGTCGCATCATCAGAGAAGCGTCTGCGTAAAAATCTGCGGGTGCGTAACCGAGCCAGGTTTCGATCTGGGGGCTGGTGTAGAGGAAGTTGCCCTCGGTGTCGATCAACATCACCACCAGGTTCGGCGTTTCGACTAGCGTCCGGTAGCGCTGTTCGGAGAGCTTGAGATCCAGCAGGTCCTCCATGCGGCGGAATCCGTCGGAGAGCGCCTCGGCTAACTCCCGTACAAAGGAGATATTGCGGCTGGAAAACCGGGTGCCGTCTTTGGTCGTCACGGTCAGTACGCCGTGCGAGAAGGGAATGTCGATAATCGAGTTGATATCGCCGAAAAACTCGGCGAGGCGGTCTCGATAGTGATGAGTCGTGTCGTTTTCGAGGACCCGAGAATGCACCATCTCGCCGCTTTGCCAGACGCCCATCGTGTGTCCGGCAAAGCTTTCGGCGTCGGTTACCATCCACTGGCCCTTCTTGGTGATCTCCGCCGAATCGTACGTGCCGTAAAAATGCACGATCGGTGGTTCGCCCAAATCGAGCACATAGACGCCGAACTCACCATAGGGCACTTCCATCGTATGCAGGCAGTCGCGAATGGCGGTGAGCACCGGGTGTATGTCGTCGGCGCGAGTCATGGTCCAGATCGAGCGGTGCAACTGTTGCAGGGCCAGTTGTTTGGTGGCTTGGTATTTGCGTTCGCTGATGTCGCGGGCGACGCCGTGCGTGCCCCAGTAGGCTTCGTCCTGGTAGATACCGCTGGCGCTCAGCGAGCAATGGCGGATATCCATATCCACGTCGCCGGTGACCCCGCTGCGCGACCGCAGCCGGATCTCTAGTTGGTGGGTGGCCCGTTCGCCGGTGCGCCGCTCGGCGAAGGCGTATTTCAGCGAGGCCAAGTCCTCGGCGAGTAGGATAGCGGAATAATGTTTGCCCAAGATCTCGTCGGGGGTATAGCCGAGCAGGTTTTCCACCTCCTGGTTAGCGAAAGTGAAACACCCCTCTTTGTCGAGTACATAAATAAAATCCGAGCTGCCTTCTATTAGGGCGCGGTATTTGGCTTCGGAGAGTTTGAGCTCCTGGGCCACGTCACGTGACCGTAGGCGGTCGACTTCATTGCGGAGCTGTTCTATCTCGCCGTGCATGTCGGGTTGATCGTCGCGATTGTCTGGTGTGTCGGCCATGATATTTTCGTTTTGTCCCGCGGTGCGTCTAAGGTCGCGCGAATGGCGTTCGAGAATATAGAGCGTGGTTGCGGCGGCATTCGTTGGCTATTATGGCTGTAATCGTGCTGCTGTTATAACTGTGCTTTATGCTTAAACATAGGTAATGATGTCTTGTTGTGAAACACAATTTACCTAATTTTCCCCTTAAAGTAACTTATCGCAATCTACTATTATTTATCACGTTACATCGTTATTGTTGTTGCAATGACGATGCGTACTGCGTACCTTGCGAGTCCATATGGCCGATCGATCCTTTGAAGATATGCTGCCCTTTGGCAAAGCACCCGCGCTGATTTTGTTGATCACGGTGGTCGCCGGTTTTTATCTGGCCCTCCATCCGGTCTCAGAGCAGCGGGCTACAATGCGTTTTTGGACCTTTGCCCGCAACCATTCCGTACCCTACCAGAAGGCCACGCCTTCTTTCGAGGCCAAACATCCCGGCACTACCCTTGATGTGCAATTGGTGCACGGCGAGGCGGTGACCAGCCGGCTCCGAGCCGCCTTCTGGGCGGATTTGGATGTGCCGGACCTGGTCGAAGTCGAGATCAGCCGGGCGGGTTCTTTTTTCCGCGGACCTCCGGAAGACGTGGGTTTTATCGATCTCATGCCGTTTTTGCGCTCGACCGGTTATTATGATCGCATCGTCAAGACGCGTTTTGCCCCCTATACCAACAAAGGCAAGATCTACGGGTTGCCGCACGATGTGCATCCGGTGATGTTGGCGTATCGCCGGGATCTTTTCGAGGCCGCCGGCATCGATGTCGAGCAAATCAAGACTTGGGAAGACTTTGTCCGCGTCGGTCAGCAGATCACCGTGCCGGGCGAGCGCTATATGATCGAGCTTTCAGACAGCGGCGCGCACCACTACGAAATGTTCCTCTTTCAGCGCGACGGCGGTTATTTTGACGCCGAGAGCCGGTTGACGATGGACGACGAGACCGCGCTCGAGACCTTGCTTTTTTTTATCCCCCTAGTTGCCGGCGAGGGGCGTATCGCTTCGGATCTGGGGTCGGGCAGAGTGTTTACGCAAGCCGTCGAGCAGGGTTATTTCCTGTCTTTTGTCTGTCCGGATTGGCGCAGCAAGGTCGCCGAGACGGATATTCCCAGAATGCACGGAAAAATGGCGCTGATGCCGCTGCCGGCTGCCGTGCCGGGTGGCCGCCGCACTAGCACTTGGGGCGGCACGATGTTGGGCATCACCAAGGCCTGTCCCAATCCTGAGTTGGCCTGGCAGGTCGCCGAGCATATGTATTTCGACAAGGCCGAGTTGGCGGTGCGTTTTCGCGAGACGAATATTCTACCGCCTTTAAAAGACGCTTGGGAGGACCCGGCCTTTGACGAAGAGCGCGCTTATTGGTCGGGGCAGCCGCTGGGCCGGCTCTACGCGAATCTCGCCGACGAGGTACCGCCGCAATACGCCAGCCCACTAGTCGAGACAGCGAAATCGAAGATGTCGGGGGTGATCTCGGCGTGCGCGGTTTATTATCGCGAGAATGGCGAGGCGGGCTTTGAGGATTTCGCGCGGACCCGGTTGGCCGAAGCCGCCGCCGAGGTGCGCCGCTATATGCGGAGGAACCCCTATTGAGATCCTTGCTCTTCCGCTTGCAGCACCGCTATGCGCCCTATCTTTTTGTCGCGCCTTTTGTAGTGCTCTTTCTCATTTTTACGCTCTACCCGTTGGTCAAGAGCATCCAGCTCTCGTTTTATATTACCAATGGGCCGAAGTCCCAGCTCTTCGTCGGCTTGGATAATTTCCGTTTCCTCTACGGCGACCCGGCTTTCCACCAGGCGGTGTGGAACACCTGCATCTATGCCTGCGGCTCGGTCTTTTTACAGCTGCCTTTGAGTTTGGGCTTGGCGCTATTGCTCAATAGCAACATGGTGCGGGGGCGCGATTTCTTTCGCTTTACTTTCTTTTCACCGCACCTTGTCGGCCAGGTTTTTGTCGCGGTGCTGTTCTCGGTGATTTTCATCCCGAAGTTCGGTCTGTTGAACCGCGTCCTGCATTCGCTCTTCGACGTGGCGATCGATACCAAGTGGCTGGGCAACCCAGATCTGGTGATGCCGGCATTGATATTGACTTCGTTGTGGATGTATGTCGGTTTCAATATGATCTATTTTCTTGCGGCGTTGCAGGGGGTTGATCGCTCGCTCTATGAGGCGGCACAGGTCGATGGGGCCGGTCCTTTCAAGCAATTCTTGCACGTTACCCTGCCTGGAATCCGCGGGGTGGCGGTCTTTGTCGCGGTATTGAGCACGATCGGCTCGTTCCAGCTTTTTGAGTTGCCCTATGTGATGCTCAACAATACCGCCGGACCGGATAACTCGGGCTTAACGGTGGTGATGTATCTGTACCAAAACGGCTTTGTCGCAGGCGATTTGGGGTATGCCTCAGCCATTGGTTGGACGTTGACCTTTGCAGTGCTGGTGATTTCGTTGGTGCAGATGCGGCTGTCGGGCACCTGGAAGACGGAGGATTGATTTGAGTGGGTCGAAGATCGCGCTTTATACGGCGCTCGGTGCTTGTGCGGTATTGATGTTGACGCCTTTGGTCTGGCTGATCGCGGCGACGAGCAAGGGGCCGGACGACCTCTTCCATTACCTGTTCTTTGCCCCCCGGGTCTCCGGCTACAATTTTGAGCAGCTCTTTACGCAGATTCCCTATGTGCGTTTTATGGTTAACAGTTTCTTCGTTGCCGGGGCCACGGTGTTGGTGCAGTTGTTCTTCTCGTCACTGGGCGGTTTCGCGCTGGCCAAATACGAGTTCAAGGGCAAGAAGCTGATTATGGTGCTAATGCTGGCGACGATGATGATTCCGGCGCAGGTGATGCTGGCGCCGATGTACGAACTGATTTACGCGATGGGGCTGGTCGACTCTTATCTGGGGCTGATTATACCGGGGGCGGTGAGTGTTTTTGGCATGTTTTTGTTTCGCCAGTCGATGCTCGACTTACCCGATGATTTGCTGCAGGCGGGGCGAATCGATGGCTGCACCGAGCTGCGGCTCTATTGGGACGTGGTCTTGCCGGTGTCACGGCCGATGATCGGCGCTTTCTGCCTGATTTCTTTTATGGGTTCGTGGAACAATTTCCTCTGGCCGCAAATCGTCCTGCACCACCAGGATCGTTTTACCCTGCCGATCGGTCTCAATCAGATGGTCGGGCTCTACGCCCAGGATTATGGCTCGATGATGGCGGGGACTTTTTTGGCGGTGGTGCCCGTGGTTATTCTATTCTTCATCCTGCAAAAAGAATTTATCGGCGGTTTGACGGCTGGGGCGGTGAAGGGCTGAAGCCTATCGGCCGTTTTGTGTGACCTGCACTGCAAGTGCACGGATTATCAGATTTTCCGTGCGATCACCCGCGTGAAACCCAGGCGTTTACCGCCGTCGATACGCACCGTCTGCGCGTCGACGGTGTCTTCTCTGCTGAGTCCGTGGGCAATTTACAACTCCTCCCAAGCAAGCCAGTGGTGCCAGCCATTGTGTAACGAATGCGCTAATTCAACTTCCACCTGACCGCTCTTTTGCCAGTGTGCGCGCCACCATTTTGCGCCGTGCAACGAGTAGAAGTTCTATGCTCAATAGGGTGCGATCTCCTCAGGGACGCCGTCGGTTAATTCCTCATTGAGGCTCGCTACGACAATGCCGATCTGGCCTTCTGGATCGACCAGCGAGGCAGACTGAAAGGGTCATTTTTTAAGTGCGGATCGATGCGACTAGCGGCGTTGGTTAATCCGCTTTGAATATACCAAAAGCAAAGGCTTCGGGCAGGTCCTCGAAGAGGATCTCGCCTTCTTGGTTGGTTGTCAACAAGGTCGACATATACTCGAACCACTTTTCCAGGATCGGCACGTCGCGGCTCTTGTTCCAGGCGGCCTCGGTGGGGGCGACGGCGTGGATGACCAGGTTTTCGCCGAAGTGGTAGATGGCCATGCTTACATCGTTGTCGGACATGCTGTCGGCGATCTCGGGCCAGAGTTCGTCGTGGGCTTTTTTATACTCGGCATAAGCTCCGGGACGCAGCGTCATCGCTAGGCCAATCGAATACATTGGGGTCTCCTTAGTATAGGTTAGTTGCTATCGTCTCTTGGTATGTCTGGTCATTTATCAAGGACTTTTGCTACCGGGGCTCGTCAACGTACGGGACCTCTCGTATAGAATGAGGTCGGGCTCGTTGGGGGGGGTGTTCGCTTTGGCGGGGCATGGTGAAACCGTTGTTTTGGTAGAAGGCAGTAGCCGACGGTTGACCTGTTCACTGCGCCGTGGCTCGATCCAATCGGCATCAGTGAATGCGGCTTCTCTGGCATAGGTCGAACCAAAGGCCCTGGGCGTATCCTGTGGGGTTTGCAGGCGAACGCTTTTGAAGAGCAGAACATTCTGTGTAGTGACGGACACGAGTGTGATCATTTTGGACCGTGCATTTTTTTAGGGCTGTGGAACCGTGGATGGGATAGCTAATGCTACTATATAAGGTGTGACAACCCCGTTGTCCATTCGTGTGCCAAGCCAAGTTCCGCAGCGAGATGCAGGATCGTATAGCGGGCGCGAATATCCTTACTGTGGGTTTGGGCCCTTTGTGCTCGCTCAGGTGAAACGCCGATTTGCGCGAAGGTAGTCGGGCATTCGGCGGCCAGTAATTCGGTGCGAATTGCGGCGACCCCGCGAAGACTGGGTCGGAGTTCGGCGTGTAAGATCTCCCACTGGTCTTGTATCTGTTCAAGGCGTACGCGGAGTTGGTCACTGTCCGGGTAACCTGTTTTGGCATGCGGTAGGACGGCTTCGGCCAGCGGGCCAAAACGCTCGCGGACTATGGGCTCGTAGGTTGCCCAAGGCGGGTGGCGGTCGACGAGTGCGTTGACGTCAATCGACGTCGGATCGAGTGCGAGCAGTTTTTCGTAGAGCGCGGCCGTCGCCAAGGTGGCTACGCCGACCTGGCAGCCGTGCAGATCGTTGGATTCGCCCAGGGCATAATGGGTCATATCCAGGTAGTGGCTGATCAGGTGTTCGCCGCCGCTGGCCGGCGCTGATGACCCGGCGACGCTCATCGCTAGGCCAGATAAGCAGAGACTGGCCATCAGTTGGCCTATGGCGGTAGTATCGCGAGCGGGTAGTTTGCCGGCGACGTCTGCGAGCAGTTCGGCGCTTTTGTCGATTAGAGCGGCCGCTTCGGTGGAATAGGTGCCATTGTTGAGCTGGCGGGCGAGCAGCCAGTCGGCATTGCTGACGGATTTTGAAAGCAAGTCGCCGAGCCCGGCGGCGATCATGCGATAGGGCGTTGCGGCGAGTAAATCGAGGTCGCCGAGACAGGCTACGGGGGGGCTGCATGGTTGCGTGGTTTTAACACCGTCGACGAGCAGCGCGGCAATCGAAGAGGTGTAGCCGTTCATCGAGGGAGCGGTGGCGAGCACGGCATAGGGTATTTGAGCCCTATGGGCCGTCATTTTACCGATGTCGTTGAGAGTGCCGGAGCCGATGGCCACTATGGCGGTAATCCCAGTGAGATGGGGTTGTAGGGCGGCGATGGCTCGGTCGGAGGCGATGGGCTTGTTTTCTTCTATAATGTATTCAGCGGTTTTGATCCCAGCGTTTTGTGCACTCGCAACGATTGCGGGGCCGGCCAGAGGCCAGGTGGTGCGGTCGGCTATAAATAGCCAATGCGCACCGGGTAAAATTTTGCTCAGGATGTATCCAGCGCGAGGGAACAGATTGCGTTCTAAGAAGATGTGGCGAGTTGTTGGAATCTGTGGAAAGGCATGCAAATATAAACTGAGGTCTAAGCTAGATTCATTCATAAATATTCAGCTTGCTCGGGAGATGTTCAAAAGAGACTCTAAATACTAATTCCCCCATATCCTATACATTTTTATTTTAATACTATATCACCGTCAGAATGAAAATAAGTGACATAAGTTAAGCTGCGCAAAAGCCGCAATGTGTAATTCACAGTACCAGAGCATCGGG
>Ga0233434_1001844_pt1 | contig 19689 bp, 20 predicted proteins | sample SI_122_August201_4_FD_182738 | JGI IMG/M metagenome (GOLD analysis project Ga0233434, IMG submission 182738) | Seawater microbial communities from Saanich Inlet, British Columbia, Canada - SI_122_August2016_120_MG | ecosystem: Environmental > Aquatic > Marine > Inlet | place: Canada: British... | reverse complement strand
TTAAAAGCCACTTTCGAGTGGCTTTTTTTTTTGGGTTTTTTCTAAATTCTTATATAATTATCTAATGAGAAAACTTCCTTTAATCTATTTCCTTTTAATAATTTTTTTTACTTCATTAATCTTTGGTTATTTTCTTCATTCCAATAATAGTTTCGTTTATGTTTCTAATAGTTCCAATTTAAAAGGGATTTCATATTATTTAAATTCTTTTTTTGTAGTTAATTATTTTGTATTTGGTCCAATATTCTTAATTATTTTTTCAATAATCTCCATTTTAAACATTTATGTAAGTGAAAGGCGTATTTCGATCTGTTTCTATCTACCCTCTGTAGGCTTTATTATTAGTTACTTTTTTCCCAAATTTTCTGTTTTTTTAGGAAACATATCACTAGATAAGTTTTATTTTTGTAGTTTTTTTATTTTCTTTTTTATAAGTGATATTTTTCATAAATTTTTTATAGTTAAAACTTTGCTAAGGCTTGGAAAGCAAAGCTATATTTATCTAATAAGATTTTTAGAAAACACTTTTAACAATACTGTTTCTTCTTCTATTAAGCGGGAGAGCGTAAGTAACAATTACTTAATTAGAGAGGAAAGTATTATCAAACAGTCTTCTGTTATCGCTGATAATAATTTTAATACTAAAAAAATCTTGAATTTTAAAAAAAATACTAAGAACTTTTCACGTTCTAAATTTCTTACTAAGAAATTTAAAGACTCCAACTATGAAAATATTGTTGATCTTTTTTCTAGTGTTCGAAGACGTGACTTTAGTAACGAGCCTAGTAGATCTTACTTTGACGATATCACCACTAGAATTGAAGAAAAGCTTAAAGACTTTAAAATTACCGGTGAAATTATTAATATTTTAAAAGGCCCTGTTGTTGATACATTTGAACTTGAGCTTGGACCTGGTGTTAAGGTTAGTAAAATTACTAGTAGTGCAGAAGACCTTAGTTTGGCTTTATTAGGAGCACCTCTAAGAATTGTTTATCCTATGAAGGGAAGAACCACTGTTGGTATCGAAGTTCCTCGTAATCCTCGAGATATTATTTTTTTAGATCAACTCGTTAATTCTAAGGAGTTTAAAGGAGCGAATCATTTATTGCCATTAGCAATGGGTAAAGATGCCTTTGGTGATCCTTTGATAGTGGATTTAACCTCAATGCCGCACATGCTTGTAGCTGGTTCTACCGGTGCAGGTAAGTCTGTTTTTATAAATTCTGTTTTAATTTCTCTTTTAATTAAACTAGACCCTAACAAATTAAAACTAATTCTTATTGACCCAAAGCAATTAGAGCTTGCACTGTATTCTAATTTACCTCATTTAGCCATGCCAGTTGTAACCGATGCTAATCGCGCATCTACATCTCTCCTTTGGGCTGTTCAAGAAATGGAAAGACGGTACTCTATAATGAAAACATTGAGTGTTAGAAATATTGAGGGATATAACGATAAAATAAAAACGAAAGATAAAGAACTTTTGAATTTAGTCTCTAAATTCTTTGAAAGTGGAGAGGATTACCAATTACCTTATATTGTAATAATTGTTGATGAATTTGCGGACCTTATACTTACAAAATCTGGTAAAGAGATTGAGACCAATATCTGCAGGTTAGCGGCTAAAGCGAGAGCTTCAGGAATTCATCTTATAATTGCCACACAAAGGCCTTCCGTGGATGTTATCACAGGGCTAATTAAATCAAACTTCCCAACAAGAGTATCGTTTAGGGTCACTAGCTCAGTCGATTCAAGAACTATTTTAAATTCTGTTGGTGCTGAAAGGCTCCTAGGTAAGGGGGATATGCTTTACAAACATGGTGTTGAGACTTTGAGGTGTCATTCAAGTTTTGTGGATGAAGTGGAAATTGAAAAACTAACGAATAGATTGTCCGAGTTATCTAGTGGCTTTGACCCAGTAGTAATAGACTTTCTAGAAAATGGTGGTGATTTGTCAGATAGCCCATATGGCCAGAATTATAGTTCTCACAAAGATGGTTTAAACGGAAATGATGAACTCTATGGTGCTGCAGTTAAATTGGTAGCAGAGTCCAGAGCAGCCTCGGCTTCTATGCTTCAGCGTCGCTTGAAAATTGGCTACAATAGAGCTGCTAACTTAGTTGAAAAAATGGAAGAAAATGGGGTCGTAGGGCCTTCACAAGGGTCAAAGCCAAGAAAAGTTTTGATCGACTCCAGTAACCTTTAGTTTTTAATTACTTGGCAGCTTGATTCAATGAAGGAATTTTACATTTTATAAGTCTAATGCTTCAAAGCTGTGCACTTTATAGTTCTCGAAAATACTATTTATCTTAATTAAGATATTGAAAATATCTTTACCCAGGATGTCAAAAATGATAAACATGGCCCATCTGTATTATACAGAAATAACCAAGCTTTATTGAAGATGGTGGCGTTAAGTCTAGTAAAGTTTTTTAACCATCAGGAGTATTATTATGTCTGAAAAATTAGAATTAAAAGGACTTTTGGAAGCAGGGTGTCACTTTGGACATCAAACTCACAAGTGGAATCCAAAAATGAAGCCTTATGTCTATGGTGAGAGAAATGGAATCTACATTTTAGATTTAGCCAAAACAATACCTCTAGCACAAAAAGCACATGAATTTTTAAAGAAAACAGCGGCAGAGGGCAAGGCTGTTTTATTTGTAGGTACAAAAAGACAGGCAACAGACGCAGTGCAACAAGCGGCAAAAGATAATGGTGCATTCTATGTAACTCATCGTTGGTTAGGTGGAATGTTAACTAACTTTAAAACAATTACTCTTTCAATTGATAAGTTAAGAAAAGTTGAAAAAATGAAAGAGACAGGTGACTTCGAACTATTGACTAAGAAGGAAAGGTCAAGAGTTGAGAAACAAGTGCAAAAACTAGAAAAAAGTCTTGGTGGAATTAAGGACATGAGGAAACTTCCTGGCGCCATCTTTGTTATCGATCCTTCTTCTGAAAAAATAGCGATAGCAGAAGCTAAAAACTTAAATATTCCTGTTGTTGCTCTTATTGACACAAATTGTGACCCTACTGGAATTGATTATGTAGTTCCAGCCAATGATGATGCAATTAAGTCTGTTTCCTTATTCGCAAATTACTTTGGTAACTCTGTTGCTCAAGGTAGAAATCAGTTTACTGCGTCTAAAAAATCAAACTCCGGTAACGCACAAAAAGATGCAAGCCTAGAGCAAGAAATTTTAAACAAATATGAAAAAGATATTGATCTACAAGACTAATAAAAAGGAAGTTTGAAATGACTATTAGTGCAAGTGATGTAAAATTATTGAGAGAAAAAACTGGAGCAGGAATGATGGCCTGCAAAGAAGCTTTGAATACAACGAATGGTGATTTAGAAGCTGCAGTTGATTACTTAAGAAAAAAAGGCTTAGCTGCTGCTCAAAAAAAACAATCTAGAACTGCTGCAGACGGTTCTGTTGTTAACGCTAGCTCCGGTAACACTTCAGTATTGCTTGAAGTGAACTGTGAAACAGACTTTGTAGGAAAAGGCGACGATTTTAAATGTTTTGCAAGAGATATGGCTAAGTTTGCTGCTGAGAATAGCATTTCAGATATTGAATCATTAAAAGAAGCAAAGTTGGAAGCTGTTAACGAGCTTACTTTAAAGTGTGGTGAAAAAATTGACTTAAGGAGATTGTTGACTGTTAATTCAGACAACGCTTTCGGGCATTATAATCACGGCGGGAAAATTGGTGTGTTAGTAGAAGCTAAGATATCTTCTGCTTCTTCTGAAACAGAGGAATTACTAAAAGATCTTGCTATGCATGTTGCTGCTGCAAGCCCAAAGTTTTTAGATGCAACTGGTATTGATGAGGACTTTAAAGCTAGAGAAGCAAAAATTTATAGAGAGCAGCTTAAAGAGCAAGGAAAGCCTGAAAAAATGATTCCACAAATTATTGAAGGGAAGCTTCGAAAGCTCGCTTCTGAGGTTTGTTTTCTTGAGCAGCCATTCGTAAAAAACCCTGATATTAATGTAAAGAGTCATGTGGCAGAGGTTGCGAAAGCTTCGGGGTCGGAAATATCTATTTTAGGTTTTCATACTCTTAAACTTGGCGAAGGTGTAGAGAAAAAAGTAGACAACCTGGCGGATGAAGTTGCTAAAATGACGCAACAACAGTAGTAAAAAAAAATAATTCAATTTATTATTGGGCACTCTGCTGGAGTGCCCTTTTTTTAAGTACTCTATAAAGGTATTTTAATGAAATATAAGAGAATTTTACTTAAGCTTTCAGGTGAGGCGCTAGCCGGTGGGCAGGGTCATGGAATTTGCCAAAAGACAATTGTTACCTTGGCAAAAGAGATAAAATCATTGGTAGATATTGGAGTTGAATTAGCTATTGTTTTAGGAGGAGGTAACATCCATAGAGGAGTCGCCGGAGCTACTGAAGGAATGGACAGGACTGCTTCTGATCATATGGGGATGCTTGCTACAGTTATTAACTCTCTCGCCCTTCAAGATAATCTAGAAAGGTTTGATGTTAAAACTAGAGTATTATCTGCGATTGAACTTCAAAAGATTGCAGAGCCTTATATTAGACGACGCGCTGTGCGGCATCTTGAGAAAAAGAGAGTTGTAATCTTCGCTGCAGGTACGGGGAATCCATATTTCACAACTGATACAGCGGCAGCTCTTAGGTCCAATGAAATTGATGCAGATGTTATTTTGAAAGCAACAAAAGTTGACGGGATTTATGACAAAGATCCGATGAAACATAAAAATGCCAAGAGGTACGACCAGTTAGATTACTTTGAAGTTTTAAATAAAGAGCTTGGTGTGATGGACTCAACTGCAATTAGTCTATGTAAAGATAATAAAATTGATATTATAGTTTTCAATGTATTTGAGAATGGAAACATTTTGAAAGTAGCCATTGGAGATAAAATTGGTACACTAGTGACCAAGTAATTTTAGGAGTTTTTATGGTTTTAGAAGAAATTAATAAAGATTTAGAAATCTCACTTGATCAGGCTGTAAAGTCGATGGTTTATCAGCTAGGAAGAGTTAGAACAGGTCGAGCTAATGCTTCATTACTAGATAATATAAAAGTTGATTACTACGGCTCACCGACTCCACTAAACCAGCTAGGACAGGTATCCACACCAGAGGCTAGGCTTCTTCAAATTCAACCTTTTGATAAACAAATGATTACTGATATTGAAAAAGCGATTCTTGGTTCTAATTTAGGTGTAACACCATCAAATGATGGTAACTTAATAAGAATACCTTTTCCTCTTCTAACGGAGGAGAGAAGAAAAGAAATAGCAAAAGATGTGAAGAAAATTGGAGAAGATGCAAAAATTGCGATTAGATCTTCTCGAAGAGATCAAAATGAGGTTGTAAAAAAGGCAGAAAAATCAAAAGAAATATCTGAAGATGAGTCTAAAAAATATCAAATAGAAATCCAAAATAAAATAGATGATTATGTAAAGAAAGTAGATGTTGCGATTTCTGAAAAAGAAAAAGAAGTTTTAAGTATTTAGTATTATGAAATTAGTCTCCTCCCCTAGACACGTAGCTATTATAATGGACGGAAACGGCCGTTGGGCTCAAAAACGTTTTCACCCAAGAGTTTGGGGACATGTTAGAGGAACTTTTAGGGTTAGTGAGGTCGTTCAGGCGGCAAGTGACTTTGGAGTTGGAACCCTTACACTTTATTCATTTTCAACGGAAAATTGGGGTAGGCCTCAAAAAGAAATTGATACTTTGTTTAAACTTTTGAAAAAGTTTCTAAGAAAAGAAAGAAATAGGATTATATCTAACGATATAAAATTTAGAGTAGTTGGGGACATCGAATGTTTACCCATCGAAACGAAAAGTCTTATTGAGAATCTCGAGCTTGAAACAAAAAACAATGAAGGCTTGAAGCTTTGCATCGCGTTTGGATACGGATCAAAAAAAGAAATAGCAGACTCTGTTAATAAGTGGATTATGAGTAATCCAGGCAAAGAGATCACGGAGAGTTCTATTGAAAGTAATTTATTAACAAATGAGAATGGACCCGTTGACTTGCTAATTCGCACTGGTGGAGACCATAGACTTTCTAACTTTTTATTATGGCAGTCTGCATATGCAGAGCTATTTTTCACTCAAACAAAGTGGCCTGACTTTTCAAGGGCTGAGTTATTTAAAATTTTGAAAAATTTTTCTAATATCGATAGAAGGTTTGGTAAGTTAAACCTACCTAGGCTTTGTTCTGGTGGCGAAAATCAAAGTCGTGAAAAGGCTCTAAATTGAAAGATCTTTCTCGAATAATTTCTGGAATTGTATTAATTTTATTGGTTATACTTGCTACTAGCATTGGAAAGCTTGGGGTTTTATTTATTATAAGCCTATTTTCTTTCCTTGTGTTGTGGGAACTTGGGAACAACTTTTTCAAGTTTAGTTTAGAAAAAAAGTTAATAGGACACCTATTCCTTGGCGCTTTTTCATTAATCATTATTTATCTGTTAGATAATCAAAAAATTGAGACAAACATTCTTTTATCCTCAGGGATGGCCTTGAATCTTGGATTTATTAGTTACCTATTTTTTGGCAAGAAGAATAAATTAATGACTAACTTTGTAAAAAAGATATTTTTAATTCCTAGTATCTTTGTATCACTAAATCTTTTGAGTTTAATTATTCTACTCGGCTTTGGTGATTGGAAAAGTATGATGACCCTCATTTTACTAATTACTTATGGAATGGATACCGGAGGCTGGTTTTTTGGAAAAAACTTTGGAAAGCGTAAATTGTCACCAACTGTTAGCCCAAATAAAACAGTTGAAGGCCTGGTTGGAGGAGCTTTATTTTCTGGTGTAATTTCATCAACTTTCTTACATTTTCAGGGTTCTCATATAGGAGTTTCAACTTTTACTTTATTGACTCTTATCGCTGCGATGACTCATTTGGGTGATTTGGCTCAATCTAAGTTAAAAAGAGAAGTTGGAATCAAGGATTCATCTAGTTTAATCCCAGGGCATGGGGGTGTTTTTGATAGAGTGGATAGTTTATACTTTATAAGTCCATTCTTTGTATTTGCATCTAAATATATAATGTGAATTTAAGGAGCGTCCTTTGCTTGAGAAAGTTTTTATTTTTATTATTTTTCTTTTCCCGCTAGTTTTTTTTCATGAGCTAGGTCACTTTCTGTTTGCCCGTTTCTTTGGTGTAAGGGTAGAGGTTTTCTCTTTGGGTTTTGGCCCAAAATTATTTAAATTTAAAAAGGGCGATACTGAGTATTGCTTTTCTTTAATTCCTTTGGGTGGATACGTAAAAATGTTTGGGGATGATCCTTTGAAAAAAGATCAAATCCCTGAAGAGGAGAGAAGATATAGCTTCACTTTTAAAGGTAAGTGGGCACGGTTTTGGATTGTATTTGGTGGCCCTCTTGCCAACTTTATTTTTACATTTTTTATATTCTACTTTTTATTATTAGCAGGAGAAAAAGTACCTGAGGTAAAAGTGGGTGCTATTCCCAATAAAAATATACTTAGAGAAATTGGCTTGAAGACCGGGGATGTAATTCAAGGTATTAATGGAAAGTTAATATATAACCTAGCTGATATTCCCATGGGAACAAAGAGCAAGATTACGGCACTGGAGGTAAGTCGTTTCGGGAAAAAAACGAACCTTAAGCTGGATATTACAAGAGAAAAATTTTTTAAAGAATTGATCAAAGTAGACCCTATCCTTAGAAAACCTATTTTAAAGTCCGCTTCAGGAGAAAGCTATAAAATCCTAAAGTACAATGGAAAGTTTGTTGGAGGTTTATCATTAGATGAGATTATTGAAATATCGCCAAAAACAATTTCTCTTCAAAAAACTGATGGGTCAGAAAAAGTAATTGAAGTTAACGATAATAAAGTTGGTTTAATATTATTTCTTTCTAAAATTGATTTATACCCAATGGATGTGTTTGTTAAATCAGTGAATATGGACTCGCCCGCGGATAAAGCTGGTATCAAAGGTGGAGATGTCTTACTAGAGATTGATAAGACGAAATTAAATAGTTTTTTTACGTTAAGAGATCACCTTAATGGTACGGAGAAAAGCTCTTTTAATATCCGAGTCAAGCGTGGAAGTGAGACTTTGAGTTTTTCTTTAGAGCCAGAAGTCAAAGAAGAGCGTGGTAAAAAGACAAAGCTCATTGGAGTTTACAGTGGTGGAGAATGGAATCCACCTAAGTACGTAGAAACGAACTCAAAAGGTGTTTTTGGGTCATTTCCAATAGCTTATGATCGTACGATTGATGCTATTGTTAAAACTTTTATTGGTTTTAAAAAGCTCATCACATCTGAAGTTTCAGTAAAAAATATAGGAGGGCCTCTTTCCATTGGGAAAGTCGCTGCAGATAGTTTTAAAACAAGTCTTAGCTATTTTTTTCAAATAATGGCATTGATTTCAGTTAACCTTGGTGTCATTAACTTATTCCCAATCCCAGTTTTAGATGGCGGGCATATAGTATTTATATTAATGGAAATTGTTAACAGAGGTCCCCTTTCAAGAAGAAAAATGGAAATTGCTCAGCAGTTTGGGTTATCACTACTGCTTTTACTTACCGTCGCAGCACTTTATAACGATTTCTCCAGATTGTTTTAATGTCATCTATTTATTTATATATTGATACGACTAAAGGGCTTATTGTTGCATTACTGGATAATAACTTTGAAGTAAAAAATCTTGTGGATGATGAAACTAGTAAAAGCGCAAGTATCATCCATGAAAAAATGTACTCTCTCTTAGAAAGAGAGGGAGTGACCGTAGAGGACCTTGATGGAGTCATCATTAATAATGGTCCTGGTAGCTATACTGGAGTTAGGGTAGGTGAAGGGATTGCAAAAATCTTCGAGCTTGATGGTATAAAGATTGTGTCTTTTCTTGAGCACGAGGCAATAAGTAGCATCACGGCCAGTGGCTATTGGGTTGCAAATGCGTTCAAAGGAGAGTCTTTTATATATTCATGGAAAGAGGGAGAAGGAAAAAGGGAAGAACTTATTTCTAGTGATGATTTAACTCAAAAAATTAGTGGTTCTATTTTTTCAAATGATGAACTTGATATAAATAATGAAGTTGTTTCAAGTAAAAAGTTTCTAATTAAAAATATAAGTAAGGTTGCGCATTTTTACTTTAAGAAAGGAGAACGCAAAAAGCCTTTCTATTTTAGAGACTTAGAGGACGAATTTAAGGTAAAAAAATGATGAGGGTAATTGGTTTTTCGGAAAAGCTATGCTGGTTATTCTTAAGCTTTATGAGCTTGAGTATACAGACAAAATATTTTTTATTTTTGATAGTTCTCTTCGCTTTACGCTATAAACTTACTTATCGAGATATTTCTTTAGTAAGAGAAAGACTAAGTAGCTTTATATATTCCCCCTCCTGCGGTGTAATTTCGAGTATTGATAGTGATGATGATTACCACTATTTAAAGATGGTTCTTTTTCCCATAATTGGAGATTTGGTTCTATCTCCTGGTAAGTTCACAGTTAAGAAAAGTAACGCACTTGAGAATCAATGTAATAGAATTTCTCTAGTGTTAGAAAAAAAACAAGACAATACGGATTTCAGCTTGGAATTAGTGCCATTTTTAAGAAATAATACAGCGAGGACCAATTTGTTGAAAAATGATATAGTCAATGAAGACTCTGTTGTAACGGAGGCTCTACTTGGTGGGACTATAGAGCTAAAATTTTCTCGTGATTATAATTTAAAGGTCACAAAAGGTGATATCATTTGGCGTAGTAAATCAATAATTGCTGGTAGATAAGGAAGATTAAAAAGTGAGTATGAATAAACCTGAAGTTGAAAAAAAAGAAATAAATAAAATAGCCTATTTTATTCCAAATACTTTTACTGCCATTAATATGGGGTGTGGTTTTTTTGCAGTACTCTTTGCTCAAAAAGGTTTGTTTTACCAAGCAAGTATGCTTTTGGTGGTGGCATCCTTATTTGACTCCGTTGATGGAAGAGTTGCGAGACTTACAGGCACAGAGTCTTCTTTTGGGGAGCAGTTTGATTCGATATGTGATGTGATTTCTTTTGGTCTGGCGCCGGCAATGTTGATTTATCACAAGTTTTTAATATCCTATGGGAGACTTGGAATTATTGTAAGTTTCTTGTTTTGTCTAGCTGGTTGTTTACGATTGGCTCGGTTTAACGCAAATATTGATGAGGTAGACCCTGCTTACTTTCAAGGTCTACCAATACCAGCAGGAGCGCTCGCTCTTGTCGGTTACACTTTACTCGCCTCAGAATTTGAATTTCCTTTTCCTCAAGTTTATTTTTCAATACCGTATACTTTATTTTTTTCATATTTAATGATTTCAAACATTCCTTTTTATTCGTTTAAGAAAGCAAGTTTTGTGAAAAAATACTCAAAGCAGATGTTGCTGATTGTTATTTTGGTTATCTCTTTAATTTTTATTTATGAAGAACTAATGCTTTTTTCAATTATTGTTACATATGTATTAGGTTGCTTGACTCATGCATTAAAGTTGAGGGCTCAGCGTAAATGAAAAGTAGATTGATCCTTTTTATATATATTACGTTAATGGTCTCCTCTCGCGGGATCTGTGATATATATCCAGAGCTTGATGAGTCTGCCGCAGACACTGATTTTAGTAATCTCTATAAGAGTACTGAGTTAAAAAAGGCACAAAGCTTTTCAGAGACTTATAAAGATGCTGAGAGTTTAGGTAAAGTGCAAAAAGCAAGTTACTTGGATTCAGTTTCCTTGGAATATCCAAACGATATTGAGGAGGCATACTTTTTAAATCAAAAATATGAGACCTCTTCAAAGTATATATATAGCTTTCAACTATATACGTCGGATCTTTTTTCCCCAGTAGAGAGTAATATATTTAAAACAATTTTTAAAAATAAAAACTCCTCCTCCTATGGACCTTTTTATTTAGAGTGTGACTCTTCATTTAAAGATAAAAAACATGTTCATGGCCTAGGGTATCACTTAGGGTTTGGAATGGGCTACTTCCAGGGAAAGGCCCTAAGCGTAGGAACTAGCGAAGAAACAAAGACCAGATTGACGCTGTGGTTTTTACCTGTTGATCTAGGACTTACCTACAGGGTTTTAATAAAAGATACTATCGGACTAAAATTTTCTGCAGGTGGAACTATTTCAGGAATGATTCAAAGTCGCTCTGACTTTAGAGATAATGAAAAGGGAAAGAACGTTAATCGATTGGGGCAAGGGTTTTACGCCCTAGGTAGAGTTGATATACTTTTAGGCCGATTGATGACGAAGACTAGAAAAGTGTTTTTTCATAATTATGGATTTTCCAATCTGCGCTTGAATCTAGATATGAAGTATCAATCCCTGAGCTTTAATGGAGAGGCAAATGAACTTGATTTTCAGGGAAGTAGTGTAGGGATTGGAGTTTCATTTGACGTCTTGTAATAGTTCTCGGTTCTATAAATTAAAACTGAGTTATATGGGAAAAGGGTTTCTTGGCTGGCAAAAACAGGGAAGCTCCCTTGACACGATACAAGGAACTCTTGAAAACGCTATAAATAACGTCAGCAAAAAAGGCTTACTTCACTCACTTGGTTGTGGCCGAACAGATGCGGGTGTACATGCATTAGATCAAGTAGTAAGGCTTGAAATGAATCAGGAATATCCTTTGGATATGTTTTTAAAAGGTGTAAATAACCAGCTTCCTCCTTCAATAAGGATTCTAAGCGCTGAAGAAACGGATGAAAATTTTCATCCAGTATTTGGAGCCAAGCTAAAAGTATACAAATATGTTTTTGGAAAATTACCATCGAGACCTTTTTTGGATGGCCTGTTTCTCTATTACCCTTTGCATATTAATGAAGCTCTTCTTAGCGAGGCATCTAAACTTTTTGTTGGTGAACACGATTTTTGTAATTATTTTTGTACCGGAACAGATGTATCGAGTACTAATCGAAAAATTTTCCGATGCGAGTTTTCAAAAACAGACTATCTTGATCTTGGTTTTAATCAAATTGATGGTGACTTTTTTGAATTTAGAGTTGAGGGAGAAGGGTTTTTAAAGCAAATGGTTAGGCTTATGGTCGGAGCTTTAATTTCTCTTAATGAAGGAAAAGTAGACGTTGATGATATTAGAGCATCACTTAGGGTTCCAATGCGCCAAAAACTAGGCTCAACAGCTCCAGCAGATGGACTTTATCTCGAAAGAGTAGAGTATTAAGGATGTCCATTCAATTGACTTTTAAGTGAATTCTAGCTATTTTGAGGATAATTAGAATAGTTTTAACGCATCGCAAGAGGGGTGGGGATGTCATACACAGTAGAAACAATTAATAATTGCACAAAAAAACTTATTTTCAGCTTTGAAACATTGGATTTAACTTCTCAAATAAGTACTGAGATTGAAAAAAAACAGAAAACAGTTTCATTAAAAGGCTTTAGAAAAGGAAAGGCACCATTGAATTTGGTGCAACAAGTGTATGGACCTCAAGTAGAAAATGATGCTTTGAATAATTTTATTCAAAGTGAGTTTTTTCAGGCAGTGACTAAAGAAAACTTAAAAGTTGTTGGGTATCCTTCTTTTGAAAATATGAAATATAAAAAAAATGAATCTGTATCATTTGATGCTTTAGTGGAAACATTTCCTGAATTTGAATTAGCAGATTTTTCAAGTTTTGAGTTTAAAAGAGATGAAGTTGCTCTTGGCGAAACAGAACTTGATGACTTAAAAAAGAATTACTTAAATTCAAAAGCTGAAATGAAAGAAGTAGAAGGTGCATCACTTTCAAAAGGTCATAGCGCAGTATTTGACTTTGAAGGAGTTCGATCTGACGGAACTAAGCCTGAAAACATGAAAGGAAAAGAATATGTTCTTGAGATTGGCTCTGGTCAATTTATTCCTGGCTTTGAGGACGGAATGTTAGGTATGAAGTCCGGTGAAGAGAAAAATTTGGAACTGACTTTTCCTAATGATTACCACATGGAAGATCTTAGGGGAGAGAAGGTTGCCTTTGATGTTAAGCTTCATGAAATTAAAGAAAAAGTATACCCAGAGTTTACGGACGAGCTAGCAAAAGAATTTGGATTTGAATCTATTGAAGATTTCAATACAAAACAAACTGATATGCTTTCTAACCAGAAAATTCGTGCAGCTGACGAGAAGCTTCATAGCGAAATTCTTGAAAAATTAATTGGGCAAAATATATTTGATGTTCCAAAAACAATGGTTACCCAGCAAGAAAACTATCTTAGAAGCGATCTAGAAAAATCATTAAAGCAACAAGGCTTTAATGAAACAATGATGAAAGAGTACTTTGAAAAGTGGAGTACTGACGTAACTGCAAAAGCTGAGTTTCAGGTAAAATCTGGACTAATTCTCGAGAGACTTGGTGATAAATATTCTATAGAAGCGACTGATGTCGATTTTGATAATAAGATTGAAGAAATGGCCGCTCAAACAGGAATGGAAACTGACAAGGTTAAGGAATATTACTCTTCAAATGAACAAGTAAAAAAGAATATGATGTATGCGATAAAAGAAGAGAAAACTTTTGAGGCGCTTAAAGGTGAGTTAAAAGTTAAGTAATTTAATTTGAAATTTATTTTCTAAAAAGCCCCGAATTTCGGGGCTTTTTTTTTATTTCTGAATCTGGGACTTCATCATTCTTTTCATTTCGAAAGGTTGATCAGTTTTAAACCAATCATTTCCAGCGCCCCTTCCAACCGGGCTAACTTCCTGAGTTATTATTCGACCATTGCGATGAGCTTTTTCATCAATATGAATTTTAACAACTTCGCCAGTAATTAAGGAGCCAGCACCCTTATGTATTCCATAGGAGAGAATATCCTTAAGTCTACATTCATAATGAACTGGGCTTTCTTTTACTCTTGCTACATTAATAATTTCTGATGGAATTGGGGTGAGGCCTGCTTGAATAAATTCATCTTCATTTCGATTAAATTCTGTTGAAGCGAGATTCACTTTTTCGCAGATGTCAAAAGAGCAAATATTAATAACAAACTCTTTTTCTCGTTCGATATTGATAACTGTATCTTTTTTTTGTCCATCACTTGATCTAATCAGTGGGCAAAAAGCAAGAATCATTGGTTCTGCACTTACTCCTGTAAAAAATGAAAATGGTGCAAGATTATTAGACCCATCATCGTTTTTTGTAGAAACAACCGCGATGGGTCTTGGAAGTATTCCACCAATGAGAAATTTATAATTTTTTGTAAAGTCATCTTTTGAAGGGTCAAAACTAAGCATTAATTTCTCCAGGATTTCCAGTAATCTTTATTTTCTCTATTTAAAAACCAATCAGTAGGTTCAAGAGGATTCTTTGCATCAATCATAACAGCAAATTCATCTGTCCATTCTTTATCACTTGATTTCTCAAAAGCTTTTGGATGTGGGCCATGATGAATCCCTTGAGGGTGAAAAGTAAAACATCCAGGGTCAATATTATCTCGGCTAAAAAATGAGCCCTGGTGGTAAAAAAGAACTTCATCAAAATCAATATTAGAATGATAAAAAGGTACCTTTAATACTTTATGTTCACTACTTTCAAGAGGTCTTTCAACAAAAGAGCAAATAACAAAATTTTTCGCAACGAATGTTGTATGGCCTGAGGGCGGAATGTGATACCGGTGGCTCATGATTGGGCAAATATCATAGATGGATAAAATTCTTGGATAAACAGACCCCTTCCAACCTTTTACAGACAAAGGGTTAAATGGGTAGGTGACCGTGGTTAATTTGCCTAGCCTTTTAATTTTTAAAATATATTCATCCTGGTTTTGCTCACTTCCGATCGCTGCCTCAGGTGTCCTTAGAACAGTTTGATCATATAAAGCATTGGGCCCAAGAATGCCCCTTGATGGATCATTAAATTCCGATGCACTCTCAATTTTAAGAATTTTACATATTGAGTTTGGGAAAAACTTATAAATAGTTCCTCTTGGAATATTGATGTAATCACCTTTTTTATAATTCAGGTGTCCGTAAGAAGTCTCAACCTTTCCTTCCCCTTCATGGATGAAAAGAATTTCATCGAAGTCTGCATTTCTAAAAAACTCTTTTGGTGTGGTGTGAATGGCACCAATAGAAATTTGGACATCATTGTTTTTTAAAACAATATTGAATAAATTATTTTTTAATTCTTTTGAAAAGACTGGAGGGAGACATCTTGGTTTAAGGTCACCCTCAATGTTCGTCCATCCAACTGGAGGATGCTCATGATAGAGATGACTTACACGTCCGAAAAAACCATCCCTACCATGCTCTTCTTCGTATAGTCCTTCAGGAATATCCACATGTGCTTGTTTTGAAAATGTGCCGGAAGATTTAAAGTTTTCCATTTATTTGCCTTTTATTTTTCTAACTAAAGTCAAAATTCGATCTATTTGACTCAGTCTTAGTGCTTACGTTTTTTTCCAACAATATTTTTAAGACTTCCTATACCTTTAACTTTTAGCTCTACTTCGTCTCCCTCTTTAATCCATTTATTAAGTTCTAGTCCACAGCCTGTCCCAACGGTACCAGATCCAATAACGTCCCCAGCAAGGAGAGTTTCTTCGTGTGATGCATGAGCGATCATTTGAGAAAAGGTATAGTTTGAGTCTCCCGATTTTCCCTCACTCCACTTTTTTCCATTAATAAATGCTTGCATGAGAAGGTTTGGCTCTTCATCATCAAACTCATCAGCTGTAACAATAACGGGGCCTAAAATTGTGCAAAAATCTTTGCCTTTGGCAGGGCCTAGTCGTATGGCCATCTCTTTTTTTTGAATATCTCTAGCGGAGATGTCATTTAAAATTGAATAACCAAAAATATAATCCTTGGCGTTTGATTCATGAATGTTTTTTCCTGGCTTTGACAAAATGACGGCAAGTTCTAATTCATAATCTAACTTCTCAGAATAGATCGGCCAGATGATTTCATCATCAGGGCCGTAGAATGAATTTGGATTACCTTTGTAGTAAGCGGGAATTTCATACCACTCTTTTGGAATAGGCTCATTTCTTTTTTCGAAACCTTTTTTTACATGTTTTTCGTGAGCATAAAAGTCACGGTAAACTGGGATGTGGTCTATAGGGCATAGAAGATTGACCTCATCAATTGAATAGCGATATTTAATCCCAGAGTTAGAGGATGGGTATTCGAGGATATCTAAAAATTCAACCATCCCTAGGACCTCACGAAGTCTGTCCAGAGGTTCCTGAGTAAGGTTTAGAAGCTTAAATAATGAAGAAGGTATATGATGCTCAGCTCGTTCAAATGGGTTGTTGTATGCCATTCTTTCAAGTTCAATCGCGTAAGCCCAATTTGGATCTACAACATCACCATTTTTCGCGATAATTCCAAGTCTTGGATGAGCACTAGGAGAGTTTTTAATTTGGTATCTACATATTTTCATAATAGTTCCTAAAGTTTTTTATACTCAGAGATAATTTTATCCATCGCCTCATAAAAGTGATTCATTTCATCTTTTGTTCCAATTGAAATTCTAACAAACTCAGGCATTTCATTGGAGGATAATGGACGAATAATAACGCCTTGGTTCAGTAAGTTTTCAAAGAGCCATGTGCTTTTTTGTGCGCTTCCAGTTTTTACGCAAATAAAATTTGTCACCGAAGGAATGGGGGAAAAATCATTTTTTTCAAGATAATCAAATAACCTTTGGTATTCAATTTCATTTTCAGAGATTGTGCGGGCCAGGTGAGGGTGATCATTTATGGCGCCACTTGCACCGACTTGAGCAATCAGGTTTGGCTCAAAGGGAAGCTTCACTTTTGTTAGGTTTGAAATAAGATCCTCGTGGGCAAACCCATAGCCAACTCTTACACCACTTAGTCCATAAGCCTTTGAGAAAGTTCGGAGGGTAATTACATTATCATAGCGGTAATCCATGCTGTCAGGATAATCATTACGTTCTTTTGCAAATTCAAAATAAGCTTCATCCAGAATAACTAAAACATGATCAGGCACATGTTTCATTAGAAAATCAAACTCAGACTTTGTAATGTATGTTCCTGTTGGGTTGTTGGGGTTTGCTATGTAGATGACTTTTGTATTTTCATGAATAAGATTGGCGATTTCTTTGACGTCGTATCTAAAATCTTTTGTTAAGGGGGCGGTGATTAGGTTGGCGCCTGCACTTCTTGCAAGAATGTAAAAGCCAATAAAAGTATTCTGGCTTGTTAATACTTCGTCTCCTGGAGCTAGGAAGGCACGAGCAATATAACCCATGATTCCTTCACTACCGTTTCCTAGTATAATATTCTCTTTTTTTAATTCATATAGTTCGGAGAGAGCGGTTTTTAGTTTATGAGCATGCATATCTGGATAGCGATGCAGCTTCCAAAGAGCCTGAGTCATTTCTTTAATTGCAAAGGGGCTAGGCCCCAGTGGGTTTTCGTTACTGGCAATTTTTGAGATACGAGTTAAGCCCTTTTCTCTAGCAACCTCATCAATTGGTTTTCCCGCCTGGTAAGTTTGTAGATTTCTTATATAGTCAGGAACAAGAGTCTTTTTCATGATGTCCTAAATTTGTTATATTTGAGTCATAAATGTAGCACAGAGGCATAACTTCGGGCAATTTTAGGAGAATCGATATGACTGAGAACTATCATTTTGGACAGTTCACTCCTGAGCATTTTGAAAAGATGAAAAAAGGAGTTCGATTATTCAATGAGCAAAAATACTGGGAATGCCATGAGGAATTAGAGCATCATTGGCTAGAAGACGCAGGAGATAATGCCAGGCTCATTTATTGGGCGGTTATTCAGGTGGCTGCGGCGATGTATCATTACCGCGATGAAAACTTAGCCGGTATTCACGGACTTCTAGGAAAAGCAAAAAATAAGTTAGAAAGAGCGGAGAAAAATAATGTGGAAACTAGTTATTTATATGAAAATATAAACTGGAAAGAATTTAGAGAAATGACTCTTTCCGCTCCTGTGAGCGAAAAATTTCAGGATTATGAGCATATTTATGATTTTAGATTCAAGGGAAATATATGAGTCGTGTAATTAAAAGTTTTTTTCAAGCAATAAAAATGATTAAAGAAGATAAAATTCTTCTTTTATTATCTTTGATTCCGATCGTTATTGGTATTGGTGTTTATGTTGCTTTGGGGTCATGGCTTTACACTAGTTTTATACCCACAGGTGTTGATTGGGTTCAAGATAAAATAAGTCTTGATTGGCTTGGTTCCTTTTTTTCTTGGATTATAAAAGGATTGTTTTTTATTTTATTTGGAGGGCTTGCCAACTATACGTTTGTTTTAGTGGTAAGCCTTTTTGCTTCTCCTTTTAATGATATGATCGTTGATCGAGTTATGAAAAAACAACAAGGGCTCGAGCCTAGTCTTGAATTAAGTTTTAAAGAAACCATGAAGAGACTTCCAAAAACTTTAATTAATGAGCTTAAAAAAATTTCATTAATTGTTGTACTTAGTATTTTTTCACTCGTTTTATCTTTTATTCCATTTATGGCAATTGTTAGTTTTTTTATTCAGGTGATTTTGTTGTCAGTAACTTTTCTGGATTATTATTGGTCGAGGAAAAACTTAAGTGTTCGTGAGTGTGTCAGTGACTTTAAGAAAAATTTTACTTTTAACTTTCTAACTGGGCTGATTTTTTTTGGATTACTTTTAGTTCCAGGAGGAGGGGCTTTATTTTTCCCTGTAATTCTTATTCAGATTAGTTTTTCTTCAAGAAATTTTTAGGTTACTGCAAAAGCATAAGAGATGGTGCTAAAGTATTAGTGTCGTAAGAATTAATTAATAAGTTGTTATCAAGTTGGTACGTATCATTAGGGTCAATAATAACTCTTAAATCTTCATAAGTCTTAGGTAAGGTATTAATTATGTCCTGGGAGATATTATCATCGAGAAAGATGGTTCTTTGCAATTCAGGGCTTTTGTTAATAAGTTCTATTTGTGTAGGGGTTAAACTGGAGTAATTAGGGAAAAGAGTAATATCCCAATTAAAGTAGTAGGACTTTTGAGTGTCGGTTTCTACTACTGCAGCAGTGTTAGTGTTGGTTGCAGCACCTACTTTACAGCAAAATATTGAACCAGTTGTTGAAATAGAAGATTCATTTACACACTTTAGAGAGTTACAGGTATTTCCAGTGCAGTTACTAGTTGTTGATCCTGATTTGTTAACATAAAAGTAGCTAGATGCAATTTTGGGGTTATGCTTTTCAGGGTGACATGACCCGGAAACGATTGATTTTTCCGAATCATTACAGGAGAAGTAAACTATTTTTCCTGTGCCGGTTCCAGACTGCCAGGAGCACTCATTTGGACTGGCAGATGGCTCTTGGATCGGTTGGCAGTCTGCACCAATATAGCACGTTGATCCACCACAGTACTTTACGAGGCGCTTGAAACTATACCCAGCCTGGCACATCCAGCTTCCTCCATAGGGTTGTTGATTAAGGCCACTAACCAACTTCAGTTTTTCTGTGACTGCGTACATCGCCACTTTATCGACACCTGTCTGTTCTGCTGATTTTATAAGTTCGTTGAAAAGTTTTTGTCGGTCTTCGTCGGTCATTTTTGAAAGCATAAGACGATTAACATAAGTCATTGTTGCTAGGTAATCTGGAGCACCTGTATCAAATTGACTGTCGTCTCCAATTGCTTTCACTTTGGAGTGAAAGGTGTGGTCACTACCGCTTGAGTAAAAGTTTAATCCTCCAGGTGAAGAA
>Ga0233434_1001842_pt1 | contig 19693 bp, 21 predicted proteins | sample SI_122_August201_4_FD_182738 | JGI IMG/M metagenome (GOLD analysis project Ga0233434, IMG submission 182738) | Seawater microbial communities from Saanich Inlet, British Columbia, Canada - SI_122_August2016_120_MG | ecosystem: Environmental > Aquatic > Marine > Inlet | place: Canada: British... | reverse complement strand
TGCATATAGCCGGTTTCAGAATAGGGCACGGCTGGCACCCTGATCCTACCTACTACCATTTTTTATAAAACAAAGTATGTTATATTTGCATTAGGTTTGATTTTCTTTAAGTTTTAAAATCATACTACAAACTGAGCATACATTTCCTGTACATTCATTACCACATTTTTCACAAATTGTCTTTTGTTTGTAATTAGAATCTTTTACGATTTGAGATACCTTGAGAATTGATTGATACAAATTATTTTTAATTCCACTATGTTTAGTTTCTAATGAATTTAAAAATTCACGAATTTCTGTTCTTATCCCTTCACTCATGTGTGGACAAGGTTCTGATTGAAACGGCAAATCATTTGTAAATGCATAAAATACAATTTCAGATTCATATATCTCACAAAATGGTTTTATTTTTCTTAAAGAATTTTTAGATGTATCAGGATCCATCCATCCAATTTTGTTTGTGTCTCCTGAAAGCATGTTAATGACAAATGTTTGTAATGTATCATCTAGATTATGACCTGTTGCAATTACATCTGCTCCAACATCTTTTGCAGCATAATCAATTGCACGTCTTCTTAATGTGCCACAAATTGAACATGAAGAAGTTTTATCATTTTCTCTTAATTCTAATGATTCATCAAGTGTTAACTCAAAGAGATCTTTGTAAGAGTAAACTTTGTGTTTCACATTTAATTCGCCACAAAACTTTTCAACAATTTCTAATGCTTCATTTCTATACCCTGGAATTCCTTCATCAATTGTAATTACAATAATTCTAAAATTATGAGTTGATGCCATTTCATGAATAATTTTTAGTAATGCTAGAGAATCTTTTCCTCCAGACACTGCTATTGCAACTAATTCATTATTTTTTATCATATTATATTTTGAAATAGTTTTAGCAGTTTTTCTTACAATGGAATTTGAGAAACATTGTGAACATAATTTTTGACCCGAATACTTCCTAGTATAGGCTGCTTGATTTTCACATTTATCGCATTTCATGGAATTATTTGCTTTTTTTCATTAATGATTCTTTAGGTGTTTTCTATATTGTAAACCAACCGGATTTTAGGTAGGACAAAGCAATATTCAAACCAAACAATGTAAAGGTAAATCCATAAATTCCCCACATTACAATATTTACTGATTTATCTGAAATTCTTTTATCAATTATTGTGTGAATGAATTTTCCTCCATCTAAAATTGGTAATGGGAGCATGTTGATAATTCCAATAAAAAATGAAATCATCCATAACCATAACAAGAACATTGAAATGTTAAAATCTACATTTGACCAGTCGATGAAATTCATTACAGGTTTGTATGGAATTGAATTATCTCTCATTATTCCTATCAAACCTCTTTTAGGATCATCTGGTGATGCCATTATTTCAACACCAAATTCCATCTCCTGACCATCTCTAAGTATTGAAACAGTAGCTGTATCACCTGGATCTAATATGGGGAAATCAGCAGGACCACGAATCGGTATATCATTTATTGAAGTAATGATATCATTACCCAACAATCCTGCTTGTTCAGCTCCTAAATTTTGCATAGTTGAAAGAATCAAAACTCCTGATGACAATTCATAAAATGTGTTTAAAATTGGTTCACCAAATAATGGAATGCTCTCTATAACCATTCCAAAAATTGGATTTGTTAACATAATTATTCCTAAAACAATTGCAAACAATACATTTGATGTGGCTCCTGCTCCTATCACTCTTAATTTTGAAATCTTTTTTGCTTTCTCAAACTCTTCCTCATCTGGCTCAACAAATCCTGCAAACATTGCAATGAATATAGCAAATCCTCCTGTTTTGATCTTTATTTTTTCAAGAGCCGCTACTATTCCATGTGCACCTTCATGCATAACTAATACAATTGGAATTGAAAGTAAAAAGTATGTAATAGCTGGAGCTGAAGTTAGTGTAACTCCAGGAATAAGCACTGTTAATTCTGAAAAATTAGATTGTGCAACAAAATAATTTGAAACATTATTTAATAAAAAGTAAAATGCAAATCCCATCATAATAAAACCTGCAATTACGCTTAAATCTGCAAAAATTTTGACACTTCTTTTTGTTCTTCCAAGTACTTTGATTAAAGTATCATTGACACCTTTATTCTTGTATACAAGACTGTACGCCTTTAATTCAAAACCATGTTTTTCTAATTTTAGGGCTTTTGCAATTACAATAACTATGACCCAAGCCATTAAGACATAGATTATAGCATTTTGAGTAATAAAATCCAGTTCCAAATTAATTGTTAATTTTTTAAGGCACGGACATTTATCGGTTACTATGAAACCTGTGGTAATAATTTCAACATATCCTGATAAAAAATCAATCTCAAAAATTGCAAAAGAGTTTGTAAAAAATAAGACAGTTGCATGTGTAAATATTTCAAAAATTTCATCAATTTATTCTTGGAAGGGAAAAGTTGAAGATACATCTGAATATCTTGCCATATTCAAAACTATGACAAAAAATAAGAAATTACTAAAAAAGAAAATTAAAGAAACTCATCCATATACTGTTCCAGAAATCGTAGAAGTTGATATTACATCCATTAACACACCCTATCTTAAGTGGTTAATTGAATCCACAAATTAAGACTCTACTGCATATCGTAATAAAGAAACTATTCCTCCTAAACCTGTAACTCTTAAACCAATGTCAGTAGATGAATCAACACTGTAAATTTTTACTCCTCTATTTTCAGCATCATTTAAAAAATCTATCATTTTTTGTTCATCATCTTGAATTGCCTTATCTGAAAATACAAGTGATTCAACTGCTCCAATTCGATTAGCATTAAAAGTTTCATCAAAACCCATAGTGAATTTTCTACTCTTTTTGTTTGCAAGTACCATTACTTCATCAATTATTGATGATGCTTTGGATAGATTACTATTAGACATTATTTCTTTCATCACTTGAGATTTTGTAAATATGTAAATCCCATCCTCTCCTCCTGAATCAACACCTTCAACAACTTTGACGTCAAATTTTTGAAAATTTTGTGATTTTTGAATGAAATTTGAAAATCTTTTTCTTGTTTCACCTGGACCAAAAATTACTATTGAATCCCCTTTTTTGAGTACAGTTGATACTGCTTGTTGTACTTGCTCGAAGAATTTTTCAATATTGAAATTAGTTTTGTATCTTTTTCCACCAGAACCTGAATACATATTTGGCATAAATTCTAGATGTGTTCCTCGTAATCTTGCAATTCCACAATCACTAGTATCAATTGCAACAAGCACAAAACCAACTTGATTGTTACTTGATTCCAAAAGATTTTTTTCAATTGGTAACCATTTTTTCTTTGAAATGGTAATCCCATCATTGATTTTCAAAATAATTGAATGATGTGAACCATGTGGTACTGATTCATTATTTGACTCAGAAATTGTTCCACTAACTCTTAATCTGTCTAACACATCATCAAGTGAAATTTTTTCTACTATTAGGGATATTCTAATTCTAATTCGTTCTCCTTTGTCTGGTCTTGAAAAATCTTTATCCTGTTTTAGCACCCTTGTTGTATCACCAATTACTTTGTCATTTTCTTTAATTATGCGACGTAAATTCAAAAGATCATCTGAATCTTCTGCTATTACAGAAATTGAATTCTCATCAATAATCTTTGTAATCATGATATTATTCTAATTTACAAAAACAAAAGAGTTTAGCTTGTTACTTCGTTAGTTTTTGCTTCTTCAGATTTTTTCTTCAGATAATTTTCAACCCAATCCAACGTCAATACCCCCGATTCTGCTAGATTTGTAAGAGAATTTGCAGAAGCTTCACCGCTAACTTTACCATTATTTCTTTTCAACTGACGCCATTTTAGTGACGTATTTCCACTTTTTGAATTATAAATAACTCCAAGAATATCTCTTGCATTAACAAAAGTCATATCTCTAAGTTTTTTCAAAGTTACTTTATCTGCAGCTTCTACATAAATTGCTCCAAGATCGTCCTCTCTTTCTGCAAATACTTCAGAATCTTCTAAATAACTTCTAGGTGCAAAAGATCTACATGTACTAGATATTATGAATCTTCTAAAACTTTCCACTGAAGCTGGTGTATCAATTGCAACCATTTTGAATGATTAAACTATTGGCCATTTATCAAGCTTCTTGAAAGACTCAATAGGAATCTACTTGAAACATGACTTGCGGGCAGTGATGACCACATCCCTTTGATTGATGATGAGGATCTTGAGTTCTGAGCCTGCTCTAGAATTTTAAAGGACAGTTTATTTTGAGAAACATGAAATCCCTTACTGACTATCTCACCTTCGAAGTCAAAACACGAAGAGCTTTTGTAAATATCACTTCTGATGTTACAAAACTAGTTACAAAAAGCAAAATCCGAGAAGGACTTTGCCTAGTTAATGCAATGCACATCACTGCTAGTGTTTTCATTAACGATAATGAAGGTGGACTGCTTCATGATTACGAAAAATGGTTAGAAAATTTGGCACCACATGAACCCACTGATCAATATGATCATAACAAAACTGGTGAGGATAATGCTGATGCTCATCTTAAACGACAAGTGATGGGAAGAGAAGTTGTAATTGCAATCACTGATGGTAAATTAGATTTTGGTCCATGGGAAGAAATTTTCTATGGAGAATTTGATGGAAAAAGATCAAAAAGAGTTTTAGTTAAAATAATTGGTGAATAACTCTTAAAGTTTACAAATTGTACTTTTCTTTATTAGACACATTGCCAATATATGAAAATCCATGTTTGTCATAAATTATCAAGAATATTTATTTTTAATTTTCAAAATCTTTTCAACTAATTCATTCACATTTATCTCTAATTCTGTGCTTATCAAAATTAATCCTGCACCTTCAATAGATATTGTTATGCGATAAATTTTCTCATATTTTGCTAATGCAAAAATAGGATTTCCAATTTTACTTGCAGTTTTTTTACGAGTAGACCATCTGTAAACTGCTTGAGATAATGCCATTTCAGTTTCATCTTTTGTCAAATAACTTTTCAGTCCAGGTCTTGTTTTATCTGTTAATTCCCCAAAATTATAAACAGCTACATATCTAATTTTTTTATCACATTCTAAAATTTCATCACAGATTTTTTCGTATTCCAAATTTATCACTACTGAGGCTCAATAGTTGCAGGAGGTTTACTTGAAATGGTATAAGTTACCCAAGTCACATCTTCAATCTCATTTGTTATTCTATTACTCATTTTTTCTAATAGGCCATGTGGTAATCTAGTCCAATCCGCAGTCATTGCATCTATTGAATCTACTACTCTTATCATAACTATATTTCCGTATCTACGTTCATCTCCTACTACCCCTACTGCACGATCATCTCCTACTGCAGCATATGCTTGCCATACTTTACCATACAATCCTGCTTCTACTAACTCATCTTCTACAATTTTACTTGCTACTTTAGAAATCTCTAGTTTTGTTGGTGTAACCTCACCAATTATTCTAACTGCAAGTCCTGGACCTGGAAATGGATGTCTCATGAAAAGTTTTTCTGGAACTTTTAGAATTTTTGCTATCATTCTTACTTCATCTTTGTATAATTCTCTTAATGGTTCTAAAATTTCTAAGTTGAGCCAATCAGGTAACCCCCCTACATTGTGATGTGATTTTATCACAGATGCTGGACCTTTTGAAACCCCACTTTCAATTACATCTGGATAAAGTGTACCTTGAGCTAACCATTTGAAAGGTCCATTTTTTTCTGCAAATTTAGTAAAAACATGAACAAATTCTTCACCTACTATCATTCTCTTTTTCTCAGGATCCTCCACCCCTTTGAGTTTTCCAAGAAATTCATTTGTTGCATCAACTGATGTGAAATTTACTTTAAAATTATCTTTGAACATCTCTTCTACTTCTGATTCTTCATTTAATCTTAACAGACCATTATTTACAAAAACACACTTTAGTCTATCTCCAATTGCTTTGTGAATTAGTAGTGCAACAACAGTAGAATCTATGCCTCCACTGACTCCACAAAGTACGTTTCCTTCAATTTTTGAAATTTTTTCTACAGCCGAATCTATGAATCCATCCATAGTCCAATCTTGTTTTGCCTCACATACTTTTAACACGAAATTTTTAAGAATTTCAGTACCTTGTTCTGTATGTACTACTTCAGGATGAAATTGAATTCCGTAAACTGATTTTTCTTCTGATGCAATTGCAGCAGCTTTTGCTCCTTCTGTGTGTCCTATTACTTGAAATCCAGGTGGAATTTTTTCTGCTTCATCTCCATGACTCATCCATGCTCTAACTGACTCTCCTACGCCACTTAGAAGATCTTTATCATTATCAATTGTCAGTAAAGATGAACCATATTCTTTGTTTGCCCTTTTTACTTTGCCGCCATACTTGTTTACAATTAATTGATGTCCATAACAAATTCCAAGTAGCGGTAAATTCATCTCAAAAATTTTATTTTCTGGCATTGGAGCATCTGAACTATAAACACTTGATGGACCGCCTGAAAAAATTATCCCCTTTGGATTGAGCTTTTGTAATTCTTCGTAACTAATATCAAAAGGAACAAGTTCTGCATAAACAGAAAATTCTCTAATTCTTCTACAAATCAAATGACTGTACTGTGACCCAAAATCTAAAACTACGATTTTATCCATATTATCACTTGTTGATATTTTCAAGCATTCGGGTTAATGACCAGCCTGCTGTATTGATTAACTCATTGACTCTTTCTTTTTGTCTGTAGTTTTTGATAATTATTTCTCTGATGTCTGAACCGTTTTTGTTAATTATATAATCGATAATTGATTCTTTCTGAATCTTTCCATTTTCTGCTTCTGCAGAATCTTTCTTCTTCATTTCTCCGATAATCCTATCTAAGAAAAATGATTTGAATGGGGGTGTATCTGCACTAATCTCAACATCATTATCTAAAACTATGGAAACTTGCTCTGGTGTAATGTATGCATTAGCAATTACTTTACCATCATTTCCTCTTTTAATTGGGATTGAATTCTCTTCTGGCTTTTTTTCAATTTCAGGCTCATTTTGAACCTCTATTTTTTTTACTTCCATCTGTGATGCTTTTGTAAAACTGGAATTTTTCAAGAATCCATCTAATATTGTGATATTTTTTTCTAACATTTCTATAGACTCTTGATGTTTGTCCATCTGTTCAACTAAACTATCTTTCAAGGCAACAATATCTTTTACTTGCTCCTCAGAAAACTTCATAATTTGATAAATGTGTGATGGGTATTAAATGCATTCTAGGTAATTATGATATCTAGATCTTTGTATGATATTTTTTCAAATCCCTTAATGGGCTTGGATGTTGTAAATAACTCTGATTTTGTTATAGTTGCCAGCCATTCTAAAAGTGACTTACCTTTCTTTAATTTCATTAATTTGATCTTCCTCTCTGATTTTTTTGTATTTGAATACTTTCCAATTCTTTCTCCAAAATCCATACCAAATAAAATAATTTTTTTTGCACCAAAATGATTTGCTAGAAAAACACCTCTATCACCATCTGTAAATCCACCAAAATTTTGTATTTTACTAAAAGGATTTGATTGAGTTGTTCCAATACATGTTTTGAATTTTTTTACAAATTCTAACTTGTCTATGTTATCTCCATGTGCATGTACTACAAATATTGATTTTTTTGCAATTTTTTTTAATGTATTTTCATCACCATCTAAATCTGTAATTACAATATCTGGAATAATTCCATTTTCTACTAGTGGTTTTATTGAACTATCTGCAGCAATTTTTATTGATTTTTTGAATTCTTTTAATTTTGGAATTGCAGCAGACAAAGAAGGCCCTGAACCAATCACAAAAACCGTTTTGTTTTTCACTAGGCTGGTAATTTGCTTATCGATATTTGATTTCTCTAAAATCGAGTTTAAAATTATGGCTGATTCTCTGTCCTTTTTTTCACTATATCTGAATTCTTTTAAAATATCTGAATATCTCCTCTTCCAACCTGAAACCATCATATGACTCAAATTGTATTAGTTTTTGATAAACTATGTGACTAAAATTGGAAATGTAGGTGTAGGAGGAAAAAACCCTGTACGTATAATGGGTATTCTTAACACTAGTACTGAATCATTTTACAAAAAATCAATTCACACAACCAAAAACGACATCAAAAATTCAGTAAAGCAAATGGAAGATGATGGTGCAGATTTTATTGATATTGGAGGTATGTCTACTGCACCTTATCTGTCTACCGTAATTTCAGAAAAAGTTGAAACAAAACGAGTTCTTGATGCAATTAAAATAATTCAAAATTCTTCCAACCTACCAATCTCTGTTGATACTTGTAGAGCAAATGTTGCTAGGACTGTTTTAAATCATGGAGTTGACATAATCAATGATATTTCTGGATTAAAATTTGATAAAAAAATGCAAAAAGTTATTTCAGAATTTACACCCTCTCTAATTTTATGTGCATATGATTCCAAAATTGTTTCTGGAAATGATATTATTACAACCAAAAAACTTCTCAGAGAAAGCTTGAAGATTGCTAAAAAATCCCACATCTCATCTGAGAAAATTGTACTAGATCCTGCCATTGGTTTTTTTAGAAAAACAGGTCAAGGTCCATTTTTCACCAAAATCAAATCAGATTGGGTTCAAAGAGATCTGTCAATAATTAAAAATCTAAAATCAATTAAACAAAACTTCCCTCTTTTGATCTCGGTTTCAAATAAATCATTTATTGGGAATCTTTTAGGAAAAGAAAATCCTTCAGATCGTCTATTTGGATCGATTGCAGCTGAAGCCATATCTGTCATTAATGGTGCTGATATCATTCGTACTCATAACGTAAACGCAACCAGAGATGCAATTACGATAGCTTCAAAACTCTCAAAATAAAACAAAGGCTTATAATCAATCTTTGACCTTCTCAACAAGGTTTCATTGGAATTCAAAGAAGGATTAACTTTTGACGATGTTCTTCTTGTACCCAAATATTCAGATATTACAAGTAGAAGTCAAACCGATCTAAGTACAAAATTATCTCGAAATATCTCAATTAACATTCCTTTTGTGAGTGCAAATATGGATACTGTTACTGAATCTTCTATGGCAGTAGCAATGGCTCGTGCTGGTGGTATAGGAATAATTCATAGATTTTTGACCATTCAAGAACAAGCAAACGAAGTTCTCAAAGTAAAACGTTCAGGCAGTGTAATGATAGAAAATCCATATTCAATTTCTTTAGATAAATCTATCAAAAATGCTCAAGAATATGCTGAAGACAAAGAGATTTCTGGTCTTTTGGTTGTTGATTCAGATTCAAAATTAGTAGGAATAGTAACTGAGCGAGATTTGTTATTTGCTGATTCAAATGGAAATATTTCTGATATAATGACTAAAGATGTTGTAACTGCAAAACCTGGAGTTACATTAGATGAGGCAAAACAAATCTTACATCAACATAGAATAGAAAAATTACCCATAGTTGATGATTCCGGAATTATTCAAGGTTTGATCACAAGTAAAGATATTACAAATAATACTGACTTTCCAAATGCTTCTAAAGACAAGAAAGGAAGTCCGTTAGTTGGAGCAGCAGTTGGTGTAAAGGGTGACTTTTTAGAACGAAGTGAATCTCTTTTAGATGCTGGTGCTGATGTACTAGTTGTTGATATTGCACATGGACATAGTGAAAATGCAATGAGTGCAATTAGAAATATCAAAAAAGCATTTCCTAACTGTGAATTAATCGCAGGAAATGTTGCCACTGCTCAAGGTACTGAGGATTTGATCAAAGCAGGAGTTGATGCAGTAAAAGTTGGAGTAGGTTCTGGCTCAATTTGTATTACTCGTGTAATTACTGGCTCAGGTGTTCCTCAATTAACTGCAGTAATGGATTGTGCAAAAATTGGTAATGACAATGATGTTCCAATAATTTCTGATGGTGGTACAAGAACTTCTGGTGATGCAACAAAAGCACTAGCTTCTGGTGCCTCTTCTGTAATGGTGGGCAGTATGCTTGGAGGAACTGATGAGTCACCTGGTACAGTTTTAACTAAAAATGGAAAGCGATTCAAAGTTTATCGTGGAATGGCATCTCTTGCTGCATCAATTGGTAGAAAAACCAAAGAAACAGGCTCATTCTCGTTTGATGATGATCTTAATGACTATGTTGCAGAAGGAGTTGAGGCTATGGTTCCATACAAAGGAACAGTAGTTGATATCTTAAAACAACTTTCTGGTGGTGTTCGTTCTGGATTGAGTTATTGTGGCGCACATACCATTACTCAGATGCAAGAAAATGCAGAGTTTATCAAAATGTCAAGAGCCGGGTTTGCAGAAAGCCAGCCTCATGATGTTTCTTTGATGTAGTTAATTTTTTAAACGGTATATGGAACCATTGAATTATGTTGTCAAAAAGAACCTTAATTGGAATTATAGTTGGAAGTGCAATTATTGCAATTGGTGGTGCTTCTTTAATCTCACATATTGGAACCGTTACTATTAATGAAAATTATGTAGTAAAAGTAGGAGATTCAACATTTTATACAATTCCTGCACCTAATCATACAGACCAATCAATGAATATTACTGGTGATGCTTTTGATCTAAAACTTGAAAGTCCAAGTAATGGATTACAAATCCCAAAAACCTCCTTTAAAGATAAAATTGATGAACCATTGACATTAACTTGGACTCATTTAGAAGATGGTGATACAAAAATTCAAATTCAAAACACCGGTAATACAGAATTAACAATCACCGGTACTTTAATTCGAAGCTCTGATCCAATCTGGTTTACATTTGATCTTATGGTAATTGTAACTGGAGTTGTAATTATTGGATTCAGTATGGGCTTTACTATGAGAAAACCCAAAGGTTTTTAGCTTAATTTTACTGAATGATATGAACCTAAAACTTTCATGAATAGTGATTCTTGCTTAATTTTTTCTAACATCTCAGAAATCTGAGGATTTTTTGCATATCCTTCAAAATCTACATAGAAATTATATTCCCATGTGTTTGCTTTTGTTGGTCTTGATTCTATCTTTGTAAGATTAACATTATTTTTGTGAAAATTCTCTATAATCCTGTATAATGAACCTGGTTCATGCTTTATGGAAAAAATTATTGAAGTCTTGTCATTTCCTGTCTCAGGTGATTCTTTTTTAGATAATATCAAAAATCTTGTATGATTATTGAGATTGTTTGCAATGTTTTTAGCAATAATAGGCATATCATAAATTGATGACGCTGTTTTACTGGCAATACAGGCACAATTCTTCTTGTTTAATTCTTTAACAATTTTTACACTACCTGCAGTATCGTATGCTGGAATTGTTTTCATGTTATGCTCTTCAATGAATTCCCTACATTGTCCTAAAGCTTGTGGATGGGAATAAACAGTATCAATCTCTTCTAACTTTCCAACTCCAATTAAACAATGTTCAATTTTATGATAAATCTCACCTGTTGCATTTAGAGATGTAGAGTATAGTAAATCATAACTTTCTCCAACACTTCCTTCAAGTGAATTCTCTACAGGTAAAATTGCATACTCTGTTTTATTTTTAGATGTGTTTTCTAAAACTTCTGCAAATGTTGCAAGAGGAACAGTTTCAATTTCTTCATTGAAAAATATTTTTGCTGCAGCTTCACTATATGCACCTCGTTCACCTTGGAACGAAATACGTTTCATTTTTTTTATTCTCTTAAATTTACAAAATTGGTTTTGCCAAAGTTTGTAGAAAGTTTTCTTTCATCAATCCATGAACATTCTGTACATTTTATGGCATCACGCATTGAAACAACTTTGCCTCCACATTTTCGACATTTGGTAAATATAATACCTAATTCTGGTTCACTAATTCCTGCATGAATTGTACCATTAATGTGGCTAATAATTTTTAAAGCTACAATATCGTTAACTAGTGCTACATTTCTTATTCTCAAATTTCGTGTTCCACAAACACACTCTACTTTAGATGTCGTGGGTTTTTCATTAATGTAATCAATTGACACTGCAATCATAGATGACATTACTGCTGCAACTGTTCCAATAATTATATCGCCTGCTCTTGGAATGGATAATAATTTTGGATGATTTACATTAGCAACTCGTGCTGTCTTGTCTAGGTCTTTTTGTCCTACCGTTGCTGCTCTAACCATATCTCCATCATCAAAAGTGTTGTATCCAGCCTCATATTCTTCAATAGATGCTATTTTGTCACCTGGAAATGTAGAGCTTTCAGACATGTTGAGATTTTCATTTTTGTGATTATAATTGTTTGTGGTCTGTAACATCTCGGTAAATCATATATCTTCAAAAATCTGAAAAAAATCATGAAAGCTCTAGTATATGATAAATATACTATCGATGATGATTTTTCTAAAATTCTAAAAATCAAAGATATTCCTGTTCCTGAACCAAAATCAAACGAAGTAGTTTTCAAAGTCAAAGTGGCCGCACTCAACTATGATGATATTTGGGGAATGAGGGGCAAACCATTAGCAATTCCATTACCTCATATTTCTGGAACTGATGCAGCTGGTGAAGTAACTGCAGTTGGCAGTGATGTAAAAAATATCAAAGTAGGTGACAGAGTAGTCTCTCATGGAAATATGTCATGTAGAGTTTGTAAAGCATGTACTGATGGACGAGAATATGATTGCAGAAAGCGTTCTATTTGGGGATTTGAAACAGGACCTCTTTGGGGAGGATACTGTGAATTTACACATCTTCCAGAAGTTAATGTTGTAAAAATTCCTGATAGTGTATCATATGATGATGCGGCAGCTGCATCAATGACATTGTTAACATCATGGCACATGCTAGTTGGTAGAGCCAAAATTCACCCAGGACAGTTAGTTTTGATAATGGGTGGCAGTTCTGGTATTGGAACTTATGGAATTCAAATTGCAAAACTTTTTGGATGTACTGTAATTGCTACTGCCAGTCCTGATAAATTAGATAAATTAATTGAACTGGGAGCAGATTATGCAGTAGATCATAGAAAAGAAGATTGGCATAAAGAAGTCAGATCAATTGCAAAAAAAATTCCAAAACCTCTGGGGGATGTACATGGAGTAGATGTAATTTTTGAGCATATTGGAGGTACTCATTGGAATAAAGAACTGACTTTGCTAAATTATGGTGGAACCATTGTCACAACTGGAGCCACAACAGGATACGATGCAAAGACTGACTTGCGTCATATTTTTTTCAAGGGAATCAATATTTTAGGCTCAACTCAAGGAACCCGTGCTGAATTAGAAGAAGGTCTTTACTGGATGTCACAAGGAAAAATAAAATCAATAATTGATTCAGTCTATTCCTTAGAGAATGCATCAGAAGCTCACTCTAAAATGCTAAAAGGCAAAGGACTTTTTGGAAAAATTTTGATGAAACCTAACATGTGATTATTCATGACAAATCCTAAAACAAATTCAATTTTAGATGAGGCAAACAGATTATTCCTAAAAGGAAAACTAAAAGAAGCAGTTTCTTATTATGATAAAATTTTAAATGAAAATCCAAAAAACATTAGTTCACTCAACAACAAAGGCTATGCTCTAAGTAAACTAAAAGACTTTGATGGTGCTCAAAAATGCTATGATGTGGTTTTACAGATATGTCCTAGCGATCTTTCTGTGTTGGTAAATAAAATATCCTCTCTTCGTAAACAAGGTCATTTTGAACAGGCATTATCAATATGTGATAAAATTCTAAAAGATACTCCAAAATATAACATTGCATTATATCACAAAGAACGAATTTTATTTTCTATGGAAAAATTTAATGACTCTATTTTATGTTGTAATGATATACTAAATGATTATCCAAATAATGGCGATGTTTTGTTTGACAAATCTTGCAATTTTATGATGTTATCAAACTTTGATGAGGCGCTAAATCTTTTAGAACATGCAATCACTCAAGGAATCAAATACAAAATCAAAGCAAAAAAAGCAAAGTCATTTGAACAATTATCTAATAATACTAGATTTCAGAAATTGGTGTTATAGTTATAGCCAATGTGGAATTTCTAAATATTCATCAATGCTCTCATTTCTTAAAATTTTGAGAAGTGCATTTGCCTGAGGTGTTGATAGTACAGGCTTGTCAAATTGGTTATCTGTAGAAATTCTTGGGCACGCTACTTGAATAAATGCATCAATTCCTCTAAGATTGTTTAATCTTTCATTTGTAATATCTGTAAGTGCAAATAACTGAACTGTTTTTCCTTCTTTTTCTAACTCTTTTTTAAATTTTAAGCCAAACACTTTTGATAATTGCCCTTCTTTTAATCCGATAATTATTCCAAATGATTTTGCTTCTGCTGCTTTGAATATTGCTAAACTTGCTTTCTTTTTTAATTTCTGTGCAAATTCTGTTACTTCTCTCACTTCATTAAAATAAGGATCTAAAACAAATGTTGGTAAATTTGTTGATAATGCAATTCCTGCAGCATGAAAATTACTTTGTCCTAAAAATACATAGGCATCAACTTCTTTTTTTAGTGCAGTAGCTGGATAAAATTCACATCCAAATACTTGACCATCATTTAATTGTCCTTTCCCCTTTCCAATTTTTACTTTAATTCCATTTTTTGTTAAAATTTTTTCAACTTTATCCATTTGATGCAAATGTTGACTATCTGTAACTAGTGAAATTAATTTTCCTTTTAAGAGGTCTGTGCATTTTTCTGCAACACTATCAAATTCAACATCATCAAAAGCATCAATTAAAACCAAATTTTTTTCTAATGATTCTGTATTAATTGTATGTCCAATATTGAATTGAATTTCTGCTCCTAATATTTTTGAACCTGTTGTATTCAAATCACAAGTCCCCCATGTCGTATCGGCTAAAACATATGCTGGTATTTCATATTTCGTTGAAATTTTAATTGCCATATCTTGAACTTGAGGCAACATCCCATCTGGACCATTTAATGAAACTGATGCTGGATCTTTATCTTCAATTTCTTTGAAAATTCTTTTTTCATCTATTATAATCAATTCTAGCTTGGAATGTGATTTTATTAATTTAAATCAACTGAACACTACAACAACTAAAAATGTCTGAATGATTTTAATGAATTATGGAATCTGAAACCATTCTCAATATTGGCTTTGATGATACTGATTCTCCTAAAGGAATGTGTACAACATTCCTTGCCTACAAAATTGTCGATTTACTCCAAAAACAAAAAACTGAATTTCTTGATTTCCCTCGATTAATTAGATTCAACCCTAACATCCCATGGAAAACACGAGGAAATGGTGCAGTCTCCATTAGAATTAAGACTAGTAATCCTTCTAAAGTAAAAAATCAAGTCAAAAATCTTATCTCAAAATATTCTGATACTAAAAATGGAGCAAATCCTGGACTGGTATTTTTTCAAAGTGATAAAATACCTTCTGAGTTTATTGAATTCAGTAATCTGGCATTATGGCAATTAATCAATCGAAATTTGGCAAAAAAATTTGCCAAAGAAAATAATCTTGAATTTTTTTATCAAGGAAATGGACAAGGATTAGTTGGTGCAATTGGTGCAATTGGATATGATTTCAATGATCATACATTAGAACTACTAAGCTATCGTAAAAAACAAAAATTTGGAAAAGAGAGAAAAATTTCTACTCAAAGCGTAAAAACTATGCAAGAAGATACATTTCCAAATACATACAACAGTTTTGATACAAAAAAAGGTAGAGTCTTAATCACACCTCATGGACCTGATCCGGTTTTTTATGGAGTTAGGGGGGAAAATGTAGATTCTCTAGTTTATGCTACTAAGATTCTAAAAAGTGATGAAAAACTAGATGGCTATATGATCTTTAAATCTAATCAAGGAACTGATGATCATCTAAAAAATGAATTAAATTTTCAAACCATGAAACCTTATGCTTCAGGAAAAATTACTGGAACTGTATCTAATTCTCCAAAAATTGTAAAAGGCGGTCATGTCTTTTTTAAAATTATTTCTAAAAATCATGAATATTGGTGTGCCGTCTACAAACCAACAGGAATCTCATCTATTGCTTCAAATTTGATTAAAGGCGATAAGATACAAGTAGGTGGTGGAGTACGAAAAGCTTCCAAGTACTTTCCTAGAATAATCAATCTTGAATTTATCAAAACTATTTCTCTTGAAAGAAACTTTTCTACAACAAACCCTCTCTGCAAAAAATGTAACAAAAAAATGAAATCAAAGGGAAAAAATCAAGGATTTCAGTGTATTCGTTGTGGAAAAAAGGTTTCAAAAAAGACAATTATTGAGATATCACGAAAAATCAAAAAACAACTATACCTTCCAAAAATCTCTGCCCATAGACATCTAACAAGACCTTTACAACGAATTGGAGTCTCTAACAAATCTACAAAATTTGATACATCTCTTTCGTGGTTTTGTGTTTATAGAAAGTAGCGGGGAGTAGATTTGAACTACTGAACTGCGGGTTATGAGCCCGCCGGGATGACCTGGCTTCCCCACCCCGCTGATCCATAAATGAAGGTCTACCGTATATACGCTTTATCAAATTTTTTTAAAGTAATTAATAGGATTTCAAAAGAGTTACTTTTCGTGGATAAGAAAATTCAAATCATTGCAATCGTTGGCGCTATAATATTTTCAATATTTGTTTTAACATCTCCTAATGATCCTATCCCATTACCTGAACCTACAACAAATTCTAAAAATGACTCTGTTATTATTTTGGCTGAAAATCTCGATAAACCACGTTCAATTGCAATTTCTGATGATAGAATTTTTGTTACAGAAAAAGATGGATTGATTCGAGTTATTCAAAATGATATTTTATTAGATTCTCCATTAGCTACATTCCGTTCTGCTGATGTATTTGATGGTGGATTATTAGGCATTACATTACATCCTGATTTTGCCAATAATCATTACATCTATGTATTTTTGACATACCAAGAAGATGGGGACTTGTGGAATAAGATTATACAAATTACAGAATCAGAAAATAAATTGCAAGATGCTCAAACTATTTTTGACAAAATTCCTGGTTCTTCATTTACTAATGGTGGATTTTTAAAATTTGGACCTGATGGAAAATTGTATGTAGGTGCTGGTACTGTTTCTGATGCATCTCATCTGCCACAAGATATGAATTCATTATCAGGAAAAATTTTAAGACTAAATGATGATGGAACCATTCCTGAAGATAATCCATTTTCTAATTCTCCAGTTTATTCATTAGGTCATAGACATCCTCAAGGGATGACTTGGGATGATGATGGAAATTTGTATGTTGCAGAATCTGGTCCCGAAAAAAATGATGAAATTAATCTAATTTTAGCAGGAAAAAACTATGGTTGGCCTGAAGCACAGTGCTCAGGGGATACAAAATTTGAGGATGCTATTTTGTGCTATGATCCAAGTATAGAGCCTGGCGGTATCTTATTTTATTCTGGAGATAATTTTAATTTTGAATTTCCGTTTATTTTAGCGTCAATGAGTGCCTCCAATCTTTATCAATTAGATTTTGAAGAAGGTTTGAGTTCTCAACAATCAATTCTAAGTGGTATTGGTCGTGTTCGTGATGTGGTGGAAGGACCTGACGGGAGTCTGTATGTAATTACTTCAAATACTGATGGAAAAGGTTTTCCAGATAGAACAGATGATAAACTATTGAGGATATTAAAATAAAATGCCTGATTCATCAATCTCAAAGTTCTTTGAGAAATCCCGAAAAGAACGACTAGATATTGTTGCAAACTTTTCTAATCTATCAAAAGATGATTTGGAAATTCTAGAGAATCAAAACGGCGGAATTTCTTATGATAACGCAGATAAAATGATTGAAAATGCAATTGGAACATTTACACTTCCATTAGGTGTTGCAACTAATTTTAAGATTAATGGTAAAGATTATGTCGTTCCAATGGTAATTGAGGAACCATCAGTAATTGCAGCAGCCTCCAAAGGTGCAAAGGTTGCACGAATAAAAGGTGGGTTTGAAGTAACAGCTGATGAATCATACAGTATTGGTCAAATTCAAATTTTAGATGTAGATATTGAATTAGCCCTACAAAAAATTGATTCATCTTCAGATGAAATTCTTAAACTAGCAAATTCCAAAAGCAATTCATTACCTAAAATGAACAAAGGCGCAAAAGAGATCTCCTGTAAAGAAATCAACACACCATCAGGTAAGATGCTGATTGCAGAATTACTAATTGATGTTGGAGATGCAATGGGTGCAAACATTACAAATACAATGTGTGAGGCAGTCTCTCCATTAATTGAGGAAATAACTGGTGGAAAAACACTACTGAGAATACTATCAAACTATTCCACTAGACGAATGGTTAAAGCGCGAGCAGTTTTTGAAAAAGAAGCAGTTGGTGGAGAAAAAGTTGTTGATAATATTGTATTAGCATTTGAATTTGCAGATAATGATGTGTATAGAGCAGTAACTCACAACAAGGGAATCATGAATGGAACAATTGCCGTGGCCAATGCAGTTGGACAGGACAGTAGAGCAATTGAGGCAGCAGCTAACGCATATGCTGCAAAATCTGGAGTATATCGTTCTTTGAGTAAATGGAGTAAAGACAGTGAAGGTAATCTAGTTGGAGAATTAGAGATTCCACTTTCTGTTGGTATTGTTGGTGGAATCGCAAATGTTCACCCTGTTGCCAAAGTTTGCACCAAAATTCTTGGAGCTACATCTGCCCAAGAACTTGCATGTATCATGACTGCTACTGGTTTGGCTCAAAATTATAGTGCAATTCGTGCTCTCTCTACTGAAGGAATTCAAAAAGGACACATGCGTCTTCATGCAAGAAATTTAGCAGCAGCAGCTGGTGCTACTCCTGAACAAATAGATGGAATTGTTCGAAAAATGATTGAGGAAAAGAAAATTTCACTTGATAGGGCCAAAGAATTACTTGGGCAAATTTAAACATGGTATTATATTACTAAAAAGTGGAAAAATTGAAAATGTCTGATGTAAAATTTGCAATCCCTAAAGGAAGTCTAGAAGATGCTACTTTCAAACTATTAGAAAAATCTTGGACTAAAGTTAATCGTAAAAGTAGAACCTATCGAGTATACTTGGATGATCCAAGTATTATAGTCAAGATGCTTCGCCCTCAAGAGATTCCAACACTAGTGGCAGAAGGACTGTATGATGTAGGTATTACTGGTAAAGATTGGGTAGGTGAGACCAATTCTGATGTTGAACCAATTTTAGATTTAGAGTATGGTAAAATTAGACTAGTGATTGCTTTTCCAGACAAGTATAGTTACAAAAATCTTGATGCAATGATTGCGGATTATGGTAAAAAGAAAAAAACACTTCGAATATCTTCAGAATATCTAACTACTGCTTCTAAATTTATCAAACAATGCAAATCTTACAAAAAATATTATGGCTCTAAAGATCCACTAATTGTAACTCCATGGGTTAGATTGGGAACTAACAAAAGTGTTCAAATTCATCTATCCTTTGGTGCAACTGAAGCAAAACCACCTGAGGATGTAGATGCAATAATGGATGTTACTGAAACTGGTACCACTCTAAAACAAAACAAACTAAAAATTGTTGATGAGGTATTAACTTCCACTGCACATTTGATTGTAAACAAAAAATCATTAAAGGATCCAAAAAAACGTGAAAAAATCTTTGATATTGTTACTCTGATG
>Ga0233434_1001838_pt1 | contig 19714 bp, 22 predicted proteins | sample SI_122_August201_4_FD_182738 | JGI IMG/M metagenome (GOLD analysis project Ga0233434, IMG submission 182738) | Seawater microbial communities from Saanich Inlet, British Columbia, Canada - SI_122_August2016_120_MG | ecosystem: Environmental > Aquatic > Marine > Inlet | place: Canada: British... | reverse complement strand
CACGAACTATTCATGAGTTTGAAGTGCTGGGCCAAAAAGAAAGATTACTTTTAACTCGAATTTTATGTGAATCTGGAACATACATCCGAAAATTATACTATGATATTGGTGAAGTTTTAGGACCTGGTGCAACAATGATTGAACTACGAAGAACCCGTGTTGATCAGTTCCGTGAAACAGATGGTCTTGTAACTTTGCATGAACTTGCAAATGCTTTTGCATTGTGGGAGGAAACAAAAGATGATAGTAAATTAATGAAAATGATAAAACCCGTAGAACTTGCCTTTAGTGAACTAAAATCTGTGGTAATACGTGATTCTGCAGTTGATGCTATGTGTCATGGTGCCCAACTTGCAATTCCTGGAGTTTTACAAATTTCTCCAAATCTCAAGAAAGGTGATCTTGTTGGTGTTTATACACAAAAAGGAGAGGCAGTTGCTTTGGCTGAATCTACAATGTCTGAAGAAGAAATTAAAGATGCCACAAAGGGATATGCGTTTGAAACAAAAAGAATAATCATGGCTCCAAAAACTTATCCTAAAAAATGGAGAACAAAACCTACTCCTCCAAAGGACTAGTTTTTCTGGGATAGTTTTAAAATTGTTAGCAAAAAGTCTTGTAATCTTTATTGGAGTTGGGTTGATTTCGGCCTTTGTATTTGGTCTATACTTGATTGATGTAAAAAGTACAAGCCAACTTGTGTTTGTTGAAGGTAGATCTCTCTCTATTGTAACTGAAAAATTTGATTTTAAAAAAGGTGAGGAGATAAAAATTAGAATTGTAAATTCTGGAACTATACCATTAACATTTTCTGATTCATCATATGGTCTTAAAATTACAGGGTTATCTGGAATCTTGATGTATTCCCCTGATGTAGACTTGGTAGGTTCTAAATTAGAACCTGGTGATGAAGTTAGTTTTTCATGGGATCAAATCAAAAATGATGGCGATGATGCATTGGAGGGATTGTACAAAATATCTGTTAAAGGTAATGATGGATCTGAAATTATTGTAGAAAAATCAACTACTGTCACAATATGGAAATAGCTTTCTAATTCTCAAATAACACAATATATAATCAGATTTTCCATAGTATCATTGTCGCAAGACTTGTGCCGGGGTCGCCTAGCCTGGTAGGGCGCGTGCCTGGAAATTGTTTAACCATAAAGCACGTTCTCGCAAGGGAACGGGAGTTCAAATCTCCCTCCCGGCGCCATTTTTTATTTAATTAAAATTACAAATGTGAATTAAAAATTATTTTATTAAAATTATGATTTAGATTTTTTTAAAATATCTATTCGTAAACCATCAAATCTTTTTCTTCAAGCAATGCATGAATTTGATTTACTGAACGATGAATTTCTTCTTCTACTTTAGCACCAACACAAACTAGTTTGCCTGATGCAAAAATTAGAATTACAGTTTTTGGATCAAGCATTCTGTGGATGAGTCCTGGGAATTGTTCAGGTTCATACATACTTCTTGGTAATGTTCTTGCTGCTTGCTCCAAGTTGACTTTGCCTCCTAGGTTAATTGATGAGACAATGTTTTGAATTGTAACTACTGCGTCTTTTTTGATTTTGATTTTACCTTTTCTTAATTTTTGAACAACAGTGTTTACTGCTTTAATTGATATTTTCTCTGATTTGGCCCCTGTACATACCATTTTTCCTGAACCAAAAAGTAATGTTGCAGTTCTTGGCTCTCTAAGTCTGAAAACTGCTCCTGGGAATTGTTCTGGATGATATTCTACATCTGGGAATTTTTTAGTGATATCTAAAAGATCTAATTTCTGGTCAATTGTTGCAGAAGCTACCACATTGACTATTGCTATGATTGGTTTTGTTTGTGCCATTTTCTCTCTTTTTACTCCTTATCCTGATCCAATCTTAAACCCTTGTATCTATTTCTTATAGTTACCTCTGTCACATTTGAGGCCTCAGCGATGTCTCTTTGGGTCATATCTTCATTATTTCTCACACACGATAAGTATAATGCTGCTGCGGCTAGTCCCATTGGGTCTTTTCCAGCTGATTCCTCATGTTCCTGAGCAATTTTTAGTACTTTGGCTGCATATCTTTTGGTCTTTTCTGAGATTCCAAGTTTACTTGCAATTCTTGCAATACATTGAATTGGATTAACTACTGGCATTTTCAGATCTAGTTCTTTGTGTAGAATTCTATAGCATCTTGAGATATCTTTTTTCTTGATATTTCCTGCATCAGCTACATCTTTGAGTGTTCTTGGAGTTTCTGTATCTCTGCATGCTGCATAAAGTGCTGCTGCAATTAGTGCAGAAATTGAACGGCCTCTGACTAGTCCTTTCTCTAATGCTTTCCTGTAAATGTAAGATGCTTTTTCAATTACTGAATCTGAAAGTGATAATTTGTCTTTTAATGTTGATAATTGACTAAGTGCTTGTCTGAGATTTTTATCTGATGATGCGTTAACTTTACTTCTACTGTCCCAAGTTCTTAATCGCTCGATTGTACTTTTCATTGCTGATGTAAGTGGTTTTCCTGAAGAATCTCTATTCATAGGATTGATGATTGTAGCTAATCCTCTATCATGCATTGCAAGTGTTGTAGGAGCTCCTGTTCGAGTTGGATCTGCTCCTCCATCTTTTGAAAATGATCTCCATTCTGGTCCTGCATCTTGTAATGTTTCAGAAATTACAAAACCACATTTACCACAAAATCTCTCGCCTGTAACATCGTCAGTTAGCATTGATTTTTTTCCACAACGTCTACATGTACTGTCTGCGTTGATTGCCTCTAGAACCATTTCTGTTTTGATTCATTTTATTTATATATTAAGTAATCACATTTCTTGATTCTTATGATTATGCCTGAAATTTACTTTTTTTTAACTACTATTCATGAATCTTGATTCTTAATTCTGATTTTGTTCCAAATCCATTAATGTCAAGAAGTACCTTCTTTTATTATTGCAGAAATTTGATGTTGTCATAATTGGTGCAGGAATTTTAGGTACGGCAATTTCGTATTGGCTGTCTACTCTTTATGATGTGAAGATCTGTGTAATTGAAAAAGAAAATAATGTTGCAAAACACACTAGTGGTAGAAATACTGGCGTTGTCCATTCTCCATTTTATTTAGATCCTTCAAAAAGACAAACATCTGCTATTTCATCTTTAATTTCTCATGATTTGTGGGAAACTTTTGCAAAAAAGAAAAATTTACCCTGGTTTGAAGTGGGAACTATTGAAGTTGCTTCTGATGAACAACAGCATAAAACTTTGGAGAAATATGTAAAATGGTCTGCACAAAATGGAATTCCTGATGAACAAATTGAATTACTTGATTCCTCTGATCTTTTAAAAAAAGAATCAAACCTACATGCCTTTTCTGGTCTATATTGCTCACGAGATGTCTCTACAGATTTTGGAATTTTTACTAAAGAGTTACAAAAAGAATCTGAAAAACATGGAACAGAATTTTTGTTCAACAAAGAAGTAATGAATACTACTGATGATTCTGAAGTTTGCATTACTTTTTCTGACGGTTCTGTATTGACTGCAAAATTTATGATAAATTGTTCTGGTGGTAACTCTTTGGATATTGCTAAAAAATGTAATCTTGCAACAGAGTTTGATGATCTTCATTTTAGAGGAGAGTATTGGGTATCTGATCCATCTTATGCAGATTTAGTTAAGACAAATATTTACACTGTAGCAAGATTTTCTGAGTTCCCTTTCTTAGATCCTCATTGGATTAAAAGATCTGATGGTACAACTGAGATTGGACCAAATGCTGTACCTGTAGCTACTCCTGAAACTTATGAAGGGTATGCTGGCGAATTAAGCGCAGCAGTTTCTAAAGTTCGTGAGATTTTTGGAGGAAATGCTAAACGGCTTCTCACAAGTCGTAGTTTTTTATCCATGCTTTCTAAAGAATTTCTAAGCTCTGTTTCAAAAACAGCCATGGTTCATAGAGTTCAACAGTTTATTCCCAAAGTACAACCTGAATATTTTACGAAGCATGGAACTGCAGGAATTCGAACCCCTATTATTTCTCCAAAGGGTGAATTTGTTAAAGATGTTTTAGAACTTGTTGGTAAAAATTCATTTCATATTGTAAATTACAATTCCCCTGGGGCAACTGGTGCACCTGCATATTCTGCATTTATTGTAAAAAAATTACAAGATGAAGGATTCTTAGATTATTCTCCAAAACCCCAAGAATCTTTTTGGGATTTTGAAAAAATCATCAATCATTTTTAATTTTCATACTTTGTAATATTATCTGATAATAAAATTAAACAAATATCCCATGGAGTGATGATTTGATCTTGAAATAATATACTTGGGTGTTCCATTTTATACATAATTTCTGAAATTTCATTAATCGTCAAATCAGATGTGATATTTTTTGCTTCTTCTAGGTTAAATTCATTTATTGACAAATCCATAAAATTCTCTGTTTCTCTAAGACACTTTAACTCGTCAGTAATTTTTTGAAGAATTATTCTATCGTTGATAAATTTGTTTGAATCTACAAGAAACAATCTCCTGGTATTATTTTTCATCATAGAATTCAAAACATCTCCTATGGTATTTTTTTCATTAAATGTGATGAGATTTTTTTTTGGAATTTGAGATATGGAAATTTCAGTTCTAACTCTTTTTCCAATTTCAAGTATTTTTTTTGCAGATAATGCTGAATAATCCGAAAATTCATTGGGAACTGCAGCAAATGCTCTTCTTGTCTCCTTCCAAAAATTAATCAATTCTTTGAGTTTGGACTTTCCAGTAACTGTTGGAAATCTTTTTTCCATTATGTTCTCTACGTTAGTTTCATAAAACAAATTTGAACTTGGATTGTTTACTAGAGGACTTATGATGTCTTTCCCTCCTACAATTCCTATTGGCTTATCATTTTCACGTACCACAACTGCATCAGTAAATGATTCTAATTGCTGCACTAACATTCCTGTAGCCACCCAAGTTTTAGTATCTTTTTCGATATTTACACAAAGTGATGCAGTTAATGAATCTCCAAATAATGATTCAAGTGAACGATCAGATATTGGAATCATACTCATAATTCTAATCTTATGTATGGGTTCATCATAAATAAAATTGAATCATCATTTTCAAATTTGAGTTTATTCTAATCAAGCTTAATATCTGATAAGATTGGAATTTCATTTATGCTTCCTGACAGATGTTCTGTATCAAAAGAAGGAAAACAGTGTGTCAATCCTCCAGAATTCATTGTATCTGTAGTTGATGATAAGGATGAATATATGGTTGGAGTAACTTGTGGTAGACATAGACAAGTGGTATCTGGAAAAATTGGATATCTTCAAAGTGAGGGAAAAATTCATGATGGTAAAGTTAATTTTACTACTTTGAAAGCCGTTGGAACTGATTGTGTTCATGGTGATACTGATGACTTTGTACAAATTGATGTGAAATAACTCTAAAAATTGATATATTTTAAACTCAAATAATTCCTATTGTTATTCAAACTATTATCTGATCTGATAAAAATTGATGATATTTTGTTTATCATAAAAAGTGACAGTGCAATAAGTGAGATTAGAAGCAATTCTCTTAGTATTAGACAAAAAGAAAAATGGATTACAATTGGTGATAATGACGGCCCTGCACATATGCATATTAATTCTGAATTATTTCATTCTGCTGAATTTATACAAGAAACAAAACCTGAACGAATTAGTTTCAGTGTACGTTTTTTTAATAAAAATAATGAACGTATTTTGGCAGCCTTTTTTTCAAAAATGTATGATGAATCTAAAATACTAATTTCTGAAAGAAAAAAAGTCTTTGATGAACTTGGCAAAAAATATTCTACAAAAATTCAATTTTAAAAAAAAACTTGTCTGAAAAAGACAAGTAGAAAAAATATTATTCTTCAGATTCTTTCTTCTTCTTCTCTTTTTCAGACTGTAGTTTAGCTAATTCTAATTCTTCATTCGTATGTTTGAATTTCTTCATTATACCATTACATCACAATTTAGATATAAAAACTGGAGTTTTTTTACACAAAATTACTCTGAGCTAATTTCTCAAACTATGCGTAAATTCAAAAATTTTACTAGTAACCTACTGAGTAGATTGGTTTTTTTCCATTTATTCCTAAATTCAGATTTTTTACAGTAATTCTTGCCATTTCTTCTCTTGTTTCTTTAGTAGAACTACCAATGTGTGGTGCTAGCACAATATTTTGAATTTTTGTTAACTGATTCTCTTTTCCTATTGGTTCTGATTCAAACACATCTAGTCCTGCGCCTGCAATATCTTTCTTCTTGAGTGCTATGACTAGATCTTTTTCATTAATGATTTTACCCCGTGCAGTATTGATTAAAAATGCAGATTTTTTCATCTTTTTGAATACTGTTTTATCAAATAACTGATTGGTTTCTGCAGTATGTGGGACGTGTATTGAAATAACATCACTTTGAGTGATTAATTTTTCTTCTGAGACATATTTTACACCTAATGCTTTTTCTTTTGTTTTTGAAACACGTGTTCTATTATGATAAATAATCTTCATATCAAATGCTTTTGCTCTTTTTGCAAGAACACTCCCAATTCTGCCCAATCCTAATATTCCTAATGTCTTTCCTTGAAGATCTATTCCAACATAGTCATATGCACCGTAAATCTGATCCCACTTTCCATCTCGAATAATTTTATCTCCTTCAGTTACCCTTCGCATTACGTCTAGCATTAATGTAAATGCCATATCTGCAGTTGCATCAGTTAATACCTCTGGTGTATATCCTACACGAATCTTTTTGTTTTTTGCATGATTGATATCAATATGATCAAAACCTACACTGTATGTGCTGATTACTTTGAGATTTGGTGCTAGATCTATTATTTCACTATCTATTTTATCATATGGAAAACAAATCAGTCCATCGATTGTTTTAATTTTATTTTTCAATATATTTTTGGGAATTGGAATTTTACCTGAATGAACTTGTATCTGGTATCTCTTTTTCAACTCTTTTAGTGCAAAGTCATGAAGTGTTCTGGTGAGAAACACTTTCTTTTTTTGCATTATTTCTAAGAATCGGCTTAAACCCTTTATACGATTTCCTTTTAGTCAATCCAGATGTCTTCTAAAGAAGATGAGGAAGAAGAATTTGCAATTTGTGTAGAATGTGGAAATTCTATTGAAAAATGTGGTTGTGTCTGTCCTTATTGTGGTGAAAGAGATGACTGTAAATGTGCGTTGTTTGATGCAGCAACTGGAGGATAATGAAATTGGAAAAACAGATTATTACTATTCAATTCGTAGGTGACTTGTTGTGAGTTCAGTTGATTTTACATGGCTAATTGGCGGTCCTCAGGGCAGTGGTGTAGAGTCTGGGGCTAACATATTTTCACGTGTTTGCGCTGAGATGGGCTATCAGGTATTTGGAAAAAGAGAATTTTACTCTAACATCAAAGGTGAACACAGTTACTTTACAGTAAGAATTGCTGATAAGAAAATCCACTCAAATGTTAATGATGTTAATCTTATGGCATCTTTTGATGCTGAAACAATTTTTCGTCACTATGAAGAAATAATTCCAGGTGGTGGAATAATTTATGATTCTGATTTATCTAAAATAACAACTGATGCGATTCATACTCTTGATGCGCCATTTAAAGAAAGATTACACAAAGAATTAGAATCAAAAAACAAACCCTTTACCATTGCAGGTATTTTAGAAATTCTAAAAGAGAAAGGCGTTTTACTATTTCCTGTATCTTTCAAATCAATTCTTCACACTTTAGCTGAAGAAACTGAAAATCCACGTCTTAAAGGATTAATCAGAATGTTTAATGTAATTGCAGTATCTTTGTCTTTGGGATTAGTAAAGATGCCTCCTGATTCTTTACAAAAAGCTATTGATGGAATTTTCTCAAAGAAACCCGAAGTTGCAAAAATTAATCAACAGACTGCAACTTATTCATACAATTATGCTACTGCAAAATTTGAAAACTTTGCTTATTCATTACCTGGAGTACAAAAAGAACCTGGAACACTTTTGGTTCAGGGATTCCAGGGAACTGCATTAGGAAAAATGGCATCTGGTTGTAGATTCCAACCATACTATCCAATTACTCCTGCATCTGATGAATCTGTTTATCTTGAATCAAATGAAATTTTAGATATAATTGGTGATAGACCTGGTTCTACTGCAGTTATTCAAACAGAAGATGAAATTTCTGCAATGGGGATGACAATTGGTGGGGCACTAACTGGAACCCGTTCTGCTACATGTACGTCTGGTCCTGGATTTGCATTAATGACTGAGATGTTGGGTTGGGCTGGAATTAATGAAGTACCAATTGTAATTACTTCATATCAGAGAAGTGGACCATCCACTGGTTTACCAACTAGACATGGGCAAGATGATTTACTTTTTTCAGTACATGCAGGACATGGTGATTTTCCAAAAATCGTTTATGCATCTGGAGAGATTGAAGAGAGTTTCTATGATACTGGTAATTGTTTTAATTATGCAGATACTTTTCAGGTCCCAGTAATTCACATGATGGATAAATTCCATGCAAGTTCTGTAATTACTTGTAAAAGATTTGACACTGAAAAAATTTCAATTGATAGGGGCAAGTTGTTAGAAAAAGTAGAAGATGGGTATAGGAGATTTGAGTTTACTGATGATGGTATATCTCCTCGTTCTAGATTGGGAATAGATAATGGAATCTTTTGGGATACTGGTGATGAGTCTGATGAGACTGGTCATATTACAGAGGATCCAATTTTGCGTGTAAAGATGATGGATAAGAGAATGTCTAGATTGGATTTGATACTGGAAAGAATTCCTAAAGAACAGCAAGCAGTATCTTTTGGAGTTGAGGATTTCACTATTATTTCATGGGGTTCTACAATTGGACCAGTACTTGATGCAGTAGACATGTTAAAAAAAGAAGGAATCTCAGTTGGACTTGTTCAAATGAAATTAATGCATCCATTTCCTGGTGAGTATGTTACATCTTTGTTACAAGATGCTAAAACCATCATTGATGTTGAAGCCAATCAATCCGGACAACTGGGAAAATTATTTAAACAAAATGTTAATCGTGATGTTGATTACTTTATCTTAAAATACACTGGACGTGCAATGACTAGTACTGAAGTTTATGATTCACTTAAGAAAATTGTACAAAACAAAGCAGGCAGACGGGAGGTTTTAATGCATGGCGCTTAAACCTGCTGAATTTAAAACCGATGTCCATAATGATTGGTGTCCTGGTTGTGGAGACTTTGGAATAGTCAATGCACTCCAAATGGCACTAGCTGATATGGGTGTACAAAGAGACAAAACTGCAATCTTTTCTGGAATTGGATGTTCTGGAAAAACATCTCATTACATTAACACGTATGGTGTCCACACATTACATGGACGAGTTTTAACATTTGCACAAGGTGCAAAGATTGCAAATCCTGAGATGACAGTAGTAGCAGTTGGTGGAGATGGTGATGGTTTAGGTATAGGTGCTGGTCATTTTGTTGCAGCAGGCAGACGAAATGTAAACATGACTTATCTTATTTTTGATAATGGTGTTTATGGATTAACCAAAGGACAAGCATCCCCTACATTGAAACTAGGTGAAAAAACAAAATCACTTCCATCCCCAAATACAAATTCTAATGTAAATCCAATTGGATTGGCAATTGCAAGTGGATTTACTTTTGTTGCACGTGGTTACTCTTATGATATTAAACATCTCAAAGCTTTGATAATTCAAGCAGTCAAACATCCTGGATTGTCCTTTTTGGATGTATTACAACCGTGCCCTACGTACAATGATCTCAACACTAGAGATTGGTATGCAGGAGCTGATTTGATGGATGAGGCACAAAAAAGACATTCAAGAATATACAAACTAGAAGATACAGGATATGAGCCAACAGTTCACTATGATTCAGAAGTTGAGACAAATGAAAAACTATCTCAGGCATTGATTAAATCATTAGAATGGGGAAACAAGATTCCAACTGGGGTATTTTACAAAAATGAAAACACTACTCCATACACTGTAAGACTACAAGATAAGATTCCAAATTATTTAGAAAATCCCCCAGCAAAACAAAATATTTCTAATAATGGCTTTTCTAATACTGATATTTCAAAAATATTAGATTCCTTGGAAGTATAATTTACTTTTGTAATTTAGATGCTATTTCCAAAGTATCGTCTACCATTTCTTTTAATCTGGTTTGTGCCTCTTCATCTAAAACAGAATTTTCTTTAATTGACTCTGTAGTTAGAAATACAGCTTTGGGGTTTGTTATTACTCTGAAATATGATAGCAGTTGTGTAATTAGCGTTTGTACATTGACAAAACTAATACTTCCAGCACCTAAAATTACCATTCCTGCTACCTTACCTTCTGTTTTTTTATAATTTACATATTCAAACAAATTTTTCAGTGCAGAACTAAAAAATGAATTGTAAACTGGAGTACCAATTAACCAAATATCTGCATCCATAATGTCATTTGCTGCAGTCTTTGTTTCTTCATTATACTCTTCATCAAATCCCTTGTAGCATTCAATATTACCATCTGATAAATTGATCAATTTTGTATCTTGATTTTTTGTTTTAGTATATTCGTAAACATATTTCATTAAAATTTGAGTATTAGCTGTTTTTCTTGGACTGCCTGAGATGATTACAATTTTCATGATTTTACCCATTTGGCTTTGTATTTAAATTTCCAGTGTTTTTTGAGTATACGTGTAGTATGTAATTGACTTTTCGAGAATCATTTATGAATGTAATATCTAGGCGATATGTGTGAGATTATTTTTATTATTAATTACAATTATTTTGTTTACTGTAATTGGAGTATCTGAATCATTTGCAGAACCCTCATTGAATGTTCAAGATTTAGTTGTTGAAGAATATGTGACAAATTTGTGTTGTATGATAACTACGATAACTTTTGTTGAAGATGATATATTGATTTTACAAAAAAGTGATGGAGTAGTTAGACTAATTCAAAATGGAACTTTACAAGATAAACCTGTTCTTGATGTGAATGTAGACTCTGTTGGAGAAAAAGGAATGTTGGGAATTACCAGTGTTGGTTCATCTGTGTATCTCTATTTCACAGAAGCATATGAAGATGGAGGTGAGTCTTTAGGAAATAGAATTTACAAATATGAATGGACTGGAGATTCTTTGATAAATCCGATATTACTGAAAGAACTCCCTTCAAATGTTTCTCACAATGGAGGTGCTATGACTGTGGGGTTGGATGATCAAGTTTATGCAGTTATTGGAGATACCTTACGTTATGGTCTTCTTCAAAACAAGCCTATAGAATGGCTGAAAGGCAATGATGTTAATCTTAAAGATAATGGAGTAATATTACAAGTAGAAACAGAAAATCCTTATTTTGCTATGGGCATACGAAATAGTTTTGGTCTTACAATAGATCCTGTTACTGGAAATTTATGGGCTACTGAAAATGGTAATGATGATTTTGATGAAATCAATTTGGTCCCAGAAAAATTCAACAGTGGTTGGATAGTAATTATGGGTCCTGTAACGGAATCTGAACTGGACTCTCTTCCAGGATATGAAGATTATGTTTATGGTGATCCAAAATTTACTTGGGAAGAACCTGTTGCACCAACTGGATTAGATTTTGCAAAATTTCAAGAAATTGACAAATATGATGACTCACTTTTTGTAGGGGATTGTAATACGGGAAATATTTACAATTTTGAATTAAATGAAAATAGAGATGGTTTTGAATTTACTAGTTCATTTCTTCAAGATAACATAATTAACAAAAATGAATCTATGGATGAAATTATCATAGGTACAGGATTTGGCTGTGTTACAGATATTGAAAGAGGTCCTGACGGTTTTCTTTACATCGTATCATTAAGTGAAGGAACAGTTTTCAGAATTTTACCTACAGTTGATATTATTAGTCAATCTGATTCAGAAGATATTTCTTTTGATGAATTATCTGATGAACATCTATCTGGTAAAACCTCCTTTTTTGATAATATTTTTGAATTTTTTAAAAATTTGTTTAATTGATTATGATTCTGCATCTCTTTCTATCCCCAATTTAGTGTGTTCCCCTGAATCTAGGTAAGCATTACTTAACACCTAAGAAGTTATAGGCAAGTTTTATCAACTTTTAATTTACAATTGAATATTCCTGAAGCCAATACAATTTTTAGAAAATCAATTCTCAAAGGTTTCTTTGAACCTCGACTGCTTAATTTAGATTTTAAAAAATCTCCAATAAAACACCCTTCAATTACTGATGACGGTCTTATGCAGTCTGATTTGTTACATGTATTTTTTGATGTTGATACTGGTTCTGATTATCCTGATGGTGATGAATGGTTTATTGTAGATATGTTGTTTCCCCATGATGTACCTATTCCTGATTCTTTGAAAGGAACTGATTACTTTACAACTATTTCAGTTGATGAAGGACCAACGTATTGGCATCATCGTGAATTAATTCGTTACAAGTATGGGAAATCTAAAAAATTAGATGACGCTTTAGATTTTTTAAAATCAAAATATAAAGAACTTCATGGATTATTAGAACCACTACAAAAAGATCTTATGTAATTTCTTTCCATGATTCATCTTTGAAATTATATTTTTTGTTTTTAGATAACGCTGTATTAAGACACCATCTAGTTAACTCTGAATCAAATTTGTACATGATCTCTGAAATTCCATCTGGTATTTTTTCTGGATCTAAATGATATGGCAATAACTCTAAAACCGAATCAATTTTTTCTACTGCATTATCAAATTTCTGTCTGTCTTCAGTATCTATGACAAAATTAATTTTTCGATTTCCTGAAAAATTTATTATAATTTTTAATGCATTACTACTTCCTCTTCTTCGTTTCATTTCTTTGAAAACTGATTTGACTTTTTCCCATCGCTTAAACTCAAACCATTGAAAAAATTCTTCATTAAATGTAAGTGGAATATCTATCTCTAGGAAACTCACAAAATTCTCATCAATTATGTCAATTTCTTCTTGGTTGATTGTAAAATGAGAATTTAGAAATCCATACAAAACTTCAATTTCCCATGGTGAAATACCATAATATTGAAATGATGTTTCTAGTTTTTCAGCCAATGATCTTGAATCTTCAAAATTGTAATTAAAGCTTCAAAGTTGTGCCCAATTAGGATAAATCAATCTTAAAATTAAAATTACATGAATATTACATCAACATTAGATATGAAGAAAGAATATGTTGTGAAAAGCATTGATTCTGCACCTGATGGCGCACCATACGTAGTTGTTTCACTATCTTCAATTAAAGATCTTAAGGAAGGGACTCAAAATCCACAACAACCTCCATTTGGTAGTCCAAAAGTCATGGGATTCTCAAACATGGGCGATATGATGAAAGATCTAAACAAAATGATGGGTGGAATGGGAGGAATGGGTGCTCAAGGCGCTGTAACTCAATTGAAACTTGAAATGCATGAATACAAAGACATGGGTCTTTCTGTAGGTGATAAGGTCTTTTTAGATATGACTAAAGCTGAAACACTTGGTGTTTAGAATTACCAGATTGTGTTAAAATATTTCCAACCATACAATGCCATGATTGTTCCAATCACAAATAACATTGGTTTCCATGCAAATACTGGAATGCTAGGTGTTGCAAGCTTTACTTTGTAATTATCTATAATTGTAGATACATTTTTTTTAATTTTATCATGCCATACACTATACTCTACTTGATATTTTTTTAGAATTGTTTCTACTTCATACACTACTGGTGTTCTTTGAGAGAACAAATGTTGTAGATAGTCTCTTGAAACTTCTACCTCTGCATGAATTCCAATTAATCCTTTTTTCAAATCAACCATTCTAACATGCATCTCCCATGGCTTTTTTAATTTTAGATTTAGGCCATTTCCAATTTGATTTGGTTGTTTATGTTCAAGCTTTACTTTGGTAAATCCTTCGGCTGCAAAAATTTTAGTTAATTCTTCAAAACTTTTCTTTACTACAATATGGAGTTGTTCTACACCGTCTTTACTATCTACATCAATTTTGTGTTTCAATCCATCTAGAAATGAAATTGTTTTAGGATATCTTGTTTGATACTCCATTATTTTTTCACTATGGTACAGCTATTTAAAGCAAAAGTAGTTTTCCTATTCTATTTTTGGGGGATTTGATAATCCTCTTACATAGACACACTGATCTGGAGATATTGCCATTTCTGAAGAATTGATTTTTCTATCAGTTAATGTTGCACCTGAATTTCTTACTATGGCAAATGGTTTTGATTCGGCTCCTTCCCCCATTTTGTGATTAGCAATGGTTGCTAAATTATCAACTACTGCCTGAAATGTAACTTTTAGTGGATTTCCATCTAGATCTTTTTTTGATCTCATATCTAATACTGGCTCTATTCCTGCACAAGCAATTGCAACTCCTGATGTTCCGATTCTTGCAGGCATTAGTCTACTGTCTACAAGAATTATTCCAACATGAATTTGTAATTTTAAGAAAATTTTTCTTCTTAACTGCTCTGATGTCAAATACGGGTTTGTAGGATACAAAATGATTTTATCTTTTTTCGCATTTGATTTATCAATTCCCGCATTTGGTGCCATAATGTCATCAGCTGAGGTAATTACAAATCCACTAATTCCTCCGAAAATTTTATCCGATTCTCGAATAACTACTTCAGCTATCTGTGGTTTTAGTTGAAATTCTTTAGATATTTTATTACCATATGATGAGGTCTTGATATTCTTCAAATCAACAATTCTTCCTTGAGCATTTGAGACAAATTTTGTAGAAATTACTAATACATCACCTTCTTCTAGTTTTGAGTTATTTTTTTCCAAAGTATCAAACAATACATCAAAAATATCAAATTTCCCATTCATCCTCTCAGATACTAGGGGCTGAACTGTCAAGTGCACAATAATCTGTATGTTCCTTTTCTTTTTTATTGTTGTGAATAATTAGAATTTGCTAGGTATTAGAAATGAAACAAAATGAAATAGATGAAATTTTAGATCATATCAACACCAAAGTCGCTGAAGATGTTCCTAGCCTTGTAAAAATGATTGTTAGAAAAAAGATGGGTGTTTTCAATCATTTGATGTTGAATCTTTACCTGATTCTTTGAGAAATTGTTCTGTTGAGGAGCTGATTTCTATTGTTAAGCATGGTCTTGATACTGGGAAATTAAAAATTTAGCTCTAGATTAGATTCTGAAAAGCTTTTAATTTGTAGAGCAATCTTTTTTGGTTATGAATATTGTAGAGAAGATTCTTGCTCGTGGTGCAGGAAAGTCTTCAGTTACACCAGATGATGTGGTTTTTGCCAAAGTAGACAAGGTCATGATGCATGATGTATCTGGACCTGGAGTCATTAAGGTATTTGATAAATTAAAGAAACAAGGAATTTCTGTTGATAAATTATGGGATCCAACTAAAGTTTGGGTGGCCGAAGATCATTTTGTTCCATCTGCTGAAAAAGTATCTGCTGAAAATGTTGTAAAATTATCGAACTTTACTAAACAATATGGAATTGAAAAACATTTCAAATACGGGATGGGTCAGTATGGAATTTGCCATACTATCTCTCATGAAGAAGCAATGGTGATGCCAGGTGATGTCTATGTTGGTGGTGACTCTCATACAAATACAACTGGTGCACTAGGAGCATTTGCATGTGGTTTGGGACATACAGATATTGCATATGTTTTACTTAATGGAAAAATTTGGTTTAAGGTTCCTGAAACGGTTCTCTTTAAGCTAAATGGAAAATTACCAGATCATGTGATGGCAAAAGATGTAATTCTAAAAATTATTGGAGATATTGGAACTGATGGTGGAAATTATAGGACTATGCAGTTTGCTGGAACTGGTATTGATGAGATGTCAGTTGAAAGTAGATTGACTATGTGTAACATGACTACTGAATCTGGAGCTAAAAATGGTATTGTGGAGCCAGACCAAAAAGTTGTTGATTATCTTTCTAGTCGTGGTGCCACTAATTTTAATTTGATAACTGGTGATCCTGATGCAGAATATGCTGAAGTTATAGAGTATGAAAGTTCAGAATTAGAACCAACTGTTGCAAAACCATTCTCTCCTGAAAACATATCGATAGTTAGAGAAGCGCCATCAGTTGAATTAGATAAATCATACATTGGCTCTTGCACTGGTGCAAAGTATGAAGACCTAGAAGCTGCAGCAAAAATTCTAAAAGGAAGACAAGTAAAGATTAGAACCGAAATTTTACCTGCAGCAATATCGATTTACAAACGAGCAATGGAAAATGGATTGTTAAAGATTTTCTTAGATGCTGGAGCTACAGTTGGACCGCCAACATGCGGTGCTTGTTGTGGTGCTCATATGGGAGTGCTGGCAAAAGATGAAATCTGTATTAGTACAACCAATCGTAATTTCCCAGGTAGAATGGGTCATGTTGAATCCCAAACTTATCTTTCGTCACCTATGGTTGCAGCAGCTTCTGCTGTTACTGGAAAAATTACTGATCCGAGGGACTTGAATTGAAAGGAAATATCATAAAATATGCACGAGATAACATCGATACTGATGTAATAATTCCTGGACAATACCTCAAAGTACATGATTATGCAGAACTTGCAACTCATGCGATGGAAGGATTAGACCCTGATTTTCATTCCAAAATTAAAGAAGGTGATTTTATTTTATCTGGAAAAAATTTTGGATGTGGTTCAAGTAGAGAACATGCACCAATTGCATTATCACACTCTGGAGTAAAGGCTGTACTTGCATTATCTTTTGCAAGAATATTTTACAGAAATGCCGTGGATGGTGCATTTTTGCTACCCATTGAGATTGATCAGGACGCATATGATGGAATTTCTGAAGGTGATGAAATTGAAATTGATATTTCTATTAATGAAATTAAAAATAATACAAAAAATCAAACATACAAAATGAAACCCTTCTCTGATATTATTGGAAAGATAATTGCTGCAGGCGGTCTCTTCAAATATAATCCTGAATCCGATTAAAATGGGAAAAACACTTTTTGAAAAAATTTGGGAATCCCATATTGTTTCAGAAAAACAAAATGAACCTTCTCTGATTTACATAGATAGACATCTTGTTCATGAAGTAACCTCTCCTCAAGCCTTTGATGGATTGAGAATGAATAACAGAAAGGTTAGACGACCGGATCTAACTATTGCCACAATGGATCATAATGTTCCAACTGATGACCGTTCTCTTCCTATATTGGATCAAACATCTGCAATTCAAATTCAAACATTGGAAAAAAATTGCAAAGATTTTGGAATCAAATTATTTGATATTGACAGTCCTAACCAAGGAATTGTACATGTGATTGGTCCTCAGCTGGGGATTACTTTACCTGGTACTACTATTGTTTGTGGTGATAGTCATACTTCAACTCATGGTGCTTTTGGTGCATTAGCTCTTGGAATTGGAACTAGTGATGTTGAACATGTTTTGGCATCCCAAACTATGTGGTTAGAAAAACCAAAACCTTTTGAAATTAGAGTTGAAGGAAAAAGGAAAAATCCACATGCTGTAACTGCTAAGGATATTGTACTTTCAATCATTAAAAATATTGGAACTGGTGGAGGTACTGGCACTGTAATTGAGTATCGTGGTCAGGGGATTACTGATCTTTCAATGGAACAAAGGATGACTATTTGTAATATGTCAATTGAGGCAGGAGCTCGTGCTGGATTAATTGCTCCTGATGAGAAGACATTTGATTATCTACGTGGGCGACAATATACTCCAAAAAATTATGAATCTCTTGTTGATTCTTGGAGAGAATCTCTTAAAACAGACGATGATGCAAAATTTGAAAAACAATTTATTTTGCATATTGATGATATTGCACCTCAGGTAAGTTGGGGTACAAATCCTGGAATGACTTGTGATGTAACTGAATCTGTTCCATCTCCTGATGAATTTTCTAAGGGTGATTCTAATCAAAAGAAGGGTGCACAAAAGGCACTTGATTATATGGATCTTAAAGCGGGAACTTCAATTGAAGAAATCAAAATTGATAGAGTGTTCATTGGCTCATGCACTAATGCTAGATTAGAAGATCTTATTGAGGCATCTAAAGTGATACAAGGTCAGAAAATATCTTCAACTGTTAGAGCTATGGTGGTACCAGGTTCTCAAATGGTAAAAAAACAAGCTGAAGAAATGGGATTACATAAAATTTTCACTGATGCTAATTTTGAATGGAGAGAATCTGGTTGTAGTATGTGTCTTGGAATGAATCCTGATGTTTTATCTCCTGGTGAACGTTGTGCTAGTACATCTAATAGAAATTTTGAGGGAAGACAAGGCACTGGTGGCAGAACCCATTTAGTTAGTCCTGTAATGGCAGCTGCTGCTGCAATTAATGGGCATTTTGTGGATGTTAGGAAATTGGATTTGAATTAAAATGGAACCTTTCAAAAACGCAAAGAGTATTGTTACTCCCTTTGACAAGGTAAATGTTGACACTGATCAAATTGTTCCTAAACAGTTTTTAAAATTAGTTCAAAAATCTGGATTTGGGAAATTCCTATTTTTTAATTGGAGATTTGATGAAAATGAAAACCCAAAATCTGATTTTATTTTAAATGATCCAAAATATGATGATTCTAAAATTTTAGTAGCTGGAGATAATTTTGGGTGTGGTTCTAGTAGAGAACATGCTGTTTGGGCTTTGCAGGACTATGGATTTTCTGTAATTATCTCATCTTCGTTTGCTGACATTTTCTTTAGCAATTGCTTCAAAAATGGAATTTTACCTATCACTTTAGATCAAAAAATCATTGAAATGCTCCAACAAGAAACAAATCCAGTTTCTGTGGATTTGGAGACACAAACCATAACAACTGATTCTCAAGAAATTACTTTTGAAATCGATTCTCATAAGAAAAAAATCCTCATAGAAGGCTTGGATGATATTGCACAAACTTTTCAATTAGAAAATAAAATATCTGAATTTGAGAAAAATTCTACAATCCCATCTGTTTTATAATCTTCTTTACTGTTTTTTCATTTCTTTCTAAAACCATTGGAGATTCTGCATCAATCCATTCTTTATCACCTATGTCAAATGCACTGATTTTTCCTTCTTTTGATAATTCTTGTAAAATATCATATGATAGGTTGATCTCTTTTTGTTTCTGTTTTTTCTTTATTCGTTTAATGATGTCTTGTCCTAACATGTAAACTCCAAGACATTCTGATAATTGTAATTCAATCATTGGTTTTTCTTTGAATTCTTTGATAATACCATCTTTTACTATTGCAAATCCTGTTTCTTCTTTTCTTTTTGTTCTAGTTGCAATACATGCTGAACTCTTCTTCTTTTTGAAAACCTCTTTCATTTTTTTAACATCTATTGCACATAGATTATCTACAAACCACAACAAAAATTCTGATTCGTTTTTGAGTTTTTTCTCAATGTGCAACAAATCTCCTCCTGTACCACTTTGAGAATCTTGAACAAATATGATGTTTTTTTGATTTTCATAATAATTCTTGATTTGTCCTCCCAGTCCATTGAAATCTGAAATGATGATTATTTCTTTAATGAAACTAAATGATTTTAGATATTTTACAACATAATCAATCAATGGCTTGTTGTTGATTGGCGACATTGCTTTTGGAAAGAATTCAGTATATGGCTTAC
>Ga0233434_1001837_pt1 | contig 19719 bp, 21 predicted proteins | sample SI_122_August201_4_FD_182738 | JGI IMG/M metagenome (GOLD analysis project Ga0233434, IMG submission 182738) | Seawater microbial communities from Saanich Inlet, British Columbia, Canada - SI_122_August2016_120_MG | ecosystem: Environmental > Aquatic > Marine > Inlet | place: Canada: British... | reverse complement strand
TTCAACACGCTTTGAAAATAAAGTATTCACCGACATAGAAATTAATTACTGCCAATCCCAAGCCGATCCCAGCAAACATTTTGCCGCCCGGTTTGCCGTTAAAGAAGCCGTATCTAAAAGCCTGGGTACCGGAATAAACCGTGATGTCGGTTTTAAGGATATTGAAGTCGTGAACCAGGCTTCAGGAAAACCCATAGTAAAAATGAGTGGGCGAGGGAAAAAACTATTTGATAGTTTGAACCTCAAGTCCATCCATATCTCCATTTCGCACGACCGGCATTACGCTATCGCTCACGCCATTGCCGAACATTAAACCCAGCATGAATTCAATCCTTTGAAATCGACCCGGCAGTTTCTGGAATATCTTTTTTTTAAATTTTTATTACTCATGGTGCAACCTATCCCCCGGAAAATGGTGGTAACGATAGGAAATGGACTGGGCAGTTTGGTTTTCTACTTTTCAGGAAAACGCAAACGGTCCGCTAAAATCAATCTTGATATAGTTTTTGCAGATTCAAAATCCCCTGGAGAAAAAAACAAAATCATCAAGAAATCCTTTCAAAATCTGGCTGTCTCGGCTTTGCAATGCCTTTGGGCCACCCATGACACTGAAAACCGGGTTCGAAGTCTTATTGAAGGAGAACCTTCTGGTCTGGAGATATTGCAAGATTGTTTAAAAAAACATAAGGGAATATTTTTTTTGACCGCACATTATGGAAACTGGGAAATAATGGGTTTGTTCCATGGTTATCTCGGTATCTGCCCACTCGCGTCCATTGTACGTAAATTGGACAATCCCTATCTGGATATAGCGACAAAAAAGTTTCGCACCCTTTCTGGTAACAAAATTTTATATCGTGACGAGTCTCCTTTAAAGTTCGTCAGGGAGCTTAAAAATAATGGGAGTGTGGCGGTGATGATGGACCAGAACACTGCAAAGGGCGGAGTTTTTGTTGACTTTTTTGGTAAAAAAGCCGCCACACCTCGATCTCTGGCATTATTGAGTTACCGTTTGGGGACACCCGTTCTTCCTCTATTTTGCTACCCCACAGAAAACGGAACCTATCGCATAGAGTATGGGCCGGAAATAAAATTTGAGAAGACCGGTAACAAGAATAATGACCTTCTGCAATGGACTCAACAATGCCAGTTGTTTATAGAGAATGTAATCCGGAAAAATCCTTCATCCTGGATGTGTGGGCACCGCCGTTGGAAAACCCGCCCCCCGGAAGAAACCAGAATCTATTGATTCGACCCTCTGCTCATGAAATGTCCGGCCTGCAAAAATGAATTGCAAGAAAATGTGGTGGCAGGAATAACAATCCAGGCCTGCCGGGGAGAATGTGGAGGATTATGGTTTGATCGTTTCCAATTCAACAAACTTGGGTTTTTGAAACCCGGTACCGGAAAATCACTGGTAACGATAGAAAGGGCGGAAGGTATAAAAGTTTATCGCGGAGCAGAGCACCCCTGCCCTGCCTGCAAAACCACATTATTATACCGGCACTTTTTCGATCCTAAATGGGATACTGAAATTAATCAGTGCTCCAAATGCAGTGGATTCTGGGTAGACCTTGCTGGGCTAGCTAAACTACAAATGCTCCCCGCAAACAAAAAAAAGCAAGCGATTGAAGATTATTTTACCCATATTATTAATGAAAAATTAGCTGGAATGCGTTTGCTCCATGTTGATATGGCGGAACAGGCACAAGTCCTGGATCGGATATTACAGTTTCTGCATCCGGGCAAGGAATAATAGATTATGGTTTTTGGCTGGAGACGCCGGTCACATTTCTTCGGCGATGATGGATTTCAATTTATTGCGGAGTCTGAATACAGCTTTAGAATGAATTTGTGAAACTCTGGATTCGGTAATACCCAGCACCTCTCCAATTTCCTTCATGGTTAGTTCTTCGTAATAATAAAGTGAAATCATCAGGCGTTCTTTTTCAGGAAGTGTGTCGATTGCTTTAGCAATAATTTCTTTAAGCTCATTTAGTCTAAGCTGAGTCTGTGGATCAGCATCTCCCTTTCCTGCAAGGCAATCGAGAAGACTTTGCTGTTCGCCGGATTCCTTGGCAATACCCAGATCTTCGAGACTGAGTATGGGCATGCTCTTGGTTTCGTTTAAAGTTGTGAACAATTCATCCAGACTGATACCCAATGTTTCGGCAATTTCATCATCTTCAGGTGGACGCCCAAGTTTGTTTTGTAGTTTCTGCACCACCGAGTCCATGGAAGAAGCTTTTTGTCTTACCGATCGAGGCACCCAATCCATCGACCTCAGTTCATCAAGAATCGCGCCCCGAACTCTGAATTCTGCATAGGTTTTAAATTTGGCTCCGCGCGATGAATCATATTTGTCAATGGCGTCAATCAATCCCAAAACTCCAACGCTGATCAAGTCATCTACCTCAATGTGAGGAGGCAAACGCATGGCAATCCGATTGGCTACATATTTAACCATCGGGGCATATTCCTTGATCACGGCTTCCCGATTCTCTACAGAAATTTCAATTTGCTGAAGTGTTTCCTGTTTTTCTGCCATTTAACCGTTTCTTTCGTTAAGCCGATTGATCCAGCTGTGTTCCCTTGTCAGGATTATTTTCATCACTTACCAAGTCCTGAATTGAATCATCTTCATCTTCTGCTAAAAATAAATCCGCAAATACCCAAACCAGACCTCCAAATATCAATGCTCCCAATCCTCCGCGAATCGCTCCGGTTATCACCCGACTTCCCGCTAATACACTGCCAATCGCCAGAATCCCAAATGCCAGCAAGCCAAAAGCGAGGGCCATCTTTTGAATATTAACAGGGTTCATTGCACTTGAAATGCGCTCCGCCAAAAATAAGGTTGATCCCCATCACGGGCCAGGGGACTGGATTTTTCCTTGGAAATTTTCTCCGCCAGTTCATTAAGACAACCGCTGAACTTGGAATAAGGATATAGCTCCAGGAAAGCCTTCTGTTGCCGCACTGCCTTGGGCACATTCGGATCATGAAGAATATGGCCCAGATATTCGAGTGATACACCTTTAAGAAATCGATCCGTAACGGCTGTCAAATTTCGATAAACTCCTTGAGCCTCTCGTTCAGAACCCACCGAATTGATGATCACTCTGAAATGCTTTTGGGAGTGCTTATTATGAAGTATTTTAATCAACGCATAAACATCGGTTAAAGAAGTAGGTTCGGTGGTAGCAATGAGAATTGTTTCGTGGGCAGCACTACAGAAAAAAGTAACGTTGGTGGAAATACCGGCACCCGTATCAAAAATCAGGAAGTCATATCCCTGACTAACACGGTCCAACTCATCCATGAGAACCATTTTCTTTTCGGAAGGCAACTGCGTCAATTCTTGCAGTCCATCCCCGGCGGGCAATACATGGATGTCAGCAGGGCCGCGAAGAATGATATCTTCCACATTAGTTTCCCCGGACAAAACATGACCAATATGCTTTTCGGGGGTCAAACCTAAAAGGATATCAATATTGTTCAAACCTAAATCGGCATCCACAACAAGCACCTTCTTACCTCTCTTGGACAAAGCAAAAGCCAAATTGGCGACGAAGTTGGTTTTCCCAACGCCTCCCTTTCCGCTACTGACTGCCAAGACCCTCAGGTTCGATCCGCTCATTTTTCCATATGCCATTCTTTTTAAAGTAGTTGCCTGATTACCCAAGTTCATGCCTTAGTCCTTTAATTTATCTTGAAATCAGTTAAAAATCAAACTTATTACCCGTTCCGGCCTTGCCACTTCCAAGTCTTCGGGCACCTGTTGACCGGAAGTGAAATAAGAAATAGGTAACCTGTTTCGGACACTGAAATTGAATAAAGAACCAAAGTTCAAGCCTTCATCCAACTTGGTAAATAAAACCCGATCCACCCCCATAGAGGAAAACTGGTGATACGTAGCGGTAAATAATTTTTCCTGTGCGGTCACACTGAGAACCAAGTGAGTTTCCACCCCTCCCACAGCATCAAAGACTTCTTTCAACTGTCGGGAGTAGTCTTTATCCTGATGAGACCGACCGGTAGTATCAATGAGAATAAGATCTTTATCCTCATGGTTGGCGATAATTTGGCGTAATTCTTCCTTTCCTCCTGCCACTTCAACCGGAACCTCCATGATCTCCCCATAAAGTCTCAGCTGATCCATAGCACCCAGCCGGTAGGTATCCAGAGAGACTATTGCCACCTTTTTCCCACGGCGAAGGGCATATTCCGCTGCGATTTTTGCAACCGTAGTGGTCTTCCCTACTCCCGTAGGTCCGACAAACGCAACAATTTTGGGTCCATAATTATTTAAGTCAATCTCTCCCTTACAGGGAAGAACCTTTTTCATCAAATTCATGACCTTTAATGATTCATTTTGAGAACCAGCACCTTGTTCAGAGTTTTGTTCCAAGGCTTTTTTCAATATTTTCGATGCCAGTTTTTCATCCAGTCCACCTTCAACCAAACGGGAAAAGGTATCGAATTGGTGTGGCATGAGGCCCATTGATTGCGCCCGATCCGTTTGACTGAGAAGACTGAAAATCAGAGATTTCAATTCTGCATCCTTATTCTCCAGCTTATCTTCGTTGGAAACCTGGACTTCAGGCTCAACAACCGGGGAAGCGAATTCAACAGCCGCCGTGATTTCCACCCGAGTCGCTTCCTTTTTCCCGGCTATGGGTGATGGAGGCTTGATAGAACGGGTGCTCAAAATAAGGGCATCGGCACCCAGTTCCTGTTTAACCTGTTGCAAGGCGATAGAATAATTACTCGCCGTAAATTTTTTAATTCGCATTTAAATTCACAACACCCAAGGTTTTAATTTGCACGGAGGGCGCGACCTCACTGTGCGAGATAATAATCAGGTCAGGAATAAATCGTTCCGTAAATTTGCGGATATGCATTCTCAGTCCTGGAGAAGCCAGTAAAACTGGCGCGGTATCAATTGTGGGGGTAACTTTTTCAATCATCTCCTTAAGTCGAGTCAAGAAGCGTTCCGCCACATTGGGTTCAAGAGCTAAAAATGCCCCGGATTCAGATTTCTGGATAGAACCTTCGATAATGTCCTCAATTCCTCTGTCCAGAGTCATTACCGACAGTGTTCCGTCAGTAGATTGGTATTGTTTGGTGATCGGTCTGGCCAATCCTTGGCGAACGTACTCTGTCAAGACATCAGGATCCTGAGTCACTGAAGCATAATCAGAAAGTTTTTCCAGAATAGTTCTAAGGTCACGAATAGAAAGTTGCTCCCGGAGAAGGTTTTGAAAGACCCGCTGCACTTTACCCAAACTCAAGGCGTTAGGAATAAGCTCTTCAACCACCTTGGGATTGGTCTCCTTGAATTTATCCAAAAGTGCCTGACTCTCCTGCCGACCCATCAGTTCATAAGCATGTCGTTTGATCGTCTCTTTTATATGAGTGGTAATAACCGTTGCAGGATCCACCACCGTATAACCGGCCACCTGAGCCTCCTGCTTTTTATTGGTAGCTATCCAGACTGCAGGCAGTCCAAAAGTAGGCTCAGTCGTTTTTACACCTTCAATTTCACGGTCTGTTGTTCCCGGATTCATGGCTAAAATTCTTCCCATCATGATGGAGCCGTGTGCAACATCCACTCCTTTTATGAGAACTGCGTATTCATTCGATTTCAATTGCAGGTTATCCCTGATATGCAAAGGCGGAACAATGAAACCCATTTCCAGGGCAAACTGTCTGCGAATAGATTTGATCCTTTCTAAAAGTTCTCCATTTCGGTCAGCATCAACAAGTGGAATCAATTCATAACCCACTTCCAATTCCATGATATCAAGGGGAAGGATGGACTCCACTTTTTCTGGTAAGGGAACCTTGGCCTCACTTTCCTTTTTACGAAGTTGTAACTGCTCAACCTTCTCATTGTCCTGCATTTTGTAATAGGCAATAAACCCAGCCAATAGAGACATTAAAATAAATGGGAAATGAGGTAACCCTGGAATCATACCAAAGAAAAATAAAATACCTGACGCAATGATGAACGCATAAGGCTGATCCAGAAGTTGCTTGATCAATTCACCCGGCAGGTTCTTGTCCGATACAGCCCGAGTCACTACCAAACCTGCAGCAGTAGAAACAACCAATGCGGGCAATTGAGTCACCAGGCCATCACCAATCGTCAATAGCGTATAGACCTGAGCCGCTTCACTGGCTGCCATTCCCTGCTGAAATACACCAATGGCAAAGCCACCCAGAATATTAACCAGAGTGATGAGAATACCTGCGATCGCATCTCCACGCACAAAGCGAATGGAACCATCCATGGATCCATAAAAATCCGCTTCACGTTCAAGATTTCTCCTTCGCGTACGGGCATCCTGCTCGTTTATCAGACCTGCATTCAAGTCAGCGTCAATACTCATTTGCTTACCGGGGATAGCATCTAATGTAAAACGGGCGGCAACTTCTGAAGTACGTACAGAACCCTTGGTAATAACAATAAAGTTAATCATAACCAAAATTATGAAAATAACAGTACCCACCACATAATTACCACCAACAACAAACGACCCAAAAGATTGAATCACCTGCCCCGCCGCTGCGGCACCTTGATCTCCATTTAAAAGAATGATTCGGGTCGAAGCAATGTTCAAAGAAAGCCGCAACAAGGTAATAATGAGCAACAGAGATGGGAATACAGAAAACTCCAGCGGGGAAATCATAAATACCGCTACCATGAGCACAATCAGCGAAAAGGTAAGACTGAAAGAAAGAAGCAGATCCAGCAACGCAGTGGGAATAGGCATGACCATAACCCCAAGAACCGTAATGATTCCCATCGCAACCAACATTTCCTGCGGTCGCTGCAATATAGAATTTACACCACCCGTTTTAGCCATGATCTCTTCTTTCAACCTTTCAAAATTTTGACACGTCCCCAAACAGAACCAAGTGCCTTAAACCCCCTTAAATAAAGGCCTTGAAAAACTCAGACCTATTTTCGGGAAGTGAAAAATCTTCCAAATCCTTTAATTACTCTAAAAATGCAAGCTTCATACCGAAGCCTCTTATTCCTATTAAAAAATAGTTTGGGATATAATGGTTTGATAGAAGAATATTACCCTTCACTTTATTATGCCTACATTTCCTTCCTTTAAGATTGGGTTCTCAATACTTCTGAGTTTGCTTTTCCCTGCCTTACCCGTCTTCGGAAACGCGTTTTATGATTCGCTTCCTGAAAATAAGCGTGAAGAAATTAAAATCATCGATGACCATACCATAGAGATCGGGATCGGCCCTGATAACCGTTCGGTCAGCTGTAACATTCTGGATGCGGTACAGAGCATCCCTTACGTTGTCGCAGAAGGGAAACCAGCGACCGTATTTGTAAACAAGGAAAAGATATTCTATTTCCGCAACAAATTGTACACTTGGGATCGGGAGGGTAAATACCGGGTACGGTTGACAACTAAATACATTCGAAAATTTGGAAACATACGTATCCACGTTCCGAAAGAAGGGACCACATTGGTGGAGGCAGTGCAGACCGCCTCACCCAAATATTCTTCATTCTATCATCAGACTCTTCCACAAAAAATAAAGGAAGAAATCACCATCATTGATGAAAACATGGTGGAAGTAGCAATCGGCCCCGATGACCGCTCTATCAGTACCACCCTCGTTCATGCGGTAAAAAGCATCCCCTCAGTGAAAGAAAGTGAAGAACCCGATCACGTGTACGTCAATTACGAACCGATATACCATATTAAAGAAGGTTTTTACGCTTGGGATGCAGAAGGGAAAATTCCAGTTATGTTGACAACAAAATATGTTCGAAGCTTCGGCAATATTAAAATTCACATTATCGAAGAAAAAGCTATTTCCAACTTTGAGGATTTAACAAAACCAGTAGCACCTAAAGAATTGGCCCACTCTTCTAAACAAGAAACTTTATCCTCTAAACAACCTATTGAAAATTTTGAATGGGTAATTCAAAACGAAAATTTACCTCCCGAAAACCCAATTCCTTCAATAGAGTCCAGAGAGCCTCCTCCTATTGTAATAAAGAAACCACCTGCACCTTTAAAACCTTCATCCCCAGCCGTGCCTCACAAAAATATAGCGGGAGTTGTAAAGGGGTTCCGCCTCGCGCAATTTGGCATGAATGAGGAACAAGTAATCCGGGCAATAGAAGCTGACTTTGGTCTGCTAGAAAATAAAGTTGAAAAGAGAAGTGACCCTAAATCGGGCCAACACGTATTGACAATTTCCTCTCCTACTCTGGAGCCTGAAAATGGTAAAGCCTGGATTCATTACTATCTTTCCCCATTAGATCAAACCCTGAACAGGGTCGATGTTATATGGGGCCATCCAGACCACTCTATAGTGGACCCAGCTATTCTGAAAAAATCGGCAAAGAGATTCAAAAACCTATTTACCCAGTTCCGGCAACTGAAAATCCAGACTACAGACCCGAATTCGGATAAAGAACCTTATTTATTTTATGGATTGGACACTTTAGGAAATGGGATCAAAATGATGTGGGCCACACCTCTCGATAAAAACTTTCAAACTATTTCTCAGTCAGTAACTACGCTGACGCTCTCCTACTTCCTTCCTCAAAAATGAATCAAAAGTTATAAATGCATAGATTAAGAAAAGTTTTTGAGTTTAAACACATAGGCCAGAATCTCCGCCACAGCCTTATAAAGGCTGGCTGGGATCAATTGGCCGATTTCTACGGTCTTGTTTAAAGTACGAGCCAATGGTTTGTCCTCTACGAGAGGTATGCCATGTTCTTTGGCAATTTCCCGAATGCGCATGGCTATCGGGCCTACACCTTTGGCAACCACCACAGGGGCTGAAGTTTTTTCAGGATCATACTTGATCGCAATAGAGATATGTGTGGGGTTGGTCACAATCACATCCGCATCAGGAACGGCCGACATCATACGTTTTCGCGCCATCTCCATTTGAACCGTTCGAATGCGTTGTTTAATTTGTGGGTTACCATCCGTCTCTTTTCTTTCCTCCTTTACTTCCTGCTTGGTCATACGAAGATTTTCTCGGTAGGTAAAACGTTGAAATGCAAAATCAATGAGGGAAAGGAAAATCATGACTAACAGCACATGAAAAATAATTTCCAATGCAATTAATCCCATAAAAGAAAGCGTCTGCCCCACTCCAAAACCCATCAATGGGGGAATCTCCTTCCAATGTGACTTTATGACAAAATAGGAAATAACCGAAATGATTCCTACTTTGAAAAGAGATTTAAATAACTCCATCAGGGTATTTTTGGAAAATATTCGACCAAATCCTTTTAGCGGACTCAACTTGCTAAATTTGGGGATTAGAGGATGTGTTGAAAAGCGCAAACCTCCAATCTGAACCAGGTTGGATAAAAGTCCTCCCATCATAACGAGTATTAGAAAAGGACCAATAATTTTCAAAAACCCTTTCATCGAACCCGCAATGACTTCGAATAATGTTTCAGGGTTTAGTTGGATAGAGCCAGCATTAGCAATCATGGCATACCAGGAACCCATCACGTTGCGGGTACTTTGTTCACCCAAAGTCATAAAACCAATAAGGGCCGCAAGAAGTACGAATGAAGAGTTAATCTCACGACTATGAGCAAAATTACCCTTTTCCTCACTATCGGTAATACGTTTGGACGATGGCTCTTCAGTTTTTTGGTCTTTATTGTCTTCGGCCATTTTGCGCTCGCAATATTATAGGGCTCGCAAAAATCCCATAAATTTAATGGGTAGTTCATACATTTGTTGCTGAACGAGAATACTAAAAAACGAAATTGATAGACCCACCATTAATAGTCCAACTCCGATTTGTAATGGAAAACCTACAATGAAAACGTTCATCTGAGGAACCGTTCTGGCCACCAGACCCAATCCAACACTCAGAAAAAATAGAATTGCCATGATGGGAGCCGCAATTTTTACGGCAATGGTGAAGGTCCCTGAGAACAGGTGGAGCATATATTCCGGAGTGATACTGGCAAAGCTTACCTCAGCAGGATTTACAATAAAAAAACTTTCAACGATTGCCTGAAGAATAAAATGGTGGGCATCAACAGCGAGAAAAATCAATACCGCTAGAATGTTATGAAACTGTGCGGTGACAGATACCTGCGTATCTGTTTGAGGATCAATAACATTCACCACTCCAAATCCCATTTGGAAATCCACAACAGTTCCAGCAACCTGAACCGCCGCAAAAATAAGCCTCGCAATATAGGCAATTCCCAGACCGATAGTCACATCAGCTATAAGAAAAACCGCAAGCTCTAAAACACCACGCGGATCGGGCAAAGGCCTATCCTTCACCGATGGAAAAACTACTATTGCAATAAAGAGGATAAGTCCGATTTTCATGGTCGCAGGAATCTGACGACTCCCCAAAATCGGAACAAAAAGGATTAATGCCCCGACTCGAAAAAACACAAACATGAAGCTTTCAAACTCAGCATAATTGAGATTGAAAATATCCATTATTGAATATATTCAGGAAAATTAGTGAGGACGGTGGATGTAAAGTTAATCATCAACTGCATCAACCATGGGAAGAATAATAGAACAGACAAAAACACAGCCAGGATTTTAGGGATGAAGGTCAAAGTCAATTCTTGAATCGAAGTTACAGCCTGGAAAATAGAAACCGCAAGCCCCGTCACCAGCCCAAACCCCAGCATTGGAGCTGACAAAAGCAGGGTAGTTTTAATGCTTTCCATTGCAAAATCTATAATAAATGCTTGAGTCATGCTTATTTATCCTCCAAAACTTCTGACCAATGAACCCACGGTTAAATACCAGCCATCTACCATCACAAACAGCATCAACTTAAAAGGAAGAGAAATTAAAACGGGGGGAAGCATCATCATTCCCATAGATAAAAGTATGCTGGCTACAACCATGTCTAAAATTAAAAAAGGAATATAAATCAAAAACCCGATCTGAAACGCCGTTTTTAATTCGCTTATGATAAAAGCAGGAATTAAAGATTGTATTTCTACCTCCGCATCGCTGGTGGACTGTCCTTCCGACATATTCACAAACAACGAAAGATCTTTTTCCCGGGTTTGTTTCAACATAAAATTCTTGATGGGTGCTTCAGCCAGCTTTAACGCATCCATTTGAGAAATTTCTTCATTCAGGTAGGGTTGCAAAGCATTCTGGTTGATTTCGCTCCAGGTTGGCCCCATAACAAACAGCGTCAGGAACAGGCCTAATCCAATTAGAATCTGTGTTGGCGGTGTTTGTTGTGTTCCCATCGCCTGACGTAGAAAAGATAAAACAATTATGATCCTGGCAAAGGAGGTGGTCATAATCAGAATCGATGGAGCCAATGTCAAAATGGTGAGCAGAAATAAAATTTGCAAGGCGCTGGAAACTTTTCCAGGATCGTCTACATCCTCCATCCCTAATTGTAGAGAAGGAAGCGGTATCGCCTCGGCTTGCACAATCCCTCCGGCAAAAAAAGCCAGTGCAATCAGAACCAAATATAGGCTGATTTTTTTCATATTCATGCTCTTGCGCTTTTAAACCTTCCCATTTGCTGTTTGATTTGAGCCGTCACATCGGCTACGGATTTATTCTTATTAACCGGTTCAGGACCAGAAAACTTTTTCATAAAATTGGAAAACTGGCCAGTCGTTTTGCTTTCAGATGTTCCGGCTACTTCCGATTGGATGCTTCCCATATTCCAATTCAACCCACTACCGCCCTTACCGCCTCTGGATTTAATTTCTTCTATTTTCTCAGGGTCAGTAATATTAGTAAGTAGTGAGATATTGTTCTGGGACATTCCAAGCACTAACACCTCATCCGCAACTTCAACCAGAACAATATTTTTTTTAGGCCCTAAAAAACCAGTTCCTAGAACATTAATCAGCTTTTCCCCGCCGCCGAACATTGTATTTTTCAACACGTATTTTTTAAAACCAAAAAACAGGAGAAACATGATTCCAAGAACAACGGAAAGCATAGAAACCATTTTCAGGCCAGAGGGAATTAATTCAATCGGCTTTCCAGTCGGGCGAGAATCCTGCAAAGAAAAGCCCTTGTTCCTCTTATCAGAAGATTGTTTCTCTTTACCTTTTTGTGCGCCGGTTTCTTTATCAGGCTTAGAATTTTGCTGAGCAACTTTTCTAATTTGTTCCACGATGGGTTCAACCCCCATTCCTGCTCGAGTTACTTTTATATTCGGAGCCTTCTCCACTTCTTCAGTTTTTAGGACTTCAACAGATTTTGATGTTTCTATCACTTCAGTGGAAACTGGAACTTTCTTTTGGTCCAGTGCGCGAATTTTTTCAGAAGCTCGGGCCAGGAAAATTGACAGTTCATCTTCAGTCATCAGGTCATGATTAGCAGGTTCCACCTCTTTAATTTTTTCAGCAATTACGGGGACAGATTCACCTTCATCCAGGCGGACAATCAGAAAACGACCTTGCCGGGCGATATGAAATCGATCCCGAAGGTCAATGGATTTATCCTTTTTAAGAAATCGCACCCTCAGGGTATTCTCATCAAATTGAGCGGCAAATATCTTCGTGGTAGAAAAACTGTCAGCAGGGAAATACTTTTTTGCGGGCTTAATAAATGCCGAAGGAAAATCAATTTGAACCGATTTATCAAAAAATACCGGTTCTTTATAATCATCAACCGGTTTTTCAAATTCAAACCGGACAATGAATCCATGGTCCACTTTACTGGTAACCACATTTTTCAAAGGGTTAAGAGAATCCCATTTTCCGGATGCCCCAGCCATAGTGGTGAGAGAAAATAAAACTATCCCAACCAGAAGTTTAATTCTTAGAACATGTTTCATTGCAAGCACCCTTACTTGTTTTAAGTTCCGTCAAAAAATCCGACAGTATTTTTCCTTAAAACAACAAATTGCAAGGGTTGTACCTAAATGAAATAAATTTCAGGCAAATACAAATTTTTTTAGGAATTTCTTTTCAACAGGTAGGGAGTAATTCGAGGGGATATGATAAAACCAGCCGCAAAATTTAAGTGCGACTGGTTTTATGACAGAGACTGTACGCGTTCCATAGGTGAAACGATATCCGTTAAGCGCACGCCAAACTTTTCGTTTACAACAACCACTTCGCCACGGGCCACTAACTTCTGATTGACCAGAACTTCCAAAGGCTCACCTACCAGCTTAGTCAGCTCTATCACTGAACCCTGCCCCAATTGCAAGAGATCGTTGATTAACATTTTGCTTCGGCCCAACTCTACGGTAACAGTTAGAGGGATGTCGAGAATAAGGTCCAGGCTTTTGGTTTCGCCACCAGGAGCCCCGGATTCACCAACATCATCCATACCTCCATCATCTTCCCCTGAGTCGATATCCTCGATATCTTCCAGAGCTTCAAAATCCTCTTTTGCGGATTCATCTTCCATAATCTTATCCTTCCCTTTCGATTATTTCAGTTATCTGTACAGCTTTGTTTCCTCGTGATACACCAGGAAAACCTTTAAACTTGGGGTTTTGCTCAACTTTCAAAGTTAATGGATCGGTAACATCATTTCCCAGAATAATGGTATCCCCCACCTTGTAGCCCATTAATTCCTGGGGAGTAATCTCTGTTGTGCCCAACTCAGTAATAATTTCCACTTCGGTAGTTAAAAGCTCCGTTCTGAGTCTGCGGACCCAAACCTGATCCACCTCCATCTCTTCACTCTGGAACTGCGCTTTTAGTTTGGGAATCACCGGTTCAATAGCCGCATAAGGAAGACAAATTGTCAAAGTCCCGGAAATGTTTTCCATTTCGATTTCGAACAAGATGACCAATACGATATCGGTCGGAGGGACAATTGCCGCAAACTGCGGGTTAACTTCTGAACGAACAAAATTTGTGGTTACCGTATGCACAGGACGCCAGGCTTTTTCCAGATCTTCCAGCACGCTCAAGATAACACTCTTGGTCATTCTGATTTCAATGGCACTGAAATCCCGGCCTGTGATCTTGGCTTCCTTTTCCCCAGAGCCACCAAAAAAAGTATCGACCACTGCAAAAACCAATTTACTTTCTACAACAATCAATCCATGACCACGCAAAGGTTCCATACGGAAAATATGCAAACTGGAAGGCACAGGAAGGGATCGCAGAAAATCACCAAACTTGATCGTATCAGTTGAAACCGTGCTGACATCCACAGACCGACGCATCAGGGTGGAAAACGTATTTCGAAACAACCGGGAAAACATCTGGTTAATAATGTCCAGGGTTGGAAGGCGGCCACGAATAATTTTTTCCTGGCTAGTGAGATCATAAGGGACTATCCCGGAAACCTCCTCCGGTGCTTCATCCGTTTCTGTCTCAATATCGCCATCACCGACACCTCTTAATAAGGCATCAACCTCTCCCTGCGATAGAACCTCACTCATAACTAATCCACGCCTGTTAAATAAACTTTAATATTGTATCACTGAATAATAAATTCAGTAAAATATGCATCCTTCACATGTCCCACCACCAGAAACCTATTTACGCGGGTGGTAATTTCATCCTTAAGTTTGAACTTGCCCTGAACAGAGTAAACATCTTCAAAAGCCTTACTGCTCAACAGAACCAAAATAGAATCCATAACTTTATGGATATTTTCTTTTATTTCCACATGGACTTCCGGAGTACTCAACTCCAGGGAAATTGTGACTTTAAGAAAACGTTTGCCTTCGCTACCAGCCAAATTGACAACAAACGGGTCCAGCGGAAACATAACCCCCAAACTAATGTCTTCTTCAACCTCGGCTTCCTCTTCAGTTTTTTCCCCATCAGCCGGAACTTCCTCGACAGGCTTTTCCTGAAAAAAGTTGATATAGGCATAATAACCCCCACCGCCTAATACAAGCAGACCAACTACAATACCAATGATCATGCCCATCGGTTTTTTTCCGCCAGTCGCTTCCGCCGCTTCAAGTTCTTCTAGTATATCCTCGTCTTCTGCCATTATTCGCTCTCCTGCCCCTATGCATCAACCAAAATATTAATTTAGACCTTAAAATTCAGGGACTTATTTGTTTTCCCTTAAAATTAGCAATTTGTATGCCAAATGGCATTGCGCCAAGTCAAAAACAACAAAGCTCTTAATTTAAAAGGAGTTATAAGACTTTCTCCTCAGTCCGCTCTATTAAAAGCCCGGAATGTTTTTCCTCATTAAGTCATATTATTGACGTAATATTTTATGACCCACATTAAATTTCAAAAGTTCTTCTCCGCTCAAAAAATCTATTTTGATACATTTTGTAGCATTTTTAATAAGCTTTTGCTGGCAAACCAAGCAATCTAATTCAAAATATATACCCTGATAGTTTACCCCAACGGATAAAAATTTTCACATAAATAATTGTTTTTAAATTAGTTAACTAGAATAAATTCAATTCATAAAGCTTGATTTCTCTCATTGGTATAAGAATTGAAAACCAATGTAGTAGAAAGTCTATTAATCACCACCCCTATTTTACTTTATTTAGGAGACCGGGTTTTATGAAAATCAGAATTCAAGCGATTATGATCGCCCTAACATTTTTATTTATATGCTTTCCTGCGATCGCGGGAGCTGAGGAAACCAGCAAAATCAGCTACCCCGACACCGCCTGGATACTGATTTCTTCAGCGTTGGTGATGCTCATGCTACCTGGTCTGGCACTATTTTACGGTGGCATGGTGCGACGCAAAAATGTTCTAAGCACGTTAATGCATAGCTTTATACCACTGGGAGTCATCACTGTTCAATGGGTGCTGTTTGGCTATTCATTAGCCTTTGGTAACGATATCGGACACTTTGTCGGAGACCTGAGTAAAGTATTATTTATAGGAATTGATTTTAAAACCCTATCTGGCACCATTCCGGAATATTTGTTCAGTATGTTTCAGTTGATGTTTGCAATTATCACCGCCGCACTAATTAGTGGAGGAATAGCTGAACGGGTAGACTTTAAAGCTTATATTGTCTTCATCTTTATATGGTCCACCGTTGTTTATGATCCCATTTGCCATTGGGTCTGGGGTGGTGGATGGTTAGGCGACATGGGAGCTCTGGATTTTGCGGGTGGGACCGTAGTTCATATTGCCTCAGGCACCGCCGCATTGGCTGCGGCCCTCGTTCTTAAATCTCGGAGAGGGTTTCCGGGAAAACTCATGATCCCTCACAGTCTTCCTCTTACCCTTCTGGGTGCAGGATTATTATGGTTCGGTTGGTTTGGGTTCAACGCGGGTAGCGCGTTAGCGGCTGATGAGCTAGCAGTTCTCGCGTTTACAAATACCCAAATCGCTACAGGAGCTGGACTCCTTGGCTGGCTGGCCGCTGAATTTTTAAAAGGGGGAAAAGCCAGCGCACTGGGCGCGGCGTCTGGAATCGTGGCTGGATTGGTGGCCATTACCCCAGCGGCAGGATTTGTCGAACCTCTGTGGGCAATGGTAATCGGCTTTTTGGCGGGGATCATCTGCTTTTACGCCGTAGTAGTTAAAATTAAGGTCGGTTACGATGATTCTCTCGATGTATTTGGTATCCATGCCGTGGGTGGAGCCTGGGGAGCTTTGGCTACCGGGTTATTCGTTACCATTGGGGGAACTGGTATGCTCACTGGAAATTTCAATCAGGTTTGGGTTCAATTAGTGGGCATTGTTGCCGCAGGAACCTACTCTTTCGTCATCACCTATATTCTGGTCCTCATTATTGATAAAACCATCGGTTTTAGAGTAAATGATGAAGATGAGGAAATGGGACTGGATACAAGCCAACACGGAGAAACTGGATACAACCTGGTATAAATCCAGACTCTTAAAGTATTAATTTTTTCAAAAGGTCACTCCGGTATAAGGGTGGGCAACCCCTTATACCGGTTGACTTTTACCTTTATATAAATTATTGTTTTCAGATGCATTACTACATAATTCTTAAAATAGAAAACTTGGACTGAAAAGCCTTGCACTTATATTTATTGCACCCAAAGTTAAGAAAGGATTTTAACATGCGCAAATTAAACACTCTTGTTTCTAAGACCGCCTTGGCAATGTTGCTTGTCGCCAGCTTCGTATTTGTGTCGGCAAATAATAGATTGGCCTATGCAGAGGAGCCAGAACTCATAAATCTTCCAGGTAGCTTTTCAGGCTCAATGGGATTTGTCACAGACTACAGGTTTCGTGGTGTCACCCAAACTGACGAAGAAATGGCCATTCAGGGCAGTTTTGACTGGGGCCATGAAAAAGGATATTACTTCGGTGTCTGGGGTTCCAATGTAGAATTTGGGGCCGCCGGTGCGGGAAATACTGAGTTTGATTTCTACGCAGGTGTTGCAAGAGAATATTATGGAATCACTTTTGATATCGGTGGAGTTTATTACACCTACCCCGGTGCCACAGAAAATTTAGCACTGGACTACTTTGAATATATGTTCGGCATGTCTTACGATTTTTCTTTGATTTCAATGGGTACCTCTGTTTATTACAGCCCACAATTTACAAGCTCCAGCGGAAATGCAACCTATATAAGTTTTGATGCTGAGGTACCTCTGGTCAGTCGGCTTGTCATGACTGGGCATGTGGGTCACCAGTGGGTCAAAGACGAAACTGCTATTACCAGGCCCGACACTGTTGATTGGAGCATAGGTGCGAGCTATGCCACTCACGGCTTCGACCTCAGCCTGGTTTATATAGATACAGACCTGAATACGACGGAATGCGCCGAGGGTTGTGATGGCGAGGTTGTATTTGGAATTTCACGAAGTTTTTAGTATACCTAACAGCAAGCCCGGTGGCCGGACGAAAGTCCGCACCGGGCTTTTTCTTTAGGCACAAAGATGTAGCAATCCACCTCATAATTTTAAAGTATAAATCTCCCCACTTACCTTATAAGATATTAAAAGATCCTCTTAAAAACTGCTGACTCCTTTTAAAATTTAAACTCATGTTAACGCAGGCCCAGAATCAGATCATTTACCTGATGTTCTTAAACGGAATCCTCTTCCTGGGCTTGAACTTCATTGCCTATTCCTTCATTTTTCCGGGACCAAAAGGTTCCAAGCGCATCGGTTACTTATTTCTCGCTTGTGGCCTGTTGGCTTATTTGATCCAATTGATGTACCAGGGACTGGTGGCTTTGGACTATCCCCCCGATAATGTTAAAGGACTTTTATTGAGCGGGTTTGTCATACCGGTCTTTTTTATTTCTCTGGCCTATTACCGGGTTAAACGTAATCGAATGGAAAAAGATTCCACCTTACCTTCTAAGGACACCGATGATTGATTTGAGAAGCGACACCCTCACACAACCGACACCCGCCATGCGTGAAGCAATGGCTATAGCAGAAGTTGGGGATGATGTTTTTGAAGAAGACCCCACCCTTAAAAAACTGGAAGAGCTGGCGGCACAAAAAACAGGTAAAGAGTCCGCTCTTTTTGTTCCCAGCGGCACCATGGGCAACCTTATCAGCGTTCTTAGCCATTGCCAGCGCGGGGACGAAATATTGCTGGGTGACCGAAGCCATATTTTCCTGCATGAAGTGGGCGGTATTGCCGCCTTGGGGGGAGTCCAACCAAGAATTATCCCCAACAATGCCGATGGCACCTTGCCCCTGCCCCGGGTGGAACAAGCCATAAGACCCTCAGATATCCATAATCCCCCCACCCGGCTGATTTGCCTTGAGAACACCCATAATTTTTGCCAGGGTTTTCCCCTTACCCCAGATTACATGGATAGCACAAGAGCCCTAGCTACTAAATACGGGCTTAGAATTCATTTGGACGGAGCAAGGTTGTTTAATGCCGCTGTAGCACAGGCTATTGATGTTAAGGATCTGACACGACAGGCCGACTCAGTCATGTTTTGCCTGTCCAAGGGACTCTCCGCTCCAGTCGGTTCTCTGGTCTGTAGTAATCGGGATTTTATCCAACGAGCCAGAAAATTCAGAAAAATGGTAGGAGGCGGAATGCGGCAGGCCGGGCATCTGGCCGCCGCAGGGCTGGTCGCATTGGAAAACCTGGTAGAACGGTTAAAAGAAGATCATCAAAACACCCAGCTCCTGGCAGTGCAATTGGCATCTGTTGAGGGAATTGAACTGGATCCAGCGCAAGTAAAAACCAATATTATTTTTTTCAAATTAAAGCATCCAAAAATAGATGGAGAGTCCTTTTTAAAACTGCTGGAAGAAAAATCCATTAAAATTCTCATGACCGACCCAGGTGTATTTCGGGCAGTCCTGCATCGGGAGGTAAATCAGGAACAGGTTGAAACGATCGCTAAAGCTATCCGATCCATTTTAACCCCTTAGCGTGAGGCTATGATACCCCCTCTTCATGCCCCCCACGGCAGGGGGCGGCTAGCAGTTGACAGAAAATTGAATTGCCTCTACAATAGCCAAAACCTTTAAGAATAGGAAAAACATGATTGAATTGGAAATGCAAGACACTCTTGAGTTGGTTCGTCAGGCACAAGATGTGGTAAAAAGTCGGTTCCTGTTATGCATTCTGGTAACACAAAGAATTCATCAACTTGAAAACGGAGCTCAGCCCACTATTGAAGTTGATCCCGAAGAATACGATTCCCCTAAAACTTTTTTTGAACTGGCACTCAGAGAAATCATTGAAGGGAATATGGATCTGGAACAAGTCACCGAAGAAGAATAACCCCCCTCTTTTCTACTTTTAAACTCCAATAAAATATTTTTGGAAAAAGCAGATTCTGTCTCGCAGTTCATAGGTTAAAGAACTGGTTCTGC
>Ga0233434_1001833_pt1 | contig 19766 bp, 18 predicted proteins | sample SI_122_August201_4_FD_182738 | JGI IMG/M metagenome (GOLD analysis project Ga0233434, IMG submission 182738) | Seawater microbial communities from Saanich Inlet, British Columbia, Canada - SI_122_August2016_120_MG | ecosystem: Environmental > Aquatic > Marine > Inlet | place: Canada: British... | reverse complement strand
CTTCCATAGATTTTAGATTTGCTTTTGCAACATCTTCTACTGAAACAAAATCTCTTACTTGATCTCCTTTTCCATGAATGATTGGAGGTAAACTATTATCTATTTTTTTCATAAATTGTGTAATCACCCCCGCATATGATCCAGTTTGCCCTTTTCCGTATACATTGAAATATCTTAACCCAATAATGTCTACTCCATCTCTCCAAAAATCTTGAGCCAACTTTTCTTTTTCTACTTTTGTTTTTCCATATGGATTAATCGGATTTTTTTTAAAATTTTCTTTAATAGGAATTTCATTAACATTTCCATATATGCTTGAACTACTTGCAAAAACAACTTTGACTCCTAATTTTTTTGCTATTTTGAAGATGTTCTTCGTTCCATTAACATTTACATCATAATACTCATCTGGTTTTTCAAAAGATTCTGGAACCACTGTTAGTGCTGCTTGATGAAAAATACCATCAACATCATGAATATTTTGATTTAATTTATCAAAATCCCTAATGTCTATTTTATTAAATAAAATTTTATTTTCTACATCTTTTAATCTTGAAATATTTCCTGTGTGAAGATTATCAATAACAGATACATCATGTCCATTTTTTACTAACAATTTTACAATATTACTCCCAATAAAACCAGCTCCGCCTGTTACTACATATTTCATGGTTCATGTGATTTCAACCAATTTTTAAATTTTGGTAAACAATAATTAAAAAAGTAAATAATCAGGCAAATTTGGAGTAATATTGACCAAAATGGAAACTATACTGGATATGAATGATTTAAAAATTATTGAGTCAATTCAATTAGGAAAATTATCTATCTGTGTAATTGGAATTGGAAGAATTGGTTTACCTACAGCTCTTTCATTTGCAAGTTCAGGATTGTCAACTATAGGAGTAGATATTAATGAAAAATTAGTTAATATGATAAATTCTGGTAATTTTCCCTTAAAGGACGAACCTGGATATGATGTAATTTTTGATAAAGTAATAACTGAAAAAAAATTTCGAGCAACTAGTAATTTCTCTGAAGGAGTAAATTCTAGTGATGTAATAGTTTTATCTCTTCCAACTCCTATGGATGAGAAAAACATTCCAAATTATTCTGCTTTACTTTCTGTAGCCCAAAAACTACATGATGAAATGTCTGATGGTAAATTAATCATCATAGAAAGTACTGTTGAACCTGGTTTTGTTGAAAAAGATTTTCTTGAAATTCTTGAAGGTACTGATAAAAAATCGGGAAAGAATTTTTGTTTAGGTGTTTGTCCTGAAACTGCAAATCCTGGACAAATTCTTAATGATTTTGAAAGATTGCCACGATTAGTTGGTGCAATGGATGATCATACACGTAATTTGATCACAAAAATCTACAAACATGTTTTTACAGTTGATCTAATCCCAATGCCAAATTGTAAAACTGCAAATGCAGTTAAACTAACAACAAATGTATTTCGTGATCTTAATATTGCATTTGTAAATGAATTGGCGTTGATATTTGAAAAAGCTGACATAGATATAATGACAGTTCTTGAAGCAGCAAAAACAAAATATAATTTTCAAGTACATTATCCTAGTGCAGGAGTTGGTGGACCATGTTTACCTGTAAATTCATATCAAATGATTAATTTTGCAAAGAATTTCACATCACAAACTTTTGAATTGGTTGAGAATGGACGAAAAATAAATGAAAAGATGCCCTTTCACACGATTGATCTTCTTGAAGACGCATTAAAGGAAATTAAAAAACCTCTATCTGGTTCAACTATTCTAGTTTTGGGTCTTTCTTACAAGCCTGATGTAAAAGATATCCAAATTTCACCCGTGGAAAAAATTGTCGAGATACTAAAAGAGAAAGGCGTTAATATCCTAACATATGATCCTTATTTCAAAGATTTAGAAGTATTTGGAATAAAAACACTTGATGATTATGTTCAAAATCTAGAAAATTCTGATGGATTAATCATTGCTACAGCACATAAAGAATTTCATAATATTGATCCTGTATTTTTAAAAAATAAAATGAAACATCCAGTAGTTATTGACTCTAAAAATATTATTGATCAACAATTAGCAAAAAAAGCTGGATTAGTTTATCGGGGAATTGGCAGAGGAAAATTATAATTAATGAATCTTAATTCTATTAAATCGATCCTCACTCTCAGATATGATTATACTCAAACACCTCTTCTTCCAAAATTAACATGGAAAGATTTAGAAAAAAAAGAATATTTTTCACCAGAAGAAATTCTTCAACAATACATTTCTAATCTAAAAAAACAAATCCCAACTGATTATTCAAAACCCATATCTATCTCCTTAAGTGGGGGTGTGGATTCCTCTCTTACATTATGTCTTTTAAAACAAATTTTTCCTGATAATCAAATTGATGCTATTTCAATAAAATTTAGAGACAGTCCTGATGAAACAGAAACTGCATCAAAAATTGCAAAAAGAATTGGAGTTGATTACCATGTAATTGAAATAGATAATTTCCTTGAAAAATTACCTGATGCTATTTCTATTACGAAACTCCCTTTTTGGGATATTCATTGGTTATATGTAGTTGAAAAAGCAAAAAACTTTTCAAATTATCTAGTTTCTGGTGACGGTGGAGATGAATTACTTGGTGGATATGTTTTCCGTTACTCAAAATTTCTATCTAAAATTCATCCTAATTCTACTGTTAATGATAAAATCGGAGCCTACCTTTCTTGTCATGAAAGAGATCATGTACCAGAACAAGATAAAATTTTTGAACAAAAGATTGGATTTCAATGGCAAGACATCTACGATCAACTTACTCCTTATTTTGACAATTCATTAGATCCAATAGACCAAGTTTTTTTGGCTGATTATAATGGAAAATTACTATATAATTTTTCTATTATTAATAACAAAATTGCAAAAAATTTTGGTATTAGATCAATTACTCCTCTTTTATCTCCAGAAATAATCCAAAAATCTATGAAACTTCCTTCAAATAAAAAATATAATTCTTCATCAAATATAGGAAAATTACATTTAAGAAAAATTTTAAAAATTTTTGGAATTGAAGATCTCATTGAAAAACAAAAATTAGGTTTTTCTGTTAATACTAAAAATCTTTGGAAAACTCATGGACTTGAAATGGCAAAAGAATATCTTGTTGATGGAAAAATTATCCAAGATGGTTGGATAAAAAAAGATTGGGTACAATCAAATCTTAATGATCAAAATATTGACATTCGTCATATTAACAAACTTCTTGGATTATTAGCTTTTGAGATTTGGTATAGGATGTTTGAAAAAAATTCCATTTCTAAAGGAATCTGATATTTTAAATTTATTTTAAGTTTAATTCTTTTTGTACATCATTTACAAATTTCTTTGCAATTATGTTCCAACTAAAATTTTCTTCAATAAATTTTCTACCTGATAACCCCATTTGATGTGCAGTTTTTTCATCATTTAACAAATATGATATTTTATCTATCCATTCTTTATGATCTCCCTTTTCAATTAAAAAACCGGTTTCTTTGTCTTTCATTAATTCTGGAATACCCCCTACATTTGTTGCCAAAACCGGTTTTTTCATTAATTGTGCTTCCTGTAAAGTTAATGGTGACATGTCGATTCCACTAATTAATCCATATACGTCAATTTCATCTAGAAACTCTCTTACTTGATCCGGATAATTCATTGAACCTAACCATGTGAAATTCTTAAATTTACTCAGTATGGGTAAAATTTTCTCTCTATATGCTCCATCTCCAACCCAATAAAATGTAATTTCTGGATTTGCTTCTAAAATTTTTGGTAAAATTAACATTTCTTTTATTTTCCCCCATATTGTAGCACTTTGTAATATCCCTACACATGGATGCTTTAGTTTCATTCCTTTAGTTTGAAACCAATTTTTTGGATTAATTCCTTGATACATTATTGCTGTTTTGGAATTTGGTACATGTTCTTTTACTCTATCTTCAAGATATTTACAAATAGGTAATATCATTGAGGCATTTCTAAAACACTCATTTCCAATTTTTTCCCATTGTTTAATAGCAATATTTTTAGGAAATGTCTTGTAAATTGTTTCTTTAGCCCATTTAATTTCTGACCAAAAATCTCCTCTAACATGAACTAGTAATGGAATATTTGATTTAATTGCAGCTAAACCAAAATGTCTTTGTCTGTCGATCAGTATAGCATCAGGGTGAAATTCATTAATAATTGAATTAAATTTTTTCTTTGATTGAAACCAATTTTGAATTTTCCTACTTGGAAATCCATCATAAATTTCTGAATCCATGAGTATTTTGCATTTAATTCCTATTGTTTCAAGCTCTTTACCAAACTCTTTAAGATGAAAAATCTTTGATGATGAACCTCCTATGAGTAATTTCATTCTTATTTCTTTAACATTGTTTTTAATATTAATTGATATAGTACTGATTTAAGAAAAGAATATGAAAAATAATACAGGTTTTCGTGGATGGTATTATTTTAGACAGGGTTGGTCAATGTATTTTGCATTTATTTTTGCTGCAGTTAATACTTTGACTGTAACCTACTATCTTGCAATAGAAAAAGTTCCAATATTGGTAGGCATTTTTCCATCATTTGTTCACTATGTAGTTATTGTTGGTTCATTAGCCATTCCAAGTCTCATTTTTGTAGGATATCTTCATTTTAAAAGAACTGCAGCATTTGCAGCTGAAGCTAATGTTGTAATTGAAGCAAATCCATTTCAACGAAGAATGTTAGTAAATTCTGAATTATTATTAAAATTAAATTTAAAATTAATCCAATTTCTATCAAAATCTATTGATAATGTACAACTTTCTGATGATGACAAGAAAGAATATGAAACTCTTGTTAAACTAATTTCTGAATTAGTAGAAACTAGGAGTTTTGAAAACAAAAAAGATCTTGAATATTTAAAGACTATTTTTGATTCTAAAAATAAATAACTTATTTAATTAATTCTTCCATAATTACAATTAATTTTTCTACTGCCTTGTCATTATTTAATTCAGTTAAGGCATGATTTCTTCCTCTATTTGCAATTTCTTCCCATTTTGGATTATCAGGATCTGCCAAAAACATTTCAAACTTTTGTTTATAATTTTTTTCATTGATAAAAATTGCAGTTTCTTCGTCTTTATAGCCTAGATACATTCCATCATTTTCTTTTGTGATTTCCATAAATGTAAGGCATCCAGCTGCTGGAATTTCCCAGTATTTTATAGTTGGATAATATGTAGTTGCAGCTATCGACCCTCTATATCTAGCAAGTAATTCCTGATAACTATTATTGGTATATTTTTTTCCTATCATTCCAAAACGCTCTACATATGGTAATTCATTACATATGGTTCTTAATTTATAAAAGTACCATCCAGATTTTTTTGGATTTAAAATTTTATTAGTTACTCTAGAGATCATTGTATTTTTTCCAATTGCACCTGAATTGAGAATTTTATTTTTAATTCTGTCTTTAAAGGGAGTCAAATTATTGTATAATGATGATTCTAGTCCTAAAATAATAGATTTGTATTTAAAATTTTTTGGATAGAATTTATGAAAATATTTTTCAGACATAAAATTGAAGTAATAATCAATATTATATTTTTCATGACATTCTATTGGATTGTATTTTTTAGCATTATGAAAATCACCACATCTAGCAATAATGGGAATATTGAGTTCTTTTAAACCCACAATTTTTTTAGGAAGTGCTAATCCTAAATTATCTCCTAAAATTATAATATCAAATTTTCCTTTAATTTTTGATACATCCAGATAATTCTCTTCAATAAAATATGTTATTTCAAGTTTGGAATTTCTCTTTAAAGCCTTCATATGAAAATCATATGTTGTATTATCAAAGTGCTTGCCAGTGTAAAAATTGTTTGAACAATTTGTAATGTGTGCAACTTTAATTTTTTTTAGATCACTTTGTGCCATAATTTTCCCCATTAATTCTATATCTAATTATTACTTCATTAGTCTTTGATATTCTGACTCTCCCCATGCTTTAATATTCTTGTCACGCATTTTTCTCTTGTAATACATTTTTTCTGTAATATTAGCTAAAATTTTTTGAAATGTTTTTTTAAAAATTAGTTCTTTTCTATTGATATTTCTACATTTTTTTCTTGTATTTTCAAAAATTTGTTCCCAGTCATTCACAACTTTCTCTGGATCACAAAGTTCATTCACAAATTCATATTGTTTTTTAACTAAATCAGCTCTAAATTCTTCTGATCCAACTATTTTATCAATTAATTTTGCCACAATTTCTGGTTTGTTGGAATTTGGAAGAAATGGAGGAATGATTTCTTTATCATCAATAATATTTGTATTTTTTAAATTAGTATAACAAATAACTGGTTTTTTACAATATGCTGAATCTCTTTCAATTGAACCTTGAATTCCGCTTTTTAATTGACCTAAAATTGCATCTGCAAATGTGATGTAACTTCCAAGTTCTTTTCTTTTCACTAACGGAATAAGTTTTATTTGTGAAGGCTTCTCTTCTATCAGTTTTTTATTTATTTTAATTTCTTCTTCATTATTTTGAATATACCATTCCATTTGTAATATTTCAAAATCAGATTTGCATAATGGTAATGCTTTCCAAATTATGTCATGTCCTTTTTCAATACCAATTCTTTGTGGTGATAAAAATGTAAATTTATTTTTATTTTCATTAATTGGTTTGATATTTTCATTAAATAAAATATTATCTACGATAACTCTATCAATTCTAACGGCATCTTTTCTATATTTTTTAAGATGATCATAGTATTCTTTAGATGTTGTAATGCAAAATATTGCATCATCAAAAATTTTCTTGTAAAATCTTCGTTCAAAGAAATTTTTTTCATGAATGGGATTTTTTAAATGTGATATTTTTCCTTTTGAAAGAAATGGTGGAGTAGTAATATCATTACCTACAAAATACATAATGTAATTCAAACCGGCAAGATATGCAATCCTTGCTCCTGACCAAGACATTGCTAAACATATATCAAAATTATTTTTTATTGATTCAATTTTTTTAACTTGTTTTGAAATTAGAAGAGAATCAAAAAATTCTATTTCTTCTTTAGAATTTGTTAATATCGCATCTCCTTTTCTTGGAAAAGTGATTAAATGAATTTTTGATTTTTTTAAAAATTTTTTTAATGTAAAGATGTTGTCTGCTGTATCCCCTATTGCAAGTATATTCATATTTTCTGATATTTACTATATGAACATAAACTTATTCTATGTTTAATTATTCAAGAATTTTTAAAAGGTTATTATTAATTACATTTACTTTTTTATTATGAAAAAAGAAATTGATTTAACATCAATTCGTAATATTCTAACAATTAGATATAATCCATTAGAAAAATCATTAATTAATCCTGTTTCTTGGAAAGATTTTGATAGCTCTGAATCTGATGAAGTTGGAAAAAAAACACAAGATCTTCTATTAAAAAGTACAAAAAATCAATTTCCTGATACAAACAAATCAATTGTAATTTCTTTAAGTAGTGGAATTGATTCTTCATTAACTCTTGCATTAATTCGAAAAACATTTCCAAAAAGAAAGATTATTGCGATTTGTGGTGTGTTTGAAAAAAATAATGATGAATCAAAACAAGCAAAAAAAATTGCTTCAAAATTTGATGCTGAATTTCATATACTTAAAATGCCTTCAATTTTTGTAAATATGCCAGAGATAATTTCTATTACAAAAAAACCTAAGTGGAATACATATACTCATCTAATCGCAAAAATGGCTAAAAATTTTGGTTCAATTCTTGCTACTGGAGATGGAGCTGATGAAATTTTTGGTGGGTACTCATTTAGATATTCCAAATTTTTGAATTTATCTAATTCTTCAGATGATTGGAAAATAAAAACAAAAAATTATCTGAATTGTCATAACAGAGATTGGGTATCTGATCAAAAAAATCTTTTTGGAAAATCCATTCCATTTAATTGGAATAATATTTATTCATATTTTAAACAATTTTTCTTAAATCCATTAGAACCACTCCATCAAGTAATGTTAGCTGATTTTAATGGTAAATTGCTATATGATTTTATTCCAACTGGACAGTCAATATCTAAACATTATGATATGAAAATAAAATCCCCATTTTTGTATAACGATGTAATTAAATTTGGTTTATCTTTACCCTTAAAACAAAAATTCAATGACAAAAATCAAAAAGGAAAAATTGTTTTACGAAAGATTTCAAAACGATTATCCATTGAACATATTGATGAAAAAAAAGGTTTCTCTCCTAGTCTTTTATTAGATTGGGAAAAAAATGGAAAGAAAATATTTGAAACTTATTTAATGAATAAAAAATCATATGTTTTCAAAAAAGGATTAATTAATTATGATTGGTTAACAAAATCATATGAACATCTTCAACAAGACGGTGATATTAGAATTCTTAATAGATTAATTTCTATACTTGCATTAGAAATTTGGTATAGATCTATTATTAAAAGTGAGATAAGTGCATCAACAAAATTGTTAGAATGATTTTCTTAAAATATATCTATTTTGAGAGAGAAATTCACAATCTGTCTTAAAACTTTCTTTATTTTACCATACCCTAATATAATTACAAATTTTCATTTTATTGGATTGGCTGATTCTAAAGTTTCTGTATTAATTGCTGGTGCTGGAGGAGGGGGAACGGGAATGGAATTAATTAAATCATTCAAAATGGCCCCTCATGAATACAAAATTGTTGCCACTGATATGTGGAGTAATAGTTTTGGCTTGATGGAAACTCCTCATAGATATGTAATTCCACCAGCAAGTTCTCCAAAATATATTGATTCTTTGATAAAAATTTGTAAAAAAGAAAATGTTCAAGCTATTGCAACTGGTTCAGAACCTGAACTCAAAAAAGTTTCTCAAAATTCAAAAATCTTTGAAGAAAATGGAGTGAAAGTTTTGTTAAATTCTTGGAATATAATTCAAAAATGTACTGATAAATTTATGTTAACTAAAATTTTAAAATCTTTGAATATACCATATCCTAATTTTTTTCTTTATGAAAATGATAAAGATATTTCAAAAATTTCTTCTTACCCGGTTGTGATTAAACCAAGGGTAGGTGGTGGTTCACAAAATGTTTTTCTTGCTATGGATAAAGATGAAGCAATTTTTTTCACAAAATATTTACAAAAATATGGATTTGAGCCATTAGTTCAAGAATATGTTGGAGACTTCAATAATGAATTTACTATTGGAATACTATATGCTGATAATGGTAAATTATTCACATCTATTGCAATGAAACGAATGTTGGGCAGTGGATTATCTACACGCCAAACTATTTTATCTAAATCAAATGAAAAGTATGTCATTTCTTCAGGAATTTCTCAAGGATTATTTGATGATTTTAAAGAAATAAGAGAATTAGCTAAGAAAATTGTTATTGCTTTAGAAATTAATGGTCCAGTAAATATACAATGCAGAAAAACTGACCAAGGTATTATGCCATTTGAGATCAATCCTAGATTTTCTGGTACTACCTCCCCTAGAAGTTTAGTGGGTTTGAATGAAGCTGATATTTTTTGTAGATACAAATTATTTGGAGAAATTCCTGATAATACTAATCATAAATTTGGTTATGTTGTAAGGGGTTTAATTGAAAAATATATTGATCTTGATGATGCAAAAAATATTCCCAGAATATGATTAAATTAATAATTTTTGATTTAGATGATACAATTACTGATAATAGATATTTAGATTTTGAAAGTTTTAATTCAACATGTATTTTTTTAAATGTTGTAAATCCCTTAACATTAAAAAAATTATTAATATTAAGAAAAAATAAAAAAACTGCAAAAAATATAGTTAAATTAATTAAAAATTCCACTTCCGTTGATTTTTTAGAAGATGAATTTTTAGAATACAGAAAAAATTTTTTAGTTAGTAATAAAGCAAATAATTTTCTTATTTTAAAATCTGGAACATTAGAAACTTTAAAAATGATCCATACAAAAAAAATTCCAATTTGTTTATGTACAGTTAGAAAGAATAAACAAATTGTTATAAACTTTCTAAAACAACAAAAAATTGAAAAATATTTTAACAAAATTTTTTCTACAATTGATATTGATAGAAAAATTGATAACTCAATTTCTGAAAATCGTATTCTATTAAAATCAAGTTTTTTAAAAAAATTTATTCAAAAATATCCATTCAAATCCAGTGAAATTCTATATGTGGGAAACTCTAATGAGGATTTTATCAGTGCATCTGAACATAATATGGTTTTTTTGAAATATGATAATGAATATTTACCAAAGGAACAAAATAATTATCCATATTTTGCAAATAATATGGAAAAAGTAAATAAAATAATATCCAAACTAATTGTAGAACATGACTAAAATTCTCATTACTGGTGTGACTGGTTTTATTGGTTCAAATTTGTATGATTTCCTCTCATCAAAAAATTATTCAGTAATCGGAATATCTCGTTCTCAAAATAATACTTTATTTCCAAAAATTTCTTTATTGAATTATACAAAATTAAATTCCTTTATAGAAAAAAATAATTTTGATACTGTTATTCATCTTGCATCTTTAATAGAACATTCTGATCCTCTAAAAATACTAAATGTAAACTATAATTCTACTCTTAATTTATTGAAATCGTGTGTAAAAAATAATATTCCAAATTTTATTTTTTCATCTTCACATGCTGTATATGGTAAAACTAAATATCTCCCTATAGATGAAACTCATAGAACTTATTCGAAAACATCATATGGTATTTCTAAATTAATGGGAGAGAATTTATGTAAATTATTTAATAATAATTTTGATTTGAATACATCCATTTTACGAATTTCATCTGTCTATGGAAAGAATCAACCAAAAACAAAATTGGTACCTAATTTAATTTTAAATTCTATGAAATCAAAAAAGATTTTTCTAAATAAATATAAAAATGGATTTCAAATTATGGATATGATTCATGTTGATGATGTATGTAATTCAATTTTTTGTGCAATGAAAACTCATAAAAATTTTGGAATTTATAATATAGCTACTGGAAAATCTATTACTGTTGAAGATATCGCTAAACATATTAAAAAAATTAATGATTCAAAAATTTTAATAAAAAATATTCCAAAAAATACCAATCATTATAAATATAATGTCAAGAAAGCTACAACCGATTTAAAATTTAATAGTAACATATCCTTTGATAGGAAAATTAAAGAAATCTATTGTGACATTATTCAAAATGAATAATTAAGCCCTTATCTAAATAAGCTCATGAATTGTCCTATCTGTATCTCATCATCAATTGATATTCCAAAAGAATTTTCAAATTCAATTACATCTGATTCAAAAATGATTGATGAATTAGTTTCGATTGCAATTTGTCATGATTGTGGAAATTTGTTTAATTCTAGTGGTGCAAGAAATAATGTTGTTGATTTTTATCAAAATTCTTATGATCTTTTATGTTCTTCATTTCAAGCAGAAACAAGAATTTATGAAACTAATAAAAAATTATCACTTTCTGATTGGCGTCTGAAACATCTTTACTCATTGAATGTTTTACCTAAGACTGGAAATATTTTGGATATAGGATGTGGAAAAGGAAATTTTTTACAGACATTTAATTCATTATTTCCTGATTGGAATTTATATGGAATAGAATCTAGTAAATCTTCTTTATCTATCGCAAAAAATAATTTATCTAATTCCATTTTTTATGAAGGTATTTATGACAAAAATCCATTTGATAAAAAATTTGATTTCATTGTTGCATTAAATGTATTAGAACACATTGAAGATCCAAAACTCTTTTTGGAAAATATTTTTGATGATTTGAATGAAAATGGACTAGTATGTTTTGATGTACCAAATTTTAAAGTCAATCCAATTGATGTATTTATTTATGATCATTTAACCCATTTTACTAGAGAAACACTTGTCAATCTTCTACAGAATGTTGGATTTGAAATATTAAAATTTGTTGAGAATACTAATCAAGTACCTATTTTAGCAATATGTAAAAAATCTTCCAAAAAACTTCCACTAAAAAATTTTTTTAACATGACTAAAAGATTACTGGATGACAGTTTAGCCTATAATGAAGAGTTATTCTCTACTTATAATTTTGTAAATAAAACGTATGAAAAATATGGTGTAGTGGGATTGGGAATTCCAGTTTGGAAAGGAATTCAAAATGGAGTGTTGGATAAATCTAAAATTTTTTCTTTTTACGACGAAAATTTAACCATTATAGGCTCAAAATATGATAATATTTTAGTAAAATCATTAAATGATATTTCTCATGAAAAATCACTACCATTAATTTATTCAGTTAGTCCTTGTTATATTGATAGTTTAAAACAAAAAATTTCTTCGTATAATCCTAAACAATTTTTACCTAAATCTTATTCATATTTTTTGAAATATTTTTAATTGAGTGTATTTTTAATGATCTTACAAATTTTTTCTTGATTTTCTTGAGTTAAATTTTTGTGTAGAGGTAATGTTAATGCATTTTTAAATAATAATTCAGAATTTTTCAAATCACCAATTCGTTTCAAATTTTTATACGCAGGTTCTAAATGTAATGCATACGTACCAATTTGACTTTGAATATTTTTGTTAGATAATGCTTCTCTAATTTTGTCTCTTAAACCTTCTTTTTCTACATAACATGTATAACTTTGAAATGTTTGTCTAGTGTTTTTTCCAACATATGCTGGTTTTATCCCATTTATTTTTGATATAATTTCTTCGTATACTCTAGCTTTTTCAATTCTAGTATTAATTATATTTTCAATTTTTTTCATTTGTATTAACCCAATTGCACTCAAAACATTCGATAATTTGTAATTGGTTCCTATGGTTTCAAAGGAAGATCCTTTAGCTCCAAAATGTTTGTATGAATAACATTTTTCAGCAATATCATCATCATCAGTTGTAATCATTCCTCCTTCGCCAGTAGTTATCACTTTTCTTGGATGAAAACTAAAACAAGAATAATCTGCAATTTTCCCAACAAAATCATCATCAATCTTTGCACCTAGACTACATGCTGAATCTTCCAAACATTTTAAATCCATTTTTTTTGCTTTTTGATAAATTTCCTTGTCTAGTGGTACTCCTGCCCAAGAAACTGGACAAAAAACTCTCATAGATTCGTTATAAGCCTCTTCTAAAATTTGACTAGTCATATTCATACTGTCAATATCTACATCTGCAAGTACTGGAATTCCACCAGCCAATATTACTGCCTCAGCAGTAGCCGGATAAGTGTAATCTGGCACAATTACCTCTTGTCCCTTAATTCCAATTGATTCAAAAACTGTATGTAATCCGGTTGTACATGATGTGACTGCAATTGCATGTTTAACTCCCACATATTCTGCAACTACTTTTTCAAATTCTTTTGTTGTCGCACCTTCGGTGAGAAAACCAGTTCCAAACACTTTACGTATTTCCTCAATTTCTTCTTCTCCTACATCTGGAACTGCTAGTGGTATTACATCACTCATATTTTATCTCCAAAATTATCATCTATTAAAGGTATTACAAGCAACTTTTTTAAAATGACTTAACTAATGCGATTTGATGAAAGTTTTAATCATTGGATCAGAAGGATTTGTTGGCAATAATCTAGTTGATGGTTTATCTCAAAATCATGAAATAATTTGTGCTGATCAATTAGAAAACAGCACTCATCAGAATTATCACCAATTGGATGTCACCAATCTTGATGAAGTTCAAAAAATTGTAAATAATGTTGATGTTGTAATAGATCTTGCTGCTCATTCATTAGTTTCTTCTTTAGATGGTTCTATCACCAATGCAAAAGTAAACATCATAGGATTACTAAATATTTTAGAATCCTGTAGAAAAAATCAGATTAAGAAAATTATTTTTACTTCTGCATCATCATTAGTTGGTGAACCAAAAACTTTCAAAGTTTCTGAAGAACATGAAGCAACACCAAAAACTGCATATGGAATTACAAAATTAACTTCTGAACACTATCTTAGATTGTATTCTGAACTCTATGGATTAAAATATACTGTGTTTAGATTTTTTAACATTTATGGACCATTTCAAAAAAATGGATTAATTCCCACTCTTTATAATAGAATTATTTCAAATCAACCACTTACAATTTTTGGAAAAGGAGATCAAATTAGAGATTATGTATTCATTAAAGACATTATAGAATATTTTGAAAAAGGAATTTCCTCATCTGATTCTGATAATCTTGTTTTGAATATGGGGACTGGAGAAGGTACAACAATCAAAGAATTAATCAAAGTGCTATCTGATATTATGCAAGTTACTCCTATTATTGATAATAAACCAGAAAGACCTGGTGAAATTGGAAATTTTGTTGCAGATACTAAAAAACTTAATCAAATATTTGGAACCATCCCCTCTACACAAATAGACATAGGTCTATCTGAGACCATTACTTGGTTGAAAGAGAACACAGGTAAATAATACATTCTTTACGGTATTACAAATGAAAAAAATCCTTTTTGTTATAATTCCAATTATTCTATTTGGAATGCTATTTTTTTATAATGTTGAAAATGATTCTTATTTCAGAGCGGATGTCCGTAATTTTTTAATTGATACAGGATTGAAAAGTGATTTTACAAGACCTTATTCTGATTCAGATAACAAACCTTTTTCTTATTATGCAACATATGAAACAATTTCTATTATTCAACCAAGTAACAAAACTTCAACACAAAATATTCCATTACAATTGATTATTCCAATCGGAATATATTCAATTCATGAAAATGTTTATGATCTCAAAAATGAAGGACTATATCGCTTTGTTTTTCCAGGAGTTGAAAATTCCCAAAGAATAGTTTATGATGGAACAAATATTGAAAGTCTTTTGTCATCTGTCTCGTGGATATACACACATGGAAATTCTGATTCTGGGAAAAGTTTTGAAGAATTAAATCAAAAAGCAATGCAATCAAAAATTTATGGAGTATGTAACACAATTTCTATCTGGATCTTGCAAATACTCCAAGAACAGAATATTTCTTCTAGGTTAGTTCAAACTATGACATTAGATGAATGGAATACTTATGATAACAGTCATACAATGATCGAAGTTTATAGAAATGATCTTGAAAAATGGGTTGTATATGATCTTGATAATAATGTGTTTTTCACTTATGATGAAATACCCCTTTCTTTAGTTGAATTTGTTGATCATGTTAAAAATAATGATTATGACATTGTATTTTTAGCTTCAGATACTAAATTAGATGTTTCAAATTTCAAATCTGGAGATAATGACTACGATTATGCATTTGTAGCAGAAAGCATTACTTCCAATGAAGATACTCTTAGAAATTGGTATGAACGAATTATTCAAGTTCCATTGATTCAAGGAGAAGATTTAGAATTCTATTTTTTTGATAGTAAAAATCAAATAAAAATTGAGAATTTTGCCCCAAATTATCATTTTATAGAGGAGACAAAATTTTTGAATGATTTTTATGGTTAATTTTGTAAAATGATTAAGTTAATTTAGCTGCAAAAATTGAAAAAACTGTTTGTCCATAAAAAATCTTAACAAACAATTGTTAAAAAATAAAATTATTTCTGTATATGGGATGGGTAATGTCGGTGGACCTCTAGCTGCTGCATGGCTTCGTGCAAATGCTAATCTGATTGGAGTTGATGTATCAACTAAACTTTTAGAAGAAATTAAACTAGGAATTTCACATCAACATGAACCTTTTTTATCTCAAATATTTACAAAATCTTTAAAGAAAAATAAACTTCAACTTACAAATGATGGAATATTAGCTTCTAAAAACTCCCAAATTAAAATTGTAGCAGTTCCAGTAGCATTAAAAAATAATGTTATTGATCTAAGTATTATAAAATTAGTAGCAAATAATATTTCTAAAGGATTAAAGAAAAATGACTGTGTAATTATTTGTCCATCATTACCTCCTGGAACAACTGAAAAAATTATTCTACCTATTCTTGAAAAAAATAGTAAACTTAAAGGTGAAAAAGACTTTTTTTTAATATATAATCCAGAAAGAATTTTTGAAGGAAGAGCATTAAAAGATATTGAAGAAAATTATCCTGCAATTATTTCTGGATTAGGTCCAAAAAGTTTGAAATTTGCAGAAAATCTTTTGAGTATTATTTCTAAAAAAGGACTTTTAAAAATGTCTTCTTTATCTGCTGCAGAAGCTGAAAAATTATTTGAAGGTGTTTATCGAGATGTGAATATAGCTCTTGCAAATGAATTATCTGATTATTGTGAGAGAGCAAAAATAAATTTCTATGAGGCAAGAAAAGGTGCAAATTCACAACCTTTTTGCCATCTTCATTATCCTGGAACAGGTGTTGGCGGTTTATGCATTCCTGTTTATCCTAAATTCATTATCAACAATTCAATAACTTTAGGAAAACATATGAAAATTTTAGAACATTCTCGAAAAATTAATGATTTTATGCCTAAAAAATGTGTGTCTGATGCGTTGCAATTATTTAGAAAAAATAAAAAAAATATCAAACACCTTAAAGTTGCTATTCTGGGTTTAGGATTTCGTGGGGAAGTAAGTGATACTAGATTATCTCCAACATATGATGTGGTCAAACAATTCCTAACGAAAGGACATAAAGTAATTGTTCACGATCCATATGTTAAAGAAGATACTAATCTTCCCAATTCAGTTATTTTATCTCACAATCTTAAATCTATACTTAAACAAGCTGATCTAGTTTTCATTTCTACTGATCACAAACAATATTCTAAAATAAATGAAAATCATTTAAAAAATAATTCTGTAATCATATATGATGGACGAAATATACTAAACAAAACCAATTTTAAAAAATCTATTATTAAAACAATAGGAATTAATTAGTTTTCCAAAATTTTATTTTTCTATTTTTTAATAAAGGAATTCTATTCAAAATTTTCCTATATTTATTAACTATTTTTTGTTGTTTTCTATAATTCCCTATGGTCTTTTTTATATTTTCTTCTGGAAATATTTCTCTTATTGACTTTTTCAAATCTTTACTTTCAATTAAACATCTTGCGTGCATTTGTGTATCGTTTGAATCAATTTTTAAAACATCTGTTTCTATTATTTTAGAATTAAAAAAAGGATTAATTTCTTCATCAACAAATTTTTTTACTCCATAAAAAGGTCTTGAAATATAATCATCAAATAAAATTATAAAATTTTCAGAAACTAATTTTATTGATGAATAGAAATCATGTTTAACCGTATCATAATCATGACCGCCATCAATGAATACCATATCAAATTTTGGTAAATCTGTTTGAGCTAAAACTTCTGAAGAATACCCAGATCTTGTTTCAATAATATCCTCCCAATTTTTTGGTCCATATTTTGACCAATTTTTTTTAACTGTAGTTATCTCTGATAATTCGTTTCCATTTTTTTTAACTATCTTTTTGTATGGTTGATTTATTGAATATCTATCTATTGAACATATTTTCCCTGAAATTTTAAAATCATTCATCGCTCTCATCATAAATAAACTAGAATATCCTCCTCCTGTACCTACTTCTAAAATATTGGTAGGGCGATATTTTAGAACAAGTAGATATAGCAAAAGTCCATGCTCAAACATAAATTTTTCAAATTTTCCATATGCTTCTTCACTGAGTTTTTTTAATTCTTCATATGGAATTTTACATTGTAATTCAGATTCTAACGATTTGATAAAATCTGTAATTTTTACTATTTCTACCATTTCATTCATTTTATTTTAAAAATACTATAATTTATTCCATCTTTTAATTCTAATAAGATCAAATATCCCACCCAAATTTAATTCCTGTCATTTCATATAATCTCTTATTGTGTGGTTTGAAAAAATCTACAAGTTTTTCTCTTGTATATTCATTCATTTTCACATATCTCACATTTTTTTTAGTATGAATTTTTTTAATCTTGTAATCGGGTAATTCTAGAAACTCATAAACTTTTGACAATGTTTCTGTAGGATTCTTCTTTAAATTACCACTTTCTAAAATAATTATTTGGTTTTTTGGAAATCTATCAAACCAAATTTTTAATTGATCTACATAAATTCCTTTTAGTAAACTAGAACGTTCCCTAATTAATTTTGAATAATTTAAATTTGATTTATTTTCTGCACTTTTAATTCTTTTAAATTCTATTTCTAAAGATTCCTCAAAAGTTAATGTTTTCCCATCTATCGTTTCATCTCCTGATCTAACTGTATTTTGATATTCAGAGTATGCTCTATCTACTGGGTTTCTTACAATACAAATTAGTTTTATTTGTGGAAAAAACATTTTTATTTTATCTGCAGCATTCTTCTTCCAAAAATAAAATGGTGTATCTTCTCCTGATATCCCATATTGTGATTTCTTTTTTAATTTATTTATTTGAAATTTTAAAGGAAAAAATGATCTATACCAATTCCATCCTAAATGAAAATTAGCATCAAAAAATCCAATTTCATCTTGATTTGCTGCAATAACACTTGGATGTTCACAAATATCATAGTATAATGAAGTAGTACCACATTTCATTGCTCCTATTATTATAAAGTCTGGAAGAACTCTTAGATGACCAGTAATTGCATAAAAATGTCTTTTAATTAATTGGTATTTTATTTTTTGAAATATTTTATGAAATTTTGAATTTTTCTGAGAATTAAAATTAATCATATTTATAAATTCTATATTGTTTTGGGGTTAAATCTTTTTATCTCTTCAATCAAGCTCTTGAAAATTATGTGTAGATACAAAAATAAATATTGGAATTATTTAGTTAAATTATGATTATTGCATCTCAAAATTTGTTAAACTTTGATTTTCCTTTACCCCCAAATTCAATTTTTAGAATTAATCTTGCCTGGGTAAATAGTATTGATGACTTAAAATCACTTCTTGAAAAACATCAAGAACACAAAATATTTCTTGATATGCCTATTGGTAGAACAAAACCTCCTAACAATAAATATTCTTTTGAAGATCTAACCCCTATTTTGAATTCAAATAAAAATATTCAATTTTTTGCGATTTCTAATGTTGATTCAAAAAAAGATCTAGAGCCATTCCAACAGTCCATTCCTGAACATATCACAATTGTTCCAAAAATTGAGAGCCCATTAGGTGTAGAAAATATTGAAGAAATTGTTAATTCTCTTGGTGATAAAAAAATTGTCATGTTAGATCATGATGATTTGTTTTCAAATACAATTAAACAAAATCAATCGCCATCAGATTTTAAAGATTATTTTACAAAATTAGTTAATTATTGTAATTCTCATAAAATTACATTGTTACGTACAATAGGAGTTGTATTTAGTGAACAAGAAAAACGAATTACAGAGTATATGCAATAAACTTTTTCTGATATGAATTTTTTTCTAAAACAATTTTGTAGAGGTTACTAATTTGAAACAGTACATTTTTGACAAATATGTATCTCTATTAAAAAAATTTAGTCGTGGATACGGATTAGGAAAATCTCCTATATTTCGACCAATTTTTAAAAAAATTCATCAAAATTTCAAACCCAATTTTATAACTATTCAAAATCAAAAAATGTTTTTAGATCCAAAAGATTCACTTCAATTATCTCTAAATGGAGTTTATGGTGAATTTGAAACCAAAATAGTGAAAAATGAAATTAAACCAAATGATGTAGTAATTGATATTGGTGCTCATATTGGTTATTTTACTTTAC
>Ga0233434_1001828_pt1 | contig 19828 bp, 16 predicted proteins | sample SI_122_August201_4_FD_182738 | JGI IMG/M metagenome (GOLD analysis project Ga0233434, IMG submission 182738) | Seawater microbial communities from Saanich Inlet, British Columbia, Canada - SI_122_August2016_120_MG | ecosystem: Environmental > Aquatic > Marine > Inlet | place: Canada: British... | reverse complement strand
GTAAGGATTTAATTAAATCAGAAATTTCAGTCAATGGCAATTTTTGTTTCACTAGTTTAAAAGATTATTTACAAATATGATCCTATGATATTCATGTGTTTGGAGAGATAATCAAGGCTACATTTTAAATGTCATTAAAAATAAAAAACCACATTGACTAACATTACATTTCACGGAGGAGTAAATGACATTGGAGGAAACAAATTCCTAGTAGAATCAAAAGACACCAAAGTTTTCATGGATTTTGGAATGTCTTTTACTCAAGAAGGACAATTTTTCTCCCAATTTCTAGGAGCTAGAACCTCAAATAGCCTCAATGATATGTTTGAGTTGGGAATTTTACCAAAAATCAAGGGGCTTTACAGGCGTGATTATGCAAAACATATGGATTTTGATGGAAATGAGGATACCGAAATTGATGCAGTTTTACTAACACATGCTCATGTTGACCATTGTGCATATCTCCCATATCTCAGAGAAGATATTCCAATTTACTGCTCAGAAGAATCAAAATTAATTTTACAAAACTTTGATGAAACATCATCTAGTCAATATCTAACTGCAAAACAACGATTCCAAATTTATGAAAATAAAAAGGGAACAATGAGTAAAGCAACAGGGGACAAAGTTGCAATACCTAGACGAGTTGAAATATTTGAATCAGGAAAAGAATTCTCTATTGATTCAATTAATGTAGAACCACTAGCAGTTGACCATTCAATTCCAGGTGTTCATGCATTTATTTTACATACTGCTGATGGTTCAATTGGAAATACTGCTGATTTAAGGTTTCACGGTAGACGTAAAGATGATACAGAAAAGTTTGTAGAGCGTTGCGCCGAATCAGATCTTGATGTGTTACTATGTGAGGGAACAAGAGTTGATGCAGTGCCATCATTAACTGAATACGATGTTGAATCCAAAGTTGTAGATATTGTAAATAATACAAAGGGGTTGGCAATTTGTGGATACCCTGTAAGGGATTTGGATAGATTGTTATCATTTTACATTGCAGCAAAAAATAGTAATCGTGATTTAGTTATTGATATGAAACAAGCATATCTATTGAAACTATTTCATGCATCAGATGCATTGAGAGGAAAATATCCTTCTCCTACAGATAAGAACATCAAAATATACATTCAGAGAGGATCTTGGGGATTACTTGATAAAGATATTAACAAATTTACTCCAAAATTATTACTAGCTGACTATGCATCATGGCAACAAGAATTTTTAGACTATCCAAATGCAGTTGATTATAGAGATATCCAGAAAAAACAAAATCAATACATCTTTTTTTGTAGTGATTTTAGATTGCAGGATTTAATTGATATCAAGCCATCAGAGGGGGCAACATACATTCGCTCATTAACAGAACCATTTGATTTAGAAATGGAACTAAAAGAAGAGCAGGTGAAAAATTGGTTTGTGCACTTTGGTGTGCTCAAAAGAGACCAAGACTGGCATCAAATTCATGTTTCAGGACACGGAGATGGGGAGCAAATAAAATATGTTGTAGATAATACCAATGCCAAATCACTAATTCCAATTCATACAGTAAATGATGAGTATCACAAGAAATGGCACCCTAATGTGACTTCAGTTAACCAACATGATTCTGTGAGTTTATAAAAAATGTCATCGTCTGAAATTCAAAAAAGAATTTGTAAAGGGATTTGTAAAAAATTCATAGTAAAAAAACCTCCTGGAAAAGGTAGATATGATTCAGGCCAAGGTAGGTGTCAAACATGTGATGTTTGGGTTGATCATAAATGTGCGAGATTAAAAGATGGTTCACCAGCTACTGAAGGCTCTATAGGGTGGTGGTGTATATGTTGTAATTTTAGAATTAGACTTAGACCTAGAAATAGGATTGCAAAAGAAAGATTAGAAGAACGAAAGGAAGAGAAATAAATGAAAATTTTAATTCCTGAAAATTGTGTTCTGTGGACAAATAAAGGAATGTGTTTTCCAAAAGATCTCACATATGGAACTGAAATTTTCACAATAGATCCTGAAAATAAATTAGTGACTACCCCAGTAACTGATGATCTAGAAGAACCAGAACCAATGAAAGTTCATACAATTTTAACAAAGAACAACATCTGTACAATGATTCCAAATTACAAGATTCAGATAAACAAAAAATTAATTGATGTTGCAAAAATTAAAAAAGAAGAGTCAATAGGTTTTGTAGATATTACATATGTTACAGAATACAAAGAATTTCAAAATGAACATACATCAGAATATTTAGATAAATCTCCATTCTCAGTAACGGGCGCGTCATATTTGGGGTCTTGCGGAATTAAAGATAGTAGGGAAGCAGCATATTTTCAGATGCCAGACGAAGAATCCATGCAAAAATTTGCAAAGGATCTTCAAGAAAAACTGGTTTCAGAATTAGGAGGAAGTGTATCTGCAACTAAAGGAGTAACAAGCCAATCAAAATGGGGGGACAAAGATGCGAGTTATTTAGTTCTATATCGTTCTGATAAATTCTATAAATATAGAAAATCAATAAAATTAACCGAAGATAAAATATTAAATTCAATTTATCTAAACGGTATCAATATTTATTTTGGATTTTTACGTTCTTTATTCACTACAGGATTTACTTATCATTTGAATAGTTTCATGAGAGGCATATCTGATAACAAATATCCTATTCTTAATTTACCTTGGAGAAGTAAAGTTAGAAAACTATTACAAAATTCGTGTCATTTATGGGATGTTTTTCAACTATCAACATACGAGACTAAAACTCAGATGAATGTTGATGAAGTAAAAATAGAAAAAAAAGAAAATATTTTTTCTAAATCTAATGTTTTAGAAATTAAAGAACATCTGATGGAATGTTATGAAATTGAAATTCCTTTAGGAAATAAAATTATTGCAGATAACATAATTTTAAAACCATTTGAATTGACAGAAGATGAAATCAATGAGTTGGGTACATTTGAAGAACAAGTAGATTTTGATCTTGAAAAAATAAGAAAAAAGATCACAATGGCAATTACTAGTGATACAAATAATCTAAAAATGATTAATACATTAAAAATCAAAAAAGATTTTGGATTACATGTTTTAGGAATTATTAAAAACAAAGGAAAAGTCATGGAATCATCAACAAGGTATGGAAAAACAGTTTCAACAACTGCTATTTTATCCGATGAGACAGGAGAGATAAAAATTAAGATTTGGGGGGAAATATCTGATGAGATTGAAAATGGGGATGCCTTGGAATTAATTAGAGCATACACCAAAAATGGAATTTTAATTAATTCTAAGGACGGTTATGAAAAAATCTACAAGATGGAGGACAATTAAAAAATGGACCGATTTGAGCCTAAATTAAGCTGGAATTCATTAAAAGATAACCTAGTTGAGGATTTTTATCGTCCTGCACTAAAAGATGCAATACTATATCAAAGAAAAGCAGGGTTTTTTTCATCATCAACTTTCATGGATATTGCAAATGAAATCATATCAATGATTGAAAAAAAAGGTAGAATCCAATTAATCACCAGTCCAAAATTATCATCAGCAGATATAGATATTCTTCAAAAAAGTGTTGAACAAAAAGATAATTTAATATCCGAATTATGTCTCAAAGAATTTTTTGATGATCAAGATGAAATAAAAAATGATTTTCGAAAATTAATGGCATACATGTTAGTTAATGAAATAGATGAACACCCACAACTTGAAATAAAAATTGCGTTTACAGAAGATGGCCAAGGAATTTTTCATGAGAAATTAGGAATCATACACAAAACAAATGATGATATCATTACTTTTTCAGGTTCAGTCAACGAAACAAATTATGCATGGAACAAAAATATTGAAAACTTCAAAGCCTTTTGTAGTTGGAGAGAAGGTACAGACAAACAGGCAGTAGAAGATGATATTACATCATTTAATGATTTATGGGAAAAACGTGAAAAGAAAGTCCATATTTTTGATTTGCCAAAAGCAGTAAAAGAAAAATTATTAGAAATTCGACCAAAATCAGATATTGAATTTAAAGAAATCTTTGATAGAGTTTGTAAAAAATTAGGATTCAACTCTGAAGAATTTGAAAAGCCAAGAGACGGATTACGAGATTATCAAAAAGATGCTAGAACCAATTGGATTGAAAATAATTTTAAAGGAATTTTCTCCATGGCAACAGGTACAGGAAAAACATTTACTGCATTTGGGTGTATGAATGAGTTTCAAAAATCAAATAAGCAAACTGTAACAATTATTGCATGTCCACAAACACACTTGGTGGATCAATGGAGAAAACAGAGTAAAGAATATAATTTATCTGTGCCTGATGAAGACCAAATTTCTTTAGAAAGAGAAGTCACATGTTATGGCGATAATCCCAAATGGCAAAATGAATTAGAATCAATTTTGATGGATTTTGATGAAAAATTATTTAGTGGTGAAGTATTAATCCAAAATTTTGTAATTTATGTCACTCATAAAACACTGAATTCAAAAAAATTCAAAAATTATATTTTATCTATTAAAAATGGAAAAAAATTACTCATAGTAGATGAAGTACACAATATTGGCTCAGAATTATCACAACCAGCATTACTTGAAGAATATGAAGCAAGATTAGGCCTAAGTGCAACTCCAATTAGACATTATGATGAAGATGGGACTTTGGCATTAATGGGATATTTTGATAATGTAGTATACGAGTTAGAACTCAAAGAGGCAATAGATGAAGGACATCTATGTAATTATGATTATTTTCCATATTATGCAGAACTCAATTATGAAGAAATGGAAGTGTATGATAGACTTACAAGAAAAATCGCAGAAAAATATGCAAACAAATCAAAACATCAACAAGATGAGGATGATGGCAATGATCCAGAAATAAAACGTGCCAATTTGATTGCAAATGCAGTAAACAAACTAGACATACTACAAGAAATTTTAGATTCCATTACCATTATGAAACAAGCTTTAGTTTATTGTACATCAAATCCATCCCCTGCAGTTCCATTTGGTTCTCCTACACAGTTAGATAATGTAGAAAATATTTTAGTAAAAAATAATATTGTTAGTACATCAGTTACTTTTAAAAATCCAACAAAAGATAGAGGACTGATTTTACAGAACTTAGCAGTTGGGCATTACGACTGTATAACTGCAGTCAGATGTCTTGATGAAGGGGTAGATATTCCATCAGTTGAGACTGCAATAATTATGGCAAGTTCAGGTAATCCTAAACAATACATCCAAAGAAGAGGTAGAGTATTACGTACAAGCACAAAAACAGGAAAACAAAAAGCTACCATTTATGATATTCTAGTCCGACCCCCATTACCTGATGAAAATTCAGACATTAGTACAAGAGAAAGGAAATTAGTTGCAAAAGAATTACTCAGACATAAAGAATTTGCATCAATTGCATTGAATCGACAAGATGCAATAGAAAATATCAAAAAAGTTGCAAAGATGTACAAAATAGATTTTGAATCATTAGATGAAGAATATATTCAAGATTTTAATTAATCAGAATCTCGATTTACTTCATTAATCATATCTGTAAAAATTTTTTCTAGTGGTTTTTCAGATGGTCTATTTTTAATTCTAGTGTAAATTTCCTGAAATCCAGCATTTGAATATTTTTCACAAATTTTTACAACCTTGTTAGAGTCTTTTATTATAGAAATATCGCCTGTATCTTTTATTGCCAAAGATCTCATCAAATGTCGTGTAGGTGGAGAAAACATTTTTGCATTTAGAGTTCCTTTCCCGGTTGGTTCCATTGGGGATAAATTTTTTGCAAATGCATAAGACATTGAAAAAATAAAAATCTCCCAAAAAGTATGGTTAAAAAATGGAGACCATTCAGAAATGGTTAACTCGTTGTATTTTTCTTTATTATCTTCGCCATAATTTACATCAGGGAATTTAATATCTTCACTCAATCGTCTTTCCTCCATTTAGGAATATAGTCAATAATTTCTGCAGTATTATTTTCCATTCCAGTAATAAGAGAATATTTAACATTGATCTGTTCTTCTAATAATTGACCAAATGGCTCTTCAGTTCTTCCTTCAGCTTCGTGAACATTAGTATCCGGATTCAAAAATTCAGTATCAGTTGCCAAAAATATGATTTGCTCATCAGGCAAATATTTGGGTAAAGCCTGACTGAGAAGATATCGAGGAGTACCTGAAACTCGACCCAAAGGAGTATCAATTACAAGTGGGAATTTATAGCCTGTAACATCTCTGATTGCACTGATAAAAGATAGAGCCAAGAATAAACTCTCACCAGCAGACAAAGATCCCAAAATAGATACATCTTTTTGATCAATTAATCGTACAGAATAATCAGGTTCAATGTTAAAACTTTTGAATTTATTTTGTTTGTACATTGTTTGTAAAAATATCTCCATAGTTTTTGATTGAACTTCATCTCGAATTTCTTTTTTAAGTTCAGAAAATGTGTTTTCAAATATTTCAGAAACAGAATCCCAAACAGATTGTTCATGAGCAATTTTTTTCGCTTTACTATCTTTTCCCATAAGTTTTTTCCTATCAGATCTGTATTCTCTGTTTTTAATTTCATTTTGATTTAAAGTAAATTCAATATCTTTAATCTCACTTCTTGTTTCTTGAATTTTTTGAATCAGATAATCATGATCTTTTACTAATTGTTCAATATCGACAGAACCTAAATTTTGTAATTTTAATTTGATTTCTTTTATTGCAGTGTTATGTTGTAAGGAATTTTGATTTGCTTGAGATAACTCTTTTCTAGGAAGATCAAAAGAACTAGTTGTAAATTTATTAAAATCTCCGAGCATTTTTTCTTCAAAATAAAACTTCATGTTAACACTCGCATCAAGACCCTGATCTTCTGCCATATTATCACGAACTTTCATGACTTCTATTCTAGAAGGATTTGTTTCCTTACCGCCTTCTATTTTTGATTCAAGATTTGTTTGACAAATACATTTTCCTAGCTCAAGTAGGTCATTTGTGAAAATCTTTTTTGCCTCATAAGGCAAATCACCTTTTTTACGAAGATCATCTACAATGCCTATAGAATATTCAATAGCAGGTTTTAAGAAAAATAACGGTAAATTTTCAATAAAACTTGAAAAATACTGTTTTTCTGCCTGCTGGTAGTCATGGAATGCAGTTTTGTAAGCACTTTCTTCAGTATCATATTGTTCTTTTAGTGTTTTTACAGCACCAACACTGGAAGCTCCAAATTGTTCTGCAACTTCTCTTGCCTTTGTTTCCATCTTTACAATATCTAATTCTAATTCTTTTATTCGGGGATCACCTGTAGCATGATAAAATTCATTTTCATCATTTTCTGAATCAAAATCAAATCTTGGTTCACTACTAAAACTATCATTTCCTTTATGGTCTTTTGAATATTCATAATAATCATTTAGAGTTATTTTTTTTGTAAGAGTATCAATGTCTTGTTTACCTAATTGAGGTACTGATTTTCGTAACAAATCAACATGTTGTAAAGTTTGATCAAGTAAATGAAGTTGTGAAATTTGTTCAATCCCTATTTTGACTTTTTGAATTCCAGTCCAAAACTTTTCTAAAAATTCTCCATCTAAAATAAAATAAGAAGATAAAGTTTCAGGCAAAATTTCATTCATCAGTATGTTTGGAGAGACCTTTTTATCAGAATGGAAGTTTTGTTCATGTTTTAATCGTTTTAAGATTTCAAAGGTAGATTGATTTTCAATTACCTCACATCCCCATGGTAATACATATCCTTGTGCATCAGTCATTTTCAAAGTTTTTGCAGAACCAATTTCCTCATATTGATATTCAGTTTTAATTACTTTGAGGACTCTAGAAATTCTATATTCATCTTCACCTTTTTGAAGATCTATTTGAACAGACATACTTGCAATAGAATCATTTTCCAGAGAATCAAGATATATTTGATTGATTATACCATACCCTTCGTTCTTTTTTGTATGAGGTTCTTTTTTGTAAAAACACCAATTAACTGCATTCAGTAAATTGGATTTTCCTGCACCATTTTCGCCAATTATAGCTGCAAATCCATCTTCTCTATTAGGAAAATCAACAGATTGGGTCCCAAAATACTGTCTATAATTTTCAAGTTTTATCGAAGTGATCTTTATTTTTTCAGACAAATTTACTCATCCTCATCATATGGGAAAAATCGGTTTACAGATAATGGGAATTCACGTTTGAAGGGAGGATCATCAATATCATTCCAAAGTAATTCTTTTTGCAATAATGATTCACAAAATCTAAATTCGTTTTTATCCTTAGAGAATTTTTTTAGTTTTTCTAAAATATTGTTATTAATTTGAGAATTATCTTCCATGATGAATTTTATAGACTAAGATAAAAAAACTTTAGGCTATTTTTTAATTAATGACAAAAATTAGTCTGTAAAATACAAAAATTATGATTTTTCTAAATCCCAAATTTCCTCAACAGATGAAAAAAAGGTTTTTTGTCTGAGGTCTATTTCAGATTCACTCCATTTTTCATATTCAGTCAAACTAGATGTGATTTTAGTTTCTTCATCTCTATATGCAGGAGAATCCGCCCCGCTTCCAGATTTTTTTATTTTAAATGGCTTATTTGAATAAATTTTATTTGGTCTAGGTGCAACTAAGGTCAAATTACCAAATTTATTCAAATTTCGACCATGATAATCTTTCAATGGAAATCCTCCATCTTTTAGTTCAGGAATTTTAATTAAATCTGGAACCCATTCTTCAATTTCCCTAGGCATTATATGTTCGACTTCTATATCTTCACGAATTACTTTTGAAGAATTTTGACGCCCACTGGTTTTTTTATATTCAATTTCTTTCAATGCATATCTTGCAGTAGAATCACTTTTTGTTTCAAACTCTGAAAATTTTAACTCAAATTCATCAAGTGTAGGATATCCATTCCATTTTAGAATTTCTTTCTTAATTTCAGGAATGGGATCTGAGACAGACTCGTCAATTATTTTACATATTGAGTTTACTAATGAATCAATAAATGTGAAACTAATTCCACATACAGTCTTTGCACGAAAATGAAGTTTTGTTATTAATTCAATTAGTTTTTTAAGTTTTTTAAATTTATTTTCATCATCTTCAAATTTTTTATTCGCAGCTAAAAGAATAGGATACATTCCACCATCAGAGATATTTCTATATCCTTCAAGATTATCTAACAATTCTAGATCCGAATTCCAATCTTCATGTGAAGGAGACCTAAGTTTAGATAAGAAATTTGCAGATTCTTCTAATTGAGTTAGAAATTTTTGTGCTTGTTGTTTGGTTTGAACGGTTCTAGAAATTTTTTCAAAGATTTTGTCTTTTTTAGTTTTTCCTAGAAAAGCTGTAAGGTGTAATTTCAAACATTTATCCTCAGAAATTCCAATTTCTTGAAGAGTAGATTTAATTCGTTTCCATTGATCATCAGCATCAATCACATCTTGTGTCTCTTCAATTGATCTTGTATCGTCAATCCATTCTAAAATATAGTTTTTGACTAAATCATTTTCAGATAAACGAAGGCCTTTATGATTAATCGTTTCAAAAATCCTATATGCCCTTTGTTTGTTATCAAAAATATTTCTAACAACTTCAAAGTGATCAAGTAAGTGCTCGTATAAACCACGAAAAATTACTATTTTTTCCTCTAAAGTTTTATCAGGAAATGCAAGTTCTTCTTTTTTTCCAGTGATCAATTTTTTGTTAAAAAACAGATAAGCATTTTTTAGTACTTTCTCATCAGCTTTAGCTCTTTTTGGAAATGAAGAAATTTTTTCAGGCATTGATTTTTTAGGTAAAATGTATTTAGAAAAAAATGGATTATTATAACGATTTAATCTAATTCTAGGAACGATTTTTTTTTCATTATTTTGGAAAAAAATAATTTTGTTAAGACTATTGACGTCATCATTCTGACCATTCTCTAAAAAGAAATCTCTAAGTGCAACAAAAAACATGATACAAGTTGTTAATCGCTGTTGCCCATCAACAACTAAAAATAATTTAGAATCATCATCATCACGCACCAACATAAAACTTCCAAAATAATATTGAACTTGATCCCGATTGTTTTCCCATTCATCATAATGAGATACAAGGTCATTCCAAAATTCTTCAATTTGATCTTCTTTCCAATCATAGTCTCTTTGAAATCTAGGAATGGTAAAATTGAAACTTGATTTGAAAATTTCATCTAAAACACCTTGCTGAGTGTTCATACTACTTTGATCTAAAGACATAATATTTTCATAAATCGAGGACTATAAATTATTTTAACTTCGTTTCCATGTTTTCATAAATGCATCAAAATTTATAGGGAAAATTCCATTATCTGCTCTTACCCAACAGTTCCACCAAGTTACTAGTTGATCTTTTTTATCAATTTTTGCAGAATGAGTCATTTTTATAAATACAGGTTCAGGAGATTTTTGTAATTTCAAACAAAGAACATCTTTACCTTGAATGACATATGGATTAATTTCATATGTAGGTAACCACGTTTGAGTTGTTAAATAATCTAGCAATGCTTGTTTAATTTCACCTCGTAATTTGTCTATTAAATCAAATTTTTCCTTTTTTTCAAACCCTTCTTGTAATGAAAAATCACCTTCCAAACCTAAAATATTTTTGTGATTATCTACACCTATACAAATAATCCCTCCATCCACATTCATAAAAGATGCAGCTTCTTCAGCTATTTTTCTTCTCAAACTCTCATTGGCAGTAGGCGTTCCAACATGTTTAGAAATTTTAACATCATATTTGAAACTTGATTTTAATTCAAAAAATTTTTGTTCGTGACCATCAATTTTTTTTAATAACTCCTCTAAAGTCATCTTATTTTCTTTAGTAAGAATTTTTTTAACATTTCCAATATAATTTCCAGTGATACGGACTTCGATTCCATTTTCATTGTAAGGGATTTTATCTATAATCTCAATTATCGTTCCTTCAAGAACTTTTCTGGTTCTTTTTCTTTCAATTCTTACTTGATTACCTTTTTTTATGAATTCTAACATTTTAGCTAAAGGTTCAGCATCCATAGATAAAATGAAAATAGCCATAAATAAAAGTGAATATAGATTAAATAATTAATATCAAAATATTTTTTCATTATTATGTATTCTTTAGAAATCACCGATGAAGAATTAAGAGAAAAATTTATCCATATGATAGTACATGGAAAAAATACGACTACATACAAATACCATAAAATTTTTAGATTCTGAGCTTTGCAATAGATTCTAAGGCATTTAAAATCTCAGAGATAGCAAAATCAATTTCATCATCAATATTGAACCTATTACATCCAATTCTGATAGAATTATGTGCCTGAGATTCACTCAGACCTATTGCTAAAAGTACATGGGATGGTTCTACCAAATCACTAGTACACGCAGATCCTGCAGAGATTGCCAATTTTTTTGAAACTGTATTAATTATTGATTTACTTTGAACCCCATCAAATCTAATATTGAGATTATGAACTAGTCTGTTTGTAAGGTGACCATTTAGTTTTCCTCCAACTGTAGAAAATTTTTCAAGCATTGCTCCAGTCCATTTTTTGTATTTTTTATTTTCAGTATCCATCTCATCAATTGCAATCTCTACTGCTTTTGAAAATCCTACAATTCCTGGAACATTCAATGTACCTGAACGAATGTTTCTCTCCTGACCTCCACCATAAACTATAGAATTAATTTTTACTCTGGGCAAAATGCTGCGAATATACAACGCACCAATTCCTTTAGGACCATAAATTTTATGAGAAGACATTGACATTAAATCAATATTTAATTTCTGTACATCAATTGAGACATGTCCCAATGCTTGTGCAGCATCTGTATGAAACAACACATCATATTCATGTGCAATTTTTCCAATTTCTTGTATATTTTGTATAGTTCCAATTTCATTGTTTGCAAACATTATAGAAATCAATACAGTTTCATCAGTGATTGAGTTTCTCAATTCATCTAAATCAATTAATCCATATTCATCAACTAACAAATACGTAACTTTGTATCCATTTTCTTCCAAATGTTTTGCAGTATCTAAAATTGCCTTGTGTTCTGTAACACAAGTAATCAAATGATTTCCTTTATTCTTATTTCTCTCCATTACTCCAAGTAATGCTAAATTATCTGACTCTGTAGCACCTGATGTAAAAAGAATCTCATCCATATTAGCACCAATGGATTTAGCAATTTTTTCCCTAGCTTGTTGTACTGCAATTGATGCATCATATCCAAACGAATGATCTAAACTTGATGCGTTTCCAAAATGTTCTGTGAAATATGGTTTCATTTCTTCAAAAACACGAGGATCTACAGGCGTAGTGGCATGAGAATCCAGGTAAATTGGTAATTTTATCTCAGACATTTCGTTCTTCTTTGATTAATTCATAAAAATCTCCAATGTTTTGAATTCTGGGAGACAAAGCAATAACTCCTCGATTAATGTGACATCGAGTCATTTCATTTAGTTCAGATTCAGATAATCTATCTTTATTTAATCTATTTTTCATCAATCCCAAATACAGGGACTCGTATTCTCCAAACAATACAGCAGGTTCTATGTCATTTCCCTCTTTATCATATTGACTAGCAACAGGTGAAGATTTTTCTTTTATAGATAAACACAATGCAAATCGTGCTAACAAATTTGGAGTCAAACCAGTTCTTGCCTTTAATCTACCAAGCAGATTTTGGCTTTTTGCACTGAGTCTTATTCTACTGAACTTCAACTGTCATCTCCTCATTATCAAAGAAATATCCCTCACGGATTTTTGTTTTACCTAAAACAGAGTCAAAATTAATTGTGTATGATTTTGAAATGTATGGTTTTAGTTTTGAATAGTAATTTACATCAATTTCTGAATCAGTAGATAGTACTATAGTCTGCTGAGAAGTTTCAGGGAAAAATGATTCAACTAAACTTAGCCTATGTTCAACGTCTAGTCTTGCAAGGGGAGTATCTATCATAAATGGTAACGGGCGACCAGAAGTTTTTGCCAATCCCCACACAAGAGCAGTAGCATAAATTTGCAACTCCCCTTTTGATAACATATTTTTTGTAATTTCATCATCATTAGAATTATACAATTTAACTCCAAATGTTTCCTTGTCAATGATTACTTTTTTGATAAAGCCTGTCTTATGCAACAAAATCTTGAGACCTAACAATACATTACTTTCAAGCAATGCAATTTTTTTATTACGTAATGATTGAGAATACTCTTCTAATACTTCGAGAACTGATTGTGCCAACATATCCCCCGAAGATGATTTCTCAGAGATAGTTTGTCTATCAAGACTGGTACGAATTTTTGAATTGATCATTTTGAGTCGAGTTTTGCCTTGGGCCAAATCTGACTCTAATTTCTCTAATTTCTCTTGCAATTTACTCTCTTTATCTCGAAAAGAATCTCTTTCAGTCATGATTGATTTTATTTCCTCAATTTCAGGCTTTATCTTACCTACAACTACAAATTTCTCTAGAGCTCTTTTTTGAATAGAATATGATTTTGTTAGTTTTTCAATAAATTGAATTGTAGAATTTTTAGAATTCTCAATTAGTAAAATAATTTGCTCCATTTGTGCAGGCGACCAATTGTAGAAAACTTCACTTGAAGAATTTTTATCTAATTCATCTTTTAGGAATTTAATTAATTCTGAATTAATTGACTTTTTAACATCAATTGAAACATCCGGTAGAAATGATTTTGATTTTAATGCAGATGTAATATTTTTAGAATTTTTTTCAAAAATTTCTTTTTCATAGTTTTGTAAAATTAGTTTTTGATCGGACTCTATTTGTAACTTAATCTCTGTCATTTGTTCAGGAATTAAAGAAAATGGCAACTCAGCTGAGCACAAATCAAACATTTCTTTTTCAGTGATTGCAATTTTTAATGTCATATCTGATTCATTTTTTTCCATTTCTTTATTTTTCTCATAATAACTACCTCCAATTTTTTCAAACCTCTCAGTTGCATCATTGAAATCCTTGTGAACTGATTTGATTGATGCCTTCTCGTCTTTGATCATACTCTCTAGAATTTGATTTTTTTCTTCTAAAATTTCTTGTAAAAATAACAATGACTGTAATTCACTTCCGTCAAAATCTCTGTCACGCATTTCATTTGTTGAAAATCTAATCATTGAATCATAATTTTCTAAATTTTGGGGTTTATTGTGTAATTTTTTGTATTTGTCATAATTATTACGTAGCTCTGCAAATTCGACTAGTTCTTTTTTTAACATTTCATATTTTAATTTTTCCTGAGTCATTGTATTGTTTTTTGTTTCAGTTTTCTTTTCACCCTCTTTTTTCTTTTTTGCCTCCCTATACAATACAAAACCAATGTCTTTTTGCAGTTGATTGACTAAATCCAAGCCTAAAAGAGTGTCAAATGATGATTTGATGTACTTATTTTCATTATCATCATCAGCTATATTTTGAATTTTTTCTCCATCAAAGAAAAATAGTTTTGCAATTCCACGAGGAATTAATTGGTTGATAAATTGTTGCCATTCAGATTTTTCAATGGAATCTATCTCTTCAAATTTAGCAGCAGTATGTCTATTCTTTTTTGAATGAATGGACATTCCTAACTCTTTGAATTCATTTGATTGTGAATCTGATTTTTGAATAGATAAATCTTCATGAATTTTACCATCGTTATTTTGCCATGTCCTTGTAATTTTGTATTGTTGTATTTTACCATCATATGCAATTTCAAATTCGATAGAAATCGAACTAGTCGGACTGGTAGTTTTTGTATCTAAATTTCTATGAAATGAACGTAGGATTTTTTTATCATAATGTTTTTCTAAACCCAAATCATCATAGTCTTTACCATAAAAACAAAGCATGATTGATTCAAAGAGTGTAGTTTTACCGGCTCCGTTTTTACCACCACATAAAATTACAGTTTTTTCAGAACTAGTTCTAAAATCAAATTCATTTTCTCCTCCATATACTCCAAAATCCCTAATGAAAATTTTATTGATAATCAAAATTATTTTCCCTCTATTTCATCAACTGAAATAACTTTTGCTTTGTTTTTAATGCCTTTATTCTCTTGAAGTTTAGTTAGTATTTTTTTGAATTCTTTATCATCATCAACATCACGCCATTCTTTTGATAGTTCTGAGCGAATTTTATCAAAAACTTTGGAATGTCTGTTTGCACCTTGAGCTTTTAATTCTAAATTAAGTAAATTACTTACAAGTTTGAATGAGATTTTATGAGTAGAGCATGTTTTTTCCAACAACTCTTGTTCTGATTTACTGAAATTTCCTAACTCATTTTGGATATTATTGAGATTTTTACCTGTAATTTCAGCATAAATTGTGTATGCAGTGTTTTTCCAATCTCCTTGCTCCATTCTCCAAATTCTTTGAATTTCAATGATTTCCTCTTCTAGGATTAATTCCACATCAGGATCATTTTTTAATTTCTGAATTTTCATTTGACCGAGTAGCAAATCACGCAAGTATTGAATTCTAAAATTCATTTTGTAGGGTCCTGGAGTATATTTAATCAAAGGCTCTAAACAGAAATTACATTTATTTAATGAAGGTGTAATTTTTTTACTACATTTTTTACATTTTACAAATAGTGGTTCTGAACATTTTTCACATTCATTTAATGAAGAAAGATTTTTGTGACCACATTCTTTTGTTTTTGGTTTTCCATTTTTACCTATGATTTCTTTTCCATCCTCAATTAAGGGTATTTTATTTGAACATGTTATATCATCGTGAGTCTTTAAATCAATTCTACCATTACGTCTTTTTCTTTCTCGATATTTTTCCCAAACAGTAGAGTCTTGAGTGTCTTTTAGTTTCTGTCGTAATATTGCCAGTTCTTCCATCCATCCATTTTTCTCATCATCATTATCAATCAAATTAGTAAGATAGCTTTGATCATCAACTACAGTGCATGTCCAACAACCAAACCTGCCACCCCCACATGAAGGAGTTGTAGTATCAATTACCAGTGGGCATTCAGCAGCATTTGCATTTTGGTACATTGCAAGTAAGTCACGATTTTCTTCACCCCATGGATTTTCATTTTCTAAAAGATAATTCCATACATCTTCAGATGATAAATCTTCAATTGGAGTATACACAAATGTTTGATCAAATTTAGAATGACGTGATAAAACACTTCCTTCAATTTTGTATAAATTCATAGATGCTTCACGAACTGTACTTTCACTTTTTCTTGTACCAAGTAATACAATAGCTTCACCATGTTCAGAAACTGTATCTTGAATGAACCGATCTGCATTTGAAATTTTTAACATATCTGTACACCATCTAAACAAAGTAGTAGGGGCAGGATATCCCAAACCCAATAATCTCACCCAAAAAGTATCTTCAGTTTTTGGTCGTAGTAAATTAGTTCCAATTGGTAGGCCAATTTTCTGGGCATTTTTTTCCATTCTATCAAGACTACCAGTAATTCGTTCTGCAATTTGTGGGGCCTCTACTAGAGTATTTGAAGAAATAATGTAGATTTTCTTGGTTAATTTCTCAGCAGGTAGGCTAGATAATGCATTCCAGACTAGTTGAACCATACATGTGGAGTCTTTTCCACCACTAAATCCGATAATCCATGGACGATTATCATTAAGGTAGACGGTTCTAATCTCTTCAAAAATTTCAGCAAAACTTTTCTTTTCTAAAACAGATTCACTCAAAGCTTATCCTCTATTTTTTGACGCTCTGGAGATAGGCTTAATCCACATTTTTGGATTATGATATTTGCTGCTAATTCAATTCCAATGATCTGTTTTTGCATTTGACCATTAATTATTAGACGACCGTCCCATTCTGGTGCATCACGAGACCAATCAATTTTTTTCAAACTTTTTAATTTTGTTTGCCAAGTATCAGGAAATTCTGCAACTAGTAATCGTCCTGCAATTCCTAAGGCATTTAGTAAATTGGTATTTGTATTTACAAAGTTTTTACGTAATTCAGATGGTACCACTTCACCTTTTGCAAGTATTTGCCATTCAGGCATATTTTCTGAAACTAATTCCCAAAATTCTACAACTAATTGTTCATCTTTTTTTGTGATTTTTCTAGTCTTACCTAATCCTAATAATTTCAAAGTGGCATCTGCAATTCCATTTAGAGTAAATGCTTTTGATGAACGATTAGAAATTGTAGTTTTTTCCATCTCTACTCTATTTTCAAAAACAGAAATTTCATTTACCAAACCAACTACAAATCTATAAAATTCATCACGATGATCATATAAAATATTCAAAGACTTTGTAGGCTTTACTGCATTTTTGTTCAGATCAGAGAACATTTGCTGGCTTCTCTTCAAACCATCATCTTGGAAAAATACCACAGAAATCATTTCTTTTCCAAGTTCTGGTTTTTCTTTTAATGCCTCTTCAATTGCTTTTCTTCTATGTTGACCATCATTGATTAGTAATCTAGAATCCATATTGATGTAAAGTCGTCCTAGTTTTCCATCCTTTCCCAATGATGGTGAAGGGGAAAATTCCATCAACCCATCAACTGAAGCAGTTAATGAAGAAAATGTGTAATCTTTAGGATTATTCAAAATGTAGTCTTTGATTGCAGGAATTCTTGTTTCACGTAAGGTTCGCTGAGCTCGCAGTTCTGGTGGAATATCATAGTCATTGAAGATAAACAACTTTGGAATTATTTTGAGTGGGCACATTGCAACATAGAATTCTCGTCCAGCTTGGGTGCCACGGATAGCATCAAATCCATACTTTTCACCAGACAATGATTGCTCATCAACACTGGTTTTTGCCATACATTAGGCATATGGAAGTACATTAAAAACATTTGGAAGTCTATTATTACCAAATGGAAGTGTACTTTACTAGAGTCCTTTTTTGAGTTTTTCTAGGTCTGCCTTTGTTAATTTTATAGAGAATACGACTGCATCAGGTTTTGTTGCATTTTTAGCCATTGGATGAAATACAATTTTGACTCCGTCGGATTCTTTAGTAATATCAACTGGACGACCACCAATTACGTCTTTTGCCATGAATTTTGTATAAAATTATTGTTTATAGAGGTATTGAAAAACAAACTCTAAAGGAAATTTTGTCAAAATTACTTTAATTTTTAGGAACAAATAAAAAAAGAAGGTACCCTGATATCAAATTAAAATTTCTTAATTAATTATTACAGATTTCATTTTAACAATTACTCTTCTCTTTTCTCCCATTTACCAATCCAATCAAACCTCTCAAGATCTATTGGTTTAACTTGCTCCTGCATTACCATTACATTCATTTCTTTCTTCCTCAACTTTTCAGATCTTTTCTTTTTCTCATGTAGACATTCCCTCTTCAAATCATCTTCTACTACTGTAATACCAAATGTTGAAAAGTTTGTGTTAAAGTTCTTGACCAAATCCTGAAAGTCACCATAATTTTTTATGTTGATGGCTCTGTGGGGGAGAATTTTGGGCTTGCCATTATAGACCAGGTTTTTCAGAAAATTTGTGGCAGTTATGTTAAACTCGTTTTTTAATTCCACAGTTGCTATCTCACCAAAAAATTCACGTAGGATGGTAGTTGCTTTTTCAAACAAGACTGCATAATTCTGAAAATCGGCAGTCCCATCTTTTGATGCTCTAAAATTTAATCCAAGCAACATCAACATTGTTTTCTGCATTGCGCATCTGTTACAAGATGGATTGGGTGTGAGTTTGGAGAGTACATCCTTGAATAAACTAGTACTCCATCCCTCTACAAGAGTCCGTTTGTATATCTCATGAACCTGTTCCTTCAAAATAACATCACGTACGTTAGAGAGACGATGTTCGTTTGATACATCAACTTCTATTATCCTTGTTTGGTTTGCCTTAGCCTTTGAGGTTCTAACTAGAGAAACTATCTTGTTTACTGTATTTTTGAGGGATTTACTCACTTCTTTATTTGTAAATCTGTGTACGGGGTAACCTGAGTTTTGTATTGCCCTCTGTCTGATTCTGTCCATTAAGACTTGGTGACGATCTGTATAGTGGTGCTGACCGTCTATCTCTACTACCAGTCTGCCTTCTATTAGAAAATCTGGGGTGTAGAATGTGCAACTGGAATACCAGATTTCAGGAGATAACGTAAAATCAATTCCCTCTGCAAATAACATCCTGGCAAGCTTTACTTCAAGCGATGTAGGTTCAGCAATCTTTTCATCTGACTTTACGTATGATGGATTCTTTGCACCACATCTTCTACAATATTTATGATATTGTTGCAGATTATCACGTCCACAGTCATCGCAGCTAGACAATTATTATAAAATCTACATTGAAGATTTTAAGGACATCGATAATAATCTAAAAAAGGAAAAACATATTGTTAAGATTACCAACTTTTAAGACGTCAATAAGTTATGTTATCCCCCTTACCCCATCAACAATCCATGTCAAAATGTAAACATCTAATCAATATTACATCCCTTAACTTGATTAGGGATGAATTATTCGTTCTATTATTAATCTTAATTATATTATAATTTAATATTTTTACTCTAAACTAAATTCCTTTAAATCTATTAATCAAGTACTTTTGCTCCTAATATTCTCCTTTAGTAGTATTGGGGAATTTGATGTTTTAACAGTGTGTGTTATTGAACTATTGTTGATTTTAATTTTTATTTTTGTTTTTATTTTTGTTTTTGATTGAAACTTTTTCATTATTTGAATCAGGTAATTTCCATTCTTTAGAAGATTTCTTAGGCTCTAATCCTAATTTTTCTAATTCATCCTTCATCATTTTTCTAAAAGAAT
>Ga0233434_1001821_pt1 | contig 19863 bp, 19 predicted proteins | sample SI_122_August201_4_FD_182738 | JGI IMG/M metagenome (GOLD analysis project Ga0233434, IMG submission 182738) | Seawater microbial communities from Saanich Inlet, British Columbia, Canada - SI_122_August2016_120_MG | ecosystem: Environmental > Aquatic > Marine > Inlet | place: Canada: British... | reverse complement strand
TATCAACTATATTATTTTGAATAAATACTAATATGCGTTCAAAATAGTTTTGCTCAGGTTCAATATAGTTTTGCTCAGGTTCAATATAGTTTTGCTCAGGTTCAGTGCCAATGATACGTACATTGAGAATACTTACGCCTCCAGCTTTGTTTTCATTTTGAGGCTTTACTATTAACTTGATTGATTCTATCTGATGATCATTGAGATATCTAAGAAAAGTTGTAGAAATATCCATTGTAGCCAACATACCCAATGACGGTGGATCCAATTGTTTCACCAACAAAGGAATTGTAGTTGTAATTACAGGCTTTTTACTCAAAACTGCGCTGTAAGGTTTTTCATTGTCTTCAATCGTATTTGAATTCAAGTTACTATTAGTTTCTTTTTGATCTTTTAATTTCTTTTTATCTATCCATTGCATAGAGTCAAACAAATCTGAAAAATTATCCTTATTATTGTAATTATTATTATTCACCCATATAATAATTTCTTGCAATGAAACATCAGCTAGCCCAAAAAAATCTCGCTTTAATAAACCACCTAAAGTTAGTAAAATATTTGTTTTTCTATCTGCGGTTTCATTTATATGCTTAGGTATATTGCGCCATTCTAAAACAATATCTGATTCATTGTCAGTTGAAAAACGCAGATTTATACCTTTTAATAAAGCCCCATCTTCAAGAACAATACTTAAATTATCGTCTTTTGATATTAATTTATTAAATCTACGTTGCAGGACCATATCGTTGCCAACTGATTTATATTGCCAGATTTTGTCGTGGCCTATTCCAAGCTCCCTTTTAAGTAAGTAAAAAACATTCCTAGGGCTCCAATATGCGTAATCAATCTTGTCGTATGAACGTGTCAAACCTATTATATCTATAAGTGAAGAGTCAGCAACTATCAAAAAAGGATTGTATGCAGCGCCTTCCTGGTTTTTTTGAACTAAATTTAATTCCAGTTGAAAATTAGTAGGATTATGACTTATTATGTTGCTATATTCTACCAATATTTCATCATAATTCTTTTTCCAAATATTGAAATCTGATGGCAACTCTAATATAAATTCTTTACTTACATTTTTTTCTAAATAATCAGAAAAAATATATTTCTGTTGCTTGCTCTTAATTGGTAAAAATGATATTGACCTATCAACATATTTGTTATTTAGTTCTACTCGACTAAAATCAGTGATTACTTTATTATTAATTTCAATCTCAAATTCACCTTTCGGGTATGCGCTTACCTTCGAATCGTCAACTTTAGCATAAGCATTGTAAACAAATATTAATTCAGCAATAAATATAATTTTTATTATTTTTATACAATAGGCGAACACTAAGCTAAATGAGGAAAAGATATTTAACATTAATAATGCAACTGATTTTTCGTTTTATTCATTTGTGCCAATATCATTGCTTTCTTCGTAAAATCATAAAGCCATCGTTTTTAAACTCTATATCCATAACTTTTTTACTTTCATCAACCCAATATAGATAGTCTTTTGCAACTTTTCCATCTGTACACTCTCCATAAAGCCAACTACATCCTTTGTCAATAATAAACCAAGGACGTTTCAGATCTATAATTACGAAATCTGCCTTTTTAGCTTCATGCTCAATCTTTCTAATAGCCTCACTATTATAAAATAACACTTTTTGTTCCTCTGTAACTCCATCAGGAAAAAGATGGAAATAATGGGGTTGAACTAATGATGATATATTTAGGGTGTTTTGAAGTGAAATTATAACGCCTGGATCTGTAGGAATATGCTTAGCAATTGCCGTTTTTATCATCTCATCACGTTCAAGTGGAATATACGCTCTATAATTGTATGACCAAATTTTATCTGACCAAAACAACCTTCCTATTGGTGAAGGGGATAAAATAACATGAGATAAAATTAACCCAAATATTAAAACTGGATAAAATAATTTATCTGAAAAACCAGCTTTTCTCCAAATTAATTTTGCTCTAGGCAAGCCAAAAGCAAATGCTATAATTATTGGAGGTATCAGCCCTGCAGTATAATGATGCCCAAGCCCATAAAGCCCTTCATACTGAGAAAGTAAAGAAATAGCAAAAATAGGAAGTGCTAAAACCAAAGGTGCTGGCTTTAATAACGAAATAAAGCCCAATACCCCAAATAACGCTAATATATAGGTTAATTTTCCATGAGTGCTTAATATATTAGTAATTACTTCGATTGGATTTGTTAAAACATACCACAAAATTTCTCCAACACTAGAGCCAAGCCATCCAAATGAAGAAATGGGGTTGATGATTGTCGTGTCATGAAAAAATGGCAAAAAGTAATTAATTGCTATATAAAAATAACCAAAGCCAAAAATAATTAAGAATAGCCCGTAGAAAAATATTTTTCTATTTGATTCAATATAAACATTGCTTTGTCCGCGATCTAAAATAGATAATATTAAATACACTCCACACATTGCAGTTTGCAAAGCAAAGTATTCTTTTATGAAAGACAAAGATATGGCTAAAAATATTGCAAGCAGAAGGTTTCCTGACCTTACTGCAAGAAAAAAATAAAATAAAACAGGGATTACTAGGTGGTCTATATGAAAATCAAATAAAGCATTAAACCATAAAGGGAAAAATAATACATACGACAAGGAAACAACTTTACCAAATTGTTTATGTAGCCAATAAACAGGGAGGGATAGCATTAATGATTGAAACACTATCAATACAAATGGGGAAAATTTGTCAGGAAATATCTCTAATAGCCAAGTAAAAAATGGGGCAACAACATGTAAATGCGCAATAAATACATTTCCATATACTTCAGTCAAGCTAATTTTGTAAAAATATGACATCAAGACCCCTAAATCCATCACCGAGGAATGAAGGGTGTAATATTTCAGGGACCCCATAATTGAAAATACTATAAATAGCAATATCCACCAGATGTGGTGTGATAGATAATATAGTCTATTCATAATATTAAAGTAATATTTACAATTTATTTACCACAATTAATAACTCCCAATATGTCTTAGTTTGAGAAAATTTAACTGAATTTAGTTTTTTTATTGATTGCAAATTAGTGAAAGTAGAGTAATAAAGTTGACTTATTTCTACCTTATTTTTTTCTTGTAAAAGACTTAACATTTAGAGTTCTATAACTATATCAATAAAATGAGATCTCTTTAAGCTGCTACTAATGATATTAATAGGCAAACCTAAAATGGACATGATACCGCTTATGACAGAATTTTTAGGGAATCCATATTTTACGATTAAAATGTTATACATATTTGTCAAAAGATTATAGCGATTTAAAGGATACTTGATTTTTATTTTAGTGAAATTATTAAGCAAAAGTTTCAAAGATTCCTCAGAAAAAAAATGAATGTGGTCTGGAAAGCTTAGCTGGTCAAAATTATCCCTGAATAGTGAAAAAGATATCGAGCGAATGTTTGGAATACCAATAATCATTTTTCCCCCAGGTTTAAGTAGCTTATAACAATGCTCAACAACCTCGACTGGGTTACTTAGATGTTCCAGCACCTGATTCACACGAATAAAATCAAACTGTATGCCTTGCAATTCCGAAAGGTTTTTAAAAGTATTATGGCCATTTTTTCGAGAAGCATCTATAACCCAATCCAACATTTCAATATTGTATGTCTCGTTACCCGCATATTGGTATAAATTCAAGACAAAGCCATTACCTCCACCAATATCTAAAACTTTTTTGTTTCTCAAAAAAGGAACATTCTGATAACGCGTAAATGCCTGAAAAAAAATCCATAAGGGCTTTAACAAAAGGATATTCTGATTCAAAAATAAATATGTTGCTATTTTGACCAATAATCCTTCATCTTCCTTATATGAATAATAATCCTCATCATAAATGTCTAGATTCAAATGATTTGTTCTAAAAATATGACCACAGTTGATGCACTCTTTCAACTCATAAGTGTTTTCATCAGAGGGCAAAGAAAGATTTCCCAAAATATTGCAGAAGTGTTTTATTTTATTGCTACATATCGGACAGTTCATAAGGAAAATCCCTTATCTTTTAAATGATTTTTTCTTTGCAGCAAAAGCGTTATCAATAATAATAAAATCAGCATCATATGAGATATAAATAATAATTTATCGTATGAACCTTGTTTGCTATATTCTATGTAAAAAACATAATTATCTGACAACTCAGTACTATTATCTAATTGTTTTGCCTTTATTAACCATCCGTTTAGCCACTTGTTAGCAATAAAGTGATTAAAAGTAAAATTAACTGAATCAGCTTCATCTTTATTTATGCTCCAATTATTATCAAATCTTGCATTCATTATAATAATTTGCTCGTTAGCAAGACTTGGTATTGTTACTTTATACTTTGTAGCGCTTATTTTTTTATACTCAATATTGCCAGCTTTTGATTTACGATTAATATCAATTGAGTTAAGAATGTTCTCAGGGATAATAACGGGAATGTTTCCAGAATTAATGTCAAATTCGTCGATAATATTATCAAATGAAATGAAATCTGAATCAGCCTTGTATATGTTGGGTCTATAAAAATACTCTGTTACATTATTATCTTGAACTTTATACAACTGAAGTGAATTCTTGCTAGTATCTGTCCGTCTCTTTATACTTTTATCATATCGCTTAGTTGCTTCGTTATCACTATCATCATTCCCAGAGTTAAAATCTTTGATCAAGAGTAAATTATCATTAATATATTTATTTTTATAATAATTAGGTGAATAGACTTTGTCAGATTGATTAAGATCAACGTCATTCATTTGTAACAAATACTTAATGCCAAGTATTCCAATTTTCTTCGAAAAAGAATCACTGTTATTATTAATTAAGTTTAAAAAATGGTTGTTAATTTGAGGATTTGGCTCTATTATTTTGTCAGTTGCCATATAATATTTTTTACTACTTGTCAAAAAAATTGGCAGAGGTATTGTTGAGCCATGATAGGTATTGAAATTATGCTTTACTCCATATATAGAATATGGAGATAATAGTATATTATCTATATTATTTTCATTTATATATTTATTATATTCTTGCCAATATTCAGGAACTTTGAATGCGAAGCTCTTCTTTATAGATTCGCCAGAATAATATGGAAATAATGGCAAAAGTATTGAAAAGCAAACTAAAACAAGAATAGGATTAAATTTACTTGTAATTAAAGCTTTTGAAAAATAATGCAGTGCGACGGTCAATAATGCTGACAAAGATAGTAGATACAAAAATCCAAATTTAGTAAAGGGCTCTCTATACATTGAGAATATAGCTATATTTTCATACAATAATGAAAATATATTGCCTATCCAATATTTACCACCACTCATTAATAAAAAACCGACTGCCATCAAAAATAGAAAGAAATATGCAAGTTTATTTTTATTCTTATTAAAAATAAAATACAAGGTCGTTAAAAAAATAGGGACATATCCAAGGAGCACAAAATAGGCATTGTCAATTATTTTATGAAAAGGATAGTATGGAACTCCAAGATGAGATGATCTCCATGCCCATCCGCCAATAACTCTAAAATGATCAAAGTATCTTCCTGCAGAGCTTGCGGACCAGGTATTCATAGATTTATTATCATATATATATATTAAATGTTCATACAATGGTAATAACCAGAAAGCATTGCCTAATAAAACAATAACAGCAAAAACACAATGCTGAAATACTAATACTTTCATGTCTTTAAGGGTTAGATTGCCAACCATTAATTCATACACCATATATAACAACAAAGGGATGAACAAAACAAAATATAATGACAAATTATTTGCTATTGTTGATGATATTATTGTTATTATTGCTAGCAATAATGGATAAGTCCATTTTTTCGTTTTTACCCACTTAATATATAAAAATACATAAATAGGCAAGAAAATAAAAGTTAGTGTAATTGTTTCAGCTATTCCTAAATATAACCAATAAACATTAAATCCGTAAAATATTGAACCAGGTAGATATATGAATTTATTTCTGAATTTAAATAAATTCTTAAACATCAAGTAAGCGAAAGTACTGCTAAGAAAATGGCTCAATAATAAAATGACAAGAGAAGGATGTATATTGTTTGGTAAGATGACTTCCAAAAAACCAAAGAAGACCTTAACAAAATAATAATTTGTAACTGTTCCATTAGAAGGAAATCCAAAATTATATCGTTCTTGCCATGTGCTTGCGTAGTCTAGATAATTGGGATTAATATATATACCGGACTCACCTCCTGCAATAACAATGTCACTCTGAAGGAATTCATGAAATAGAATTACAGTTGTAAAAAAAATGATTGTAATAGTTACAATCGAATTATTTAATCTATACATTATTCTTGGAGGTACACATACTGCTTTATAGGCAAATCAAATTTGAGGGGTTAAAAAATTAATACAATTGTATAACCATATAAACGCACCATACAGAATAGACATACCTATTTCAAAATACTTAGGTATTTGTGAAGATCATCTGGAGTTCCAATACCGTGCATAAGTTTTGGATCTATATTGAAGACTCCTATTTTCTTGTCCGATGATATTATATAGTTGTAAACTGGGCATGTATAAAACTCATTATTTACCCTATCATTGGCAATAATCATATCAATAGCGCCATCAACAAACACTCTGCCCTCATTAAACATATATATACCTACTGTTGCATACATAGAAATTGCTTTTTTTTCTTTTACTTCCAAGACTATCTGTTCTTTATTTAATCTTACAAAAGACCATTTCGGGTCCCTCTCTCTGTCAATAAAAGTAAGTATTGAGCCATCTAAATTACGATTCAAACTATCATCAACAAAATCTTTGAAACGAATATCTATAATTTGGTCAGAATTAGCTATTATGAGAGGAGTATTATTGTTAATTAATTCTCTTGCAAAAAGAGCTGTACAAGCAGTTCCCTCAGTCATTTCATCAATAGTGATGATGATTGTATTATAATTTCTCTTAATTAGTTCAACTGTCTCAAGTTCTTCCTGAATATGTTCTTTTCTCGCAATTAAGATATATCTAGCTGATGGATAAGCAAGGTTCTCCAAAACACGCATAATCATCGGCACTCCATTTACATCAATAAATGGTTTGGGCTTTTTATATTTGTCCTTGTTAAATCGACTCCCAAGTCCAGCCATAGGTATAACTATATTAATCACAGTAAACCCCATCATATTTATCATTTAATGAGCCGGGTATTTTTACAACAACAGTTACAGTATCCTCAAGTGCTAAAAAATCTGTAGCCTCGTATGGATCTATTGTAATTATTTCATCCTGTTTAAAAACTAAATTATTCATTTTTACTGCTCCTGAAACAACGACAGTTATTTCTGTCGCCTTTCGATGATGGTGTATGTCCTCTTTTTCTCCTTTTTTATATTTTTTAACTGCAACCTCAACATTTTCAGTTGGGTATATTGATGGTTTAAATTCACCGATGAACCAGCCTTTTGTCATCTCTAGTAATGATGTTTTTTTCATTTCAAGACTGATAAAGGTAAAAATTGTCCATATAATCTATGATATTTAAAACTTGATATATCCATTAATTTATATTTTTTCAATTAAAAAATCCTTAGTCCAATGCTTTTTAATTATTTACTATTTGCTATTAAATAACTTTCGTATTGACGAACCATTTCTGGATTCATTAATGAATGATATTTCTTCATGTCAATTTTAAAGGTACCAATCTTTTTATTATTTAATACCATTTCATTAAAAACAGGACAAACATAAAACATCCCGTTAACATGAGAATCTTTCAAGATCATACTTTCTACTGCCTCAAAAAAATCGCTTGTCAACTTATAGTAATAAAATCCAGCAGTTGCTAAATCACTAATTGGTTTCTTTTCTGCCGCTTCAACGACATAGCCATCTTTGTCACATGCAACATATGACCATCTGGGATGGACAGAGTTAAAGACAACTACTCCAGCATCCAAACCATCAAAATTAATCACTAACTCTAATAAATTATCTTCGATTATTTGATCACCATTGATAATCAATAAAGAATCTGACATATCAACAGATGCAATAGACAGTAAAGCCGATACAGCTCCTCCGGCTGTATCTCCAGGCGCTGAAATCACTATGCAATCTGGTACTAAAAGTTTTAATGCATTATCTAGATAAAATTTTTCAACATGTTTATCTTTAACTACAAATATTATTCTATCGCCATTCTCAATAAACGGCTTAATTCCTTCAATAACATGTTGAATAATTGGCTTATTGATAACCTCAACGAGAGGTTTGGGAAAATTATATCCTTCCTTAATAAAATTTCCTTCTGGACCAGCCATTAAAATGACTATATTCATTTATTTTCCTCTCGATTATTTATTTCATGTATTTTGTTATATATATTTTTTATATTAACCTCTTTCACATCATCAACAACCAACAAGTGTCCTCCAGATGCTTTAGCAGCCATAATACCATTCTGATTGTCCTCAACAATTAAGCAATTTTCTGGTTTTAACCCTAACTTAACTATGCTTTGGTCATAAATGTCAGATGCTGGTTTTGGATTGTCAACATCTTGCGCACTAAATATAATATCCATATAAACATCCAAACTACTTTTTTTCAACATGACCTCTATACTATCTCTAATTGAATTAGAGGCGCATCCTATTTTATAACCGTCTGCCTTTAGCCTTGACAGTGCATACTCGTGGTGGAATCTTGGTTTACAGTTAGTATAAATAAGCTCCATAGTATATTTTTGCTTCAATTCATTAATAAAATTATGCAGTTCTTTTGGCAAGCCATTTTCTTTTGTTAGCATGTCTAATTTTGTGACAGTTGGTAAACCATCGAAAGTAATTAAATGATCATATCTAGAAATAGTTAGGCCAAATAAGTTTAACGCTCTATTTAAAGCATCATAATGCCAATCTTTAGCTTCAATTAACACACCATCTAGGTCAAATATAACTGCCTTAATTTGATTATTCATTGAAATACTCTTTAGCTTTATCAGGATAGTCTGTGCATATCATAGCATCCTTATAGTTTGATGTGCTTTTAAGTAATGACCAGCACTCTGAATAACTTCTATTGTGCAATTCAGGAGAGACAACACAAATATTTTTCCAGTTATTCATAATTGTCTCTAAAGATTTTTTATTAAACCAATTGCTCTTAAATTGATCAAGCCAAATTCCTTGAACACCTTCAATAGTATTAACTACATTTTCATACTCACTCATACGATAGTAGACTACTTTATTCAAATCTAAGTACATCATACTATCTGGAATGGACATATCAAATAAAAAATAATTCTTTATTTGATGTTTTGATAAAATTTCATTTATCTTAAAATGTAGTCCGTCTGATTTTATATTTATTGCTAATGTTGTATTAAAATTATACTTTCTACAGTCCTTTACATAATTATATATAAATTCATCGAAAGTCATTATCTCGTTAGAATTAGGAACATCGTGGGAAATTACAACATCTCCACAATAATCTCTAACGTCAGTTTCAATTCCATAATTATTTTTAACTGCTCTTGAAAAAGCAACGCTCGTATTCATCTCTGCTCTATTTTTCCAGAAGCCCCTATGTGCAATAATATTCATTGAAAATTTTTTTCTAACAATTTGTATAAGATAATAATAACCATTAATCAGATTTAAACAATGGTTTAGTTGATATTATTAAATCTAACTTAAAAACTTCCAAAATATCCCAATTCAAACTATTTATTAATGTTTGATCAAATTTGTTTGCACCAATAAATTTCTGCATAAAGAACAATACCATTACTATAGTTTGTAGAAAATTTTGTAAATTCCAGTCTTTTTTGATAAATTAAATATCAGTTTATGCATCCCAGGAATAAGATTTAATACGTACGCCAGAATTGTTAAGCATCTCCTAACTGGCATATCTGGCCAATATATATATTTTTCGAACGGTCTAAACGGTAAACGCCCAAACCTAAAACTTAGAGCATCAACTTTTGCACTATTTATTCTTGGTATATACCCAGAATCTATCATATCATGACTTAATTGAACATCTTCGCCTTCATTCCAATATAAGCTTTCATTTAAAGGCACTTTCTTTAAAATATTTTTTTTTGAGATAAATAGTCCGCCACTGATTATTATATATTTATCCCAATCCCTATAATCAATTAGCCTTATTTTATGCGCAGCAAATTTACGCCTACCCAAACTAATCCAATCTCCAGCCCTAATATCATTGAAATACTGAGGGTTACTAAGAAATTCAAATGAGTTTCCATATTCTTTTGTTTTTTCAAACCAATCATCACTTAATTTATACCTGTCATGCATAAGACATATATTTTGATATTTTGCGAGCGAGTTTATTAAGTTTTTTTTCTTTGTTATCCACCCCCTATCATCACCTCTCTCAAAATGAATATACTTTAGGTCGCCGTCTTTTCCGTGATACTTCCCGCATATAATAATTTCATATTCGGGTATCTTCTGATTTCTAATAGACTGAATGCACAAATCTACCCAATCTTGTCTCATGCCATTTGACACAATTCCAAATGTCCACCTATTAATACTGTCATCATGAATTTTAGTTGTTTCTATCTTTTGACAAATAACCCTATAATATTTTTGACCTCCAATTTTTGGTATATCTGTAAGCATCTCTATTACTTTCATTTTCTCTAGGGAGGAATGAATCTTGCCATGATATATCAAATCATATCTCTGACCCAAGAGCCACCATAAAACCTGTTCCATGCCCTTATAATCTATAATTTTATTTGGTACATAATCAATTATCAAATACCCATCTTTTTTAAGTACAAAAAACCACTCTTTTAACAAAATTGGAAAAAACTTCGTTGTATTAACAATTTCCTTAGAGTACACAATTGATTTGGACTCCTCGCCAAAAAACCCAGAAGGGTGATAATTTTGATCTATATTCTCCAGCCAAAACTCAGCATTACTAATTTGCTGCGATAATGAGAACTCAACAATATCAATACTTTCTTCTTTATTTTCTTTCATTTATTAGAGCTCTAAAATTGGTTGCAGAAAAATACATTATGATAATTTCCTCATAACTACCAAATAATTTGTTGAAAACCGGTAATCCCTATCAAAACTATCAAGTAAAAAGCCAAGTACATTGCTCGTAAAGAATATTATTGGAGACAAGAGAAATAGTACAGATTTAAGAAGGTAGTTATTACTTTCCATTATTTTTCTAATGATATACTGATTGGTTAATGTGCAAATAGTGCCTCCAAAAAAAATATTTGAATAGATTGAAACCACTTTAAAACCATGTTTTTTTGCTAAATACTTATAACCGCCTCTTGAAATTCTCCTATAGTCATAGGTATCATTTGGATGTTCTCTATATAAGTAAGGGGCTTTTATTATTAATAACGAATCATTCTTTAGAACTCTATAAGCTTCGCTGAAATATTTGTCTATATCGTCAATATGTTCAATAACTTCACTGGATACATGGCAATCAAAACTTGCGTTGTCAAAATCTAAATTTGTAGCATTTGCTACTTTATCAATATTTTGGACCTTTTTAACTTTTCCAAATAGCCCAGATCCAAGTGCTAATTGTTCTGATTTCTGTTGTTGCATGAAAAGATCATCCCAAGAAAAATAATCAGTTGCCAAATAATTGGTGATTTTATTGTTATATTTTTTTGATAAACGCTTTAACTCTCCATTTCCACAGCCAACTTCCAAAACTTGTCCATAAAGGTTGTCTATTAGACGCAACTCTAATTTACCATATTGACGAAATTCTAGCCAGTGTGGAAAGAATGGAGTGAGTTTGAGAATACTTATAATGTTCATTCCACTATCCTATTTAATTTAAATATTGAATTAATCCCATTAAAATGCACTAATTCATAATTGTAAGTATGTAAAAAATTAACATGCTGCTTTATGTTATTCGTCCCTGTTCCATCCATATTGTGATCTATGCTCTCTAGGCATATTATGGTCGGCTTATATTTTTTCCAATTATTGCTTCTTAAAACTTCCATTTCAAAACCTTCTACATCAATACTCAAAAAATCTATCTGCCGATCACCAACATTTTTATTAAAGACTTTTTCCAATGTCATAACGTCAACATCATATTTTTTAATAAGTTTGTAGCCTTGTTTTTGGTAGCTTAAGGACATATCTTTTGAAAAAGTAGAAATTGTATTTGGTATAAAAGAATAGAATCTTAAAATGGTATTCTTATCTGAAATTCCAATATTTAAATTAATGTCATTATTTCTAGTGGCAAATTTTTTGAACAAAACAGGATTAGGTTCAACATTTATTCCAAACCACCCTTTTTTATAGAATTTTTTTGTATTACTAAATCTATCAGGATCGTTTGCACCAATATCAACATAAAAACCATTTTTTTTATTATTTAGTAAATGACTAATTACTAAATCTTCTTGATGTTGGCTGTATGACTTCCTAATAAGTTTAACCAATAAAAGCTTTAGTTCATTAATTGCATATTCTATTGATTTTTTAAATCCGTATATTTTAACCTTTTGAAACAAATCACTCACATTAGCTCCTTGAGTATAAAAAGACTAATATCTAGGTAAAAATGTTCTTATCAAAACCATTTCATAAACCGGCATTCCTAAATATTTCACTCCATTCAAACTGTTTTACGTAAGCCAACGCATTTTTTCTGAATTCATATAACTTTTTATCGTTAGTTATAATTTCTATTACTGCATTTGATATGGTTTTATGATCTGGCTTAATAATTTTTCCACACTTATTGCCTTCTATTTCATGCGCATTATGAGTTATGTCTGTGAGTAATATTGGCAACCCTGCTGACAAATAATCTTTTAATTTTGTTGGATCTGCAAAATAGGTGAATGATATGTCTCCATTCTTATCGTATTTATCATACATAGCAATTGATAATGCACTATCTGACATCATAGCATCTAGTTTTCCTCTATCTTTAACCCAGCCAGTGAATGTCACATATTTTTCAATATTGAGATCTTCTGCCAAACCTCTTAGATAAGTTTCATATTCTCCACCACCTATAATTATGAAGTGAAAGTCTTCAATACTTTTTACAATTTCTGGCACGGAGTTTAATACATGCTGAACCCCTTGTTTTTCAAGTAGATTGCCAATAAAGATAAGCTGATGTTTTTTTATTTCTTTAAAGGGTTTTCTTTTCACCCTGTCATACCAAATACCTATAGGAACTACTTTCTGCTTAGAGTAATATTTATTATGCAATCTATTGAACTTTTCTCTTGCATCTGCAATTCTGTTAGAAACATTCCAAATTTGATTTGAATGTCTCACACAATATGAATCAATTGAATGATACAAATAATTCAATAATTTGTTATTGAATCTTTTAGGACTAAAATCGATAGTATAGTATATCACCTTATCAACCAATCCCAATTTTCTCAAAATTATTCCAGAAATCGTATTTAAATTATTAACTCCTACAAACAAATCATATTTACTTTTTTGCATATATACAATCTTAATGTTTTTATAGACTGTCATTAAATATTCAAAAATAGAATTACTGTTATTATTAATTAAAATTTTCTTTTCTTTTCTAATTCCTAGATTGTAAACTTCGTAGAATGATTTTTTTTCAGAGTCACTATTTAACGGGTGTGCAATATATAGCAATTTATTTATTTTTTCTGATATTAAATACTCCTGTAAAGCTTGTGCAGCCCCATAAACTAGATAATGTGTTGAAATAATTATATTGCTATGTCTGGTCATCTAAACTCTATCTTTTATTGATGAATATATTTGCATTAAAATATCATCAATACCATACTTATACTCCCATTTTGGATAGTGATCTTTAAATTTACTGATATCACTAATCCACCAAATATGATCACCTACTCTATTTGTTTCACTATATTTATGATTCATCTTTCTTCCTACTATATCTTCACACATTAGAATCCCCTCATGCATGGAGCAATTTGAGTGCCTACCACCTCCAGCGTTATATACTTCACCACACCTAGGACTTAGATAAAAGTACCAAAACATATTAACCAAATCATACGAATGAATATTGTCTCTAACCTGCTTACCTTTATAACCAAACACTGTGTAAGTAGATCCGTCAATTGCACACTTCATTAAATAACTTAGAAATCCGTGTAGCTCGGTACCACTGTGGTTTGGACCAGTTAAACACCCGCCTCTAAATACCGCAGTATTCATATTAAAATATTTCCCATACTCCTGAACCAAAATATCTGCTGCAACTTTACTAGCGCCAAATAAAGAGTGCTTTGTTTGATCAATACTCATATTCTCATCAATACCATTGTCAAAATATTCATGATTAACATCTATTTCCCATCTTGTATCCAGTTCAATAAGCGGCAAAGAATTTGGAGTGTCTCCATAAACCTTATTTGTTGAAGTAAAAATAAATACAGCATCTTTACTAAAGGTTCTCATGGCCTCTAACAACACCAACGTTCCATTTGCATTTACAGTAAAATCCTTTATAGGGGCCTTTGCAGCCCAATCGTGACTTGGCTGAGCAGCAGCATGAATAATAAGTTTTATATCATTGCCATACTCTTTAAATAATTTATATATTTCTTTTTGATCTCTAATATCAATATTAAAATGCTTGTAATTTAATATGTCTCTTTCTAGCCTATCTCTATTCCAATTAGTGGAAGCACTATGCCCAAAAAATTCCTCTCTCATATTGTTATCTATACCAACCACTAAATCAAATTTATCGCTAAAAAAATCTACCGATTCACTTCCAATAAGCCCTGCACTTCCTGTTATTAAACAGATATTCATATAAATTTACCTTTTTTTAATATATAAGTGACACCAACTAAAAATCTCAGCAGGCACATTCCACTAGTTAATATAGGGTGACTCAACAACTTAATAAATTTCCCTTTTTCTAGAAACACGCCCATATACCTGTACCAAAATCCAAACTGCATAGATATATCTTTATCGTTTTTTCCCCATTTTGCTAAATAGATGTCAAAATTACTAGCATAATATGCTTTCTTTTTAAGGTATTTACCCAAAGCTATATCAGCTTCATTGTGAAAGATTACATTAGAATATTTTTGAACAACAATGCCTCTTTCATGAACAAAGTCACTCAAGGTCCAAACTGTAAAATCCCTCTTAATTATCTCTAATAATCCTATACAACCTATTTGTTTAATTTTTTTATCTATATCCCAATCCTCTGGACCACTCATACTCTCATCAAATCCTCCAACCTCTTGAAATTTTTCTTTATAAAAAAACCTAGCGCCATCGATTACAGTTCCATTATAAAAACTTCTTTCAAACCTGCGAACTTTTGAAAAATAACTAGTTCCTAATATTACCTCAGGTATGTGAAGTGCGATATTTTTATTATTACTTATAAATTTAACACAATCTTCTATAAGATAAGGCCCTAGAACCATATCAGCATCTACAAACATTGTATATCGCCCCTTTGATTTTATTAACATACCATAATTTCTTTGGGAACTTCTTTCTGGGCCTTTGTTAAACACTTTATTAGTGTATTTCCTTGACAATGCTTTAGTTTTATCAGATGAATTGTTATCAACAACAATTATTTCAATGTTGTTATAGGTTTGATCTTGAATAGAAATTAAACAATTTTCAATATTTTTTTCTTCATTTTTTGTTGTAATTACAATCGAAACTAAAGGTTGAATATTATTCATTATTATCTCAACTTACTAATTAGTTCTTTCTTAAATATATAGCCAAAAATAAAGTTTATCCCATAAAAAAAGTGTGTTGGAACAACAAAAAATAAAGAAACTATAGTTACTAAAAAACTCTCATATTTTAAAGTATGAAAACTTCCTATCAATAATGCAATAAAATACAAGGCCCAACCAGATATTAATACTAAGTGAAGCTGGTAAGGAAGAAGAAAGTAAAATAAAGTGATAATAAGAAACAAAGTAAAAAAAGAAGGCAGAAAGTATTTCAGCTTATACGATGTCTCTGGATATTTTTTAGTCAAATAACCTCTATGAAGGCCATAAGCACCAACTTGCTTTAGGTGGGACCTTAAACCTGTTCTTCGATGATGCCAAACTATAATGTCTGGAGCATATATTAACTTTTTACCAATTGTTTTAAGCCTTAAAAAAAGCCTTGTATCTTCTCCAGGCCAATACTTGCAATCAAAACCGCCCACAGATAAAAAATTTTCTTTTTTAACCATCAGATTAACTGATGGCCAGTCATCTATTTCTTTTGATTTGCCAACTGGTACATACCTCTCAGGTGCGCCGCCTGTATATTTACTCAAAAATACAGCTCCTGATACTCGCTGCCAAAAACCGTCACTCGGAGGAGTAATGCCTGGGCCACCCACAGCTATAACATTGGGGTCTCCAAAGTACTCACTTGCAATTTCAAGAATATTTGACTTAGGGTAAGAGTCATCATCAAGAAAAACTAAAATATCTCCTGTAGATATTTTGGCACCAAAATCACGCTTATCAGCAGGGCCAACCCTTCCTGAATCAACTACAGTTATTCTCTTGTCATCAATCCACTCAGAGTCTTCTGGGTTGTTTGGGATAATAAAAAGTTCCCATTCATGCCCCGTTAAGGCTTGTATATAAGGCACGGTCTCCCTTATATAATCGTTAATAGATTTGACAGGGATAATAATACTATATTTGGGCATGAATCTAATTATTCTCTACAAAGATTTCCTTAGTAGATGTATTGCTTTCATGGCGAGTCAGATTAAATATATGTTGACGCACTCTACGAATAGCTCTTAAACCATAAGTAAACAAAAACTGCCAATCCCTCTTTTTAAAACTAGTCAAGAATACTAGCTGCCTCAAGATAAATCTTGGATGGAAGGCGATAGAGTACATTTCTCTTACTGCCTTATAGTATTGGTCATGCGGTATCGGGGTTTTGACAATGAGCTTGCTCATATCAAAGTCATCATAGTTATCTGTCAGTAATACTCCCTCTCTTATACATTCCTCGTGATATGGGGTATAGTCAAGGGGAGTACATAAGGTAACCTGCAGGGTTCTAGCTAGCCCGCTTAACATTAAACGCTTAACCTCAGATACTGTTTTATCAAGTTGGGCTTGGGTTTGCCAATAGTAGCCAACCATAATGGTAAGGTGTGGGTGAAGCCCATATTTAGTTAACCATTTAAGGCAGTCTTCAACGTGTTGTAATTGGTAACCCTTGTTAAGGCGTTTCAGAGTATCGTTGTCTGCTGCCTCGTATCCCAACAAAACGAAACGGAAGTTTGCTTCTCCCATGAGCTTAATGGTCTCTTCGTCTAGATACTCAAAACGGGTATTAATGCCAAAATAGCAATCTTTTTTGTGTAGCCCCCTGTCAATAATTCCTTGGGCAAATTGTCTAGCCTCTTTGCCTCTATACCAGACACCAGAGTCATCAAATATCTCTTTAACGCCATATTTGTTAATGAGGTTTTCATACTCATCCAAGCTACGCTCAACCGACATCATTGAGAAGGTTAAGTCAGGACCGTTGTATCTACAAAAAGTGCACTTACCAAACATGCAGTCCCTAATCACACTGCTAGCATATGTACCTGGAGTTTGCAGGAAGTTGCCATTTTCATAGGCATAATTTTTCCACTGTACAAGATCACGATCAACTAAGGGTGAACTGTCCAATGGCTCCACATGTCTAAAGTCACCTGTAGACCTTAATTCTCCGCTATCTAGACGAATAAGCATACCGTCGCCTTGGTAATCGCTACGCCAATTGTCATTCTCAGCAATGAAGGGTATTAGTCTGTGGAGTGCAAAATCGACATTACTACTCCTTAGTACCATATCAGCATTACACATTTTCATCGTTTCTTCTGGCTTTCGCATTGAATGGTAGCCTGTCATGATGACTGTGCTGCTAGGCAATTCCTGCTTTATTCTGTCCACTGTATTCCAATAAAACTTCATTACAGGAGTGGTACTCTCCAGCACAACAATGTCTGGCTCTTCCTTTGTCAAATCGTCTAACCACTCATCAAAAGTTTTAAGTTGGGCATTGCCATCATCCCAATAAACACTGTAACCCATTTTATTAAGATAAGTCGCAGCCTGGGCATAGGTAACCGGCAACAAGTAAGTTGGCTCTTTAAAGAACTGAACGTTACGATTTTGCGATACCATCGCCTTTTGGCCATACTCATTGACAATCGGTGGATAGGATATTGCTATTTTCATTTAATCAATTAGAAAAACACTTCAGTTATTATTCTATCGCCAGAAACACCTTTGGAGTGCAATATATCATACACATCGACTATCATATTTCTGTTTCCAGCAACATAAACTTGTGTTTCCATTGATACCTCTATACTAGACAGATAGTCTGTCACCCTTCTAGGTTTATCACAACCTTTCGGTTTAGATATGCAAGATATATATGCACCATCTGCGTAAGCATTAGAGTCGTAACACTCATCTACGCTTTTAACGCCATGTAGTATTTTATACTTTATTTTGGTATATGTTTTAATAAATGAATGAAAAGGTGCTATACCTGTACCTGTTGCAATAAATAAATAATCCTGACTTTTATTGAGTGGATCTTTCAGGCAAAACTCGCCATATGCCCCGTCAACCTCAACTAAATCTCCGGGCTTAAGTTTTTGGAGTTCTGAACTAGTTAATCCTCCATCAACTGAACGTATCAGAAATTCTAAGTACTTAGAATTGGCTGACGAGTACATAGAGTACTCCCTATTAATTCCTAGATCTGGTATACCAACATTAAAGCACTGTCCAGATATTATAGTTATATCTGGTCGCTCTACCCTTAACCTAAAAGTATTATTGGTAAGGTGCTCAATATCTAATACTGGATAAGTATTCATAGTTTAATAACCCTTTTAAAGTAATCTATAGTCTCTAGTAAGCCCTCTTCTAGCTCTACTTTAGGAGACCAATCGAGCTCCTCTTTTGCCAGTGATATGTCTGGCTGTCTTTGTGTAGGGTCGTCCTGAGGCAATGGTTTAAAATCTATGATTGATTTAGATTCTGTCATTTGAATAACCTTCTCTGCCAACTCTAGAATAGTAAATTCTGTCGGATTACCGGTATTGACCGGGCCAGAAAAATCATCTGGCGAGCCCATTAACCTTACAAACGCCTCAATCAAATCATCTACATAACAAAAGGAGCGGGTCTGTGTACCGTCACCATAAACTGTGATTGGCTCGCCTCTTAATGCTTGAATAATAAAATTAGAAACAACACGGCCATCATTAGGGTGCATATTTGGGCCATAAGTATTAAATATTCTAGCCACTTTGATGTTTAGATTGTGCTGCCTTTTGTAGTCAAAGAAGAGTGTTTCTGCGCAACGCTTGCTCTCATCATAACAAGAACGTACACCATTTGGATTAACCCTTCCCCAGTAACTTTCTGGCTGTGGGTGCACTTCAGGGTCGCCATACACCTCACTGGTAGATGCCTGCATAATCTTAGCTCCAGTGCGTTTTGCTAGGCCCAACATATTCATCGCCCCTAACACTCCGGTTTTAAAGGTGTGAACTGGGTTATGTTGGTAATGGATTGGTGATGCTGGACAAGCCAAGTTATAAATTTCATCAACCTCTATATATAATGGGAACACCACATCATGTCTTATTACTTCAAAATTTACATTACCACTTAGGTGTGAAATGTTACTCTTAGTTCCGGTAAAAAAATTATCTAGGCATATGACTTCGTGACCATCGTTCAGTAACCTTTCACAAAGATGTGAACCTAAAAACCCTGCACCAC
>Ga0233434_1001817_pt1 | contig 19870 bp, 20 predicted proteins | sample SI_122_August201_4_FD_182738 | JGI IMG/M metagenome (GOLD analysis project Ga0233434, IMG submission 182738) | Seawater microbial communities from Saanich Inlet, British Columbia, Canada - SI_122_August2016_120_MG | ecosystem: Environmental > Aquatic > Marine > Inlet | place: Canada: British... | reverse complement strand
CCCCAACCATAAGATTGTGGGACTAAACAGATAATTATATTTAACAAATTTATAAAACAAAATTAGCACACAAATTCAGAATTTTTTATGAGTTAAATAATATGAAACTAAGAAGAAGAGATTGGCATTTGGAATTTCAAAAAAACTGGCGTTATTCTAATAAAATATGGAAACGCAGGTCGGCTAGTTTGATTAGATTTTTTTACTTAAATTTAAGGTCTGTATATATTAAACCAATAAAAACATTGGGCATGTTTCTTGGAGTAATGTTTAGCAAAATGCCAATAGAGTTTTCCAGTCAACTTAAAGAATCATTAAAGTTAACAACAAATATGCCGCCTTTATCTTTAGGTGTTAAGATTGTTGTAGATCAAAAAAGAGACCATAGTAGGGCGCAATTTTGTTATAAGGAAAGGTTGACTTGTGAATGGATTAAAAAATACTATAAAAAAGGCGACGTTATATATGATGTTGGCGCCAATATTGGTGCAGTGTCTTTATTGTCTGCGCTATACCTTGAAAAAGATTGTGAAATCTACTCCTTTGAACCTTTACCTTCTACATACAGTATGCTTTTTAAAAATATAATGTTAAATAACTGCGATAAAATAATAACACCATTAAATATTGCACTATCTGACAAGGTGGAGATAGACCAATTTCATTTGAGGTCAGTAGAAGCCGGCACTAGTGGACATAGCGTTTCTGGTAGTGTAATTCATACTGATAAAAATAAAAAAATATTGAATGTATTTACACAGACATTAGATAATCTTATTGATTCTTATGGTGTTAAGCAACCAAGCCACATTAAAATTGATGTTGATGGGCATGATTATGAAGTATTACTAGGGGGTGAAAAAAACATACTTAATGAATCTATCTTAAAAACAATTCTTATTGAAAGAAATGATAAAGAGGGGCAAATTAGAACCTTGGTAAAGAAATATGGCTTTGTTGAAATTGAGTTAAAAGAACGTAAAGGGGATATATACGATAATATAGGTTTTGTTAGAGAAGATCTAATTTGATAATATTTAGTAAGAGTATTGTTCGGTAGCTATATATGATGAATTCTAATGATAAAATTTACGTCGCAGGCCATAATGGTATGGTTGGCTCTGCAATTGTTAGAAAGTTACACGAAAAAGGCTTTTTAAATATTATTTCTCGTTCCAGTACAGAGTTAGATCTCACTAATCAACTAAACGTCCATAATTTCTTGCAAGATGAAAGCCCAGACTATGTTATTATTGCTGCTGCTAAAGTAGGGGGTATTTATGCTAATGATAGTTATCCTGCAGAGTTTATATATCAAAATCTAATGATCGAAGCAAACCTTATTCATGGCTCGTATTTGGCTGGAGTAAACAAGTTGTTATTTTTAGGAAGCTCGTGTATTTATCCAAAAGAATCACAACAACCAATTAAAGAAGATTATTTATTGAGCGGCCACCTTGAGTCAACGAACGAACCGTATGCCATCGCAAAGATTGCAGGAATTAAGCTTTGTGAGTCATACAACCGCCAATATGGTACAGATTACAGAAGTATAATGCCAACCAATCTTTATGGGCCTAATGATAATTTTCATCTTAAAAAAAGTCACGTGATTCCGGCATTAATTAGGAAATTTCATGAGGCTAAGGTTGAAAATAAACCTTTTGTTGAAGTTTGGGGTAGTGGCAAACCAATGCGTGAATTTCTACACATAGATGATATGGCAGATGCATCGATTCATATCATGGATATTGATAAAAAAATATTAGAAAGTGAGGTAGATTCAATGCTTTCTCATATTAATATTGGCACTGGTGCAGATATTACAATTAAAGATGTTGCACAAACTGTTAAAGAAGTCGTTGGATTTTGTGGCGAAATTGTTTTCAATACTAAAATGCCTGATGGCACTAAAAGAAAGTTGCTAGATGTGTCTAAAATGGAAAACTTGGGTTGGAAACCTGTCATTGCTTTAAAAGACGGTCTTAAAGACACCTATGAGTGGTTTTTAGAAAATAATAAAAAATTAAGAGAATGAACGAATGACGAAAAAAGCACTTATTACTGGCATCACAGGGCAAGATGGCGCATATCTTGCAGAACTACTCTTAGGAAAAGGCTATGAAGTACATGGTATTAAGCGTCGCTCCTCTCTTTTCAATACCAATAGAATTGATCATCTTTATCAAGACCCACATGATAAAAATCCTAAATTCATTCTCCATCATGGCGATTTAACAGATGCAACAAGTTTAATTAGAATTATTCAGGAATCTCAGCCAGATGAAATTTATAATTTAGCAGCACAATCACATGTTGCTGTTTCATTTGAAGAGCCAGAATACACTGCTAACTCAGATGCTTTAGGAGCCTTAAGAATTTTAGAGGCAATTAGAATTTTGGGATTAGAGAAGAAAACTAAATATTATCAAGCCTCTACTTCTGAACTTTATGGAGAGGTGCAAGAAACCCCTCAAAACGAAAAAACTCCGTTCTATCCTAGAAGTCCTTATGCTGTTGCTAAGTTGTATGCATACTGGATTACTATTAATTATCGGGAGGCATATGGTATCTATGCTTGCAACGGTATTTTATTTAATCATGAGTCACCAATTCGTGGTGAAACCTTTGTAACACGTAAAGTCACAAGGGCTTTAGTGCGTATAAAATTAGGATTGCAAGATTGTGTTTACTTGGGAAATATTGACACAAAGAGAGATTGGGGTCATGCGAAAGATTATGTTGAAATGCAATGGCTGATGCTACAGCAGGACAAGCCAGAAGATTTTACGATTTCCACGGGTGAGCAACACTCTGTTCGCGAATTTATTGAGATTGCAGCTAAAGAAGTTGATATTGAGATTAAATGGAAGGGGGAGGGTGTTAATGAGGTTGGTATTGATGCCATGACAGATAGTATTATTATTCGTATTGATAAGAGATATTTTCGTCCTACAGAAGTTGAAACATTGTTGGGTGATTCAACAAAGGCAAAGAACATACTTAATTGGCAGCCAAAAATCTCTTTTCAAGAGCTTGTAAAAGAAATGATGATGGCAGATTTACAAGAAGCCAAAAAAGATAAATTATGTGAGGAAGAAGGTTTTAATGTGTTTAATTATCATGAATAAAGCCAGTTGTTTGATATAAAAAATGTTATCTTTTAAAAAACTTTGGCAACACTTCAGCAAGCGTAGACATAAGCAGTTCTATTTGCTACTCATATTAATGAGTTTGACATCACTTGTAGAGGTTGTGAGTATCGGTGCAGTATTGCCGTTTCTTGGGGTTTTGACAGCGCCTGAATCACTTTTTCAACATTCATTAGCACAGCCGCTAATTGAGTTATTAGAGATCAACTCTGCTGAGCAGATGCTACTTCCAGTTACCATTATATTTATTGTTGCCACTGTGTTTTCTGGTGTAACCCGCCTCTTACTACTTTATGTAATGACGAAATTATCTCAAGCAGTAGGTGCTGACCTAAGTATTAATATTTACCGTCGTACTCTTTATCAAAAGTATGCAGTACATGTGCAACGTAATAGCAGTGTGGTAATCAATGGGGTTATCAACAAAACAGGCGCAGTGGTTGGTGGTATTATCACTCCTACTATGACATTAATTAGCTCAACTATGTTCATCACAGCTATTATCTTTACACTGTTTAGCATTGATATTGCGGTTGCATCTGTTGCATCTATTGGTTTTGGCGGGCTCTATTGGATAGTGATTCGGTTGACTCGTAAACGCTTGCAAGAAAATTCTCAATGTATTGCACAGAAATCCACGCTTATGATTAAATCTCTGCAAGAAGGTTTGGGCGGGATTCGTGACGTACTGGTTGATGGTAGTCAAGAATTTTATTGTCAGCTCTATCGTGGTGCAGATTTGCCCACACGTAGAGCTGTAGCTAATAATGTATTTATCAAGAGTAGTCCAAGATTTGTGATGGAATCACTTGGTATGGTGTTAATATCCGGATTGGCTTATTCAATGAGTATGCGTGAAAATGGACTAGATACGTTAATTCCGGTGCTTGGCGCGTTGGCACTTGGTGCTCAGAAGCTACTTCCTGCACTGCAACAGGCTTATAGTGCATATAGCTCAATTAAAGGTTCAAGTGTAATGTTTAATGATGTATTAGAATTACTCGACCAGCCCCTACCACATTATGCACAGCAATCACCATCCAAACCAATCTCATTTAATCAAGATATACGCCTTAAAAATATTGATTTTCATTATAACGACCAGGTTCCATATATTTTAAAAAAGATAGATTTAACCATTGCCAAGGGAGATCGTATTGGCTTTATTGGAAAAACTGGCAGTGGTAAAAGTACATTGGTTGATATTATTATGGGTCTCTTACTGCCCACCAAAGGAGAGATTTATATTGACAATCAACAAATTACAGATAAAAATCGCCGATCGTGGCAAGCGCACATCGCTCATGTATCACAAAATATTTACCTTGCTGATGCCAGTATTGAAGAGAATATTGCATTTGCTGTGTTACCAGAGAATATTGATCACCAGCGAGTAAGACAAGCGGCAAAGCAGGCACAGATTTCTGAGTTAATTGAGCAGTGGCCAAATAAGTATCAAACCTTTGTTGGTGAGCGAGGAATTCGCTTATCTGGCGGTCAACGTCAACGCATTGGTATTGCTCGTGCTCTATATAAGAGGACTGATGTACTTATATTTGACGAAGCAACCAGTGCCCTAGATAATGAAACTGAACAAGCGGTAATGGAAGCGATAGATGGCTTAGACAAGGAACTGACTATTCTAATTATTGCCCATAGATTAAACACTCTAAAAGGCTGTGATAAGATAGTTGAGATAGTTGATCATACTGTAAAATAATCTATTTTTTAACCATATAGATTACTAAAAAATTGGTCATCAAAACCATTTTAAAATACATTATGGTAAGAATAAATTTGTGAAAGATATTTATATATATTAATATTCTGGAATTGAGTTAAAACAAGACTAGTAAAACTTAAAAGGATAAGTATTCAATACACACCTAAAGGAATATGAATTTAGAGTTAATCACAGAAGATAATGTATGCTTCATATTTCACTTAAATTATTTAGAGGTTAGCCTCTAAAGTCTTTTTTAACCCTGGATTTTATGTTTAATAATAAATCAATTTTAATTACTGGCGGAACGGGCTCTTTTGGGCATCGTTATGTTGCTACCTTGCTTGAAAAATATCAACTAAAAAGATTGGTTATTTATTCTCGTGATGAACTTAAGCAGTACGATATGGCGATGAAGTTTCAAGATCATAAAGATGTTTTACGATTCTTTATTGGCGATGTTCGTGATGCTTCTCGATTAAAAGAGGCGACTAGAGGAGTAGATATTATTATTCATGCTGCCGCAATTAAGCATGTACCAATCGCTGAATACAATCCTATGGAATGTATCAAAACCAATATACATGGTGCAGAGAACGTAATACAAGCTGCATTAGACAATAATGTTGATAAAGTAATGGCTCTCTCAACAGACAAGGCTGCTAATCCTATTAACTTATATGGTGCTACTAAACTTGCGTCAGACAAGCTTTTTATTGCCGCCAATAATATAATTGGCGAAAGAAAAACAAAATTTTCAATTGTTCGTTATGGTAATGTTGTTGGCTCTAGAGGGTCCATTGTCCCATTCTTTAAAAAACTCATTAAAGACAATACTGATAGTTTGCCTATCACTCATAAAGATATGACACGTTTTTGGATTACTCTTCAACAGGGAGTTGATTTTGTTTTTAAATGTATGGAGAGAATGGATGGGGGTGAGATTTTTGTGCCTAAAATACCTTCAGTAAGGATCGTGGATCTTGCAAAAGCAATGGCTCCAAATTTACCAACTAAGATAATTGGCATCCGACCAGGTGAAAAACTACATGAAATTATGTGTCCCGCAGATGATTCACATTTGACGGTTGAATTTGATGATTATTTTGTAATTACTCCCAGCATTACTTTTTATTCCAAAGAAGTAGATTTCACTCACAACTCTTTACAAGAAAAAGGAAAAATAGTTAAACAGGGATTTGAATATTCATCTAATTCTAATAGTCAATTTTTAAGCAGAGCTGAAATTCGTAAATATAATGCTATTTCAGATATGGAATGAATAAATCTGAAAAATATATAATTGCCGATTTAGGTGTTATTAGGGAAAAAGGTGTTAATTATTTTTTAGACTCACACCCTTGGCCAGTGAATGATAGTGAGTATCATGAATTTGTAGAATGTGTGACAAATGATTACTCTCAGAGGCTTCTTGATTGTTCTGATGAAGTTCTATTTGATATATCTTTGGTTGAGATGGCTTTTGTTTCAAATTTATTACATATTATGCATTATAACTTTGCCACTGAATTTTGCAAAGAAAATGGAATAAGGTTTGATTCAAGTGAAGAGTCAAATATTTTTTTACATCCAAATTGGACCGATATTGGTAATTTTTATGTTAATAGCGACTTTCCGCATGGGAAAAGTATAAGATTCATCCGAAGGCTTGTGAAGAACTACGTGTTTAATAGGCATAGTTCAATATTTAATTTTTTCAAATGGATTTTCAAAAGATCAAATGTTATTGGAATTGGCAGTTTTGACAGTATTAAAAAAGAGTATATAAATAAACAAGAAAAGTTTTGCGATCACATAGATTGGCCTGATTTGGTTGATAAATCAAGGTTGTTGTTTAATAAAAGAAAAAAAAACTCAGAGGAAGTCGAAGAATTTACAATCAAAGCGCTGGAGAAGATTGTATATCCATTTATTAAATATTTAAAAGATTACGACTCCAAATTTACAAAATCAATTGACTTTGAATCTATTTTATATGCATGGGAGAGAAGATTTAAAGATGCTTATATAATATACAGTGGCTTGAAATTGTTAAAAATCCCAGAGAAGCTTTTAGTTACAGAAGTAGGAAAGCCTTTTCATAAAATAATCTCAATGAGTTTTAGTCGGTCTGGATCCAAAGTTTTGAGCTTTAGTCATGGTAGCGATTCTGCATTGTTAAATCAAAAATGGTTAAATCAGGTCTTAATTAGCCACTGTAATTTTTACATATTAGAAACAGATGAGATGTGTGAAAGATTTAAAAGAGTTGGTAAAAATAGAGCTCTTGAGAGAAAGACGTTAACACAGTATTTATCCTTGAATAGCGACTTTTATTTGTCGTTACGCAATCAATATGTTGAACATCCCAATAAAACTGATTCTATTATGGTGATGGGCTATCCTATGAATTTATATAGAAATTATGATGAAGCTTTTATGTTTTTTCATTATAAATTGACATTAGAATACTCTCTTATGGATTTATTGTCTAAAGCTGGATATTCAGTTATATACAAAGCACATCCAGACAGAGTAGCTGAAATTTCTGGAATAATTGATGAGGTTGTTGAAAATATAATTATTGAACCTTTTGAAAGTGTTTGGAAAGAAGCTGGGGTTTTGATATTTACATATGTATCAACGACAACATTTTGTTATGCTTTAAATTTACCAATTCCTATTGTATTAATTGAGCACAAAGACACTCCATGGAACAAAGGCATGAGAGACGTTATTGAAGACCGTATTGAAATTGTTCCGGCTGATATAGTTGAGGGCAGGGTGCAAATAGATAGTAGAGTTTTGTTAAATGCAATTGAAACAGCTAAGAGGAAGGTTAATATGGATGTGGCTAAGAAAGTAACAGGATAAATATGCTTCATAATGAAATACGTACACCTATAGTTGGGATTGTTGATTACGGGGCTGGAAACTTAACTTCTGTTCTTAATGCGGTCAAAAAAATAGCTAAAAACAGTTATATTTCTAGTAATCCTGACGAGTTGATAGATGCTGACTATATTATTCTTCCTGGTGTGGGCACATTCGACGAAGCTTTGGATATTGTAAAAAAATCGATGGTAAATTTAGTAGAAAAAATATGAAAAAGTTTTGTGATTATATTGATATTAACGAAAAAGAATTCCATGAAATAGTTGATTCATTTGTTAATCATGACATCTTTGAAAAAATAGATGACGAATGGGTTATGAAATACAATAGAAATTAAAAATAATAACAAGGTTTTTTATGATTAAAACAGAGCAAGAGGAGTTTTGGCAAGGTGAGTTCGGCGATAAATATATCGATAGAAATGATAATAATAAATTGTTGGCCGCTAATATCTCATTTTTTTCCAAGATATTACATAGGACAGGAAAGATAGATTCACTTGTAGAATTTGGTTGTAATATCGGTTTAAATCTAAAAGCTATACGAACACTCCAGCCTGATTTAAAACTTACAGGTATTGAAATTAATCATAAAGCTGTCGAAGAACTGAAAAAATGGAGTGGTGAGGTTTGCATTAAAGAAGAGTCAATACTGGAAGTGGAACTTGATACTAAATTTAGCATGACCTTAATAAAAGGTGTTTTAATACATATAAACCCAGAAAGCCTGCTAGATGTGTACAAACGACTTTACAAATTTTCAGATGAGTATATTTGTATTGCTGAGTACTACAACCCATCTCCAGTAACAATCCCGTATAGGGGGCATAATAATAAGTTATTTAAACGTGATTTTGCTGGAGAGTTGATGAGTATATATCCAGATCTTCAACTTATTGATTACGGTTTTTCTTATCACAAAGACCCGGTCTTTCCTCAAGATGATATATCTTGGTTTTTAATGAAAAAAACAATATGATTCCCTATGGGAAGCATGATATTCAAGAGTCTGATATTGAGGCGGTTGTTAAGGTTTTAAGGTCTGATTTTCTAACACAAGGTTCTGTTGTACCTCAATTTGAGAAGCAATTATGTGATTACACCGGCTCAAGTTATGCAGTTGCGGTTAATAGTGCCACTTCTGCCCTGCATATTGCTTGTTTGTCCTTGGGTCTTGAGAAGGGTGATTGGCTGTGGACTAGCCCAAATTCATTTGTAGCGTCTGCTAATTGTGGTTTGTATTGCGGTGCAAAAATTGATTTTATCGATATTGATGTAAAAACTTACAATTTATCTATAGATAAATTAGAAAAGAAGCTGATCTGTGCTAAGAAAGAAAAAAAGCTGCCAAAAATTGTAATTCCGGTACATTTTGCTGGGCAATCTTGTGATATGAAAAGAATCCATTCCTTAAGCAAACAATATGGATTCAAAATTATTGAAGATGCGGCACATGCTATTGGAGGTAGATATTTAGACGGCCCTATTGGTGGCTGTCAGTATTCTGATATTACTGTTTTTAGTTTTCACCCAGTTAAAATAATCACCACTGCAGAAGGCGGGTTGGCAACTACTAATTCCAAGAAGCTTACAGAAAAAATGCAACTATATAGAAGTCATGGCATTACTCGTAATCAGGAATTAATAACAGAGAAAGTTGATGGTGATTGGTATTATCAGCAAGTTGTATTAGGGTTTAATTATCGTATGACTGAATTGCAAGCCGCCCTAGGCGTTAGTCAAATGAAGAGACTAGATAGGTTTGTCTCCAGTCGCCACATTCTCCGGAAAAGATATGATATGTTATTGAGAGATTTACCAATAACGATACCATTTCAGCATAAAAATAACTACTCTGCGTTACATTTATATCCTATAAAAATAGATTTTAAAAGGATTGGTAAGAGCCGTGAGAAAATTTTTAATGAGTTAAGAGCATCTGGAGTTGGTGTAAATGTGCATTATATCCCAATTCATACTCAACCATACTATAAGCAATTTGGATTTCATAAGGGAGATTTTCCTAATGCGGAACTATATTACCATGAAACAATTAGTATTCCTATATTTCATGCTATGACTATGGAGCAACAAGACACAATAGTTGGTATATTAAAAAAGGTGTTGCAATGAATATATGTGTGATACCCGCAAGAGGTGGAAGTAAACGAATACCAAGGAAGAATATTAAAGAGTTTAATGGAAAGCCTATCATTGCTTACTCTATAGAAAAAGCACTCAGAAGTGAATGTTTTGGCCAAGTAATTGTTTCAACTGATGATGAGGAAATTGCAAATATCTCAAAAAAATATGGAGCCACAGTTCCATTTATAAGACCTAAAGGTATATCAGATGACTATGCCGGTACAGGAGAAGTTGTATCACATGCAATTGAGTGGCTTTTAAAAAAAGACGTATCTATTGATTCTGTTTGTTGTATATATGCTACAGCCCCCTTTGTAACTGAAAAAGATATAAAAAGTGGATTAAAATTATTAAATAGAAGTAATGCTGATTATTGCTTCACTGTTACAAGATATCCTTTCCCAGTTCAAAGAGCTATAAAAATCACTAAAGAAAACCGTTGTAAGATGTTACAGCCTGATATGTTTGAAAAGCGCTCACAAGATCTCGAAGATATTTTTCATGATGCTGGTCAATTTTATTGGGGCAAGCCCGAATCGTGGCTTGAAAATAGAGTATTGTTTTCTTCTCAGTCTATACCTTTTGTACTGCCTCATTATCAGGTTCAAGACATTGATACTATGGATGATTGGAGGCGTGCTGAGTATATAATGAGGTTGTTAGATAGTGATTTATGAATGTAGTTATTCGTACTGATGCATCATATGAAATAGGATTTGGCCATGTTATGCGTTGTTTGACATTGGCTGAGTCATTGCGCAATTTAGGCGTAACTGTTTCTTTTGTTATAAAGAAACAGTTATATGATCTTAAAGATCATATAGAAAATAGTGGATTTGATGTATATCGACTAACACGCGCAGTTGAAGGGTGTCCCTTTGATTATGAAGAAGATGCCATTGAAACCATTAATGTAATTTCTAATTGTAAAGTCGATTTGTTGATAGTAGACCATTACATGATTGATATAAAATGGCAAAGTATATTAAGATTTTATATTCATAAAATTATGGTCATTGATGATTTGGCAAATCGTAAGCATGATTGTGATTTTATTTTAGATCAAAACTACATAAGTGATATAAATCGATATGATTCATTAACCCCAAGTCATTCAATTAAATTTCTTGGTGGAGAGTTTGCTTTATTGCGCAAAGAATTTTCGCAGTGTAGGTCTAGTCTATACATACGAAAAATTAATAAAGTCAATAATGTTCTTATTCAATTTGGTGGATCTGATCCACAAAACCTTACTTTACTCTCATTACAATCATTGATAAATAATGGTTTTCATATTAATGTAGTTGTGGGTTCTGCATATATGTATTTAGATGATATTCAAAGCTTGGTGAATAGTGATAAGAACACAATGCTTTATGTGCAGCCAAATAATATCGCTAAACAGATGTTGGTAGCCGATATTACTATAGGAGCAGGCGGAATTTCAACATGGGAGAGGATGTGTGTAGGTTTACCTAGTATTGTTATAACAACTGCAGAAAACCAAATTAGTTTTAACAATGAACTCCATAGAGATGGATATATAAATCTAATAGGGGAGTCGAGCAATATTAAGAAACGCCATATTTATGAATCGTTCAAATCTTTGATTGATAATACTGAATTATTATATAAACAATCAAAAAAATGTTTAGGTTTAATAGATGGCCTTGGGTCTGATAAGATTGCCAAAATTTTGATTGACATTGTATAAATTGATTAACTTAATTTCCTTGCCTATATTTTAAAATAAAGTTTAAAATTTCTTATGTAAAAAACTGATATCCTTACTTTGTCAATATGGAAAATAAAAATAAATTGTTAATTAATATCATATCTGACAGCGATACATGGATGAATGACTGGATTCAAGACCTAAGACAGGCTCTTAATTTTTTTGGACACCAGGTTTGTTGGGTGCATAGCCAAGACGATATGCATAAAGGTGATTTATGTTTTATCTTGGGATATGGTGAGGTATTAGATGTTAAAGTATTAAGCAAAAGTAAACATAATTTAGTTGTACATGAAAGTGATCTGCCATATGGAAGAGGTTGGTCACCACTAAGTTGGCAGATCTTAGAAGGAAAAAAAACAATACCTATTACATTGTTTGAGGCAGAGGCATTGGTTGATAGGGGGGTTATATACTTGCAAAATAGCATGCAATTACATGGTAATGAGTTGGTTGATGAATTAAGGTCTAAACAAGCAATTATAACTATTGAGCTGTGTAAAAAATTTGTTATGGAGTATCCAGAAATTTTGAACCATGGCAAAAGTCAAAAGGGCAAGAGTAGCTATTTTCCAAAAAGAACTCCTGCTGATAGCAAATTGGATCCAAATAAAACAATCGCAGAGCAATTTAATCTTTTAAGGATTGCTGATAATGAGAAGTATCCAATATTTTTTGATTGGAAAGGATGCCGATATTTATTAAAGGTGGAAAAAATATGACAATTTTAGTAGTGGTTGCGCATCCTGATGATGAGGTTTTAGGGTGTGGCGCAAGTATCTCAAAGTGGAGTAAAAGCGGGGAATCTATACATATTCTAATTATGTCTGATGGTGAATCATCCCGAAACAAGGAGGTTGGTAATAAGGGTAATTATGAGATGATTTTATTGAGAGAAGAGATGGCAAAACGATCGGGAGAATGTCTCGGTGTTGAGTCAATTAAATTTCTAAAATTCCCTGACAATAGAATGGATTCTTTGGATAGGTTGGATGTGATTCAAGCAATTGAACATGAAGTAGAGAGATTAAAACCTAGTATAGTTGTAACCCATCATTATGGCGATGTTAATATTGATCATCGGGTTGTTCATGAATCTGTAATTACAGCTTGTCGACCTCAGCCAAATTGCTCTGTTAAGCAGATTCTATCATTTGAAATTTGTTCCAGCACTGAATGGCAAGCATCTGGTATCAATAATTCTTTTCAGCCAAACTGGTATGTTGATGTAGATAAAACGTTTGAATCTAAAATTAATGCATTAAATATTTATAGATCGGAAATGAGAGAGTGGCCACATGCTAGATCAATAGAAAATATCCAATATTTAGCAAGATGGAGAGGGGCTTCTGTTGGTTGTAATTATGCTGAAGCATTTGTTTTATTGAGAAATATTACATAAGATATTTATGGCCGAAATAAAAGTGAATAACAAGTTGATTGGTGATAACCATCCTGCTTACATTATTGCGGAAATTGGCAGCAACCATAATAATCATTATGATATAGCTATAGAGATGATAGATAAAGCAAAAATATCCGGTTGTGATGCAGTTAAGTTTCAAACATTTAAAGCTGACTTACACTATTCTAAATACACACCTCAACATTCTAAATATGAAGAAAATCTTTTTGATCTTATTGGGCGGCTTGAAATTAAAAGAGAATGGCATCAAAAACTAAAAAAATATTGTGATAGTCATGAGATAGATTTTTTTACATCTCCTTGTGATCAAGAGGCAATTAATGAAATGTCGATGTTAAAAGTAGGGTTGTTAAAATTGGCATCTTTTGACCTAACTGATATTAAACTAATAGAAAGCATGGCCAAAACACAGATTCCTATTATCATGTCAACAGGTTTAGCTACATTGTCTGATATAGAAATAGCTGTAAATGTATGTTTAAACAATAACAATAGTAGTATTGCATTATTGCAGTGTACATCTATGTATCCAGCGCCTGTAAGATTATCAAACCTTAATTCAATGTCAGTACTAAAATCAGCTTTTAATTGCGTTGTTGGATATTCTGACCATACTGTTGGTGATCATATAGTGTTAGGTGCAGTTGCAATGGGAGCAAAAATTATAGAAAAACATTACACTCTTGACAGGGGAATGTCAGGTCCAGACCATAATTTTGCAATTGAGCCAGCAGAGCTGAAAGACATGGTGAGTAAAATAAGAGATATTGAGCAGGCATTTGGTGATGGGTTAAAGAATGGTGCAAGGGAAGAAGAAAAGGAGAATCTATTACTAAGGAGAAGTTTAATGGTAAACGTTGATATTAGGCAAGGTGAGGTTATAAATTCAGATAATATTGTAATTAAAAGACCAGGATATGGAATTATGCCAAAATTTTTTGATATTGTTGTGGGTAGAACAGCCAAGGTTGATATAAAAAAAGATGAGTGGATTACATGGGACAAGATATAACTATTGAAAATAAAGCTAATAAATCAGATATTGTTAGCTTATTCTTGACATCAGATCCAAGACATCAAAGAAGCCTTGCGTATTATGACTATTCAAATGTATCAAGTTTTGGAGAGTCGACATACTCTATAGCAAAAAACAGTACAGGGGAAGTGGTGGGACACTATGCGATCTTACCGCTAAAGTTCAAATACCTAAACAAGGAGTACAATGTTGGTTACGCTCAACAAGCAATAACCCATAAAGACTATAGAAGTTTGGACCTAATATCTAAGTTACACAATCATGCAATTAATAATGTTAAAGATGATCTGGATTTAATTTTTGCTTTTAGCAATGATAGCTTTGCACAGATAAAAAAATCATTGTTTGGGTGGAATGACTTAGGCGCCTTTAGTTCATCAGTAATTGATTTAAAATTGGTCGATTTTAAAATCAACCACGATATTGAGGAATTAGTAAGATTTAATCATGACTTTAGTCCAGATGAAAATAAATTTTCATTAATCAAATCCTGTGATTACTTGAATCATAGATTTTTAGAGCACCCTATTAATTTTTATAAGACCTTTATTGTGAGAGATTTTGATAAAATTATTGGGTATATTTCGTTAAAATTTTATCAAGACAATGGAAAAACTATAGGACATTTTGTAGATTTTGAGTCTAAAGATATAAATATTATGAAAAGCTTGATCGCTAAAGCTAAAGAGTTTTTTTTATTTTATGGAGTTAAAAAAGTTGTCTTTTGGAATATGTCCTGTTATCAAGAATTGTTCGATACTTTAATAGTTGGCGAAGGATTTACAAGTAATTTCCTTGTATACGATTTAACAGGTAATAAAAATATTTTAGATAGAAAAGAGTGGAGTCTATCTTTGGCGTTAAGCGATGCTTTTTAATTATTATATAAACATTAAATGAAATTTCATCACTTAGGAGTTGCAACACAAGACTTAATGGCAAGTCTTGATTTTATTAAATCTAACTTTGAAGATGTTAAACATACAGATATAGTCTACGATACGCTTCAGGATGCTAGCATTATTATGGTTAGTACTCGTGATTTAAGTATAGAATTAGTTAGTGGAAATATAGTTAAGAATATAATTTCAAAGCGACAGAGCTATTATCATATATGTTATGAAGTTGATGACATAAATGCGGCAATAAATAATTTTGATTCGTCAATTGTTGTGTCTCCACCTAAAGAGGCAATTTTATTTAATGGGCGCAAAGTCGCATTTTTATTGACACCAATTGGACTGGTAGAGTTACTAGAATCATAAGTTATGAACACGTATTTTTTAAGCAATACAAACATAGATAGTCTGAAGTATTATTTAGATAAAGAGATAAGTTTTTTAGGTAGCTGCCATTATGGAAATTATTTAATTGACTTAATTGATACAAATTCTGAACTTTATCAAAAAGATATTGATCTTGTTATCTTGTTGTTAGATGGTCGTGAATTAGAGAATAATGCAGACTTAATTCAAGTTTTTAATGCAGTTGAAGAGTTTCTAAAGTTAAAAGAGTGTTTATTTCTATTTTCCACAGTTGTTTTAAGGCCAAATTATATAGACTCACTTCTTAATGAATCTAATTACTTTGAGTTTAATGCGAATAAAGAAATTATTGAATTTCAAAAAAGCAATAAAAATATATTAATTTTAGACGTGCACAAATTAATATTAATGCATGGCTCTATAAAATGTTTTGATGATAAATTTTGGTATCTAGGAAGAATTAGATACTCTGATTTGTTTTTTAGGCTACTGTCTGAAGAAATTTCTAAAGTTATTATTACATATACCGCAGCATCTAAAAAGATATTAGTTCTAGATTTGGATAATACAATCTGGGGTGGGGTTATTGGAGAGGATGGTGATAATATCCAGTTGTCCAACGAGGGTCAAGGTAGGATATATACTGAGATCCAAAAAAATATTAGACGTTTGTTGGATTATGGCGTTTTGTTGGCAATCAATAGTAAGAATAATTACTCTGATGTAATTAAAGGTCTGGAGCATCCTGGGTCTATTCTTTGTAAAGAAGATTTTGTGGTAATAAAGGCCAATTGGAAAAGAAAAGATGTAAATTTAATTGAAATTTCAAATGCGTTAAATATTGGGTTGGATAGTTTTGTTTTTCTTGATGATAGTTATGTAGAGAGGGAGTTGATAAAACAGAATCTTCCTGATGTTAGCACCCCTGAATTCCCAGAAGATTTAGATATATATAATGAATGGTTCATATCTGAAGTTGTTAATAATTTTTTTCCAAGGGTGACCATCACTAGTGAAGATAAATTAAAGAACAAGCAATATAGTGCAAATAATAAAAGAGAAGAATTGAAATCTAAAAATCCTGACTTGACTTCGTTTTTAAGTTCGTTAAAGATTAAAATTAATGTTAGTATCAATAGTGACAAAAATATAGAAAGACTGGCTCAATTATCACAAAAAACAAATCAATTTAACCTCACTTTGTTTAGATATAATAATCACGATATTGCAAGATTTGTTGCTTCGGATTCATTTAGGGTGTATGAGCTGGAATACCAAGACAAGTTTTTAAAAGAAGGAGTTGTAGGTTTTGCCATAATTGAAATAAAGGATAAGAAGGCTATATTCAATTCATTTCTTTTAAGTTGTAGAATATTAGGTAGAAATATTGAGGACTTATTCTTTAAGGAAATTTATAAGGATGTAAAAAATATGGATGTTAATACTATGGAAGGTATCCATATTGAAAATACTAAAAATTTAGTGACTAAAGATTTCTATATTAAGCTTGGTTTTGTAAAAATTAGTGTAGACACTTATCAGAAAAATATTTAATATGAAAAAGAAAATATTAGACATTGCAAACAGAGTATTTAATCATGCTGTGGATACAGATTCTAAAATAAATGATTTTGAAAGTTGGGACTCTTTAGGGCAGTTAACTTTATTCATGGCTTTAGAGTCAGAGTTAAAGATTAAATTTACTCATGATGAAATCATTGAGATGAGTTCTATAAATAAAATTCTTGATTTACTTGAGAATAAATATTTTTTATTTAAATCAAGATGAGTGTAGTTTTCTTTATTAGAGTAATGAATGATTTTGATCATGCTCTGCCTATTATTGATTTTATTTCAAGAATTAAAAAAGAAAATGTAATTGTATATGGGGTTGGAGATAAATATAAAAGTTGCAAGCAACACTTGGATTATTTGAACAATATACTTGGCATTAAAGAAAGGAGTTTTGAAGAGTGTTTTTACAGTGATACAGACATGCGGTTGTTTAATTTTTTTAATAAGCTTTCTCGATTAAAAATTGGAAAATCAAAATTATTAAATATACCAATATCCATATTAGTGATAAATTTACAAAGAATCGTAAATTTGTATTTAACTAAAATTGTAAGATTGTTTTTTAAAGGGCTGCCTAAAGAAGAAACTTGTATATTGATGGATTTTGGCACTGAGGGTACATTTCCTTACAATGCTATAATAAAAAAATGTCAAAGTTCTAACATACCGATTGTAGCGTATTTGCACGGTTTTTCAATTTTTACAAACCTTGATCCTATTAAGATTGAAAAAACCAAATTACCATATAAATTAAATTTAAAAATGCAACAAGTGCTGTATGGAAAATATTTAGGCCGTCATTTTGATCGGTATCTTGTTGGCGTGGGTCAGAAAAGTACTTTGTTTAAGAGTAATTTCAGTCAACATTTTATGCATTATGATTTAGTTGATGAAATTGGAATGCCTAGATATAGTAAAGAATGGTCAGAGATTTTTATCAATAAATACAATATGCAACATCCCAGTTTAGATGCATTTCCAAACAATAACAATATTAATGTTGTTTTATTTTTATCAAGTGCTAAGTACAGTGTAAAGCTTGATGCGTTTAATAACATGATAGAATCTTTAGCTACCTTAGCTTGCATTAATTTAATCATCAAACCACATCCTCGTTTTGAATTAGCTGAAATAAATGACATATCAGATAAGGCAAAAGTTAGTGTCTGTGACTCTCCAACTTTGATTAAATGGGCCGATATTGCGATTTTATATGGCAGTAGTATTGGTTTTGATGTGCTTGTGAATAAAAAACAATTGATAATTCCAAGGTTTGTGCATACAAATACAACAGTATTTGAAGATTATAATGTATCAAAAGTTGTTGATTCAATTGATGAATTAATGGATTATTTAAAAAATTACCCTGACAAGGGTAGTTCTAATTTAAAAGATATCCAGTTGTTTCTTAGGAAATATGTATATGGAGAAAACAAATCTTATAGTGAGCTTTTAAATCGATATACTTATTATATTAAAGATTAATACTTAACATCAAATATACTAAGATTGTGAAGTCTATATATAGTGTTACAATCAAAAAATCCAAGTGAATTTCTTTCTGTAAATTTATAGGTCTTGTTTTATCCTTGGTAGAGTCAGTATGCTTATAGCGTGCAATGTTTTTTGAATTGAGTTTATAATGTCTGGCTAATAAAGTGTGCTTGCACTGGATTTTGTATTTTTTCCGAAGCCATGATGTAGTTTTGACATCGACGTGACATATACTCCCATGAATTAGCTCTCTGTAGTCAGAGTAATATGCGCCATAAGAATGCAGGATTTTATATATTGATGTGAGTTAATTTAAAGTTATGTACTTATGATAAGAATTTGCCTATGAATATATTCCCACAAAGAAAAATTATTGTTATTTTAAAAAATAAAATAATTTCATTTGATTCTATTCTCCCTATTGCAATGGAAATTAATAGTCAATGTAATATAAATTTTGAGTTTGTCATTTGGGAGAATGAAACATACAATAGCATTGTGGACGATAATATTGTCATAAAGGAAATGGCCGAAAGTATTGGAAGTATAAATAATATTATTACTTTTTATAAAAGAAATAATATTATTAGAAGATTTTTTATAATGCTGTCTTTAACAAGATTTTTTTTTAGTTCCTTACTTTTTGGATCTTATGTACTTCATTTTGGTTCATTAGACACTGGACCATTATTGGTATTTTCTAAATTTATTAGACGCAAAAAAATAGTACTATGTGAGTCTGCCTTACACGGTAGGTATATTGAAGAACTTACTGATGATGCATTGTTAGTGAACACTAGCGATATAAGAATATATCAGCTTCGTTCTTCTAAAAAGTTATTTAACAAATATAAGCAATATCCAGCCCCTAGGTTAAATGCAGGGGTATTAATTGCTTTTCATCAAGATTGGAATTGGTTTAAACACGAGGATGCAGCGCATGCAAATCGGATTGTATTTAGTGACGCAAGAAAATCTCCAGCTTATGTAGAATATTTATCCTCTAATTGTAAGAGGTTTATTGAAAAAGATTTTGCAGATAAATTATATTTTGATAATAGTATCGCCATAATTCTTGGTCGTTTTGATATACGATATGGTTATATTCAGGAGCGGCTATTGAGTGATGTTATGAATGTATTATCTGAGATTGATGTCAATATAATTATGAAGCCCCATATATATTGTGACATGAATATCGTTCATTCTATTATTAATTCAATTCCAAATTTCGGCGATAATGTACACATAACAAAGCTTCATCCACAAATTTTTTCTAGTATTTGCTCTGGTGTAGTTTTTATAAATAATAGTTTTATCCGGTGCGAATTAAAAGATCTTGGAGTTCCATATGTCCAATACCGTGGTGGATATAAAGAAATGCCACATAAAGATTCTTGTTTACATCATATGTGCGATGATATT
>Ga0233434_1001815_pt1 | contig 19876 bp, 20 predicted proteins | sample SI_122_August201_4_FD_182738 | JGI IMG/M metagenome (GOLD analysis project Ga0233434, IMG submission 182738) | Seawater microbial communities from Saanich Inlet, British Columbia, Canada - SI_122_August2016_120_MG | ecosystem: Environmental > Aquatic > Marine > Inlet | place: Canada: British... | reverse complement strand
AACAATTTTCATTTTTAATTATTTTGCCCTACCATATTGTCCAACCACCATCAACAGAAATATTTTGTCCTGTCATATATGATCCTAAATCACTTGCTAGTAATGCAATACATCCTTTTAATTCCCATGGTTCACCCAATTTATGAAGAGGATTCATATCCTTTAACTCATCTTCAAACCATTTCTTGTCTCCGGAAAAAGTTCCAGGTCTAGGAAAAGGACCAGGACTAATACAGTTTACGCGAATATTCCATTTAGCATAATGAACTGCAAAATATTTTGTCATTTGTATGATTGCAGCTTTTGTTGCATTATAGGATAATGCGTTACCCATTTTTTCTTGTTTATGATAAATTTTAAAATTTGGAGATACCATACCATACATGGAACCTACATTGATAATACTCCCCCCACTGTTTTTCATGGTTTCAGAAAGTAATTTAGTTAAGTAGAATGGAGAAGTAATTCCACTAGTAAGGGTATTTTGAAAATCATCCCATGTAGTATTTTCAATTTTTAAAGTTGATGGCCATGTGAATGCATTATTGATTAAAACTCTAATTGGTACATCTAAATTATTTACAAAAGACTCGATGGATTCATTTGAGTTAAGATTCACTTGATAAAATGATGCATTAATTTTAAATTCACTTTCCAAGTACTTTGTAAATTTTTCCCCTTTTTCAATACCTTGTCCAACAATAATAATATCAGAACCTAATTCAGCGAGGGTTTCACTCATAGCACTACCTAAGTGACCAGAACCGCCAGTAATTAACGAAGTTGTATTTTTTAAGGAAATTAAATCAGCAATTTTTTTCATTATGTTTTATCTCACTAATTATATCATTAATAAATTTAGAATATTTTTTTATTAAAGAAATATTATCTGAAGATGAGTCTCTAAAACATTGAAAACTAATTGGACCTACAAAATTTAGTGTATCTAATGTAGAAAAAACATGAGAAAAATTTACATTTCCTGTACCTAAAGGAACTGTAACTCCATGTAATTTACGATCTTTGATATGTACTGAGCCTAAAAATTTTTTAATTTTATTTAATGTGTAAACAGGTTCGAATCCCAAACTAGCACTATTTCCCATATCAAAACATATGAAAAATTTAGGATGGTTTATTGAATTTAGTAAGTTTAATTCTTCTTCTGGCGTCATTGAAGTTTCCAAGTGAAATTCTATATCATTTTCATCTAATATGCAAGAAATTTTTTCTTTACATAATTTAATAAAATCATTTTTTATGAACGAAGTGTTTAAACTATTAGATTCTAAAATAGGGAAAATAATTCGTTTAAAACCAATTTTGCTTGATAAATTAATAAGAGATTCTAATTTTTCATATCTACTAGATTCAATAACTCCGTCCACATATAATGGAAATTCAATAAACCAATCAAAAACAATATTAGATAATTTCACATTGTATTTCTTTGCTAAAGTAACAATTTCATTTTGTCCCTGTTTAGTAATAATGGGATTAGTTTTTTCAGAAAATTTATCATATATCCATTCAATTCCATTAAATCCTAAATCTTGTATCAGAGGAAATTCATCTTTCCATTTGATAGGAAAAGATTGAAGTTGATTATTTTCTTGAGAAAGTAATCGTCCTTGAACAATTAAGAAATTTTTGACCATGAGTATTTTTGATGTATTTCATTATTAATTGTCACTATAGATAAACAAAAATATGTCAATTTGAGTAAAAACATGACGATTATGGATGATAAATTATTTTCAGTAAAAAATATGAATATAGTTATTACTGGAACTTCTGGATTATTAGGAAATACGTATGCCAGAGCATTATTGCTAAGAGGTGCTAATGTGGCATTAATTGATATTCAAGGTAAAGAAAGTAAAAAACTTCAAAAAGAATTTGAGAATACAAATAAAGTTATTTTTTATAAATGTGATTTGAGTAAACCTACAGAAATAAAAACGGTTTTTACAAAAATTATTAAAGATTTTAAAAAAATTAATGTATTAATTAATAATGCCGCCTTTACATCTAAACAAAGTTTTAAAATAAAAGATTTTAAAAATTATGAAACACATCCATATTCATTATGGAGAGATTCTTTCAAAGTCAATATAGATGCAGTTCACATATGTATCCAACAAGTTTTACCCGTGATGAAAAAACAAAAAACTGGTTCGATCATCAATATTTCATCAACATATGGAGTAGTTGGACCCGACTTTGATACATATGAGGATGAACCGTTGTTTACGCCTCCAGGATATGCAGTAACAAAAGCTGCAATTTTAAATTTAACAAGATACGTAGCAAATCTTTATGGAAAATATAACGTTAGATGTAATACGCTAACTCCAAGTGGTGTTGCAACAAATGTTCTTTCTCCAAGGTTTAAAAAAAGATATTCTGCGAGAAATGCTTTCAATAGGATGGCTAAAACTGATGATTATATTGGTCCCATAGTTTTTTTAAGTTCAGATGCATCTAAGTATATGACTGGAGCTAATTTAATTGTAGATGGTGGATGGACCGCAAGATAAAATTAATTTTAAAAAATATGATAGAAAATTTAAGTTAGATGATTTATTAAAATTTGTATGGAAATTTTAGCAATTATTCCTGCTAGAGGAGGTTCAAAAGGAATTCCTCAAAAAAATATTAAAAAATTATTGGGTAAACCATTAATTGGGTATTCAATAGAATATGCAAAAAAATCTAGATATGTAAATAGAGTCATAGTATCAACAGATAACAAAAAAATTGCAACTGTGGCAAAAAAATTTGGAGCAGAAATTCCTTTCTACAGACCAAAAAAAATTTCAGGTGATAATGCATCTACTCTAAGTGTAATAAAACACACGCTAAATTTTTTGGAAAAGACTGAATCATATATTCCAGATATTGTAATAATTTTACAGCCTACTTCACCATTAAGAAATAAAATGCTTTTGGAAAAGGCAGTAAATAAATTAAAACGAAATAAATCCGATATTGTATTAGAAATTACAAAAATTAAAACTCATCCTTATAGGTCATTTTGGTCTGAAACTAATTACTTAAAACCATTCAGAAAAGATTTTTTAAAATTTCATCAACGCCAACAGTTTCCAGATTGTTTTTTCCCTACAGGAGACATCTATGTTTTTTGGACTAAGAATATTAAAAAATTTGGAAATATTTATGGCCCAAAAATTCAAGGAGTTTTAAAACCTGAAGATGAACCAGTAATTGATATTAATAATAATTTTGATTTTTTTATGGCAGAAATGAAAATGAAATTCTGGAAAAAGTATAAGAAAAATTAGTTTAATTGTTCACGAAGTTTATTTTTAGCAGGTATTTCTGAATCCCAAATACGTTTTTTCCCATCGCCCATTATTTTTTGAACTAATTTAACATCACGTACCATACGTTTTAAAGCATTAAACTCTAAAGATGCCGCCTGATCAGAACCGTACATTGTTCTATCTAAAGTAATATGACGTTCTATTGATGTGGCACCTAATGCAACGGCAATATCACAAATTAGGTAAGAACCTTTTTCATGTCCACTATAACCAACATCACATTTGAATTTCTTTTTCAAAAATGGGATTAATTGAAGATTTGCTTCTGTTGTTTCCATAGGATAAGAACTATGTGAATGCATTAATTCAAAAGGACAGTTATATTTTTGAAAAATTTTAACAGCATTAGAAATTTCTTTCAATGTACTCATCCCTGTACTGATAAATGTATGTTTACGTTCTTGTGCTACGAGATTTAATAATTTTTCATGTACTAGCATAGCAGATGCTATTTTATTATATGGAGTATTAAATTTCCTCATCTGTTTTTGACTACTTGTATCCCAACAAGATACATACCAAGGGATTTTTTGTTTTTTACAATATTTGTCAATTTTATAATAATCTTCTTCAGAAAATTCTAAACCCAGTTTTTGATCTCGTTGTGTTTTCCCCCAAGGACTATCACGTGGAGAATCTAGTAAATCTTTTGAATAAGTTAATTCTATATTTCTTTTCTGAAATTTTACTGCATCAACTTCTGCGTTAATAGCTACATCAATTAGTTTTTTTGCAATTTTTAAATCACCATTGTGATTAATTCCAATTTCAGCAGTTACAAAAATCAATAAATCAATTATAATGAGGTCCATATTAAATTCTTGTCTTTGACATGGTGGGATAATTAAATCCGTATCTGATATACCCATAATTGTTAATTCTAATGATACTGCTAATATTCAGGAATCTCACAGAGTGATTTATCATATTATATGTAATTTAGTTGAAAAACAATTAAGTCAAATAGATTAATTTTACTCAAGTTTTTTCCTTTTAAATGGGAAAAGTATTTGTTTGAAGATCATTTTTTCTTATTGTGGAAAAATTAAAAATCTATTTAGGTGATATTACATATGATACTGTTTCACTTTCAACTGAAGCAATTCCATTAGCTATTGGATATGTTGCTGCTTATTGTAAAAAAATTTACGGTTCTCAAGTTGAAATAACCTTATTCAAATATCTTGAGGAACTGGAAAAAGCCTTAATTGATTCCCCTCCTGATATTATTGGTCTTTCAAATTACACATGGAATCAAAATATTGGTATTGAGATGTTTAAACTTGCAAGACAACAAAATCCAAATGTCTTAACCGTTTGGGGAGGTCCAAATTTTCCAATTGATTTTCCAACACAAAAAAAATTTATGAATGAATTTTCAATTGTAGATATTTATGTTCCGTTAGAGGGTGAACTCGGATTTTCTAATATTGTAGAGATTGCTTTAACTATAAAAGAAAAAAATAATATAAAAAATTATGTTATTGAACAATCTATTGATGGATGTGTTGTTCGAGATAAGAATAATAAACTTCATTTTGATGGAACTGGTTTCCGAACCAAAGCTTTGGATGACATACCTTCCCCATACCTTACAGGATTATTTGATAAATTCTTTGACGGTAGACTAAGTCCATTAATGCAAACAAACCGTGGTTGTCCATTTCAATGTACATTTTGTACTGATGGAATTGATGAAAAACAAAAAGTAAATCAATTTAGTATGGAACGTGTTCTTGATGAAATTGAATATGTTGGAAAACATCTCCCTAAAAAAACAAGTATGTTGATGTTAGCTGATTTGAATTTTGGAATGATGCCTAGAGATAGAAAAATCTGTGAGGCATTAGCTGAAAGCCAAAAAAAATATAATTATCCACGATATATTGATTGTTCAACTGGGAAAAATTCTAAAGATAAAATTATTGAAGCTCTATCAATTTTAAATGGTGCTTTACAAATTAAACTTTCAGTACAATCAACTGATGAACAAGTAATGATTAACATGAAAAGAGATAACATTAGTACTGAACAAATGTTAGCTCTTACCCCTGCCCTTAGAAAAAATCATCTGCCTAGTATGACTGAAATCATAGTGGGACTACCAGGAGATACTCTTCAATCAAATATTAAAACAATTAGAGATATGATGCGTGTAGATGTTGATCAATATTTAATTTACACCTTAATGTTATTACATGGATCTGAATTGAACACTCCTCAGGAAAGGAAAAAATGGGGATTTAAAACTAAATTTAGAATTTTACCAAGAAGTTTTGCAAAATTACAAAGTGGTAAAAAAGTTATGGAGATTGAAGAAGTAGTAGTTGGCTCAAATACTTTACATTTTGATGATTATGTTCACATACGATTACTGGCATTTTCTATTTTTGTTACAAATCAACCTGCGTTTAAACCAATTATCAAATTCCTTCGTCAAAATAATGTAGATATTTTTGATTTATTTAATAGACCTCTAGAATCTGAAGATATTCCTGATGGCATTAAAAAATTATTTGGTCAGTTTAAAGAAGCAACAGTTGGTGAATTATGGGATTCTCCAGAAGAAATTATTGAAAACTTTCAGAATGAAAATGAATATAAAAAATTATTAAATGACGAATTAGGATTTAATGTAATTCAATTTCACCAAGCTATAGTCACCACTAAATATATGCAAGATTGGACTGAATATGTTATTTCATTAGGAAAAACACTTTTGTTAGAAAATAATATTACTAATGAATCAAAAATAAAACAATTTCATGATATTGCAAATTATTGTCGTGGATTAACACACAATGTGATGGAATTGGATAATACATTGGAACCTCCAGAATTTAGTTTTAAATACGATGTTGAGAAATGGTCTGCTAATCCTGATATTGGCAGTAAAATTATTGAAGAATTTCAATTTGATAAATTAAAGACTATGAAATTCACTTATACAAAAGAAGAAATTGAATTATTCCAAAGTAATATGAATATTTACGGCATTTCAACTAATGGCATTGCCCAATTATTAAAAAGATTACCACGATATGTGTTGTGGAGGCACCCATCAATTGTTTAATTAACCTGACAAAATTTTACTATTTTTAATATTTCAATTTAAGGAATACTTGATATATGAATTCAATAATGTGACTATGTGAATGATTGGAAAGTACCTCTTTACAAAATTTATTCAGATGATGAGGATCTGAATTTAATTACAAAAATCATAAAACGTGGAAATCAATGGGCTATAGGCCCAGAAATTGAAGAATTGGAAAAAATTATTGCAAATTATCTTGAAGTTGATTATTGTGTAACATTGAATTCTGGAACTTCATCTTTACATTCTCTTCTTTTAGCATATGGTCTAGGAAAAAATGATGATATTATTGTCCCCTCTTTCTCATTTCAATCTACTGCTAATTCTGTTCTTTATGTTGGAGCCAATCCTGTTTTTGTTGATATTGAAGAGGATACTTTTGGTTTAGATCCATCTGAAATTTTAAAACACATTTCTCCATCTGTTAAAGCAATAATGCCTATGGATTATGGTGGAATGTCATGTAAAATTTTTGATATAAACGAAATTGCTAGTGAAAATGAATTAATCGTTATTGAAGATGCTGCAGAAGGTTTAGGCTCATCAGTTAAAGGTAAAAAAGTTGGATCTATTTCTGATTCTGCAATTTTTAGTTTTTGTGGAAATAAGGTATTGACTACTGGAGAAGGCGGTGCTGTGGTTACAAATTCAAAAGAAATATCTGAAAAAATTAAATTAATCCGCTCTCATGGTAGACTAGATAAAGATAATTATTTTAATGACCCATCTAATCCACAGTACTTGTCTTTAGGCTATAATTGGAGAATGTCTTCAATTACTGCCTCATTAGGAATATCTCAAATGTCAAAAATAGATAAATTGATTAAAATGAGACAAGATAACGCACGATATCTTTCATCTCATTTGTCGAAACATTCTGAAATTAAAGTTCCTATTGCTCCTGATGGCTATGAACATATCTATCAAATGTATACAGTTAGATTAAAAAATAAAAAAATTCGTGATGATTATCATAATTTTTTATTAACTAAAGGTATATTCTCAAAAATTTATTTCAATCCTATACATCTCACAGATTATTATCAAAATAATTTTAACATTACTTCCAATTTATCCAATACAATTAATGTTTCAGATACCGTTTTGACCTTGCCCATGTATCCTAACATGACAAATGAAGAAAAACAATATATCGTTGATTCCACGGATGAGTTCTTTGAACAATTGACTAATTAAATAAATGCTTTTTTTCTAGCTTCATCTGATTCAAACAATTGTTTATAATTATTGTATATTGCTTTTTTGTAATTTTTTATTTCACCTGATTTAACCTTATTTTCAAATTCATTAAAAGATTGTTTTATTGTATGTGTTGGATTGAATCCACTTCTTTTTATTTTATCTGCTGAAACTCTATAATTTCGTTTATCTGGATTATCTTGTGAAATATTTATTTTACAACCTGAAATTTCACTTATTAATTCTGCAACTTGCATTATTGTTTTATTTTCTGAAATCACATTATATGTACCAGTCAAATTTTTGTCTAGTGCAAATATCAAACTGTCTGCAGCATCTTCAACATGCAAAAATGGTCTATATTGTGAACCGCCATCAACAGTAATTTCGCCATCAAATATTGATTGAATTATGAATAAATTTACAACAAGATCAAATCTTAATCTAGGCGATATTCCAAATAATGTACCAAATCTAAGAATTGTTGGAGCATGATTTAGATATTGTATGGCTCTTTCTGACAACCACTTTGATTCTGCATAGTAGTCTAATGGATTAACTTTTGATTTTTCTGTAATCAGATCATTTCCTTGTGATCCGTAAACTGAACATGTACTAGCAAACATGTACGTATCTATTCCATGTAGTTCACATAATTCTGCAATATTTTTTGTTGCTAGGTAATTTACTTCTTCACTTGTTTTTGGTTCAATACTGGATGCTGGCATTCCTACTACTGATGCTAAGTGAATTACTGCATCCACATTTTTTAATGCCTTTACAGTAGGAATTAAATTTCTAATATCTTCGTTAATTAGTTTAAAATTTTCATTTCCTAAACAATCCCTTATTGGTTCTTTTCCATACCATAATGCATCAAAAACCGTAACATGATGTCCTTGATTGAGTAATTTTCTAGTTAATATCGAACCTAGGTATCCTGCTCCGCCAGTAACTAAAACTTGCATGAATTTCTTTTTTTTATGTTTATTAATGAATGTTTTTCAATTGATTCTATGAAAATTTTAGGTATAATTCAAGCACGAATGGGTTCTTCTAGACTTCAAGGAAAAGTTATGTACAAATTAAATGAAAAAACTATTTTAGAAACAATTGTTTTAATGTTAAAACATTCAAAATTTTTAGATAAAATTATTGTTGCTACTACTGACCTAAAGGAAGATGATGTGATAATAGATTTATGTAAAAAAATAGGAATTGATTTTTTCCGAGGTTCCTCAAAAAATGTTTTAGAAAGATATTATGAATGTGCAAAAAAATTTGATGGTGACATAATTGTCCGAATTACGGGTGATTCACCGATAATTGATTATGTTTTAACTGACAAAGCAATAAAATTATGCATAGATAATAATTATGATTATATTTCTAATGTAATTCATTTAACTTATCCTTTAGGATACAATTCTTGTGAAGTCTTTCCATTCAGAATTTTAAAGAAATTATATTTTTCTAATAGCGACTCAATGAGTAAGGAACATGTGACTTATCATATTCGTAAATGCCCTGAATCTTATAATATTGGAGAACTTTCAGCACCTGAATTATTACAAAGATCAAATTGGCGATTAACAATTGATTATATAGAAGATTATAAATTGATGAAAAAACTTTTTTCACAATTTTTTAAGGATAATTATGTTGTTAATTATGAATATTTAGTTAAATTTCTAGAAGCAAATTCTGATATTTTAGAAATTAATAAAGACTATTGGATAGATATTACATCCAAAAAATATAATCCTGTAAAAGATGGATTAGTGAAGTAAATTTAATTTTGTAAGAATTTCTTGAATAATCTATATTGAATTATACTAAAATTAAATTTTACTAACTAAATTAATGTATTGTGTGCTTATGTCGAAATTTTATTGAATTATTATAATTTTGTTATTTGTTGTTTTAACTTCCATTCATCTTTTTCTTTTTTCCATATTATTGGTTTTCTGTAATTATCAAAAACTTGATTTAATTCATCTAAATTCATTTCCATATAATCTAAAAATAAGTCTAAATGTTCCGACGGAAATTCATCATCGTATTTTCTAACTAATTCTACACCTTCATCCCTTGTGATGATATCTTGTCTAACTTGATGTGCAGTATCAGAGGTTGCGCGTCCAATTCCTTGTTTTATGAACATTAGATAATAATGAAATCCATCTAATTTATCATCTAAACTTGCAAAATTTGTGTAGGTTCCTTCTGTTCGCTTTTCATTTATTTTATATCCACAATGTTTTTTTGCTACATCCACATGTTCTTCTGGTTTCCAGTTTTCATAATAACTAAAATAATATTCTTCAATTTTTGTTCTATCTAATTCTTTTTTTAATGGTGGTAAATACAATTGCAAATCTTCAATTTTCACACCATCTGGAAGCCAATTTTGTCTAGCCAAATCTGATGCCGCAGTTGGTGTAGGTAATCCCGTAAATTTGTCTTCAATTGTTGTTGTTGATATTCTTAACGTTGGACGATTGTAATCTCGTACACTCCCACCATACTCTAGATCACCATTTTCACCATACATTACAAATGGAATGTTAAATCTTAAAGCACATTGTAATGGAACATTAATCTGTCCATATGCAAATGGAATAAAATTATCTCCAAATTCTATTAATGATGCTTTAGAAAGTTTTCGATGTATTACTCCATTTGGTGTAAATAAAATATTATCTTGCCCTGAATAAGCCATGTTGAATAAATTTTCTTGTCCAATATTTGTTGGAACTGCTGGTGCCCAAGTTACAGTTAATGGATTCATTCCATATTTTTCTTTTAAAACATAACTTACGTAACTACTATCTTTTCCCCCACTTGATGGTACAATTACATCCCAAGTACCATCATCTTTCCTATGTTTATCACATAATGCTGATAATTCTTTTTCTCTTTTGTCCCAATCAATGAATTTATTTTTATATTGATGAAAAACACAAGGAGAACAAAACCCCTGACTATTAAATTGAATTCTAGGTCTTTGATTAGACATTGTACAATTTTTACAAAAAACTACTTCTTTATCTGGATCAATAGTTTTTAAATCTCTAAAAATTTCAGGAAGTTCTAGATTATTACTCATGTCTTGTAGTCTTTTAGATTATTCTTAAAAATGTAATGCTATCAATCTAATTAAATAATGAAATTTTTCCATAATGTTATATTCATAAACATTTGGTGTTTAATTATATATGAGTGATAAAATGAAATCTTCTGTATATGTTATTGCTGAAGCTGGAATCAATCATAATAGTGATATTCAAATAGCAAAAAAAATGATTGAATCCGCATCAAAATGTGGTGCTAATGCAATTAAATTTCAAACTTTCACCCCTGATGAATTATTTTCAGAATTAATTAATCCAGAATTATATAATTTATCAAAAACTTGGGTTTTAACAAAAAGTGATCATATTGAATTACAGAAATATGCTAAAAAAAATAAAATTGATTTTTTTTCCACCCCATGTGGAATTAAATCTGCTAATCTCTTAAAAAAAATAAAAGTACCTTTCATAAAAATTGCTTCTGGTGAACTAACTAATTTAGATCTAATTGATTATATCTCAAAAATGAAAATTCCAATGATGATTTCAACTGGAATGACTTCTATTTCTGAAATTTCTAAAGTTGTTGAAATCGTGCAATCTAATAATTGCCCTTTTTCTTTATTGCATTGTATATCTAGTTACCCTGCAAAACATTCTGATGCAAATTTATCCACTATTCCACAATTACAAAAAACATTTGATATACCTGTAGGATTTTCAGATCACAGTTTAGGAATTGACATTAGTTTAGCTGCGGTAGCATTAGGTGCAACTATTATTGAAAAACATTTCACTCTTGATAAAAATATGCCTGGACCGGATCAAAAATTATCTATTGATCCAAATGAATTGTCAAATCTTGTAAAGAAAATTAGAATTATAGAAAAAGCAATGGGTTCTTCTAGAAAAACAGTTTTCAAAACTGAAGAATCATTTAGAAAAAATATGCGTAAAAGTTTAGGGGCTGCTCAGAATATTCCTGTAAATACTATCATTAAACGTTCTATGATTACCTCTTTTAGACCTGGAACCGGAATTCCTCCATATCTAATTGATGAATTTATTGGAAGAAAAACCAAAAAAACTATCAAAAAGGGTTCTCTTTTAAATTGGGATTTTTTCTAAAAAGTTTTTTTATTGAATGAATTTAAAATATTGTTAATTTGAATAAAATAAATAAAATTACAATTAGATGTTTAACTAATCCTTCCAAAGGATTTGGTAATTTTAATAGATGTCTCAATATAGCAGAAAGTTTGAAACAAAAAAATTGCTTAATATCTTTTGTTGTGGATGATAATGAATTTGTAATTAGTGAACTGAAAAAACGTAAATTCAATTTTGCTTCTATACCTTTATCAAAATCAGTTTTTGAGAAAACTAATTTACTTAAAAATTATCTTGAACAAAATAATTCTAAATTATGTATAATTGATATGCGTGAATATGGCGAAATTTTATCAAAAAAATTATTAAATTCTAATTGTAAAGTAGTTTTATTTGACGATGCTTGGAATAAACAAGTTTATGCTGATGTGATTTTTAATGGAACAAATGTAGAGTCTTACCACAATTATGAAATAATCAATAAAAATTCTAAACTTTTTTTAGGTCCTAACTATTGGATTATTGATAAAAATTTTAAATTTTTTAGAAAAAAATTATCATCAATCAAAATTAAAAAAAAATATTCTATTATAATTACCATGGGTGGTTCTGATAAATTTAATCTTACAACAACCGTTGTAAAATCTCTAATGAATATAGATGATTTACATTTATCAATAATTGTTGGACCTTTTTTTTCACATACTGAAACTTTGATGAAAATTATATCATCTAAACCCAATATTTCCTTATACAAATCTCCACCAAAAATTTGGAAAATTTTTTCATCTGCAGATATTGCAGTATGTACTGGAGGAAATACTTTATTTGAATTAGCATGTATGGGAATTCCTACATTGTGTATACCTTCTGTAATTCATGAAATAAAATATGCAGAAGAATTTAAATCACAAAATTTTTCATTAAATTTAACATTACGTGAAAAAAATATGAAACATATCAAATCAGCAATTTTAAATTTAATTTCTGATATTAATCTTCAAAAAGAAATGTGTGTTTCTGGCCAAAAAATAATTGATGGAAAGGGTTTGTCACGTGTGACTAAGGAAATAATTCATTTATTATGATAGTTTTTAAAATATAAGAAAATAACTACAATATGGATGAATGGACCAAACCAGTAATTGAAGATGGAAAATTAACAAAATATAATTATCTAGTAAAATATCCTGAAAATCTTAAACTTGGAAAGAATTTTGATATTGGTTCATTTACTTTTATCAATAGTCGTTTTGGAGTAGAAATTCAAAATTTTGTTCAAATTGGTTCACATTGCTCCATCTATTCTCATTCAACAATAGACTCAAAACAAGGATCTGTAAAATTAATGGAGAATTGTAAAATTGGAACTCATAGTACGATAATGCCTAATGTGACTATTGGAAAAAATTCTACAATTGCTGCTTATTCATTTGTAACTAAAGATATTCCTGAAAATGAACTTTGGGCTGGTATTCCTGCCAAGTTTAAATCTAAATTGTAATGCTATTTTTGAAAATATTTTAAATCTATTTTTAATATTTTGTAATATTTATTCAAGTAAATTTAAATTTTTTCTTAATTTCATTTAAGGGAAATCATAAAATATTATTACTATTTTATAATGTATTCATATGTTTCTTAATTTTTACTAAATACTCTTTACCTAATAATTCCAATGATTCTTTGTTTTTTTCTAAACTTTTTTTCATTTTCTCAATTTTTATATCAATATCAAAGATGTAACCATTATAAAATAAATCATAATTAATATTATTAATTAGTTCTTGATCATCGTATTCAAATGAATTACTTGTAATAATATTCATGAATTTATTTACATCATCAAAATTCACTTTAGTATTAATTGCATTTTTTATAAGAATTGGTAATTCTTTGATATTTTCAACTTTGAAAACAGATGGTAAACTAGAAAATAATACTTCTCCAAAAACTATTGATGGTATTTTATAAACAGCAGCTTCCATAGCGGTGGTTCCAACAAGTGTCATTACTAATGAAGTATTTTTTAATAATTTTTCATTATCAACACTTGGATGAATTAATTTTACATTTGGCAATTCAAGAATTTGTTTATAAAAATCTAAATCCCTCCATGCCCAAATAATTTGGATTGGATGTTCTTTTACATATAATTGATAATCAATAGGCAATGATCGACTAATATTTTTGATTGTTTCTAATTGATTTGCATGATATGGTGTAGGGATCAATGTACTTCTTTCTGGATCGGAACCTAATGGAAAATAAACATATTTTTCATTATAATTTAAATTAATAATTGCATTTTTGTTAAGGAATTTTTGATGTTTTTTTAACCGTATTTTAAACTTCAATTCATTTATCATAATTTTTGAAATACTTCTTCCTTTATGGGCATAATATTTTTGATAATTTCTGCTTGAAATAACTTGAAAAAAATAAAAACTTGCTTTTAACCATTCAATAAAGGAATTTCTATAATTTTTTCTGAGTGATTTTTGTTGTTTGCTAAATCCTTTTACTAGTTGAATTACTTCTTCTTCAGTAAGTTTTTCTTTTTCATAATTTAAAAATGCATCTTTATCCAATGAATCTACTTCACTTGAGATAAAATTTCTATATCCTAATCTAGTAAAATTTAAAATTAATACCTTGATATTTTTTGCTTTACACATTAAATACAATAAATGATCTGCTATTGCATCCGTGATTCTGATTACTAAAAAATCTGGTTCATATTGCTCAAGAATTTTTTCATACATTTTACATAATTGTTCTATATTTGTAAGAATTTCATCTTTTGAAAATTTATGAAATTTATTAAATTCTAAAAATATTGCATCACTAAAAATTGCTTTCCATAAATTTATTCCATATTTTTTTTCAATTTTTTTTAAATATTCTATATCTGGTTCCGCATTATTATTGTTAATTAAATAATCTCGAATAAACCAATATTTGTCAAATTTCAAAATTTTTTGAGTTTCGTAAAATTTCTTCCCTTTATTTGTATTAATAACTCCAAATAATTCACATGGTAAATTTTCTTTAATGTATTTTGATATTCCAAATTGTATTGGACCATTTTCTAAGTATACTAGAATTTTAGGTATCATAGTAAATTACTTTGAATTTTGTTATAACAATTTTGCGATATTAATGAAACTATTTTTTTGATTTACTATCCTTTTTATTATTATGTATACATTCAATTTTATGCGTGCTGTAATATTGGCTGCAGGTATGGGAACTCGACTTTCCCCAATATCTGATTTCATTCCAAAACAAATGATTCCAATTTGCGGTAAACCGTTAATTCATTATGTGATTAAAGATTTAGTAGATAGTGGAATAACAAAAATTTGTCTTGTTTTAGGTAAAAATGGAAATTTAATTAAAAATTTTTTAAAAAATGGAACTGATTATAATGTAGAAATTCAATATGTTTATCAACAATCTCAAATTGGGACTGCCAATGCACTTTTAATTGCAAAAAATTTTGCAACTCAAGGACCATTTTTTTTGTATTTATCTGATACTCTAATTATTAATGAATTTAAAAATATTGTAAAATTATTATCTTCATCTAAAAACTCAATTAATATTTTAACTTCTAGAGTTTCTTCTGATGATGCAAAAAGTAAAGGTAATGTAAAACTTTCTGATGATCAAGTAATTGAGATTTCTGAAAAACCAAATACTAATAATTCTGCATTAGCATGGGCTGGGGTTTCTTTTTTTACTGATAATCTTATTTTTGATTACATGAATAATCTAAATCGATCTCATACTGATGAATTTGAAATAACTGATGTAATGGAAAAAGCATTAAGAAAAAATATTATTATTAAGAATTTTTTTTGTGATGGTTTCATTGATTATGGAATAATTGAAGGAATACTGGATGTTACCAAATTTATTCTTCAGAAAAAAAAATTTGATAATTCTTTTAATTATTCTGATTCTCCTGTTTCTCATTATGTTGGGAAAAACTGTGACATTGGATCAAATGTTATAATAGAAAAATATTCCTCCATTGGGAATAATGTAATTATTGGAAAAAATACTAAAATTTCTAATTCTGTAATATTAGACGATGTTACAATACCTCAAAATACTACTATTTTAAACTCAATTGTTTCAAAATTTGGTACTTTATCGATAAATTCCTGATAATCTTTTAATTTACATTTTTTTAGCACTACATATGGATGAAAAAATTCGTTGGCATGAATTAGAAAAACATGATACTAAAGATATTCATGATGGACATGTAAATGGATTCTTAATTCCTGCCTGGCGTGATTGGGATGATACTATTTCTGTTCCTCCTAAAATGGTATACGTAACTAGAATTAATCCTGGTGAAAGAAAAGGCCCTCATTTACACAAAATAAGACATAGTTACTATGTATGCATAAAAGGTAAAGTTGTTTTTATTATTAAAAACAATGATGGAAAATATCTTGAGATAGAATCTGGTGAAGATAATCCTGTACTAGTTGAAATTCCAAAAGGATTTTCATCTGCACATATTAATCTCTCAAAAGAACCTAGCACAATACTTGCTTTAGTAAATCCTTCATGGAAACCTGATATTCGTGATGAACATAACATTACGTATGATGACTATGATTGGAACAAATGGAAAAATGAGTAATCCTAAAGTTCTCGTTATTGGTGAAAATAGTTTAGTTGGTTCTACATTATCTAATTATGCTAAAGATAATTTTGATCTATACTATACATATCACAACATTACACTAAACAATAAAAATACTATTTCAGTAGATCTTGTTAAGGAATCTAGCAAAATTTTAGATTTAATTAAAACAATTAAACCTAATCTTGTTATACATACAGTTGCTTTTGCAAATGTTGATTTTTGTGAAAAAAATAACCATGATGCAAATTTTTTACATGTAACGGTTACTGAAAAAATTGCACAAACTTGTGCATCTATTGGTGCAAAAATTCTATATTTTTCAACTGATGCTGTTTTTGATGGAGAAAAAAATGGAAAATATGTGGAGTCTGATATTCCCAACCCTCTTTCATATTATGGAAAAACAAAACTTGCTGCAGAAAAAATTCTAATGGATACCTCTAAAAATAATATTGTTTTTAGAACTACTGTAATTTATGGTCCATATTCACGATCACGCTTTACAAATTGGGTTTTTGATAAATTAAAACAACATCAAGAGGTTCCTGCATTTACAGATCAATTTAACACTCCTACATTAGTTGATGATTTGTCTAAAGTAATATTGGAAATACTTAATCTAGATTTATCTGGAATCTTTCATCTTGCAGGAAAAACCTGTTTATCTAGATATGATTTTGCATTAAAAATAGCTAAAAAATTTAATTTTAATGAAGAATTAATTATTCCAACTCTGTCATCTACTGTTAATCAAATTGCTCCTAGACCTAAAAATGGATGTTTAGATTCAACTAAATTAGAAAAAATATTAAATTTTGAGTTTAGTAGTATTGATTCTGGTTTAGATTTTATGAAAAATTCACTTTAATTTTTCTGTAATTAGTTCTAAAAGATTTTGATCATGATTCAGTAAAATTCCTTTACATCCTGCTTTTTCTGCTGCTTGAATATCTGTTAGTGAATCTCCTATCATGAAACTTTGATTCATTTCTATGTCATGGTCTTGAGCAGCCTTCAATAACATACCTGGATTTGGTTTACGACACTCACATTTTTCATCGGGTCTATGAGGACAAAAATAGAAATAATCAATTGAAGTATTATTACTGATTCTTAAAATTTTTTGAAGATGATTATGGATTTCATTCAATACTTCTATTTTTAATAATTTTCTATTAATTGCTGATTGATTTGTAATTACTATAACTAAAAATCCTTTTTCTTTTAATTTTGCTATAGCTTTTGGAACATCATCTCTAATCTGAAATTCTTTTATGGATTTTACATAGTCTTTTTTTTCTAAATTAATTACTCCATCTCTATCTAGAAAAATTGCTTTTTTCATTTTTAATACGAAAACAATGGCGTTCCTTCTGAACGTAGAAGTGCTGTTAATAAATGACATATTAACAAATGCATTGTTTCAATTGTGAGCATATCATTATTTGGTATGATCAAATTGGACTGAGAAACTTTTGCTAACTTTCCTCCATCCTTTCCTAGCAAACATATTGTTTTTGCTTCCTTCGAATTTGCAACTTCAATTGCATTGATAACATTTTCTGAATTTCCACTACCACTAATCCCAATAACCAAATCTCCTTTTTCAAGAAAATTTTCAAGTTGATTAGAAAAAATATTTTCAAATGATGTATCATTTGCCCATGCCATTAAAACTGGTATGTTATCTGTAAGTGATATTGCTTTTATTTTTTTTGCTTCTTTTGTTAAACTTGTTTTTAGTAAATCTGAAACAAAATGTGTGGATGTGGATGCACTTCCTCCATTTCCCATGATGAAAATTTTATTATTATTAATTTGAGCATTTTTTATCTCTAAGTATATTTTTTGAATAATTTCTTTACTTTTTTTTAATTCATTAATAGTTTTGATTTGTTCTTCTAAATTTGAAATGATAAAATTTTCTATTGACATGGAATATTTTATTATAGTTAGATTATAAATTGTTTATTTCAAAAATTTTGGCACCTTGATTTTGATACTTAAAATCTACCGAATTCACTCCTAATTTCTTCAATGATTTGATTATTGAACTATGTTTTGAAGGATCTGCATAGACGAAAAAATGCCCTCCTCCGCCTGCTCCTGTAACTTTTAATGATTTAGCTCCCTTTTCTATTGCTTTTTTACTTACCATTTCAATTCTTTTATTGCTAACTCCTTTTGTAAAATTACGTTTAGCTTCCCAACTTTTATTCATGATATCGCTAAATTTTGTTAAATCATTTGATTTTAGTGAATCATACATTTCTAATGCTAATTCTTTAGATTTGTGTAGAGCTGAAATTGTAGTTTTATTTGATCGATTTATGGAATTTATTTGAGATTGTAATATTCCTTTAGAATGTTCTCTTTCTCCCAAACGAAATAACAATGAATTATTTTGTAATTCTTCTGCTGTACTTTTTTTCAAATTTATTGGTCTAACAATAACTTTATTTTTTGTAAATTTGTATAAATTTAATCCCCCAAATGCTGCAGCATATTCATCTTGTTTTCCTATTCCCCATTTCAGAATGTCATGACCTATCTTATACGCTTTTTTTGCAATTTCATTAGGTCCATTTTTTTTTCCTTGTATGTGTGATATTACATTAACAAAATTAGTTGTTAATGATGATGATGCACCCAATCCTGAATTTGGTTCGACATCTGTACTCAAATACATGTCAATTCCTTTTTTAAATTTCAAATATTTTAATCCAACAATAATAATTTCATGACCTTGTAACATTTTAGTAGAAGAATATTTTTTTGGTGTTAAATGTGATGCAAAATTTGGAGAAAATCCTTGTAACTTATCGTCTTTTCTAAGTTTTGCAATAACATATGTGTAACTATTAATTGTGCATGATACTGAAAACCCGTCATATTTTTTATGGTATTCTTCTAAATCTGTCCCTCCCCCTGAGAAACTAATTCTGAGTGGGGCTCTGCCAATAATCACACACAAAAGTTATTTGGATAATATAATAACGTTGGAATTTACCTTAATATGAAAAAATTAATCATTTTTAAATTTAAACAAAGTTGATATTTTCCATATTTTGTATATATTATATGACTGATTTTACTTCTTTTTCTGATTCTGTTGTGAGTGTTGTAATTTTAAATTATAATGGGGTTGGATATATAGAAAAATGCTTAGATTCTGTTTATAGAACTATTGGATGTAAATTTGAAGTAATTTTAATTGATAATGCTTCAACTGACGGAAGTCAGTTATTATGCAAAAAAAAATTTCCTGAAATTAGATTATTTCAAAATGATGTTAATTTAGCTATGGCAGCTAGAAATATTGGAATTGATAATGCAATAGGAGAATACATTGTATTTTTAGATTCTGATGCAACTGTTG
>Ga0233434_1001812_pt1 | contig 19921 bp, 14 predicted proteins | sample SI_122_August201_4_FD_182738 | JGI IMG/M metagenome (GOLD analysis project Ga0233434, IMG submission 182738) | Seawater microbial communities from Saanich Inlet, British Columbia, Canada - SI_122_August2016_120_MG | ecosystem: Environmental > Aquatic > Marine > Inlet | place: Canada: British... | reverse complement strand
GAGACGACATTTGTCACGGTCAGCGGTCCGGTGCCCGTATTGGTCACCGTAATCGGCAGCACCGAGGGCGTACCGACATTCACATTGCCGAAAGCCAGCGGATTCGGTGCAACGCCGAAAATCGGCGCCGTTAACACGCTACGACGAATCGTCCCAGCGTCGCCGACAGCAAGCCCCGTGCTGCCGTTGTAGATGATGTCGTTGAGATTGTTGGCTGTAGCGCTGGTTTCGGTGGCCCACGTAGCGCCTCCATCAGCGCTGCGTACGATGGTTCCGCCATCGCCGACGGCGATGGCGGTGGTGCCGCTGTAGACCACGCCGTTGAGGTTGTTGCCCGTCACGGCAGTGCCCACGACTGCCCAGGTGGCACCGCTGTCTGTACTGCGCACGATGGTGCCAGCCATGCCTACGGCAAGAGCCCGCGATGCGTCGCCGGCGTCGATGGCAACATCGACCAATTCGCTTCCGGTCACGGCCGCGCCCACCACCCCCCAGGCAGCGCCACCATCCGTGCTGCGCAGAATGGTACCAGCCGCGCCGACGGCGACGACATTGGCGCTGGTGGAGAAGGCGACGGCATTCAGTTGCTGTCCCGGATCTAAGGTGACCGCCTGTAGGTTCCATGAGACGCCGCTGTCCGTGCTGCGGAGTACGGTCGAGGTGCCGCCCGCGTTCAGGCCGACGGCGATACCTGTGCCCCCGCTGGTGGCGACGGCTAACAGGTCCCTGCCGGGGTCACCGGTGACCGCCTGAACGGTCCAGTTGAGGCCGCTGTCGATCGTGCGCAGAATAGTCGAGGCGGGGGGGGCCACGCTCTGACCGACGGCGACGGCATCGGTGGCCGAGAGGACGGCGACAGCATTGAGATTCTGTAAGGGATCCGCCGCGACGGTGCCGGTGAGCCAGGTCGACCCCTGGTCTGTGCTGAAGATGATGTTGGAGTTTCCCGCTTGGTTGCCGACGGCGATGACGGTGTTGCCGCTGGCTGCAATACCATTGAGCAATGCCGCCGGTCCGGGCTGGATGGGATTGCTCCACGTGGCGCCGCTGTCGGTGCTGCGCACGAAGGAACCACTCATGCCAATAGCGATCACCGTGGTGCCGCCGTTGGCGGCGACTTTTTCAAGATCCTCGCCGGGATCATCGGCAAGGGACAAGACGCTCCAGTTGGCGCCGCTGTCTGTCGTGTGCAGAATGGTCGAGGCCGCTCCGTTCGCCTTACCGACAGCAATGGCCACGGTGGCGGAGAGAACGGTGACATCCTTCAGATCCTCGCCTGGGTCAGAGCCGACGGCGCCGCTGAGCCAACTGGTGCCGCTGTCGGTGCTGTAAGCGACGGTAGAGGCCGCACCCACCCGCTTACCCACTGCGATGACCGTGGCACCACTGGAGTGGATGGCCTTGAGGTCGCCCGTCACCGAGGACGGAACATCGGCCCAGTTGGCGCCGCCGTTCACGCTGCTGATGATCGTCCCAGCCTTGCCGACAGCAGCCCAGGTGGTACCGCTGATGTAGGTGACCTTTTCGAGGTCTTCTCCCGGGTCGGCGGTGACGTCGACATCTACCAGCGCCCAGGTAACGCCGCTGTCCGTGCTCTGCAGGACAGTCGAACTCCCACCGGCCTTCTTGCCCACGGCGACGAGTGTGGTGCCGCTGGCATCGACAAAGACGTCATTCAGGTCCTTTTTAGGGTCACCACCGGTGACCGCCTGAACGCTCCAGTTGACGCCGCTGTCGGTCGTGCGCAGAATGGTCGACGAGGCCCCCTTTTTGCCGACGGCGACGGCGACGGTGGGCGACAGGACGACCACACTTTTCAGCTCCAGGCCAGGATCCGGGGTGACGGTGCCGCTGGCCCAGCTGACGCCGCTGTCTGTGCTGTAGATGGTCGCGCCGTTCTTGCCCACCGCAATAGCGGTCGTGCCATTGAAGTGAATGGCCTTAAGTTCATCAGTGACCGGGGTGGTGACCGCCGACCAGTAGGCGCCGCCGTTGGTGCTGCGCACTATGGCGCCGGCCTTCCCGATCCCCACGCCGACGGTGGAGCTGAGGAAGACGATGTCCTTGAGATCCTCGGTCGTCGGCACGACGGAGGAGGCTGTAGTGCTCCAGGTTGAGCCCGTATCGCTGCTGAGCAACACGATACCATTGTCTCCCACTGCGTTGGCGATTGCGGCGGTGACGAACACGGCTTCGCTGAGGTTCTCAATTGTGCTACTGCTCGGGCTGTCCCACTGCGCCAGCGTGTCCTGTGCGAACAGCAGCAGGCTTGCCAGGAGGATGAGGGCGCAGATCGGCGACTTGCCGCGTCCACAGCGCTGAGCCATCCGCACCATAGACGTGGATCTGTGCTGGACAGGTCCGCGCACTCCCTCTAGCAGGGGTACCCAGAACGAGAGTCGTTCAGCCTTTGCGAGTTGAGGTTTCACTATGTTGCTCGGAGCCGATGTGCTTCCAGACGCGGGGCGGGGCATACTTCTACGAGAGGACCACACTGCAAAGAACGCTCCATCAAATGTGTGCGCTCCACAGGAGACCCTGTTCAACGTATCGGCATCGAGCGCCAAAGTCGTAAAGGCTCTTTTTATCGCCGAGGATGGCCGTTTTTATCGTATAAATATAGCGGTTATAACATGTTGTTTATAAAATACTTACGGACGAATTAAATAATTCCAAAGGGACACCTCAGGCCGCACCAGGCGCAAGCCAGGCGGGTACCCCCGGGGGTAAAAGGGATAAAAAAGGATAAACAGGGACATTATCATGCATCTTGGTCGGCCCTGAACAAGAGATATTTTCTTGCCGGGACCTCCACCTTCTCGAACTTTCAACCGACGACAGAACGACCGAAAGGCCCCAAAATCCTACGATCCAAGGGCCTTCTCATGATCATTCCATCAGTTACGCCGGTTCAGACCTCGACATTACTGGTGCATGCAGATTGTGCGTCCGCACGTAGTCAGGCCGCCTCGAGGATCCGAAAGTCCTGCGCCATCCCCGTGATCTCGAACACCCGTCGGAAGTGCGCCTTGGGATGCGCCAGGGAGATCTGCTTGTCCTTGAGGGGCAGCAGGAAATCCATCAATACCGCCAGCCCCCCCCCGGGCCTTTGGGTCTGCTCGCCGCCCTCCTGCACGATGGACTCCAGCGCATCCGCACATTCGTCGGCGAGGGCCCGCACATCGACACAATGATAGCTGCTCGTTGGGCAACCGTTAGATGAAACGAAAAACGGGCAGCAAGAGGAAAGACGGAATTTCTCCGTAACTCAAGCTACCCGTTTCAGTTACATATGGTGGGCGATCGCGGGCTCGAACCGCGGACCCCCTGCGTGTAAAGCAGGTGCTCTGACCAACTGAGCTAATCGCCCTTACCTCATGATGTTTCGCACCAATAAGCCTACGGCGGAATCTCTCTGCCCACAACATTCGGCTTGTCTATTGCAATGTGGCTCCAGTGAACGATCTTGATGCACACGTCCACTTCAATGCCTCAAGCCAGCGACCCCTGATGAAGATCCTCGTCGACGCCGACGCCTGCCCTCGTGCTGTAAAGGAAATCTTGTTTCGGGCCGTGCAGCGGCTAGCAATTCAAACGACCCTCGTCGCCAACCAATACATGCGAGTACCCTTGTCGGAACACATCGACAGTATCGCCGTTGCTGCGGGTCCGGATGAGGCGGATGACCATATTGTGGAACTGGCCGAGGAGGGCGATCTCGTGATCACGGGCGACATTCCCCTCGCGGACCGGGTCGTCACCAAAGGCGCGCTCGCCCTTGATCACCGTGGCACGATGCTCACCGCCGACAATATCAAGGAGCGACTCGCGACGCGTGATCTTCTCGATACACTACGCAGCGCCGCCCTCGTCGAGGGCGGCCCATCAGCCTATGGGCAGCGGGACTCACAGGCCTTTGCCGATGAGTTGAATCGGTTCCTTCAGTCGCAGGCTGTCTAAGCCGAGAGCACTACCCTGCGACGGTGTTGACGGCTTCTTCTTCCGTTTCGTGCAGTGTGGCAGTTTGCAAGAGCCCGATGATCTGCAGCGTCTTGGCAATCGTGAGTGAGACTGAGCACCAGGCGGTTACAACCTTCTCCCGCCAGGGCCGAGGCAGCGGCGCTGATTTGCTCACCACCATCCTGATTGATGTCATTGGGTGGCGGTGATCACCGCCACGTCGTTTGATCAGAGTGAGTGTTGTGCCACCCGGCCCTGAATGGATTCGCACGTCATCCATAAATTCACCGATGAGTTCCAGTCCCCAACCTCGACGCATATCCCCCGTCTCGCGTCGATCCCGGACTATCTGCAAGGCCGCGTCGACGTCGAAACCGTGTCCCTCGGAAACGGTCACGGCCAGAGCATCCGGAGTGAGCACAAAATTTAGTGAAGTCTGTGCAATACCTCTTGAGAGGTCCGGCTTTTTAAAGTGGGAATCCTGGACGGGTGAGCAAAGGAGATCCATAGGGTCTCGTTGTCATCCTCCTCATCTACTTCAATCTCAAGCTTCTCGCTTCTATCTATAACCTTCTTTTCCCGTCGAATCTCGCCGAGATGACATCGCTGTTCAGGAACTGTTTGACTTGCTGGAGGCAGGGAGTAGTTGCACTAGCCTTTCTCCCAAGCAAGACCAACCCTTGAAGGCAAATCGAAGGATCTGGCGCAGCTTCCACCACGCCTTGACGGTGGCCGGATCTGACCCCGTACATGTGCCAGAGGTTACAGAGGTGATAGAAATCTATTTTTCACTTTACCATATATATCACAACCATTTGTTTATAAACATTTTACGACGCCATCTTCGACTCTGGCAGCCAGAAGAGGGCCGTCTTGTCACCCGCGGCCACTTCCACGGCCCGATCCATCAAATCCGACTCTTCCTCTGAGGTGAGGGGCGCAAAGGATTCAGCGAGCCGCACATTCTCTTCTACCTGCTCAATCGTGTCCATGCCGACGATGGCCACATCGATATCGAGTCCCATCGTGTAGTGCAGAAACTGGCGGCGGTAGTCGGCGGGAATCTGATTGTAGGCCATCACCTTCATACCGATGATCCCCATGCCTTTGCCACGGGCCGCCGGAATCGTCGTCGATGAGAAGTCATTCCACACTCGATTTACGGCCCCCATCGGGTTCAGGACCGTGTCGAAGTCGTATTCCCCGATCATTTTCACAAAATTTGCCGAATGCGTGTGACCCGTGAGACCGACATGAGTAATCTTGCCGGCCTTCTGGTATTCCTCGATCACTCGCAAGGCCCCATCCGTTCCCAGGACCTCAGACAGAGCCTCATCCTGGTCGATGGCGTGAAGTTGGATCAGATCGATCGTCTCGACACCCAGATCTTCGAAGCTCTGGGCGATCTCGCGCTTTACGTCGTCGCCTGAGCGCTTGATACATTTCGTCGCAATGAACAGCGGTTCCCGATCACGATCGCGCAGGGCAATGCCCATTTTGCGCTCGCTCTCCTTATAGCCGGATGCTGTGTCGAGGTAGGTGATTCCGAGATCGATCGCTCGATGCACGACCCCAGCGGCGATGGCATCGTCCTCAACGAGATTCCAGCACACCCCGCCAAGACCAAGAGCAGTTACCTGGCGGCCTGTGGATCCGAGTGTTCGAATGGGAAGTGGCAAAAGGTCCTCCTGGGATAGCGTTGTCTGGCACCTGTCATCTGGCGCTTCAAGATAGCCCCGTGCGCCCTTCATGCAATCTGTTAGGTCCTTGCGCAATCGGTTGGTGCCGGCGCGATCTGTTGGATTTGCCCATGATATGACGCCAGTGCCCCCGCGTGCTTTGTGCTTGCGACTGGCCTGAAGAAAAAAACGATATCGCCTCACTCGGAGGACGTCGACCCGTCCGGGGCCAAAAGCCCTCAAGACGCCCTGTAGGGTGGCACAATGACGACGTAGGAAGGATCCGTCATGCACAAAAGACCCCTGTCGATCAGATCGAGCGTGTCGCTCGGGTCTATCACAGCAATTCGGTCTGGCGAATCGGTCTGAGACCATGTAGATTGGTAGACATGCAACCGATCAACCGCCGATACCGTAGCCGCACGTATTATTTGAATCTCCGCAGGATCGCCATCGGGAGACGCGGCTGACGAAGTTGGACTGATTGGTTCGATGCAGAGCTGCCCCCGGTGATGGTCACATCTCCGGGGGCAGCTCTTTTTTTGTCTTCACCTGCTACGCAATTTTCTGAAACCGTCTCAGAGGTAACGATGAATCTGCTCGAAGATCTCGCATTTCGCGGTCAACTCTATCAGGTCACCGACCAGGATGCCCTGAATGAACGACTGAATACGGGACCGATTTCCTTGTATTGCGGCTTCGACCCGACCGCTGACAGTCTGACGATCGGGAACCTCGTTCAGATCATGCTTCTGCGACGCTTTCAGCTCGCCGGCCATCGCCCCATCGCGCTTGTTGGTGGTGGCACGGGGCTGATTGGCGATCCCTCAGGCAAGGCGCAGGAACGCACCCTGAACACAGCCGACATCGTCGAGCAGTGGAGTGCCCGAATCCGCGGCCAAATCGAGCCATTTCTCGACTTCGATGGGCCTGCCGCTGCACGCATGGCCAACAACTACGACTGGCTCGGGAGTCTTGGCGCCATCGAATTGATGCGAGACGTGGGCAAGCACTTTCCCGTCCCCTTCATGCTCGCCAAGGAATCCGTCAGTTCTCGCCTGGCTAGCGGCATCTCTTACACCGAATTCAGCTACATGATCCTGCAGTCCTACGACTTTCTCGAGTTGTATCGTCGTCAGCAGTGTCAACTACAGGTCGGCGGCTCGGATCAATGGGGGAATATCACCGCGGGAACAGAGCTGATTCGACGCGCGGACAGTGGCCGGGCATTCGGCTTGACCTGTCCCCTCGTCACCAATGCTGACGGCACGAAGTTCGGCAAAACAGAGAAGGGCACCATCTGGTTGTCCGCAAAACGGACATCTCCGTACGAGTTCTATCAGTTCTGGATGGGCTCAGATGACCGCAGCGTTGTCTCCTACCTAAAGACCTTCACGTTCTTGTCTCACGGTGAGATCCTCGATCTCGAGAAGTCTGTCGCGGAGAATCCGGGCCAGCGCGAGGCGCAGCGAACGTTGGCAGCATTGGTAACGGAACTGGTCCACGGCAAAGACGCGGCTCAGAAAGCAGAAAGAATTTCGCGCGCCCTGTTCTACGGTGAACTGACCCAGCTATTGGAGGATGAGATCGAGGAAGCGTTCCACGACGTACCAACGCACGCTATGGAGGGCGCCGAATCGCCGCTCATAAACCTGCTCATGGACGCATCCGTCGCCAGTTCGAAGAGGCAAGCACGCCAGGACATCACGTCAGGAGCGATCTACCTGAACGGTGAACGCTGCACCGATCTGGACCACACCGTGCGCAAAGCAGACGGCCTGCACGGCCGCTACATCGTCATCCGCCGCGGCAAGAACAAATACACGCTGGTTCAGTAGGTCTCGGATCAGCTACCAGGACCTAGCGTCGAGAATCACGCAACAATTCTCGTCTTGAGGCGTCAGTATCACCGCTCGAGAGAGGCCCAGCGATCAACGCCGTCATTCCCATTCCACCGTGCCCGGTGGTTTGTGGGTCACATCGTAGAACACCGCTTCAATGCCGCCGAGCGACATCAACTGATCGCGCACGTCGATGAGGTATGCAGTTGGCAGCCGATCGAAGCGGACCGTCATGAAATCACTCGTCGTGATCGGCCGCAAGACGAGAGACTGCGACACACCGTCACTCGAAAGCGGCAGCAACACAGTCGGCATTTGGGTGACGTGTCCCATCAAATCATGCGTGTCGAGAGCGTCCATCACGATCGCATCCGCTTCACGCAGCAAATCGAGCCGGTCGCGTGTCAGATAACCCTGGATCAGTCGCAACTCACCAAGAAGTCGATTCGGGGCCAGCTGAAAGACAACGCGATTGATCTGATCAACGGCATTGGTCAGGTCCGTCGACAGTCGCTCAAGGGTATCCCAGTCGACGGCTTCCTCTTCACCAGGCAGGATCGCAACGGTCTCGCGTCCGTGCAATACGGCTGGGTGGGCGTAGGTTCGACCATCACCTTGGACACCAACGGACCGGATCGGCAAAACATCGATTTCGAGCAGTTCCGCATCTTTTGCAGGCAATAGGTCGCGTATCTGCGTGCGATCAACGGCGCCATTTCCAGTATCCCCATTGCTGCACAGACAGCGCACAGCCAGACCCGGGCCTGGGAAGGGATGTCGCCACACGAGATGGTGCGGTAGGCCCAGCTTCTCCCCTACTTCGCGCACTTCATCCTTGTAAAGTTGACTGAGTGGCTCGACGACCTTGCCTTCTGCCAGCAATTTCTCGATGACACCGACACGATTGTGGTGGGTCTTGATCACTTGCGCGTGATCGGTTCCTCCGGATTCAATCGTATCCGTGTACAGGGTCCCTTGTCCAAGCAGCCATTCTTCAGGGTCTAGTTCCAACTGCTCCAGGGCGCGATCGCGAACGGCGATGAATTCTTCGCCAATGTGACGACGTTTTTCTTCGGGCTCGGCAATTCCCGCAAGACGATCAAGGAATTCGTCGCTCGCGTCGATCACTTGCAGATTGCTGAAACCCGACGCATTGAGCAACTCTTCCACGAGGGCCGTCTCGCCCTTGCGCATGAAACCATTGTCGATGTGCAGCCCCAGAACCCGATCCGTGCCCAGCGCTTGATTCAACATCAGAAAGGCCACCGTCGAATCGACGCCGCCACTGACCAGCAGGAATACTTTTCGATCTGCCACCTGATCGCGAAGTTCCTGTGCGGAGCGCTCGATGAAGCCTTCCATCGTCCAGTCACGATCACACTCACATAGCTTCAGGAAATTGTCGAGCACCTGCATACCCGACTCGGTATGGGTGACCTCTGGATGAAACTGAAGTCCATAGATTCGTCGATCATCGTCTCCCATCACGGCGACGGGGCAATCATCGGTGACACCCAGGATTTGAAACCCTTCAGGGATCTGCGCCACCAGATCGCGATGACTCATCCAGATAGGTTCGCGTGAGCGCAGGCCGCTTAGCACGCCCGTTGCCTGCAGAACGTCGAGCTCGGCTGCACCGAACTCCATCGTGTCTCCACGCTCGACACGACCGCCGAGGTGATGGCAGATCAGCTGGTGGCCATAACACAGGCCGAGAACCGGAACACCAGCATGGAGAATCTGTTCGTTGAAAGGTGGGCGGTCCTCGGCATAGACGCTCGAGGGACCTCCTGAGAGGATGATCCCTGCAGCATCCTGCACAAGACCTACGTCGGCGTCAGGAGGCAGGATCTGCGCCCAGGCATTGAGCCGGCGCACACGGTTGGCGATGAGATGGGCGTACTGGCCGCCGAAGTCGAGAACGACGATGCCGCGGCTCAATCCGAGTCGCTCCTCTGGGGAGAGGATGTGCCGTCAACTGACGGCGAGGATGTGCCGCCACAGGCGGCTAGGAGTGCCGACAACTGACGACGTAGGAAATACAGGAAGAAGCGGGAATATACACAGCCGGCGCACGCCAGCAAGATCTCAGTCGGGCTACTCGACACCAATCAGTTCAAACGGGCGTAGAAAAGCTTGCCATCTGTGAGGGTCATCGTCAGCGTACTACGCTGAATCGCGATCTCGACCACCGTATCTCCTGATGGTAACTGGAGATTGTCGGCGGGGTCATTCGACTGAGCCCGCGTATAGAAGAGCGTCATCAGATTGCCAACCAGAGTATAGGTCCCCTCAAAGACACGGACGCGTGTCGTTGGAAAGGACTGATTGCGATCGACGTCACCACCTGCGAGACTACTATAGGATCTTAGTTCTACAGATCCATCCACTTTAAAGATGAAAACTTCGTTGGCCGCCGCTTCGTCGCGACTCCAACTGCCCACCAGCTGCTCGCGCAGAGTCACCCCGCCATTGACACCAGGATCGAGTGGATTCTCGCGCTTGAGATCACCACAACCACTCATCCATAGCAAACCGACGGCAAGAGCTGCGCAGATTCTGGGAACGATCGACGTTGATTTCATGACTGTAGTCTCCGTCCTCAAAATCGACGACGGATCTGCAGCAGCGGTTGGCCACGATCCGCCAGACCGATGCCAACCTGCGTGCGTGGACCCGCAGTAGATGCAAGGCGGGGGGCACTGCCCATCCACAGAACATCAGCCCAGTTGTAGATGTAGAGAGCGCCTGCGACCCAGAAGAGCCGATTGCTCATCGTGCGCCGATCCTGGGCCTCATTGAAGTAGCGGTCAAATTCACTCTGTGGGAAGCTGGCATCCAGTGCTTTGTACTGATCGAGCCAATCATTCGAGCTCGAGCGATAGGTGAAACCACCGATCAGCGCGACTGTCTCCAGACCGAGTAAGGCCCATCCCTTCGTTCGCTCCCCTATCTGCTTCTGATAGATACCCGGAATGACCGCCGTGCGCAGCGATACACCACTGCTGGCGACACGAAAAACCTGGCGTGTCATGGCCTTGGCTAGGTCATCAATGCGGTCAGGACTGCGCACGCGCATGAGAGGCTTAAGCATGGGATCTTCACCAGCATCCAGATCGATGACCAGAGCCAGTGACATGCGTGGAAAGACCTGTTTGACCTGTACCGCGCCAATTGCCTTCGGGGTGACGGCCAGAATAGTATCTCGTAGTGGATGTCGCAGAACCTCGGCGGAAACGATATCGAACAAATCGCCAGGAGCCACGCCATCGCCCTGTCCAAGATCGATGAGCACGAGGTTACCCGTCTGCACGCGAATGATGTAGCCATCCCCATCGATACCAGGCATGGAAGGGGTCATACTTGCCTGCGCCGAGAGCAGCGTTGGTGCGGCGAGTATGCAGGCCAACACCAATCCTCTGATGAAATATTGTGTGCGTGTCATGGTTTAACTCGTCTCCTCAACGACGATATCGTCTTCCTCTTCGACATCGACTTCGATCTCGTCGTCGTCGTCATCTTCCTCGAACTCCTCGACGACTTCCTCATCCTCGTCATCTTCGTCGTCTTCGTCATCTCCGCCGGCCATCTTCATGTAGGCAAAGAAGGCGATGCCAGCGATACCCAAGACACCGACGACGATGATAAACCAGGGCTGCAGGAAGAAAGGGGTCTCAGCTTCGTCCGCGGGCGGCTCCATGCCGTCCAGCGGCGGCGGCGGCGTATCGGCACCAATAGTGGGCAGCGGCGTGGCGGCAGTGATCTTAGATTCCAGATCCGATATCCGCCGATTCAGCTCCGCGATCTCTTCCTCACTCATCGCCGCCTCGCCCTCTTCAGCTTCCATGCCTACGGGCACGGAATTGAGCAGACTGACGGTCGTGCGCAATTCACCGAGTTCATCGCGCATCTCAGTGATCTGTCGGTTGATCGAATTGAACTGCGGTTTCACGACATCATCGTCATAGCGACGCAGTTCGCGGATCGCCCGCTCCAGACTCTTGATGGATCCCTGGATGCTGCTGATGTTGCGAGCGAGTCTGCCCGCATCTGAACGGATCTGATTGCGCTCGGTGGCGGCTTTCTCTGCTGTCTCCGTCGTCATCTCCTGATCCATGACCATTTGCTCTTCCATGGTCATGAAGCGCGCCACGTCACCTGGTCGCAGGCCCAGCAGGGGAGCTCCCAATAACGTGACCGACGCAGCTCGAGCCGAAACCATGCTCACCTGTCCTATGACGAGCTCGATCTCAGGCGAACCCAGATTCTCTCCCGTCAGCGGATGAATGATCGCCTCTTCGGGAGGACGCACGATGACCATCTCGAGACCTACCTCGAGTCCGTCGTCGGCCCCCTTGTCTATCGTTAGCGTTGAGCCACGTGCCTTGGTGACGAAGGCCTCGCCAGCCAAAGCCGGAGATATCAGGGCCAGGGTCATCAACGCCGTGAGCGCCATGCCTTTACAGTTCATTATCCTCATTGCCAGTCTCGTCAAACCTTTCACTGGTTCCGGCTGGCTATCGTGCCAGCTGGACCAGACTCTCGTGCTGCCAGTTCTCGTCGTCGCGACGCGGGTGATCGGTGTTGTAGTGCACCCCACGACTCTCTTTGCGCATCCGTGCAGTGTTGGCCACCAATTGTGCTGCAGTGACCAGATTCCATACCTCCAATGATGCCTGATCGTGCGTCCGTCGGGCATCGATTTCCTCGGCCAGCTCAGCGAGCCGATTACAAGCTTTCTGCAGACCCCCATCGTCGCGCTCGATGCCAACCCATTCCAGCATCGTTGCACCCATCTCAGCACGCCAGCGCCGACAGTCCTCTCCTTCGCCCCCCTCGTGTTTCTCTGGAGGGGAGGGCCAGTGAGCCTGGTCATCCGCCGACTCCTCTATCACTACATCGGCAGCGCGCCGGGCGAACACGAGTGCTTCCAGCAGCGAATTGCTCGCCAACCGGTTTGCCCCGTGGAATCCTGTATGGGCCACTTCACCTGCCGCATAGAGTCCCGGCACATCGGTGCGCCCGTGCAAATTCGTATGTACGCCGCCGCACAAGTAATGTGCCGCCGGCGCGACGGGGATCGGATCCCGCGTCATATCAATCCCGTATTCCCGACACGTGCGGTCGATATTCGGGAACCGACGACGCGTCTGTTCCGCATTCTGTGCGGTCACGTCGAGATACACATGCCGTCGGCCACTTCTTTTCAATTCTGCCACGATCGCCCGCGCCACTCGATCACGCGTCGCCAGCGAACCGCCTTCGAGCTGTTTTTCGACGAAGGCCTCGCCCTCGTCATTGACGAGAATTGCCCCGTGGCCACGCAACGCTTCCGTAATCAGGAAGGTGTTGCCCTGCTCGTGAGCCAAGGCCGTCGGGTGGAACTGGACAAACTCCATGTTCGCCAGTGTCGCACCAGCCCGATAAGCCATCGCCAGACCATCTCCGGTCGCAATCCCCGGATTGGTCGTGCTCGCATACATCTGTCCGGCGCCTCCTGTCGCCAGCAGGGTCGCTCGCGCCTGCAGCGCCAGCGGCTCCCCCCCGGATCCTTCCAGGGCCCACGCCCCTCGACAGCGTCCTTTGCCATCGATGGCCAGGTCGACGACGGTCGTATCCGCTACGAGCCGAATCCCTTCTTGAGACTTGGCTGCAGCCACCAGAGCACGAGAGATCTCCCGCCCTGTCCAGTCGTCAGCATGAGCAACGCGATGTCGCGAATGACCCCCTTCCCGTCCGAGGGAAAGCTCTCCCGCTGCCGTGCGTGAGAACTGGGTGCCAAGCCGCAACAGATCCGCTACCACACGGGGGCCGTCTTCAATGGCCACCTGAACCGCCCCGGCGTCACAGAGTCCGTCACCTGCATCCAGTGTATCCTGGATATGCACGGCGACAGAATCATCGCTCCCGAGAGCAGCTGCAATGCCACCTTGGGCATAGCGGGTATTGGACTCTCCGGCACCGGACTTCGTAACAACGGTGACGGATGCGTCTCTCTGAGCAGCGAGGATCGCAAAATACAGGCCAGCGGCCCCACTACCGACGATCAGATAATCGGACTCGATGCGCATATCTTTAGGAAAATAAGTGAGTTACCACTGTTTTAAGAGGTCAACTTCGGATGATCCCCGACGGAACCAACCATTGACTTCAGAAGCGTCGCCTACATGTGGAGTCGATATCCCTCGCCTGATACAGGATGTTGGGGAGGGCCGAATCAAGACCAACAGACATTTGGCGTCTATCTACTCGGAAGGGAAAATGCTTCCACTGGTTGAGAATCTACACGAAGCGATAATCCGTGCACGACGGGTTGAGCTATCGGAGTCGTAGCAGCGGTGAGTAGAGCAGAAGCCCTCCCACATCGAGCTCTGCATAATAAAGCCCTGCCGCAGCCGCGTGCCCCTGGTCGTTGAGGCCATCCCATTGGACACTGTAGATACCGGGGACAGAGAGCCCACGGAACAGCTGTCGGACAAAACCTCCTACGACATTGTGGATATCCAGCGTCATCACGCTGCTTTGCCCTGCGAGTGTGATCTCACCGATACCCACAGTGAAGGGAATCGTCACGGGACCGGTGCTTGGATTGGGAAACGCCGGTCCAATATCAAAGGTGACGGGAGACAACGGATCGAAGTTGAGGAAGGGTTCGAAGCGCACTGCCCCGAGCATGCGGGAAGCAATCGACGCGTGATCTGCCGTTCCCCACCAGTTTCTGATCGCCACAACATCTGCGCTTGTTCGATTGTCAATGAGCAGGCTGACATTGTCGAGTCGATTCAGCTCCATGCGCTCCGGTTGCGTGACCCCTTGAATCTGAAAGGCTGTATCGCTCCGGGAGATCGTATTGCCGTTAATCCATGCATGGCCGTTGTGATGAACGAGTGCGACTCGCGTTTCGATGAACAGATTGTCTTCAATCTTGACCTGCCCGGCACCGTCGACGAAAACACCCGTACCACCGCGGAAGCGGTTGTCTGCGATCGTACCGAAGACACCACTGCCTAGCTGCATATTGATCAACCCCGCCTGCGCCTGACCATTGTCCAAAAAGTCTCCCCCTGTGCACTCGAGGAATCCGCCCTCTCGATGCAGCCCGGGACCGCCGCACAGACTGATTTGCGGTTCCTCAATTTGCACGGGTGCCTCACCGGTCAGCAGCAACCCCGTTGCGCCAACATCTTCGAGGGTGATGCGCGTCATCACGTAGCCCCCTTCATCCGCGTCCAGATGCACGGCGTTGCCGGCTACATGGCGAATAACGACATCTTCCACGAGCGTGCTGCGGCGTGCGTCGACGATACGCAGGGCGTTGTCAGCGTATTCGACGACGGCGTTCTGCAGAAGAAGCGAACCAAAGGGTTGTACTCGAATCCCGGCCCAGTCTCCCGCAGCGGGTGAAGAGGCGCCCGACGTGAACGTCGTCGTTGCTCCGCCGCCCACACTCAAGACACCCTTCACAAGGATCTCACTACGTTCTACATCGAGGCCGCCCGAACGCCCATCCGGGAAAAACCGCACCGTCGTTCCCGCCGCGATGCGCAGTCGTACCCCTTCGGGAATCTCGATGTCTGCCACGACATCGACTGGGCCACTCCAGGTTTCATCGCCTGCGAGAATGCCCGCCTTGCGGTGGTCGCCGATGATCAGATCTGCGATGATCGAGGTGCCTTCTCGGCGAATCTTTTCAACAGCAACGCCTCTTGAGGCAGGATTCGTGAGAGGATTGAAATCGGTGAACATCTCGCCATCGAACACATCGGTGGCATCACCAAGATTGCCATTGTGAGCGCGGCGATAGGTTTCGTCGTGCGCCCAGAAGTCGAGATTGTCTCCTCCCAGCGTGCGCGCCGGTTGACTACCCAGCGGAAAGCCCGCATCCGAGAATCGACCATCCGCGCACACGAGGTCCACGAGTTTGGTGAGTTCATTGTTGTTGCCACCGGTGTTCTCGTCGATCTGCCAGATGAGTAATCCATCGGTTGGAATCCGACGATTGTAAAAGCTGGCCCCCGCACGGCGGTGTTCGATCAACAGATATCTAGCAGGTTCCAATGCCATCCGGTAGACGCGACCGCCATCAGCAGGATCGTCGATCAGTTCATCTGTCCGTGTGCGGTCAACGAAAACCAGATCTTCATTTTCTACGCCGAGCCACCCAAGCCGCAACAATGACCACGGCGTGAAGGACGTAGGGCCGCCGAGATCCTGCCAGCCACGAGCACCGTGCCCCATCAGTCCCCAATAGCCAATCCCCGCACTGTCGTCAGCTGGACCGAGTTCACCGAGGCTGGAGAAGCCTGTATCAAATAGATCGGGCAGACCAAGCAGGTGCCCCAGTTCATGAGCAATGATCCCTACGGCGCTCGCAAAGGTGCGGCCCTCCTGAATCGTTCCTCCTGGGGGCTTGCCGACGCGCAGATCATCCCGAATCAGGATACGCCCGCCATTTTGGCTCAGATCATCCGTAAACAGATTCGATGACAAGCCCAATACGGCAACACCATTCGCTTCACTGACGAGAAATCGACTCGGCGTTTCTGGCACGACGACGAACAGCGCATCCACGAAGCCGTCGTCATCCCCCGAGTTCGGCTCGCCATCGGGGCCATCGTTGTCATAGGCGCCGAAGTCGATGTCTGCATCTGCCGCATCCACAATCTCTTCGACGAATCGTCCAAAATCTCCGGAGACACCCGCTGTGGATGAGACATAGTCCTGCGCACGATCACGAGACCGATACATCTTCCCGGGGACTGCACCGGACAGTTGATACTGTCCGTGGGACATCTCATTGAAGAAATGCGTCAGTGATCCAGGCAGATCGGCAAGAAAGAGACTGTCCGCGAAGGCGGGCGTCGTCAGACTCGAGACATTGTCATCAGCAAAGGTGCCGAACAGCACCAGGGCGTGAAGATTCCCTGTGGATGGAAGATTCTGCGCCGGCGCGCCGATACGTGCCGCTGGATGGGCGCAGAAGGACGGCTGTGACAAAGACATCGCCGGCGTCGCCAAAAACCACAGCAGTAACCCGGACGCCAGCCAACTCTGGAGGCGGATCAACTCTCGTCCGCTGGTCCACCGGTGGCCATCGACCGCTTGATCTCGTCGAGCTTCAGGAACAACTCCTGGCTGATGAACAGATCGTGGAGATCGCGATCCAGATGGCCGCGCTCGACTTCCTCGGCGAGGATCTTGAGCACCAGTTCACGTGACATCGGCCTGGCGCGATAGGGACGATCGTCGGCAGATAGTGACTCGAAGATGTCGACGAGGGCAAGAATGCGCGCCTGCAGGCTGATCTGGTCACCCTCAAGGCCTTGCGGATAGCCACTCCCATTCAGTTTCTCGTGATGAGCACCGGCAATGTCTGGAACCCTGGCGAGTTTTCGTGTAAAAGGAATCTGTTCGAGCATACGAATACTCATCGCCGCGTGATCATTGATCTTCTTGCGCTCATCGTCCGTTAGACTGCCTTTACGGATGAGGAGATTCACCAATTCCTCGTCCGTCACCGGCGCCGGCAGTGTATCGAGGTAGCGCTTGTCACGGATCTGTTTCAAATGGGCGAGATCTTCGTCGGCCATGAACTCGCCAGGCTCATTGGCACGTTCAAGGAATGCCAGATCCTCAGCCATCTGCGACAGGAGAGTATCTACCGCCTCACGCTGTTGGGGCTCCAGTGGTTTCCCGGCGACGGCGGCATCGGCTCGCCGCCGCTCCCAATCGGCCTCTACTGTGGCTGCAAACCAGGCATAACGGGTTCGCAACAGATCAACTCTATCATAGATCGTCGTGAGTTTGGTTGGCTTGTCGACGACCCATTCCGGTGTTGTAATCTTGCCGATATCATGCATCCACGCCGCCAATTCAAGTTCCTCGAGTTCATCGATATCCAACTCGATATCCTGCAGGGGACCTTCCTTGCAGTCGTTGACGGCACGCGCCACGAGCATCGTCATCTCGGTGACTCGGCGGATGTGACCACCTGTATAGGGCGACCGCTCGTCAATCGCCGTCGCCATCACATGCACGAAAGACTCGAAGAGGCGTTGGGTATCCTCGATGAGGCGCACATTGTTGATGGATACGGCAGCTTGAGAGGCCAGGGACTGCACCAGACTCTCGTCGGTCGTGGGAAAGGCGACGATCTCATCGGAGCCACTGATCTTCGCATTGATCAGTTGCAGGACGCCGATGATCTGCTCTTCATGATCACGCATGGGCACGACCAGCATGGATTGCGAATGATAGCCAGTCATGGAGTCGTAGTAGCGGGGGCCCTCAAAACGCTGGGGTGCCTCTTCGGCATACACATCGACGATGTTGAGTGTTTCGCCCGTCACCGCGGCGTAGCCAGAGGCGCTTTCTTCGTTGAGTGGCACGGGCGGAACGTCTACGGGGCGATGTGGCCCGCCACTGAACAGTTGCAGCGTATCGTTCTGAGCAATCTTGAAGGTCAGTTCCTGCCCCTGCAGCAGATACAGAGTCCCTGCATCGGCGTTGGTGAAACGCCGTGCCTCCAGCAGAATGCGATCCAGCAGCGTGTCCAGATCACGTTCCAGGGACAACGCAGCGCCAATCTCATTTAGCCGTCGTAGGCGATCTTCGAGATCTCTGCCGAGAGGCGGTTCCTGCAAGGGATCGAACCTCCAAAATGGGTGGAAATGCAAGGTATTCAAGCACTTGCGACATGTCAACGGATCGCATCAGATCCCCGAAGAGCGATCGATCTGCACACCAATCCGGGTCCGCGTCGGCACCCGTCGACGCCACTGACGGCGAGCAAACATCGCTACCCCAAAGCCGCACAGTTCGAGACGCATGGAGCCATTCAGGCGTGCCCCTCTACCGGCAAGAGGCAAGATGGCGACGGCTCCAGGCAGAGTGGACTCGTATTCATAGATGCGTGCCTTCCAGGCGGAGACATTGAACCAGGTGAATTGCAGTTGAATTTGGTGGGTTTGGGTCCGCCGTCTCCCATCCAGTCCGACACTCCTGCCTCTCTCATCGTCGACCAGATGCCCTTGCAGTAGCGCACGAAAGCGATAAGGCTGGTTCGTCACCGTACCCTGCAATCGAGCTCTAGCGGAGCGGATGATCTGCTTCTGACCCGCTGCCCACTCGGCGTCGGCTCGGCGCCGCAGGTCCAGACGCAGTTGCGTCGATTCTCGCCGCCAACGTCCCTCGAAACCCAGTTCCATCGATTCGTCCGAAATCGGCATCGACTCTGGTTCTGGCCGGATCGACTGATCGTACCACCCGCGCCATCGCCGACCACGCAGGTCGACATACAGACCTCGTTCGTTGGAAGTCTTCCAACGCCGGTCGGATGATCCAAAGGGGCTGAAGAAGCCAAACTCATATAGTCTCGCCTGCAGAGAAACTCTTGCTCGCCGCGGCCCGAGATTCGTGAAGCCCGCAACACCACCCCATGTCGTCGACCTCGCCGAGGTCACCGCCACTTGCGAATACATCTGTGCCTGTCCCACTTGCCACTGGCCGTCCATCGCTGCCGCCATCTGGTCACGCCCGACAAATAGATCATCGCCATATCGAGTGGGAATCTTCAGCCGTTGATCAAACCACAGGTTCTGCACGACGATACCAAGGTGTCCGGTCTCATGAAGATGACGCAGTCTCAGCCCCAGAACGCCGCCGCTCAATTGCATTCTTCCATTGATCGCCGTGGGACCTGTGTGCAGGCCATCCTCCGGAAGAGACTTCACATTGCCCTCCGCGTCGAGACGCGCATCGCGGCGAAAATCGGCGAGTACCACCGCGGTCTGCCAGCGATCCCCCACCTTAAGAGCGATGCCGCGAAGGGCTTGATTTTCTGAACTGGAGTGGAAGCCGAAAGCGCGCGCTTCCCGGCGCCCACGCCCGCGCCCACGGCCACTGCCACGTCCGAACAACAGGCCCTGCGCAAAGCCTGGTCTGATACTCCCGCCGACCACTTGCAGCGGTCCGCGACGCCATTGGACGTATCCTGCGAGATGATCGGTCCAGCGCTTTTCCCCCGGATCCCGCTCGGCGACAAGAGAGGCGACCCAGTTTTCAGACGTCACACTCCATCGACCGTAGGTGCGCGCTCCATCGACACCCGTCAGATCTGTCGCTCGCAGACGACTCGACCATCCTGTGTCGGGTACACGCTCCTCGATCAGTTGCCGCCATCGTTCCAGAAACTCGGGATCTCCGAGAATCTCCGTGGGTTCGTCGGCTCCCAGACACCTGCAGGTCAGCAGGGCCGTAGTGGACAGCAGAGTGAGTATGATCCGTTGAGGCCATCGCATCGTCTCATGATTGCAATGGCTGTGCCAGAGTCTGTCTCTGAGACACGGACGTCAGGTGAGAGCTTCAGGAGTCAGCAGTGTATCATAGGTGACCCGGAAAGCGACTCGGTGCCAGTGGCTGGAAACGGTGCTCTCACCCTAT
>Ga0233434_1001808_pt1 | contig 19943 bp, 21 predicted proteins | sample SI_122_August201_4_FD_182738 | JGI IMG/M metagenome (GOLD analysis project Ga0233434, IMG submission 182738) | Seawater microbial communities from Saanich Inlet, British Columbia, Canada - SI_122_August2016_120_MG | ecosystem: Environmental > Aquatic > Marine > Inlet | place: Canada: British... | reverse complement strand
TGGCCAAGCGGGTGTTGTATCCGTTGATGTTCGCCATGGTGCTCTACTCAGTGTTCAGCGTCTGGCTGATTGCCCAGCCGATGGACATGCGGACAAGCGGAATGTAGGGAATGTTGCGGAAAGTCAGTCGGCTTTTCCGTCAGGGGTAAGGCAGCGCAGTGTTCCGTTTGTCAGGATTCTGGCCCGCAAGCCTCCCCGACCCTTGAGTTCATTTTCCGTTCCGGGGCAGAATGCCTGATCCATCCAGTAGCAAGGCTTGGATTCCTCCTCACCAAAGAAGCGTACGCCCTGCACTTCAAATTCCCGGCCGATCAGACTGTTCAAATCCACTCCATCCGTAATGACGTTACGCCGGAATACTGCAGTTGATTTGCCGTGTTTCTGCAATTTTTCACACAAATTCTGATAAACTGAGTAGTCAAAGAAAGTGATCTGGCATTTATGATCCTTTTCACGGTTGAAATAGCGATCGCCCACTATCCCCCGACCCGCTACGCATCTTGCCCGCTGTACCTCCTGAATTTGATTAGTGCCTGCATCCCGCCCGTGATGCCCCACGTAGTTGTGACCATTCGATATATATAAACTAATTATATTCATGTAGAAGAAAGGAGAATATGCGTTTGGTGAGAGAAAAATTCAAGGGGCTGGCATAGCTAAGGGCTAATGTGATGAGCATTTCACTCAATGTTTTAGCTGCTTTAAGAGCATTTTGTAGTTACCTCCATTGAAGCGCCATTCACACTCCTTCAAAAACCAGTAAAAGTTCTCTGACTTGATCCCGTTAAACCGTCTCAAATAACGCTTCGCCTGGTTCCAGAAGTTTTCAATTCCATTGATGTGGTTTCTCTCTTTTGAAAATAGTGTGGAGTGGTTAATCCGCCTATGATGAAAGTCACTCACGTCCAGTGCATTGTACGCCTTAAAGCTGTCTGTGTAACCCACACTCTCGGGTTAAACCTTCTCTTGGATAACGTAATTGCCTGATTAACTGTCCGCTCAGATAAAGAAAACCCCCGCCAACCGAAGCTGACGGGGGCGCAACCCCTCGCTCTTATGGTTGGCTAATGTCATCCGATGTGTGCGTTGTGGCATTAGCCGCATCAATCCAGACAGCATTAGCAGCGGAGGTACTATAACCGTTTGCTGATTGATGAGGTAACTGCATTTTGCCGATTAGCGCTTAAATCTTGCCTACTATACAGATAAAGGGAAACCCCGTGAACCGGAGTTGACGGGGAAACCAAAACCAACCCTCGATGTGCTCTTCCTTGGTGATATTCAAATCGACTGAACGACTACCAACTTTAGTTTTTTACTCTGCGGCTGAAAAGGAAGATCCCGCCAACAACAAGGCTGCGATTGTTGTGATTAGTATGCTTTTCATTTCCCTTCAGCTTTTAATTCTTCACCCGTCTTGCCGCCGTATTTACTGAGGAGATAACGAAATCCCTGTTACAACAATATTAGCAACTATTTCCACAATATAGGAAAAGAAACCTTAGCATAACCTGATAATATCTCCGAGGGGGGTATTCTCCAGATAATTCAAATTTTAAGCAGATATGGCATTCCCTAAGATTTCTTTTGATAGATCAACTAACACTGTTCAACCAACCCAATCCCCAGGGTTTTGGCGTAAATACATCTTTTCACATGACCATAAGGTTATTGGCATTCAGTACGGCCTCTCGGGTTTGTGTTTTTTATTATTCGGATTTTTTCTGGTCATTATCATGAGGTGGCAGATGGCCTATCCCGGTAGTCCAGTGCCTCTTGTGGGAGATAGCCTTGAAGCGGTAATGGGCAAACCGGCTGAAGGCGGCATAGTCTCATCGCAATTATACAATATGTTCGGGGCTATGCATGGTACAATCATGGTATTCATGGGGGTGGTACCGGTGGCTTTTGGAGGTTTCGGCAACTATTTTGTCCCATTGCAAATAGGAGCCCCCGATATGGCGTTTCCTAGGTTGAACATGGCAAGTTTCTGGTTGTTCTTCTTGGCTTGCACCACCATGTGCGTAAGTTTTGTGATACCTGGAGGTCCTGCTCAAGCAGGGTGGACTGCATACTCCCCATTAGCTACAACCATTCCTACACATGGCCAAACGATCTGGTTGATTGGAATGGTATTGATGATAACCGCCTCTCTGCTTGGTGCTGTCAATTTCCTTGCAACTGTTATTCAACTGCGTGCGCCAGGTATGAGTTGGATGCGCTTACCATTTTTCGTTTGGACACAATTTATAACCGCATTTCTTTTACTACTTGCATTTCCTCCGCTTGAAGCTGCCGGGATTCTTCAATTAATGGATAAGGTATTGGATACGAGTTTTTTTATTCCCACAGGCCTGATGGTTTCGGGTAAGGAGTTGGATAATAGCGGGGGTGGAAATCCTTTGCTCTGGCAGCATTTATTTTGGTTTTTAGGACATCCCGAGGTTTATGTGCTACTGCTGCCGCCCATTGGTATAATCACAGAAGTTATAGCCAATAACACTCGCAAGCCAATCTGGGGTTACAAATACATGGTGGGCTCTGTTTTGGTGCTTGGATTTGTCTCTTTTTTTGTCTGGGCTCACCACATGTATCTAACGGGAATGGGCACTGCCATTAGTTCTTTTTTCCAGACAACAACAATGATCATTAGCATCCCGTCTGTAATCATTCTAAGTTGTTTATTGGTTACTCTGTGGGGTGGGGCTATACGTATAAACACACCCATGTTATTTGCCCTTGCCTTTCTGCCTATGTTCGGTATTGGAGGGCTGACGGGATTGCCTCTGGGTATTAGCGCTACAGACATTACGCTCCATGATAGCTATTATGTTATCGGACATTTCCACTATGTAGTGGCTCCTGGTGTCTTGTTTGGCTTATTCGCTGGTCTTTATTATTGGTTCCCTAAGATAACAGGAAAAGTGATGAACGAAGCTCTTGGAAGAATCCATTTCTGGTCAACATTGATATTCATGAATGTTGTATTTCTTCCTATGTTTGCACAAGGAATGGCGGGTATGAGTCGCCGCATGTCGGACGGAGGAGCCACATATGCCCTAAAGAATAATCCTGATGTTACAGTTGGCGCTTTTTCAGACTTAATTATGGATCTGAATGTCTATATTACAGCCGGAGCCATCTGCCTTGGTTTTGCTCAAATCCCCTTCATAATTAGTCGATGCTGAAAAAGGCGGTTTCAGTTGAGTGAGAGTGGGTAAAGGGCAGTGTTCGGATTGAATAGCATGTGAAGTTGGAGTTCTGCCGGGTTGAGCATCCACCGAATGTAGAGCCAAGTCTTCCCCGCTTGTCTGAGCAACTTCCTGAAGTTCATTCCCGCTGCACTTAGCACTGCGTTGAGTTGATCTCCTTGGGTTCCTTTTAGTCGATTGCGATTCATCCGGTGCCCGTGTTTCAGGTGGCTAATTCCCGGCTCCACCACGGCTCGTCTTTTCATCCACTTCCACAGTCGCTTGGCCGTCTTGCCTTTGCGCTGTTTGTCCACGTGCACGTCCATCTCCCCCTCGTAGCCGTGCCCTCTGTAGCCCCTGTCCACAAACACTTGTTTCACTCTTTTCCCCACCATCCGCCTCACTTGCTCCAGTGTCTCTTTGAGTGTGTGCCCATCATATGGATTGCCCGGGTGCGCCTGTGCCGCCACGTGCCACCCTCCACGACTGCTAGTCCCCACGCTCACTTTCACCCCAAACTCATAGCGCTTGTGCGCTTTGCCTTTGCTGATGCATTCCACCTCCGGCGCATGCACGCTGTACACTTTGCCTTTGTCTTTCCTCTGTTGATCGTAAACCCTCTGCGCTTGTTTTAACTCTTCCCTCAGTTTGGGATCAGGCTCCGGGCATTTTCTTTGAATATCCCGTATTACTCGACCCAGCAAGGTCTTGAGGTGCCTCCCACATTTGCCCGCTCTCTTGTACTGTCTGGCATGGGCGTAGCGGCTTTGCTTGAGCATTAATCGCTTCCCCACCCGCTCGTAACTCTGCCTCAGTTTAAGCCTGCGCCGCTTGGCTAACTTTACCAGCGTCTCTCTGGCTCGATCGTAGAGTCTGCTGTCCGTTGGAAACCTCACATGCTTCTCCTGAACCGTCGTGTCTACATTGATCCTCTCCAGTTGCCGAGGCTGGATCAGTTTCATCCTTAGTCCTGCTTTGAGCGTCTCCTCCAATAGCTTCTCCGCTCCCACTTTGGCCAAGCGCTTACGCCATCTACTCAGGCTTGAGGCCTCTATCGGGGCTTGATGCTCGAAGAACTTCATCCCGCTTAAATGTTGCCAGTACGGGTTCTCCACCCACAACTCTAACACTCCCTCATCGCTCAGGTCGTTCACGTACTTGAGATAGTGCAGCGACACCATTAACCGCGTACTCACTCCGGGTCGCCCCAACTCCTCATGCCATGTTTTTTCCAACGCCGTTTCAAACGATTCCCAGTCCATCCCAGCGGCCACTTTTTCCATTGGGTGTTTGGGGTTCACCATGCGTGAAAGCTCGGTTCGGAATAGCTCGGCTTGATATCCCGTTGTGAGCTCTTTATGCGGTTTCATCTGGCGGTTTACTTTGCAAGGTTTTGACACCAACGGAAAGCTTTCCTTGCAATTTGAGACACCTCTTTCCCCCTCCTCGCCCCTGTCTTTGTTAACTCAATCAGATTCTTCAGCGTCGACTAGATAGTACACCAAACTCGACCAAGCGCTGCGACGATCAATAGAAGGAACCCGAATACCTCCATTCCTTTGTGGAGGCCATTTTCGAAACCTTTCGGAACAGTAAACACGGCAATAGCAATGACGGCAGCAACAAAGGCTCTCGACGCTTTTTTCCGATACGTCTCATAAAGAGATTTCGGTTTAGAACTCCTTTGGAAAACAGGATAAGATTCGTTCATTATTGATCTTCTAGAGCAAGTGAAGCGCCCGGAGTTTGGTGGACAGCGGATTCTCTTGTCGTCGGTTCGCTCTTTTTCTTCACCTCATATGTCGTCGAATAACTGACTCCTGTCCAATTGGAAACGGCATGGATTTCGAATCCGTTTCTTTCATCTTCGTGAATTTTGAGGCCCTTTTCAGCAAAAGAAGTAAGTGATGAGCGAGGGCCTGCTGGATCGGTTCGAGCTTAAACAGGTTGAACCGATCTTCGGTTTTCAAAATCTTCTCGACACAACTCATCGTATCACCTCCGAAAACCCAGAGCAATCATCACTGTCAAATACCATTTGCCTTGTGTCGGCGCTTGCCTAATTGAAAGAAAAAAACAGTGTCCCAATCATTAAAACGATCCACTTTCGGTAGGTTTGAGTCCTCATTCCTTGAGCACTGACTATCCAACATCTTAAAAAAGCGCGTCGCTTTCATGCAGGTGAAGCTATCAGGCAAAAATTAACCGAAAGTGAAACGACAATTAAAAATCATTAATTTTCAGTTTCTCGAACCGATCTGCGTCAAACTTGCTCAAGCGAGGTTTGACCTGTGCCAATCCAGATAATTGACAATCGCCATGTGGGTGGGGTCAGTTCTTGTTGTTGACAAGTAACGCCATCAACAGGAATCAACACGCACGTTAATCTTTGGACACGATATTTCACAATCAGAGCCGAAGTGTTTTTTTCTCTATCCGCAGATGTCGCAGATAGGTTTCTATTTTTCTCTGCGAAAATCTGCGGATAACTACTTGTTCAGTTTTGGCGGAGGGTTGAGGCTGGCGCGAATGCGCTTGGCCAAGCGTCGGGGAGTTTCTACTCTCGGCTGGCCAAGCGAGTGCCCCTGTTCATGACCGACCCGACCCACGACTCACCATCCGCCGACCCACCCGGCAATCCCGAGGTTTTCGATGATGTCGTGGTGGGCATTTTCCGAACCACGGAGGAGGGCCGGTATATTTATGCCAACCACCGGCTGGCGGAGCTTTACGGCCACGAGTCGCCGGCGCGCTTGATCGAGGCGATCGGCGACATTGAGGGGCAGCTGTATGTGGAGCCCGGGCAGCGGGATTTGTTCCTGACACTCATCCAGCAACAGGGGCGGATCGAGCAGTTTGAGTCGGAGATTTTCCGCAAGGATGGCTCGCGGATCTGGATATCGGAGACGGCGCGCATTGTGCGGGACGAGTCGGACAAGGTGCTTTTCTACGAGGGCACGGTGCAAGACATCGCCGAACAGAAGGGGGCCGAGTTGGAGCTGCGCCGTTCGGAGATTTTGTTTCACTCGCTGGTGGAGAATCTGCCGCAGAATATTTTCCGCAAGGACGCGGCCGGGAGGTTCACCTTTGCCAACACCCGTTTCTGCGAGGAACTGGGGAAGCCGCGCCGGGAGATCATCGGCAAAACTGACTTCGATTTTTTCCCGGCCGACCTTGCGGGCAAGTACCGAGAGGACGACTTGGGCATCATTGAGAGCGGTGAGTCGCTGGACGCGGTCGAGGAACACGTCACGCCCGAGGGGGAGTTGAGTTGATCTCATGGAGCATCGCCTCAAAAACGGGGACAGACCTTGGGCCAACGAAGCGGCGGCGCACTTGCCCGGTGGCGTCGATCAGGACGTTGGTTGGCAACTCGCCGCCGTTGAAGCGGCCACCGGCGACGTTCCCGGTGTCGAGAAGTACCGGGTAGCTGATACCGAGCTTGTGGGCTTTGCGCCGCACCTTGGCCAAGACCTTCTCACGAAGGCCGTCATCGCTGTGGTTGTGATGTTCCGCATGGCTGTGGCCGTCATCCATTCCGATAATGTGCCCGTGTGAATCAGGCACGCCATCGAGGGAAATCCCCAACACAACCAGATCGTCAGCATGTTTCTCCTGCAACGCCACCAAATCTGGAATCTCGGATTGGCAGGCAACGCACCATGTGGTCCAGAAATTCAGAAGAACGGCCTTGCCACGGAAGTCGGAGAGTTGAACCAAGGAACCGTCGAGGCTGGGCAATGTGAAATCACCGGCGGGAATCCGCTCAACCGCTTGAGGCACACCGCTGGCGGCTGGCGGTTTGAAACCGGCGTAGTCCTGGCTGTGCTTGCCCCACCATTGTCGGCGCTTCTTGATGGCTCGCAGGATGTCCTCGGCCTCCGGTGAGTTGATGGATACTAATGTGTTTTTCTCCCTGAGGAGAGCCACTTGGCGCAGGCGTACCCCGAAGTCAATCCCAGTCCAAAATCGCAGGGATATCTCCGCCGAAGCTACGACTTTGAGATCCGGATCATCCAGCAAGGCAATGGCTGGGGGAACGCCCTGTTCCTGCGGAAGCTTGCGGAGATAACGCAAACCCAGAAGTCTCAGATCGGGATCGACATTCTCGAATTGCGCCTGAATGCACCTCGGCAGATCGGGGTGGCCTGCGGCTTCCAGCGCGGCCAGGCCTTGATTGCGGACTGATTCATCGATATCGAGAGTCGCTCGCTTGGCCAAGTCGGCGGCCCAATCGGCTAAGCGCTCGTTCTCGATGGCTGTCTCCCTCAAGTAAGATGCCACCTGCTGTCGGGGAACCACCTTTTTGCTGTCCCAAAATGCACGGACAATTTCCCTGGGGTTTTCCACTTGGTTGACCAGTTCACGGAAAACCGATTCGGCGGAAGCATCCTGACGAAGAACCGCATACAAGGTCGCTTTTTGTTGGATGGGCTCGTGGAAAAAAAATGCTGCCGCCAGCACCAGCAGCAGGCCCACAATATAGCCGCGCCCCATGCTGCAAGGCGGGCACGAACTCGAACATGAATTTTTGTTATCTTGCTCCATTACCTGCAATGAGAGGGACGGCGGCTCCGGGTTATTCCGTTTTTTCTCATTTTCAAGAATAAGCAAAGGTGGGAAACAGGGCCGGCGAGGTGAGCGAATGGGGCGCGTCGGCAATTTTTTTGGAATAAAACTGCTAGCCCAAACTTCCCACATGAGAGCGCCTGAAGGCGTTTCAATTGAAAAGGAAAAAATATAAACAATGAAAAAGATAATTGCATTATTCGCAGTGGCCGCCATGGCCGTTGGAGTTCAGGCATCCGAGATCGACCTTAAGGTGGACGGCATGACTTGCGAAATTGGTTGCGTTGGCAAGGTCAAGCAGGGCTTGGCCAATGTCAAGGGAGTCGATATCAAGGGCACCAAGTTTGCGCTTGGTAAAAAGTTGGGTGCCGTGAAGGTCTCCTTCTGCCACAAGACCACCACCAAGAAGAAGATCATGGACGCCATCAAGAAGGCTGGCTATAAAGTCGCCGAGGCACGTAAAAAGAGGAACAAAAGGGTTTCCAAGTTGTTTCCTTCCAGAAGGAAGGTTTAACTGTTTGGGGCACATTCATCGGCTATTGTCCATGAAACTCGACCGCAAATTTCCGGTTGTTGCTCGCGGTCGATTTCTTGCCTGGACTGGTTCGGGGATGTGTCCTTTATTCACCAATTCGCAGATACCAGGGACAAGACACGATGAGAGCATTAAAGCACAATTGGAGCCTGCGCGGTGTTGTTTGGCCTGCGCGGTTCCCGGCCCGCGAACTGGCACTTGTGCTGGCGCTGGGACTCCCCGCTGGAGGCGCGTTGGCCATGCCGTTTAAGAATGGCTTCGACTTGGGCAACGCCATCATCCCAACCGGGGACATCCTGTCCGGCGGCCCGCCGAAAGATGGCATCCCCGCGATCGACAAGCCCAAGTTTGTCGCCCCGGACGAGGCGGCGTTTCTCCAGGACAACGACCCCGTGGTCGGGGTCACCCTGCACGGCACGGCAAGGGCTTATCCGCTACGGATTCTGGTGTGGCACGAGTTGGTCAACGACCAGATCGACGACACGCCGTTTGTGGTGAGCTACTGTCCGCTATGCGGTACATCGATGGTGTTCGCCGGCGAGACCGGTGGGGAGCGGCTGACCTTTGGTGTCTCGGGCCTGCTGTACCAGAGCGACGTGCTGATGTACGATCGGCAACACAACAGCCTCTGGTCGCAATTGGCGATGAAGGCCGTCTCCGGCCCCAAGGTCGGCACAGCCCTGAAATGGTTGCCAAGCAGGATGATGAGTTTCAAGGCGTGGAAAGAGGAACACAAAAAACTCAAGCGCGAGGTACTCTCCACGGACACCGGGTTCAGCCGAAATTATAACCGCAACCCCTACGTGAACTACGAGAGCAACAACCAAGTCTGGTTTCGGGTGCCTAAAACGCGATCCGAGCTGGCCTCCAAGGCTTGGGTGATCGGGATCGTGATCAACGGCAAGGCCAAGGCTTACCCAATCTCGCCGCTGGCCTTGCGCGGCGGCATAACGGACGAGGTGGACGGCGTGAAACTCAAGGTCAGCTACGACGCCGAGAAGCAGTCACCCCGGGTGATCCTCGTGAAAACTGGGGAGGAGGTTCCCTTCACCCGCGTTTTCTGGTTCGCGTGGCAGGCGTTCTATCCGGACACGGGACTCTGGCGGCCCGGGGTGTTGCGCTCGGGAGGTGTTTTCCATTTCACGCTGCCGAGCGGCCACGAGAAGGATCACGCCCTGGAGGTGTCCCGCGACTTGAAGGCTTGGGATTCGCTCCTTGTGTTTGGGCACACACCCGGTTTCATAAACATCGGGCTGACCCCGGCGGACACCACGGACAAACCGGTTCAGGAGGGAACCTTGGCCGGAGAGAAGATTATTTTTGTCCGCCAATCCGAAGATGCCGGTCGCGAGTTTTACCGGACACGTCCGCAGCCCTGAGCATCGTGCCAATGGGAAAACAAATGATCTTGTTAACAGGCAAGCGCATCATGTTGGTGATGCTGACTCTGGGGAGTGTCCGGCTGATGCCCGACTCTGGCCGGGCCGCTCCCCACAACGACCGCTTCGCCGACCGGCAGGCGCTGGCGGGCGGCACGGTGCATGTCACGGCGAGCAACGCCGGTGCCACAGTCGAGGCCGGCGAGCCGCTTGGCCAAGAGGTGCCCGGCGTCCGTCCGTCCGGTGGTAGCACGGTGTGGTGGACTTGGCAGGCGCCTGGAACCGGGCCGTTCACGGTCTCTCTGGTTGACAGCGAGTTTGACACGCTGCTGGGCGTGTACCGGGGGGAGGTCGTCGGGGAGTTGAGCGTCATCGCGGAAAACGATGACGCCGATGTGCGGCGGGGTGTCACCACCAGCGAGGTGTCCATTTACGCTGCGAAGGGCCGGGCCTACCATATCGCGGTGGCCGGCTTCCTGAATCCGCAGGATCAAACAATCGAGACCGGCACCGTCCAACTCAAGATCCATCCCTCCAAGCCCAACCCGGCTCCAGGGTGGGAGGCTCTCGACTTAGATGGAGAGACGGTGACGTCCGCAGCTTACGCCGGGAAAGTCGTGCTGCTGGATTTTTGGGCGACATGGTGTGGGACATGCCTGCGGCAGATCCCCGAGCTGGTTCGGCTGCAGGAAGCTTATGGCAAGGCTGGGTTCGTTGTGGTCGGGGTGGTCATCGACCCGGAAAACACGGTGAAACTCCGGAGCTTGGCCAAGCGGTTTGGCATCAATTATCCGCTGATCAAAGCCACTCCAGAAATGGAGAAAGCGTTCGGGGGCATCCGGGCGGTGCCGACTACTTTTTTGATCGACGCCCGGAATAATGAATTCCGCAAACATGAGGGCTTGCACAATCAAAAGGCGATGGAGCGGGACATCCTTTCACTGCTCGAGGGCGTGCCCGGCAACGGGGTGGTGGCCGGGGCGGTTTTGCTGCGGGTCGAGCGCGGCCCGGCCGGGGCGGTTGTGCGGTGGCCCGCCGGTAATCCCGGTTACCGGTTGGAAAGCGCCGGCCAATTGGTCACCGGCCCATGGGGGCCCGCCACGGAAACAATTTTGCCGGGAGATGACTTCAACCAAGCCAAGCTGGCACCGGGCACCGAGAGTCGGTTTTACCGGTTGAAAAAACCATAGCCTAACCCAAAAATGCAGATGACGACGAATCGTACACGGGCAAAAAGCAACCGCTTGGCCAAGCGCCGCCCGCTTGGCTTCACGCTGATCGAACTGCTCGTGGTGATTGCCATCATCGCCATCTTGGCTGCGCTCATGCTGCCCGCGCTGGCCAAGGCCAAGTCCGCCGGGAAACAAACTGTCTGCTTGGGCAACCTTCGCCAAACCGCCATCGCCCTGGCCCTGTACGCCGATGACAATGAAGGCTATTATCCGGCGCAAAACATGCTCAGGCCATGGACGGCGCAACTCGCCCGCCACCTGCAAACCACGGGTATACTGCGCTGCCCCAGCGACCCGGTAGTGCGTGCCCGGGCGCTGCCCGGCGATCCCGCCGAGCTTGATCCTGCCGATCAGAGCTACCTGCCAAACGGATTCCGGGATTATTTTTTCCACTCCATGAGTCCCGCCCAATGGAAGCTATTGCAACTGGGGCGAATGCCCGCGAGGCTGCAGAAGGAATCCATCCTGCAACCGGGTGAGACCGTTGTGTTTGGCGAAAAACAGCCAGAGTCGAATCGGCACTACCTCGACCTTTTCGAGCCCGGCAACGGTTACGTCGAGGCGCTTGAGGAGAGCCGGCATCCGTCCTCCAGCGTGGAAACCCAGAGCGGCCGCTCCAATTATCTCTTTGCAGACGGCAGTGTGCGGGCCATCCTCTTCGGTCGCTCCACCTGCCCGGTCAACCAGTGGGCGGTGACATCGCAGTGGCGCAACGACTCCGCTCTTTGCCGCAAACGCTATTGAACAACATGGCTCAGCAAAACGCCCTCAACTTCGAGCAAGTGGTTCACCTCTATTATGAGGCGCTCTATCGGTTCGCTATTGGCCTGGCGCGCAATGTGCCTGACGCATGCGACTTGACCCAGGAGGCATTCTATCGCCTCGCGACCAAAGGCGCGGCGTTGCGCGATCCCTCGAAGGCCAAGTCATGGTTGTTCACCACGCTCCACCGTGAGTATTTGAGCCGGTGCCGCCGCGAAAACCGCTTTCCGCATCATGTGATCGAAGAATCATCCCAGGAGTTACCGACGGTTTCCCCTGAAACGGTCGAGGCCATGGAGGCCTCGGAAGTCATGGAGTTCCTGATGGAATTGGATGAACCGTTCCGGGCGCCGCTGGTGCTCTTTTACCTCAAGGATCATTCCTACCGCGAGATCGCCGAGATACTGGAAATCCCAGTGGGCACTGTGATGTCTCGCCTCTCTCGAGCCAAGACCATGCTCCGTAAACTACTCACCCGGAAGGCGTCACAGGCCAACTCCAAAATCGTGAACCTGTCCGCCAACCCCACCCACAAAACCGCTCAATCATGAACAAACAGGAAGCCAAATTCATCCTCCAAGCCTACCGACCCGGCGGCGAGGATGCCGCAGACCCCCAGTTCGCCGAGGCATTGGAAGTGGCTCGCCAGACGCCGGAACTAACCCAGTGGCTAAGCGAGGAGACCGCCTTGGACGAGGCCCTCGGTCGCAAGCTGCAGGACACTCCGGTCCCCGAGGATTTGAAGGAAAAAATATTGGTGAGCCGAAAATTAATCCAAGTCACACCACGGTGGCGGCAGCCCGCTTGGCTGGCGGCGGCGGCCTCCGTTGCCCTTATGCTCGGGTTGCTTGTTTCCCTGCAATCCCCGGCGAAACCCGGACAGGAATTCACCGACTACCGCCAGTCCATGATCGAGTTCGCCCAGCATCGGATGGATGGGCTGGACTATAAATCTGAGACCATCCCGGACATCCGGCAGTGGCTGGCGAACCGCTCGATCCACGAGGGGTTTGTCGCACCCGCCAGTCTCGCCGGGCTGCCCGCCAAGGGCTGCCGCCTGCTGCAATGGAACGACCAGCAAGTTGCCCTGATCTGTTTCAGCACCGACGCCGGGCCGGTTCACCTCTACGTGCTCGACTACAACGAAATGCAGGGCGTCCCGCCAAGCGAACAACCCGATGTACGGACACTGGGCGATTGGCAAACAACCGGTTGGAGCCAAGGCGGCAAGGTTTATCTGGCGGCAAGCCGGGGCAACAGTAAGCTGATGAGGAACCTGCTATGAGAATTGCTCATGAGATGAAGCTCTTCCTCCCCTCCGTCAGCTCACTCATATTGTTGGCAACATCCGCCTTGGCTTCGCCAATTCATGACGCTGCCGAGGGTGGAGATGCCGGAGCCGTGGGCACTTGGTTGAAAACAGGTGCTGATGTGAACGCAAAGGATGAAACGGGGAGAACTCCATTGCATTTGGCGGCGGGTGGATGCTGGCGATGTTGGGGCCACAAGGAAGTAGCCGAGCTTCTTATAGCCAAGGGTGCAAAAGTTAACGCCAAGGATGATACAGGAAGAACCCCATTGCAGGTGGCGTCACTTTGGGGAGACAGGGAAGTTGCCGAACTGCTGATTGCCAATGGAGCGGATGTGAACGCGACGAATGATCAAGGAGAGGCATCCATGCATTATGCGGCACGTTCTGGACACATAAAAATCGCTGAACGGCTGATTGCCAGTTTCGCGAATGTGAATGCAAAAGTATTGGCTGGTTCCTACAAGGGCATGACGCCGCTCGATTTGGCCAACCGGTATGACCAAGCCGAAGTGGCCGGCCTCATAGACAAACACGGCGGCAAAACAGGCACAGAGTTGGCGCTAATCCCCCGCTTGGCTTACAGCAGGAATCAGTTGGCAATTGTTGCCAAAGTCGGCCTCAAATTCAGTGTGCTTTTCAGTTCCGACCTGAAGAGATGGCAGGTGCTGGACACTGTTACCATCGATGAATCACCCCATGTGTACGTGGATGAAACGGCTGTGAAAGAACCGGCGCGGTTTTACCTGTTGCAACTGGTGGAGTGATTCCTCCGTAAGCCCAGCATAAGTAGCCATGAATCACGAGGCGTTAAATCTTGAAGAGAAGTTTTCCCGTTTTAGCGAACTTTGGTCGCCCCGGGTCGTTGCCGAGATGAACGATACCCAGTTCAAGCTGGTGAAAGTTCAGGGGGAGTTCGTGTGGCATTCCCATGCTGACACCGATGAGGCATTCCTCGTCGTCAGCGGTGCGTTGGACATCGAGTTCAGGGACGGAACAGTCCGGCTGGAATCCGGGGAAATGTTTGTCGTGCCTAGGGGCGTCGAACACCGGCCGGTCGCCCGGGAGGATTTGGTTGCACCTGAGATAACCTTGAATGGAGAGGTGTATATGGAGATAGGGAAGGGAGGTTTGTATGGGGATATGGGAGCGATTGCCCGGGATGAAGTGGATGGGGATTTGAGCGAGGAAGTCAGGAGGAATGGATATGTGAATACGAGTAAGGTTGGGGAATATGAGGTGAGATATCGAGTATGGGACAGGGCCGGCAACGGATCTGAGGAGTTGGTCAGAAAGGTCAAAGTAGTTGAGGAAGGAGAGGAGACAGGGAATGGAGTTTTTGTCGCGAAGATGGAGCAGGATAGTGCAGCAAATCTACGTCCGCACCTATGGATTGAGGTTGATGAGCATGGGATAACAATATGGGCGGAGAGATTGGGTGAAGGACGATGGAGATTACAGGTGACCGAGGATTTAGGGGGTTGGGATGGTGCAAATGACATGTATTTGGATCCTGAAAGTAATCAAATCCGAATAGAGCAGCCCGTAGGAACCCTCTATTACCGATTGATCAAGTAAATCAATACTCGTTTCAATCGTCGCAGCCGTGCTTCTGGTGGGGTGTGGATCAAGCATTCAGCAAGCTGCTGATACTGGGAACATCGAAGCCGTCAAACAACATTTAGCTGCTGGCGTGGATGTTAATGCGTCGAATTTTGCAGGATGGACTCCTTTGCATCGTGCGGCTAATAAAGGTCACACTGAAATCATCCAACTACTCATCGCCAACGGTGCAGATGTGAATGCGAAACATGATGCGTTCGAGACAACTCCTTTGCATGATGCGGCTCGGAATGGTCACAAGGAAGTCGCCGAACTGCTAATCGCCACCAGTGCGGATGTGAATGCGAAGGATCAATGGGGACGGACTCCTTTGCATCGTGTGGAAACCAAGGAAATCGCCGAACCCCTCATCGCCAAAGGTGCTGATGTGAATGCGAAGGATAAGAAAGGGAAAACACCGCTAGATGGGGCCTTTGGCAAAACAGAAATCACCGAACTCCTACGCAAACACGGCGGCAAGACGGGTGAAGAATTGAAAGATTTGGAAGAAGCCAAAGAATCGATCCACGCTGCTGCCAGAGTTGGACACATCGAAGCTGTTAAAAAGCACTTGGCTGCTGGTGCGGATGTGAATGCGAAGAGTAAGTTTGGAAGGACTCCTTTGCATCATGCGGTTGTTGATGGTCGCAAGGAAATTGCTGAATTATTAATTGCGCAAGGTGCGGATGTGAATGAGAAGATTGCGTATGGATATACACCGCTAGATAAGGCCATCAATTACAACCAATCCGAAATCGCCGACCTCCTCCGCAAACACGGCGGCAAGACGGGTGAAGAATTGAAAGCTGAAGGCAAATGAAACACCTCCTACTCACAACAATCGCAGCCGTGCTGGTTGTGGGGTGTGGTGAGTCGCAACAGTCGGCTCCAGCACCAGAAGTGAAACCAGTTGAACCAGTTGCCGAAGCTGCAAAACCAGAACCGCCGACAGCCAAAGCACCAGACATCTCAATTTTCGTAGCTGCCGCTAGAGGAAACATTGAAGCCATCAAACAGCACTTAGCTGCTGGAACGGATGTGAATGCGAAGGGAAGCTTTCTCTTAGCTGGTGGCACCCCTTTGTATATTGCGGCTGGTTGGGGTCACAAAGAAGTTGTTGAACTACTTATCAACAACGGCGCGGATGTGAATGCGAAGGATGAGAATGGCGCGACACCACAAGATTTGGCCATTCAGTCTAAAGAATTCGAAACCGCCGACCTCCTCCGCAAACACGGCGGCAAAAGCGGTGCAGAATTTTCCATTCAAGCCGCTATTGCGGTGGGGAACATTGAAGCTGTTAAACAGCACTTGGCGGCTGGCTCGGACGTGAATGCGAAGAATAGCGATGATTGGACTCCTTTGCATCTTGCGGCTGATAAAGGTCACAAGGAAATCGCTGAACTACTTATCGACAAAGGTGCGGATGTGAACGCGAAGGATGATGATTCATGGACTCCTTTGCATCTTGCGGCTTCCGATGGTCACAAAGAAGTCGTCGAACTCTTTATCGACAAAGGTGCGGATGTGAACGCGAAGGATGAAGATTCATGGACTCCTTTGCATAGTGCGGTTCAGTCGTTGGGTCACAGGGAAGTCACTGAACTACTTATCGCCGCTGGTGCCGATGTGAATGCGAAAAGTGAGAATGGAGGGGCACCGTTAGATATCACCATCTCTGCCGAAATAAGCGCCATCCTCCGCAAACACGGCGGCAAGACCAAGAAGGAACTGGAAGCCGCTGGCAACTAAACCAACTCCCTCCACCACCTGAAATGCATTTATCATTTGATAAAGATATTCCGACCATTCAATGTGAAAAATGTGGCACTTGGATTAGTGAAGGTTTTGACTGTGCAACTTGTCACCCTGAAAAATATCCCCCAATGCATAAAACTACTCGGGGAAAGGTGATATTGTTTTGTGCCTTTCTGACCTTATTGTTAGTTATCTTTGGAGTTTACAAATCGTCAGAACGTAATACAAAAAACCGAATCACCTCAGATACAAACGTTTTGCAGGGAGAGATTTCAGGACAAGAGAATTTAATAGACTATTAAACCAACCCACTCCACCACTTGAACGCCGCAGGGTTGTTGTTCGGGGGCAACAGTTAAAACGCCTTGAAAACCGCACTCATCGGGCTGACAGTCGGCCCACCATGAAATCACAACTGATCGCAATCGTCGCAGCCGTGCTGGTTGTGGGGTGTGGTAATCCAGAAGCAGATCGTGCGCTACTTGATGCTGCCGAAAATGGAAACATTGAAGATGTAAAACAACACTTGGCCGCTGGTGCAGATGTAAATGCGAAGACTCCGTGGGGAAGAACTCCTTTGATTGAGGCGGCTGACGAAGGTCGCAAGGAAATCGCTGAACTGCTTATCTCTAATGGCGCGGATGTGAATGCGAAGGATGAGTCTATGGGAATGACTCCTTTGCTTTATGCGGCGGATTACGGTCACAAGGGAATTGTCGAACTGCTTATCGCCGCAGGTGCGGATGTAAATGCGAAGGATGAGTCTATGGGAATGACTCCTTTGCATCATGCGGCTTATAGCGGTCACAAGGAAATCGCCGAACTGCTAATCGCCAAAGGTGCAGATGTGAATGCGCAGTTTGATAAGATAAGTGGAGGGACTCCTTTGCATATTGCGGCTGATAAAGGTCACAAGGAAGTCGCTGAACTACTGATCGCCGCTGGTGCGGATGTGAATGCAAAGGATAAGGGTGGTGAATCACCGCTAGATTGGGCCATCGAAGACAACCAAACCGAAACCATCGCCCTCCTCCGCAAACACGGTGGCAAGACGAGTGAAGAATTGAAAGCTGAAGGCAAATGAAACACCTCCTACTAACAACAATCGCAGCCGTGCTTCTGGTGGGGTGTGGGGAGTCGCAGAAGTCGGCTCCTGCACCAGAATCGAAACCAGTTGAACCCGTTGTCGAAGCTGCAAAACCAGAACCGCCAATAGCCAAAGCACCAGACATCTCAATTCACCATGCTGCTAAAACTGGAAACATCGAAGCCGTTAAACAGCACTTGAATGATGGTGCGGATGTTGAATTAAAATGTGTGAACTGTGGCGGCACAGTATTAGGTCATGCGGCATATGGAGGTCACAAGGAGATCGCCAAACTGCTAATCGCCAAGGGTGCGGATGTGAATACGAAGAATAAGGATAGCACGACTCCTTTGCATCAGGCGTCTTTAGGTGGTCACAAGGAAGTTGCCGAACTGCTAATCGGCAAAGGTGCAGATGTGAATGCGAAAGTTGTGTCAGGTACAAAACAAGGATTGACACCACTTGACGCTGCTAATGCGCGCAACAAACCCGAAACCGCCGACCTCCTCCGCAAACACGGCGGCAAGACGGGTGAAGAATTGAAAGCTGCTGAACTCGTTTTCGAAGCCGCCGAAACGAGAGACATCGAAGTCATAAAACAGATACTGGCTTCCACAGAAGGAAAATGGATATTGAAGGCAATTGGAAAAGAGCAAGGTCAGGAATTTAATGATGCCGGCACTGTCATAAACAAATGGAATGAATCTAAGTCTGAGCTTCTTATGGAATCGAAAATAAACCGGGGAGAAAGAATTATAGAGCTTGTAGACATAATCAAAATAGATAAAGGAAGGATACTGATGGATAGAGGAAGTCATCAATTAATTGGCAAGTGGAATTCGAATGAAAAAACCATTGTCTGGAATAATAAATCCGGGGATTTTGTTTTTACGGGCTGGTCAGATTTCTCTGAGAAACAGAACATTAAGGAAGACTTTTCTATTTATAGAGATGGAACTCAGGTTTTTTCAGTTACAGCTGATTTAAAAGCCGAAGACAAATGAAACACCTACTCCTCACAACAATCGCAGCCGTGCTGGTTGTGGGGTGTGGGCCGCCAAGCAATCCAGAAGCAGACCGTGCACTACTTGATGCTGCCGAAAAGGGGAACATCGAAGCCGTCAAACTACTACTTATCAACAACGGTGCGGATGTGAATGCGAAGAATACTTGGATAGGGACACCGCTGGATATTGCTACTCATCCAGAGAACCCAATCGACACCGCAGAAACCGCCGACCTCCTCCGAAAACACGGCGGCAAGACGAGTGAAGAGTTGAAAGCTGAAGGGAAATGAAATGAATAGAAATCACAACCAACTTTGTTAGGATTCTTAGCTTGTTACCTGTGAATTAAACCATCTTATGCAAGGAAAAGAAAACCCGCTCTCCACGAGGCAGAAGGCCATTACACTCAACTTAGCAACCGAATTATACGGCACATTTTCAGAGATAGGGGCTGGTCAGGAAGTAGCGCGTTGGTTTTTCAAGGTGGGGGGAGCCTCCGGTACTATTGCAAAAACCATGTCAGCTTACGACATGACTATTAGTGATGTCATTTACGGCAAAACTCAACGCTACGTAAGTCAGCGAAGATTGGAGAAGATGTTGCAAAGGGAATTTGACCTGCTTTCCAAACGACTCACACCCGAACGTGGTGGTAGCACTCGTTTCTTTAGTTTTGCCAACACAGTAAAAGCAATGGGTTATCGCATAAAAAGTGATGCGCATGGTTGGATGGGTATCCGTTTCCAGCACAGAGCAAAAGCACAGCCATCGGATATCATTATTCATATGCGCATGCTTAACCAAGAAAACATACAGCAACAGGAGGCTCTAGGGATAATCGGAGTCAACCTTGTTTATGGAGCAATGCTGCTTTTCGATCAGCCAGAAAGACTGATTCAGTCATTGATGGACGCCCTTTCTGCCAACCGCATTGAAATTGACATGATTCAATTTAATGGTCCGGCATTTCGGTGTGTGGATAACCGCCTGATGAGTTTGCAACTTGTCCAACATGGGATTGCTGATGCGACAATGTTTAAAGGAAATGGAGAAGTGGTTCAGCCGTCTGAGATGCTTCATAAGAGAGCTGTCTTGATCCTCCGAGGTAGCTTTCGCCCGGTTACAAAAGTGCCTATCGACATGATCAGATGCGCGCTAACCCGATTCAACATGGAATATAATCTAAAGGGCGAGAAGCCGCTGGTGGTTCTTGAAATGACACTCCAAAATCTGAATGAAAAGGGTAAAATAGATTATCATGACTTTTTGGACCGAACAGCCTTGCTGGGCACCCTAGGATACCCGGTTTTGATTTCTAATTATGATACTCACTACCGTTTGGCTTCTTTTCTTTTTCGTCACACACAAAAACCGATTGGTGTGCTTATGGGGGTGTCAGCACTTCGCAAAGTCTTTGATGAAAAATATTACACTCATTTGAAAGGCGGCATCCTAGAGTCTTTCGGAAGACTGTTTAAGAATGATCTAAAGCTTTTTATCTATCCGGTGTTA
>Ga0233434_1001807_pt1 | contig 19958 bp, 19 predicted proteins | sample SI_122_August201_4_FD_182738 | JGI IMG/M metagenome (GOLD analysis project Ga0233434, IMG submission 182738) | Seawater microbial communities from Saanich Inlet, British Columbia, Canada - SI_122_August2016_120_MG | ecosystem: Environmental > Aquatic > Marine > Inlet | place: Canada: British... | reverse complement strand
ATTTTGAATTTACCTCATTTGAAAGATTCATTCAAAATAATTCTTAAATTTAATAGTAATATCTAAAACCTCATAAAATACGTGAAATTATGAAAATTGCATTAGTTTGTCCAGCATCATTTCCTGCAACTCAATTTGGAGGCATAGTGTTTCTTGCAGTGGATATAGCTCGAGAAATATCTGAAATGGGTCATGATGTGACAATTTACACGACTGATCTTGATTTTTCAAATGGCTCAAATAAATTTAATAAAAAATTACCGAGAATTGAACAACTTGAAAAATTCAAAATTAACAGATCTCATACATGGTTTTCAGTAAAATTATTTTTTTTCAATCCATCCATTTACAAGCAATTATCAACTGACAAACCTGACATAATTCACACAATTGGTTTGAGAAGTTTTCAATCCATTGCATCTTGGATGATATCTAAAAAATATAAAATTCCCCTAGTTGTTTCAGATCAAGGAGGTTTAACAACTCACCCATTTTTAAAACAATCATCGTTTGTCTTGAAATTAATTTACAAAGTTCAAAACTTGCTTATAAAACAAATTTTAAAACAATCATCAGCTGTTTCTAGTGCAAATGAGTATGAAAATAATATTTTCTTGGATCTATATTCACAATCTAACATTAAAATTATTCGTAATGGTGTAAATTTAAAATCTTTAGTAAGTAATAAGGATTTTAAAAAAACTTATGAAATTAATTCTAAATTTATTTTATTTGTTGGGAGATTTTCAAAAAGTAAAGGTATTGAAAATTTAATTAATGCAATAAATCTCATAAAAAATGAACTTAGATCTAGAAATACTATTCTTGTAATTATGGGTGTTGATTTTGGATACGAAGATGAAATGTTTTCATTAATTAAAAAATTTGATCTATCTGAACATATTCTTGTTATAAAAAATCCTCCTCGAGAAGATGTAATTTCTGCATATGGTAAGAGTGAATTTCTTGTTATGCCCTCTCAATGGGAATTATCTCCTTTGGTTCCCCTAGAATCTTTTGCATTTAGTAGACCAGTTATCTCAACAAATTCTCATGGAATTCCATTTACGGTACAAAATAACATTAATGGCATTTTAGTTGAGCCTGAAAATCCTACAGAATTATCTGATGCAATTATTAAATTATTGGATAATTCCACCCAACGTGATTCTTTAGGCTTATCAGGCTATGATTTTGTTCAAAAGGAATGTAATTGTATTTCAATGGCAAAAAATCATCTTAAATTGTATCAAAATGTACTGGATAATATTCAAAATAAATAGTAGTCAAATAAAGTTAAAAAAATGAAAAATGATTTCTTTAAGGACTCAAAAATAAAATATCCTGCATATGAACCATGGATTTCAAATGATGATAAAAAAATTCTAAATAAAACATTGAATCAGAGTATGTTGACTCTTGGTCCTCAATTAGAAAAATTTGAGTCTGATTTTTGTAAATATACAAAATCAAAATATGCTATTGCTGTTACTAATTGTACTGCAGCATTACATTTATCATTAAAGGCAATTGGCATTAAAGAAAATGATGAAGTAATTATTCCTGATCTAACTTTTGTCGCTGATGCAAATGCAATTCTAGCATGTAATGCGAAACCTGTTATTGTTGATATTAACAAAGAAAATTTTTTCTTATCTCCTTCAGAAATTAAAAAAAATATTACAAAAAAAACTAAAGCGATACTTCCAGTTCATATTTATGGTCAAGTTTGTAATATTGAAGAAATTCAAGACATTGCCAAGAAAAATAATTTAAAAATTATAGAGGATTGTGCTCATGCAGTTGGAACTTTTCATAATTCCAAACATGTTGGAACTATTGGAACTACGGGTTGTTTTTCATTCTACCCAACAAAAAATATCACAACTGCTGAAGGTGGAATGGTAATTACTAATTCAAAAAAAATTGCGGATAAAGTTAGACAATTACGTAGTCATGGTATGACGAAATCTTTGAAAACTCGTTATTCTGGAGGTTACCCTTGGGTATTTGATATTATTGATCCTGGATATAATTATAGATTGGATGAAATTCGATGTGCATTAGGAGTTTCCCAATTAAAAAGAATTAAAAAAATTAATCAATTACGAAAGAATGCTGCAGCATATTATGATTCTAAATTACAAAATATTTCTGGTATAATTTTACCTGATTTGGTATCTGATAAAACCCATTCTTATCATTTGTATACTATTAGAATTACAAAATCTTTTAAATTGTCTCGTGATCAATTATATAAAAAATTAAAAGATAATGGAATTAGAACTACTGTTTATTGGATGCCAATTCACAAATACACTGCTTATAAAAAATTTGTAAAACCATCTGATGTTAAAAATACTGTAAAAATTTACAATGAAATTTTAGCTCTTCCGTTGTTCCCTGGTATAACAAAGAAACATCAAAATTCTGTTGTTAGTGTAATAAAATCAATTCAATAAATTTAATTTATTTCATCTAAAAATATCATTTTCTTTTTGTTTGATGATATTCTGTGTGCTTCCATCACTTTAGCTTGATTTTCAAAATCTTTTTCAAAATTAAATAACGATTTTTTTTGATTAGATATTTCTAGACAAAAATTATTAATCATTTCTAAAAAGTGATCAATTGGATTTATTTTAAAAATTTCATTTTTCTTACTCTTCCAATCATTTGATTTACTATACTGAATTTTCAAATTTGTTCCAAAATCTGATGGCACTGAATATGCTCTTTCTAAATCTATTATTCCATTTGTTCCCCAAATATTGTATTTTGATTGATAATACATGCCGTTTCCATAGATTATTGATGCTGTTTTTTCTTTTTTAAATATCAAAAATGATGTGCCTTTTACATCTACTCCTGTTTTTGGATCTATTGATAAATTTGCTGAAACACTAATTGGTTCTTCTTGAAAAATCATTCTACTTGCACAAATTGGATAACATCCAGCATCATTTAGAAAACCTCCTCCTAAATTTTTATTATATCTTATATCATCTTCTGGAAATTTTGGAAAACCAAAAATTCCATTAAAACTTGTCATTTCTCCAATTTTATCATTATTAATTAACTCTCTAACTTTTTGATGTTGAGAGTGAAACTTAAACATGAAACCCTCCATTATTCTAACATTATTTTGTTTTACAGTGTTTAGAATTTTTTTTGCAGATTCAAATGATGTTGTAGATGATTTTTCACAATAAACATGCTTACCTTCTGATGCTGCCTTAATTGCCCATTCCTCATGAGTTCCTATTGGAGTTGAAATGTAAACTACATCTACTAATTTATCTTTAATAACATCTTCATATGTTCCAAATTTTTTACAATTGAATTCTTTACAAAATTCTTTAGCTTTATTTTCTGTTCTACTTCCTATTATTTCAATTTCTGCATATTTTGATTTAATTATTGCTGGAATAACTGAACGTTTTGCAATTCTTGAACATCCAATAATTCCAATTTTAATTGAATTCATTTTTTTATAAATATGAAATAATTCCTCTTACATGTGGTCCGACAAAGTTTTCAATTTTTAATAATTGTTTAATTTGATATAATGTGATCCAAATAAAGTAGTCTGGAATATCTAATTCCTTATTTTTATCAATTTCTACAATCATGTTGTAATTTGATTTTAAATGAAATCTTCCTCCATCTTCAGATTGCCATTTTGCATAAATAATTTTTGGATTATTCGATTCATCAAAATATTCTGCAAATAGAGGTCGTTTTCCACCATGAGCTTTTAGTAGGTTACTTGTTGTTGCTTGTAATGTTGGAGATAATTGTAATTTCCCAATATTTCCTGGTTCTGCTTTTGCTTGAAGTAGATAATGTGGAACTCCATTAATTTTTTTCATTAATATTCCCAATATCCCTCCTGGATTTTTTGCAATCATTGGTTGAGTCCAACCTTCTTTACCTACTTCTCTATCAAATGTATTTGAAACTTTTATTCCAATTATTTCAAAAAATCCCTTTGAATCGTGATTAATATTTCCAGTTTCTTTCTCTACATTCCATTTTTTTAGTTCTTTTACACCTATTTCTTCTACAATCATGTCTGATTCTTCTCTTTTCTTGTTAAACCAATCAATTATGTAATCTAATTTGTGCATTTGATTATCATCTCTAATTGATTCTATCATTGTATTTATTCGGTTATATGCTTCTAAGTCTAAATCATATCCATTTTTTTCTAAAACTTGTTTAATTTCATCAATTAACACGTTAAAAGATAAAATTGTTCTCTAATTATATTTTCTACTCTATCAGTTTATTGCTCTCGTAAAATTATTAGAAAATTTGAATAGTGCGCTTTATAGGCTTAAATTTTAAAATTTATGCTGGCTAATACATTTTCATTAATCCGTGGGAGGATATTTTGATAATTTTCTCATTTTTAAAATCAGTATTAGTAAATTTTATGCTGAATTTAGTATCTTTTTATTCTTATATTTTTTTTAAGTAGTATGCATACAATTTTGATAGTTGGATATGGTTCGATTGGAAAACGTCATTTTAAAAATATTTCTAAAATATCCGATGCAAAAATTATTGTATTGACAAAACAAAAAAATTTGCCTGAATTAAAGAAAAATGGTATACATGTAGTGAATTCATTAAAGGAGGCATTATTACATAAACCTGATATTGGTTTTGTAACTAATGAAACTAGTTTACATGTAGATACTGCAATTAAACTGGCAAATAATGGAATGAATTTATTTCTTGAAAAACCTTTATCCCACTCAACAAAAAATGTGAAAAAATTACAAAAAATAATCAAAAAGAAAAAATTGATTACTCAAATTGGTTGTCATATGAGATTTCATCCATGTATAAGAAAAATTAAAAATATTTTAGAAAAAAATTCATTAGGAAGGATTATTTCTGTAGATATTGAAAGTAGTTCATATCTTCCTGATTGGCATCCTTATGAAGACTATCGTTTTGGATATGCTGCAAGAGATGATTTAGGAGGAGGTATTTCTTTAACTTCTATTCATGAAATTGATTTAATTTATTGGTTTTTTGGAATGCCTCAAAAAGTTTTTTCAATTATTGGTAAATTCAGTGATCTTAAAGTAAAAACTGATGATTTATCTGTAATGACATTTCTTTTAAAAAATAAAATTGTTGGTGAAGTTCATTTAGATTATTTTCAAAGACCTGAATTTAAGAGCTGTAAAATTAAAGGTGTTAAAGGTACTTTGTATTGGGATTCATCTATAAATGAAGTAAAGTTTTTTTCTCATAAATCTCAAAAATGGAAATCATTAATTAAAATTAAAAATTTTCAAAAAAATTCAATGTATGTTGATGAAATAAAATATTTTTTTAATTGTATTAAAAATAACCGTACAACTATGAATAATATTGATGATGGGGTTAAAACTTTGCAAATTGTCCTAAATGCAAAAAAATCATCAAAATTTGGCAAACTAATTTCTATAAAATAATTATTTTCATACTAATGTGGAATTTTTATATTTAAATTATTTATATACTTGAGATTTTTTATTTTATGTTTTTTTATTTTTCTTTAAAATCATTCAATGGTAGTTTTTTTATCTAATATCATTTCTAGGTTTTTAATTTCATTCCATACGAATCTTTTAGATACTTTACATCTGTTTGAAGCATCATTTTTCTATTTCTTAAAGTGAAAACTATTTTTTTGTTTATTATATGATTTTGAAATTTTTTACCGATAACTATTCTAAATTTAATATTTACATTTTTGGATGTAAACCATTTTACTTTGTTATTTATAATGTATAATTTATTTATACAGATACGTGAAATTTAATTTTAGTAAATTCTAAAAATATTATAATTTTTAAAATCTAAAATTAGATGCTAGTTTTTTTCATTAGAAAAATTATGATTTATTGTTATAATTCTTGGTAATGTTTTTAATGATTTCTAATTATAATTCAACTATGGATGATACAAAAATTAAAGAAATTATTGAACAGTTAGAGAGTAAACAAAAGGATTGCATTGCTTTTTCAAAAAAATATAAGCAAAGGGAAATGGAAGATTTGTTTCAATATTATGAGGGTGCATCATGGGCACTAAAATTTGCTTTATCGCTATTTGTTGAAAAAAAATAATCTATTTTCCAATAGTTTGATCTCTGTCCACATAATTATCGATTCCTATTAAACGATCATCTAGACTAATAGTATTATGTTCTGTTTTTCTAGGAAGATAACAATGTTGACATGGTGATAATTCTTTGACACCTAAATGTTGAAGATGTATTTCTCTTGCTTTTGTCATATTTTCCCCATTCCATATTTCAAATATTGATTCATTGTTGATATCCCCAATTGGATTTGTTTCCATTTCATCATTTGAGCATAATTGAACTATGCCATCCGCCCCAATTACTAATCTTTGCCATAATTGAGGACATGTGAAATTTTCCTCATATTGAATTTCTGTATCCCTATGTAAATAATCAATTAAAGGATTAGAACCGATCTGATCTGTAATGTCATTAAAAATATCATAGAATTCTTTTGGATTTTTTGAAATTGCAGGCCAAACAGTTTGAACTTTAATAACAGGTTTTACAACTCCTCTGCGTTTTTTTATTTCATGAAATTTTTTTATTTTTTCTACAGCATCATCAAATTTTAATGGAAATCTAATTTTTTCATAGGTCTTACCAATTCCATCAAAAGATATTGTTAACCAGTCAAGTTTTAAATCAACTAATTTCTCAAATTTAGTTTCATCTAAAAACCCTCCATGAGTTAATGTTGAAACTTCTTTTATTCCATTATCTTTTGCATACTTTATCATATCAAAAATATCTTTATTTACAAAGGCTTCTCCACGAAAACTTAATCTAATTGAATATAGTTTATATTTTTTACATTCATTAATTATTTTTTTAAATAATTCAAAATCCATGGATTTTTGGTTAACTTGTTTTTTAAACTCATCTGTTGTGGTGTAGCACATAGGACAATTTAGATTACAAAGACTTGATAATTCAATATCTACATGTGATGGAAATTTACTTACATGATTGATTCTAGGAAATAAATGCCATCTTAATCTATTTACAATATAATTGAATAAATGACCATTTCCACGATTAAGTTCAAATTTAAAATTTTTATTTCTAGATGATAGTCTGAATTGACCTTTGTTAATTTTCATATTATTGATATTTTTTAAAATTATATAATCTTCACTAATTATTAATTATTTTATAGAGATAATTTAGATATGTCATTAACTCTAGTCATAATAATTTCAAATGCTTCCGCAGCATTATAGCCTGAAAGACTTCCCCATCTATTGGCAATAGCTTTTGTAATTATTTTTGATCTTGGATGTGGCGGTTTTCTGATTTCATAATGATATGCTTCTAATGCTTTTGTTTTGTATTGTAATTCTTTTGAAATGTCTATGTATAAATTTGGATTAAATTGATATGGTTTTTTCCAATCAGTTGAGGCAGGAATTTCAAATGAGACAATTGAGGTAACTGTTGAACCAGGAATTGGACGTGACGCAGTAATTGCTGCTTCATAAACAATCCTATGATCTAAATTTAGATCATTAAAATGGTGAGTGAATATGACATTAGCTTTTGTACTGGATATTTCTGATTCAATTTCTTTAGTTATTTTTAATAATGGAATTTGATCTAATTCTTGATTTGGAAGATCCAAAAATCTCATTTTTTTAACTCCTAGAATGGATAAAGCTTTTTTTGCATGATTTTTTCTAACTAGTATTTCTTTTTTCATTTTTTTCATTTCTTCATGAGAAACATCGTATTGTGGAATGGTTGAATAACCTGATTTCCTTCTGGCAGTAATTCCTTCTGAAACAAATAAAACACTAACATTATGTTTTTTAGATAATTTTTTTAATGTACCACCCATTCCAATTGTTTCATCATCAGGATGTGCACAAACAACTAAAATATTCAATATTTGATCAACTCAATATCTAAAGTATGTATCACAATCTATAAAATTTGGAATGATTAATTTAAACTTTCTAAGTATAATTGGGCTTTAATTTTTTAATCATTTTATTCATTCTAATTATACCATTTCCATCAATAAGTTTTTGACCTTGTTTCCTCATTTGTTCCCTTTTTTTAAAATTTGATATTAGATTATTGACATGCTTGCTTATTTGATTACTTGATATATTTTTTCCAAAACCTAAATTAATTGCAGATTTATTTTTTTCTAATAATTTTGCAGTCTCAATTTCAAACTTTTCACCACAAACAATTATGGATGGAATTCCCACACATGTTAATTCTAATGATGTCATTCCTCCAGCAGTAATTGCTAAATCATATTTTTTTAAAATTTTATTTAAATTTTTAATATTGTATAAAACTTCAATTTTTTTATTGGATTTTGAAATAGATTTGTTTAATTTTTTCCAACAATTAAACGATTGACCAATTATCACAGTAATTTCTACATCTTTATTAATAAAATTAAATGAATCAATAATTTTTGGTGTAAAACAGTACGTATCTGATCCACCTTGTAATACTATAATTTTTTTCACAATTTTTTTGGTTTTTTTAATAGTATTTTTTGAAAATTTTTTATTGATTATTGTGTATTTAAAATTATTTTCAATTTGTGATGAAAATCCTGTTTCAGGATAAAGCATTGTAATTCCATGAAATTTATCTCTGATGTTATTTTTAGTATAATCTATTAATAAAATATTTTTACAAATTTTTTTAATATTATTGATTGTAATGTTTCTTTCTTTAAGTTTATCAATTATAATTAAATCTGGATTAATTTTTTTAATTATTTCATTCTCTTTTGATATTTCATTTTTTTTCACAAAAAATGTTTTATAATATTTTTTAAAATTTTTAAAAGATAATTTTTCCCTAGTTAGGAAAACTATTTCATTCTCTTTTTTAATTTCATTAGCTAAATTTAATGATCTGTAGATATGTCCCATACCTATATTTAAATTTCCATCTACCAGAAAAACTATTTTCATATTTCATTCTCATTTTCTTTTAATTTTGATAAACTTTCGGGACCTATATTAAAAAGTAAATCAATTATTGATAAATTTGGAATGAATTCTGAATTAAAAACTTGTTTGTATTTAGGACATTGAAAATTTTGATATTCAATTTTAATATTATTTGTTTCAAACATTTTTTCATTCATGTATTCCTTTCCTCCTATTCCTGAAACATAAGTTTCTGCACCAATTTTTTTAGATATGTTTACTAACCTTTCTGTTGAATTACCTTTTACATTTAATTCTGATTCTTTAATTACTTCTATTTTTATATCTAACCAATCTATTAATTGAATTATTAATTCATAATTTAATGTAAAAAGATGATCCCATTTTTTTGAATATATTTTTTCAAAAAATGCCTTGTAATTTTTTTTAAAAAATTTAGAATTTGAATATGAACGATTAATTTTTTCGAAATGATCCGATTGCCAATTTTCTTCATTATTAATTTCAACAATTTTGTTTGCTACAAACTTATGTTTTTTATTTATTGGTACTGTTAACCAAATCCAATTTCCTGGTACCTTTATTTTGTTTCTATTTGTAAATTTTTTATCATATTGAGTATCATCCATAATTACGAAAGTATCTGCTAAACTAAGTTTGTGAAAAAATCCTACATATGGTAAATAATTTGGTTGATGAATTGCTACTTTCATGAATTAATTAACCACATTTTCTATGTAAGTTGATCTTCATACATTAAATTTATTTATTTACCCTCTGAATGAGTTTTATGAAAAATGTTAAATTATTAAATAAATGGGTAGGTGATGGATTCCCATGTTATTCAATAGCTGAGATTGGAGGATCATTTCAAAATTTAGAAGAAGCAAAAAGACTGATTGATTCAATTAGTGATATTCATGTTGATGCAATAAAATTTCAAACATTAGAGGCAGATACTATTACAATCAAAAATAATTTTTTTGATATGGAGGCAACTGGAAAAGTTTCTCAATATGATGTCTTTAAAAAGTTTGAATTATCAAAAATCCTTCAGAAACAGGTTGTTGATTATGCGAAAGATATGGGACAAGTAATTTTTACTGCACCTAGTCATATTGATGATCTTAAAACTATTGATGAATTGGATGTTCCAATAATTAAAATTGGTTCAGATTTGGCATGTCATATTCCATTATTGAAAGAAGTTGTTTCAACAGGCAAGCCTATTATTTTATCAACTGGAATGTGTAGTTTAGAAGAAGTTGAAAATTCTGTTAATTCCATTATTGAATCTAATAATGATAAATTAATTCTAATGCACTGTGTTTCAAATTATCCATCCAATATTGATGAATTAAATTTAAAAGCAATATCTACCATGAAACAAGAATTTCAAATTCCTGTTGGATTTTCAGATCATACTATTGGACTAACTTCCACTCTCACATCAGTAGCAATGGGAGCAAACATCATTGAAAGACATTTTAAAGATGAACGTAATACTCCCAGTTCTGATGATGTTCATGCTTTAACAAAAAATGAATTTTCAGAATTATTATCTTCAATAAAAAATATTCAAAAATCATTTGGAACTGGAGAAAAATTACCTACAGAATCAGAAATGAAAAATCGTCAAACAAATAGAGTCAGTATTGTTGCAATAACAAATATTTCAAAAGGAACAAAGATTACAAAAGATATGATTGATGTACGAAGACCTGGTAGTGGCATTCAACCTAGATTTTTTGATGAAGTGATTGGAATGACAACTAAAAAAAATATTCTAAAAGATCAAATTTTAGAATGGGATTTTCTAAATTAATTTTTTTTAACATGATGTATTTTTTAATACATTAGATTTTCATTCTAATCAATGAAATCCTGTTTTTTTATTACATCAAATGATCTGTTTTTAAAAATCTATCAGAATCCCATCCTTTTTCTTCATCATATCTTTCCATAATTACACAAACAGATCTTCTTTCAATGTCTTTTTCTATGTATCTTACACCATGATATGCATTATCAGCATCACGAAATAATGTCATAGTATTATCCAAATTATATGGCTCCACTAAAATATCTGAATCTTCTTCACCTGATGCAAAATACGTACAACCAGGATCGCCTTGTTTCCAATTTTTTACAAAATAAAAAAACATTGTTAGTGTACTTGGACTAATATTGTGTGCATGGGTGTATTGAAATCCTCCTCTCTTTAGGTTTGCAAATGTAAAATGTTTTGTTTTTAATCCTGGAACTCCAATAAATTTTGAAAAATTATCTTCAAATTCCACTGAATGAATATACCTATGAAAAGTATTCCAAGATTCACTAAATTCATTATCATCTCCTAATTTATCTACCACTTGCTTTTTACCTCCAAACCAAAATTTCCTATATGTTGATTTATCAGGATCTTCAATTCTATACCATGTTTTATCTAATTTGGGGTATGAGTCAAAAAGACTATCATAGAATGATTTTTCAAACACATTTTCTAAAAAACTAAAATTAAATGGAGTTTTATTTTGAAAATCATTTGCTGATTTCTGGATGTTACCCCAATTCATAATTTTTGGAAACGTATTCATTTTTAATTACTAACTATTAAAAACATTTTATCTAATTTCAATTTTTCTCTAAAATTCTTGTATTTATTTTTCTTAAAATCCCGACAACATACATTTTCAAGTATTTTTTAATTAGTGGCTCAAAAATTCTTCCTTTAAATCCTAACTTTAATTCAATTTTCACATTTACATTAGTTTCTTCTTCAGATTTATCTAAAATTATATCAATAATTGAATTTTTAGCTATGCCTGAAATAATTTCAGAGTGAATTTTATTTTCTTTGATTTGATGTATTGTTTGTTGTACGATTTCTTTTTTAATTAATGATTTTAATATTATTGTTTCTTCAGTGATGATCTCGTTTTCTGATTTTTTAATAATTTTCACATTTTGAATCTGTTTCATAAAATTTGGATAATATTCAAAATCAATTATATTTTCAAACATTATTTTTGGATCAATTTTAAATTTTATGGAGAATTCAAATTTAGACAATAAAATAATTATTTTAAAATCATAATTTATAGTATTAATACAATTTTTAGTCTAAAATAATATTTAAGTAAAGAATTCTTAATTTATTAAAAAACTAGAGAATATCTTAAACTAAAAATATTTTTTAGAGAAAATCTTTCCAAGGTGGTTTTTTACCTAACATTGTTGTTAACTTTTCATATTCTGATTCATAGATTTTTTTTAGTCTTTTTCTTTCATTCTGTGACATTTCTGGAATTTTTGTTTGTTTCACAAAAAATTTTTCCCCTATTTTTTGTCTTTGAACTGTAGGAATGATTTTAGTAGATAAATTTCGAAATTTTGAACTATTGAGTAATGCTTCTGTTATTTTATTTTTGGGAATTCTGAAAGAATTTTTTGGTTGAAGTGTTAATTCAATTTTTTCAGATATGTCTAGAAATTTTAAGATAGAATCAATATGTGAAGGGACATTTTTAATATATTCTTCAAAATATATAATCTTAATTTTATCAGGTGAAAAAACATTTTGATATTTTTTAATATGTTTTGAAAAAAACCCTTGTTCGATAAAATTAAAAATATAAAATTCATCATTTTCAATCTGTTTTTCAAAAATATCTATTTTTTCACTAAAACTTCTATTATCTAAATTCATGAACTTATATGAAAAATAACTAGAATAACACTTATCGATGGGATTTCTTATTACTATAATTATTTTAGACTCTGGATTATCTTTTTTAATTTCTGCAGCAGCATGTGGACAATGTAAGTATACTGATGTTGCTTCCCCTATTGCTTGATGATTTGTTGCCTTTTTGAATAAATCTAAATATTTTTTTTTATCAGTTATCATTGATTCTCTGTTAAATGTTTTTGGCACATCAAATCTACAATAATAATATGGTTCATTTAATTCTGAAACAAAAACTTTGGAATATTCATTCAGATAATATGAAATATTTGTGGTCGCTGATTTTGTTCCTCCAACAATAAAAAAATTTGGCTTCATGAATATTTTTTCCACATATAAACATCAATTATAACTATTCATAATATTTTGCAATTTTTATTGTTGTTCTTTTACTGCTACAAAATCTCCAATTGCTAGAATATCTATATTTGTTGATAAGAAACAATTTATTGCATCTTCCGGAGAATTTACAATTGGTTGCCCTTTTACATTAAATGACGTGTTTAAAAGTACAGGACAATCAGTCTCTTCATAAAATGATTCGATTAACTTTCTAAATTTTGGATTATTAGATTTATCCACAGTTTGAACTCGAGCAGAATTATCAATATGGACTACTGCTGGTATTTCTGATATTTTTTTAGCTTTCACATTGACTGCAATTAGCATGTGAGGACTAGATTGATTAATATCAAAATATTCATTAGCAAATTCAGACAAAATTGCAGGTGCAAAAGGTCTAAACTCTTCTCTAAATTTTACTCTTGAATTAAGAATATCTTTCATTTCTTTTGGAAATGGAGCAGTCAAAATACTGCGATTGCCTAATGCCCTTGGACCAAATTCAGCTCCACCTTGAAACCACCCAATTATTTTTTGTTGGTTTAATGTTTTTGCGACATATTTCTCTAGATTTTCTGGTTTAAAGAAATCTACCTTCTTTACCTCCAAAGCATTTTGTATTTCCTCATTGGTAAATTTGGAACCAATGTAATAGTTATCAGATCTGGAAGTTTTAAGATCTGGAATGGCATTTTTTGTAGATAAATAGCATGCTCCTATTGCAGTACCATTATCTCCACTAGCTGGTTGAATAAAAATTTCATCAAACAATTTGCTTTCTAAAATTTTTCCATTCAAAGAACAATTGAGAGCTATACCTCCAGCAAAACAAAGTTTTTTCATTTTAAATTTTTCTTTATATTTTTTTAATTGTAATAAAATTATTTCTTCCAATCTATTTTGTAGTGCACATGCAACATGTTTATGATATTCTTTAACTTCCTCTTCTGGTATTCTTTTTGGGCCAAATGTTTTGATAAATTTATCGCTTACCCATTTATCTCGTATCTCATGAAATGCAATCCATGTTTTATCAATTTCATAATCAAAATCATTTATGGGATATATTATTTTTTGAAAAATTTCTTGATATGTTTGTTCACCTGAATTTATTGATTGAGTATCATCTCCAAATGGAGCTAAACCCATTACAATACCTTCATCACTACTGTATCTCCATCCAAGATATTCTGTAATTGCTGCATATAACAATCCTAGTGAATTTGGCCATTGATTTCCCTGATGAAAAATAGAAATTGTTCCATTAGATGCCACACCCATTAGAGAGCAATCAACTTCTCCAATGCCATCATGACTAATAATTAATGATTCAGCAAATCCACTTGGATAATAACAACTAGCTAAATGACATAAATGATGTAAATGTGAAGTAACTTTTCCAGAAAATTTTAACTCATCTCGTACAAAATTTTCAAGATCAAAATCTTGTTTTCTTAAATTTTGAAGTTTTTCTAAATCATGAATTTTAAATCTACTTCTTGTAGGACCAATCAAATTTTCAAAGTTATCTATTTTGAGTAATTTTGGATCATATGAAAGTGTGATCTCATGTATTTCGTGAATCGATAAATTTGCTTGTTTTAAACAATCATTTATTGCGTTTATTGGAAACTCTCTTGTATGCTTTTTTTTATTGAATCTTTCTTCTTCACATGCAGCAATTAATTTTCCATTAATCATCAAACAAGCAGAAGTATCATGACCGCCATAATTCAATCCTAAAACAACATATTTTGATGACAATTAGTTTTTCTTCTTTTGAATTATTTTTTAATGTTCTTATTTTTATCTAAATTTTAGGTAAACATTGTAACTGTATCATTTTTTTTGTTGCATCTTTAAAATATTGACAATATTTTCAGATGCATTGCCATTGTTGCTCATATATTGGGACAAGAATTCATTGCTTTTTTTTAATAATTCATCTCTAAACTGTGTGTTATAAAGTACTTTTTTAATGGTATCTTCGCATTCAGAAATCTTTGCAATACTGATGATTGCATCACTTTGAGCAATATCTTCTTCTTCTGCCCATCTATCTGTTTGTAAAGATATTACTGGTGTTTTAACTGACATTGCTTCTAAAGTAGTAGTTGAATTGTTGAATGTTATCAACAATTCACAATTACTAAATAATTCCACATTATCCATAGTTTCAATTATACTTATTGTAGGATCTATTTCATTAATTATTTCTTGTACAAATTTTCTTAAAATTTGACTAGGATGTGATTTAATTACAAGTTTTTTCCCTGGTAACAATTTAACAATTCGATGAATTTCTTTAATATATTCATCATATTTTATTTGAGAAGACGCTGTACATGAATCTGCTGAAAGAAACATTGTACCAGTTGTTGCTAATAAAATGAATCCTTCATTTTGTTTTTTTGAAGAATAATTGAAAAATTGATCGTGGCGTGGACTTCCACCTATGATGATATTTTCTTCAGAATGATTGTAACTCAAAGCATATTTTTTACTTATTCTCCCCCATACAATTTGTTTATCGCTTAGTAATGGAGAAGGAAATTGCCCCAAAAATCTAGCAAATTTATCCCATTTTTTCGAAGTTTGTATTCTACCATGTTGCAACATTATAGAATTAATATCAAATTTCTTCCCAACTAGAATACATTCTTTTTCTTCTTGACCTACATCTACCCAAACAAAAATTGTTGAAATATCATACAACTCAAAAAATTTATTTAATAAATGAATTCTTTCAAGAGACTCAATAAATCTAGTAACAAAAGTGATTCTAAATGAATTTTTCATACAATACCAAAAGGAAATACCGTTGATAGAAAATATGTCTTCAAAATATTTATCATCAGAGAAAATTTCTGACATATTTTTTCTTAATTCTTCTTCTTCACCTGTATGTTCTTTTTTTATCAATTTTGAAAATTTATTTAGATCAATAATTTTTGAACCAGTTTTACTTATAATTTCCATAGATTTTTTATTTGTAATTGCTGGTTTTCTTGTATTTAATAACATATAATTCATTTTTTTATTACTTAACTCCATTAAGAGATTTTGATATTGCAATGGATCAAAATTTACTAATAAAATGTTTTGTTTGATATTTTCATTTGGACTTAATCTAAAAATTTTATCAATACTTATTTGAACTATTTTTTTAATTTTAGAAAATGTTTTTCTACTTAATTCAATATGTAGTGGAATATTTCCAATCTTTAAAGTGAATTGAATTGTATCATGATATAATTTAGAATTTTTTTTAACTGGAAAATTTTTATGCTTAATTTTGCTTTTTTTGATTATTTTTTTTATGAAATCATCGTAATTTGTAAAGTCTAAAATATTTTCAACATCATTATTCTCAATAATCTTTAAAATCATATATGGTTTAAGAAACTGTGTTAACGAATATGTAAGAAATTCATGTTCAATTAATTCTGGTAGAAAAATATCTTTAACTTTTAATGAATTCCGGTATTTTTCAAAACAGTTTTTGATAACATCTATTGATAGTAAATCTATTTTTTCAAAATCTTCATTCGTAAGAACTTCTTCTGCAAGACTATGTGAAATTTTTCTTTTTTCTAAAATTTTGTGAATATCATAATCTAAAGTATAAATCATAATATGTGATTTTTTCTTAATTTCTTTTTCAAATTCATTAATATTTACACCATTATCAACTATTATGATATTTTTTTTCATTCTTTTTATAATTAAGCAAATGGTTTTAACAATTACTATTATTTTCTAATTCATTCATTTTTTTAACATGGTCTTTTGCAAGTTGTTCTAAAATATTTTTATTCTGTTCAAGAAATTTTTTTAATTTAGATTCTGATATTTCCGCATCACGAAAAGTGTCGTTAAAATAAAATTCTTTTTGAAATTTTTGTTGAAATTCTAACCAATTGAATTCTATAGTTACAGACTCAAGTAATTTTACATATCTGTTAATATCGTCTATGTTGACTTTAGTTTCAATACTGTTGTTGATAAGTGATGGTAATTCTTCAAAAGATTTCAATTTGTGAACAGATGGGAGAATTGAATATCTAAGTTGATTTAATATTATTGATGGTTTTTCATATAATGCAGCTTCAAATCCTGCAGTACCGCTAATTGTAATAACTAACGAACATTTTTGATATAATTTTTCTGAAGAAAACTCTGGATGTATTAGAACAACATTTGGTATTTTCATTATGCTATTATAATCTGATATTTTTCTCCATCCACGTAAATATTGACTTGGATGTTCTTTAACATATAATTTCTGATTGGCTGGTATGGATTTTGCTATCGAACGAATTACTTCTATTTGATTTGTATGATACGGAGCATCAATAAGTGTAGAACGTTCCATATCTAAAGACATTGGGAAAAAAATAAATTTTGTTCTTAAATTTGGATTAAGTGTAAGTTTTTTATTAATAAAATTTTTACGAATTTTTAATTTTATATTATATTTTAATTCTGATTTTAAAACTTTGAATTTTGTTCGACCAAAATAATTATAGTTAGTTTCTTGATTAATGTTTTTTTCAGATAAAAATTTTAATGCAGATTTCAAATATGAGGATGATCTATTTTTAGTGATTAAATTTACATCTATATTTTTTTTAAGTTCTTTTTGTAAATGTCTATTTTCTTCAAATGTTTTATTTACTGGTTTAAAGTTATCTAGACTTGGATTATTATCAAATTTAGTAATATCTTCCACAATTATTGATTTAGTTCCAAAATTACTATTGTTCAACATTAAGACTTTTACCTCTTTAGCACGACACATTTGGTAAAATAATTCTAGATGATGAAGTGCAGGTTGTTTGCTAATAAAAAAATCAGGTTTAATTTCATCAATAATTTTTTCAAATAATTTACATGCTTGTTCATCAATTGATAAAATTTCATTAGAAGTAAATTTATGAAAATCATAAAAATTAAAAAATAATCTTTCATTTAATGCTAATTTCCAAATATCTATATTGAATTTTTTTTCAATACCGTGCAAATATTCTAAATCTATTTTTTCATTTTTTTTTGATATATGATCATGGAAAAACCATATTTTTTTAAATTTAACAAGTTTTTGGTTTTCAAAAAATGATTTTGGTTTATTTGTAATGTCTATAATGGCAAAATATTCTGCATCAATCATTTTTTCAAGATAATTTGCTAAACAAAAATGTGTAAAATCAGAACCAAACCAAAACAATATTTTTTTAGTCATTTTTCAGATGTATTTTTGATATTATTTATAATTCTCTATCTTATCAAAGAAAAAAATGCTACTGATAAAAAATCTTATAATTAATTAAACTGGGAATAGTATTAGAATTATGATTGGATGTATTGTTCAAGCAAGAATGAATTCTTCTAGGTATCCTGAAAAAGTAATGCTAAAAATAAAAAATAAGCCTATACTTGATTTTGTAATTAATCAACTTAATTTTTCAAAAAAAATTAATAAATTAATTATTGCAACAACTACAAAAAAATTGGATAATGCTATTGTAAATTATGCCTCAAAAAATGATATTAATTTTTTTAGAGGTTCAGAAAATGACGTTCTTGATAGATATTATCAATGTGCCAAAGACTTCAAATTAACTACCATTGTTAGAATTACGTCTGATAATCCTTTAGTAGATCCAAAAATTATTGATATGGCAATTCAAAAATTTACTGAAAATAACTATGATTATATTTCAACAGACCACCCTCCGACATTTCCTCAAGGTTATGCTGTAGAAGTTTTTTCATTTGAAACGCTAGAAAATGCATGGAAAAATGCAAAAAAATTATCTGAGAGAGAACATGTTACGCCTTATATATATAATAATGAAAAAAAATTTAAACTTTATAATATCACTAACAAAAAAAATTTATCTCATATTAGATGTACGTTGGATAGAACAAATGATTTTTTATTTTTAAAAAAAATTATACTTTCAGTGAAGAAACAGCCAATTTTATTAGATGATGTTTTAGATGTAATTAACAAATCCCCTGATTTACTTGATATTAATAAAAACTACATACAGAATGAAGGATATCTAAAATCATTAAATGAAGATAATAAACAAATCAATGAATAAATATTAATTTTTTTTATTTTTTTCTAAAATCATTTTTGCAATTTCAAATTCAAATTTTGTATCTATCATTAATCCATTTTCTACTGGAATTTCATATGGCAAGGTTTTTGAAAGATCCGTTTTTTTAATTTTTAAAAATTTTTTTGCATCATAGACATATAATCCATTTAATTGAAAAACTGGAGGTGCTTCCTGCCTAGAACGTGCTTTCGTTTTTAATGGTTTACATAATTTCAAGAAACCGTTAGATTTTGTTTCTACAATATTGAAATAAGGGTTTAGATGTTGGCGATAAACACCGCTAACTATTGGAACTTTCTTTTTCTCTAGTAATTGTATTGAATTTCTAATATCTTCAGATTTGATAAATGGTGTTGTTGCATCTCGCCATACGAATACATCAAATTTATAATTTAATTTATATAATTCTTGTACTGCATGTAACAAAACCTTATCCATTGGTGCATAATCCGATGCTAATTTTTTTGGTCTTCTAAATGGTACTTCTGCACCAAATTTTTTAGCAATTTTTGCAATTTCATCATCTTCTGTTGATACAATCACATGTTCAAAAATTTTTGATTTTTTTGTAGATTGTATTACATGACCTAGTAATGGTTTTCCATTAATTTTTTTAATATTTTTCTTTTTAACTCCTTTTGAACCTCCTCTTGCTGGAATAATGCAAATAGCTTTCACAAATATTTTTTAATAGTCTTTATTATAACCATTTTTACATAATTATCATG
>Ga0233434_1001803_pt1 | contig 20028 bp, 17 predicted proteins | sample SI_122_August201_4_FD_182738 | JGI IMG/M metagenome (GOLD analysis project Ga0233434, IMG submission 182738) | Seawater microbial communities from Saanich Inlet, British Columbia, Canada - SI_122_August2016_120_MG | ecosystem: Environmental > Aquatic > Marine > Inlet | place: Canada: British... | reverse complement strand
GAGCAGCATCAATCGACCATCCCGCAACTGTCGAAGATCCAGCTCGACCAGACCCCGCGTCGATTGGCGCCGAGGAAGGAACATCTTCGTCGATGTCTGCCAACGGTAATCCCGCAGTGTTTCATCCCAGCGTCCGACAAAACACATGGCGCCCGCAACGCACCCCTCGCGATAGTCGTTGGGGAACACGGGGGGAACCAGTTCATCATCTGCGTCTCGATACTCCACGGGAATCGTGGCGCTGATGACGACGGTTCCTTCGGCCAGTACTGCGCAGCCGCCGATATACATCTCATTCGTGCGGAAGTAGCCGTCGGCGCCCCAGTTTTCGGCATCGAAATCCGGTCCCTCCTCGTATTTGAGCATGCGACCGGGCCCCCAACTCTCACCATCATCGTCGGACAGTTGGTAGAAACCGTGGTCACAAAAGCGCCGATCCCCTTGCCAGAGCACCTCCATCGCCTCACGCGGATCACCGCGGATGATGCGTTCAAAGACCGGTTTCACGAGACAACCTGAAACCGGGTCGTGGGGGCCATTGCCAAGCTGGCTGGGACCACCGGATTGGGTCACACCATTTTGGACCGGTGCTTGCTCGAACACCGACTCCCATTCCGACCACGTGCGACCATTGTCGTCGGAGCGGCGACGGCGGACGTTGTCGGCCCAATCGCTCGACGCCACGCGCGCCCATGTCTCTTCCCGGCGCAAGCCCTGGCCGATGTACCCCATGCTGACACTCGTGCCCGCCCCGGGTTCGGGGTGGGCGACGTAGATCTCTTTCGTCACCGTGCAGATCGCTGCCATCGGTTAGGCTGACTCCGTCTTGAGAAGACCCATGTGCACGAATACATCGCGAAGTGCCGCCATCTCCGTGTCATCCAGAGATGCCTGCGGTGCGCGCAACCAGCGAGGACCGCGACCGAAGATCTCGAAGCTCGCCTGACGCACTGGATGAAATCCCTTGGGATGGGAGATGCTGTGTTGAAAGAAAGGGTTGTCATAGGTATCGACGATTCTTGCGGCAGCGAACAGATCCTTCTGTTGCACCGCATGCCAGAATTGATGTGCCACCTGCGGCGCCAGGGGACCAAAACTGCTCATGTAGCCCTTCATCCCCCACAGCAAGCCATAGAGAAATCGCCACTTCTGGCCCCCATTGAAGACACTGATCCGGTCACCAACGGTGTAGAGTGCATCGTGACACCACGCATCACCGGCGTCTTCCTTCAGGCCAATGACCTGGGGTATGTCAGCGAGGCGATCGAGCAGACCCATCGAGAATTGACCATTGAGAACGATGCCACAGTTCACCTGCGCCGCAACGGCCTCGTACATCGCGAAGACGGGATCTTCGAAATGAGGGCCATTGCCGCCAGATGCTGACGGACGCAGGACCATGACACCCGCACCCAGATCATCCACAAAACGAGCAAAGTCGATGATCTGATCACGCCACCAATGCAATGCAGTCCCGACCAAGACGGTTGCACGACCCGCTGCCGCGTCTACGACGGCCTGCACAACAGCGCGAATCTCAGTTTCGCTCTGCAACTCGTAGTTGGAATCCCCCGCAGTCAGCAGGAACGTCGAGAAGTCGTTGTCGATCGAAAAGTCGACAGTTCGAGACAGACTGAGCAGATCCTGTCGGCCATCACGATGGAAATACGTGGGCAGAGAAATGATGGGTTGGGCCAAAGCAGCCTGAAGTCTTTCCGGATCCATTCTCACAGCCTCCCACTTGCATATCGCTCAACTTGCAAAACGATACGGCTCACGCCTCTTGCCACACGAAAGATAGTGCCGCGACCGGTATGACCGCTTTCCGTCAGAGCCGTGGCAACCGACATTTCCGGCCATGCAGATCACCCGCCTCGAAATTCTGGCCGCCGCGCATACCTAAAGCAGGAGATTTTCCGTGAAGATCACGCAAGTCGAACGCTTCGTCACCGCCGTACCCCACATTCCCTCCATTGAGAAGAGTCGCCCAGGTCACTATCGCGACAATCCGATCACCATTCTCCGTGTGCACACAGATGAGGGCATCGTCGGACTCGGCGAGGGGGGGCGAGGAGATCTGATGGAAGATGTGGAACAGGCATGGGTGGGTACCGATCCACTGACGCTGAACCTGACCACCATGGGTGGTGCCATGGCGATGGCCTGCTTCGACATTGTCGGCAAGGCGTTGGGCGTGCCCGCCTACCGATTGATGGGCACAAAGCACTTCGATCGTGTACCCGTCGGCTGGTGGTCACCGCCTTTGGAACCGGCAGAATTCGCTGCAATGGCTGAAGAAGGCGCCCGACTCGGTTATAAGACACACAAACTCAAGGCACGACCGGACACCATTGTTGAAACCGTCAAGTTGATGACGAAAGCCGCCGGCCCGGACTATGGAATCATCGTGGATCCGAATTTCACCTTTGGCGACCTGGCCACGTCTTTGCGCTTGGCTCGTGAGCTGGAGGCATACAATATCCAGGCCTTTGAGGATCCCTTTCAGTATCTGCCCGGTTGGCACGCCTATCATCACTTCCGTCAACATTCGATCATCCCCCTGGCGCCCCATCTTGGCGATCCCAAGGTGATGATGAGCGCCATTCGTGCCGACGCGGCAGACATGTTCAACATGGGTGGGAATGTGGAGACATTGATGATTATGGCTGGCATGGCAGAGTCGGCAGGTTTGCCAATCTGGCTGCAGGCAGTCGGCTTGGGGTTGGGTGTTTCCGGCGCCTATGGCACGCATGTGCATGCCGTGATTCGCAATGCCACGATCCCCTCTGACTCGCTGCACTTCACGCGCGAGAATGATCTCATTGGCGGTGCACTCACGCCGCAAGAAGGGTTCGTCGATGTCCCTGAGACACCGGGACTGGGTGTGGAGCTGGATATGGCGGCACTGGAGACCTACCGCGTCGGATGACGAAGCGTCACGAAGTGATTCTGCCGCTTCCTATCCAGATTGTCATTGACGATGTCGGATGGTGGACTCCGACGGACGGCAGTGCCATAGGCGAGCCCTTTCGTAGCGGTATGTCACGCCCGCATGTGCCCGCCGATTACGCTGCCATCGCCCAACTTGGACGGCGGCTGAATATGCGTCCACAGGCAGCGATGATGCTGTGCGATTGGGATCGTGACCTGTTGCTGCGTGAACTGCCGGAGGCGACCTGGATGGGACACGATTGGGATCATTCGTGGCGGCAGCACCCACACCTGGATGAAGCGGCACATCTTCTCAGGCAGGAGGCGGACCATCTTGAACTCGTGGTTCATGGCCTTGCTCACGAGTGGTGGGAAGACGGGCGCATGGAACGTGCCGAGTGGGCAAATCCTGAAGGGCTGATGCGCCCACGTCATCTTCTGGAACGTCATCTGCAGGTCTATTCGACGATCCTGCAGCTACACGGTTTGGTCGACCAACCGGGTGAGTTGCCCCCCTACTTCGTGCCATGTGCCTTTCGACACAGCTTTGGCGAGGCGCAGGAGGGTATTCAACAACTACTTGCCGACTTTGGCATCACCTACGTCTCAACACCCTTCGGCTCGATGCGACAAGTCGCTGAACCCCAGTCGCCTCGCATTGCGATCGAGTGTGGAGTGATGATCGTCGACCGAGGTGGCCCAGCGCCGTCCTGGAAGCAAATCGCCGCACCACCACCCGCGGCGGTTGATGGTCCCATCATAGGTCTACATTGGCCGAATTTGCTGCACGATGACGCGGATCGAAACGAGGAAGTGATCGAAGCATGGGTCTCTGCCTTGCGCCGCATCAATCATCGCTGCGACCGCTGGCTGGCTCCGGATACACCGACGGCCTGGTCGCAGCTTGCTCATGTGGAGTGTACCCAGATTGTTGAGACAGAGGGGCAGATCGATTTTGACTTCACCCGTCTTGATGCACTGCCTCAGAGTGTGCCCATGATTGATTTTGTTGTGAAAACATCACGATCTGATCGCCCACGGTTTGCATCCTGCGTCCGAACCCTCGACTCTGTCTGGGATGACACTGGCAAATGCTGGGTGACGCGACTACGTCGTAGAGAAGATTCGCTTGCTTACCTGTCCAAGGAACAATGAGATGGTACCTGATATCGATACGTATCTGTTCGACCTGCGTGGCTATGTCATCCTGCGAGGTGCACTGAGCGCGGACGAAGTGGGCAGGATGAATGCGATTCTCGACGAGCTGCCTCGTGTCGAGCCGGGTGAGTGGTATGGTCACCTGCACGCCCACACGTATGGCACCAAGGATGGCTACAATTACCAGCAGATCTATGAGGCCGGCGAACCCTTCGAGGAGCTGATCGATCATCCGTCATGGATCGAGCACATCAAACTCTTCGTCGGCGGCGAAGGCACTTTCGATTACCATCATGGCCCGCTGTTCATCGATGAATGTTTCGCCAACTTCCGCGCACCGGGAGAGGCGATCGGGTTGCATTCGGGTGGTCATCCTCCCATTCACCGCAACCAGTTCCGCTATCATAGTGGGCGTTTTATGTGTGGTCAGGTGAATGTCTTGATGGCCCTTACCGATATCGGCGCAGGCGATGGTGCAACGATGGTAATTCCAGGCAGCCACAAATCAAACTTTGCGCATCCTCATGCGGCCGAACATCGCATGAAGCCTGAGGGGGCCACAGTGGAGGGAACCGAGGGCGCTGTCGAAGTGCATCTGCAGGCGGGAGATGCAGTGATTTTTGTCGATGGCATCAGCCACGGTTCGGCGCGTCGCGCCAATGCGGGAGAACGACGCATCGTCGTCCAACGGTATGGTCCCTCCTGGGGCAATTTTCGCCACGGCTACGCACCTTCACCGCAGCTGCTGCAGCGACTCACACCCGCGCGGCGACAGATTGTACAGCCTCAACCATTGCTTGTCCGTGAACCCCAGCGAAAGCAAGACTGACCATGGCGCGGCGACTACTCAGTATCGGCGGCAGTGGATTTGTCAGTGGTACTCTGGCTCGCCATGCTGTGGCAGCAGGATGGGATGTGACCATTGTGAGTCGAGGCCAGCGTTCACTGCCGGCAGGTGTGACGGCTCTGCAGGCTGACCGCAAGGATCTGGCCGCCTTTGCCACTGCCATCAGTGATTGTGATGACTTCGACCTCGTCGTGGATTGCATTGGCTACGACCCGCAGGATGCCGTCCAGGACATCGAACAGTTTCGCCACCGTACGAAGCGCTTCGTCTTCGTCTCGACCGATTTCGTTTTTGATCCGGCGCATCGCAAATTCCCCCAGAGCGAGGAATCCGACCACTATCTGGCCGACAGCTATGGTGGCAAGAAGCGACAGTGTGAGCAGATTTTCCTCGACAGCGACTGCGGTACGATGGAGTGGACCGTCGTTCGGCCCTGCCACATCTATGGACCTGGGTCACTTCTGGGCTGTCTACCCACACACGGTCGCGACAGGGACCTCATCGATCGCATGCGGAAGGAAGAGCCGCTGAAGCTTGTGGGTGGTGGACACTTCCTGCAGCAACCGATCCTGGCGGGTGATCTGGCGGATCTCATGTTGAGTCTCGCCGACTGCGAGGATGCGGCAGGCCGCATCTTTCAAGCAGCGGGCCCAGACATTGTGGAATCGAAGGCGTTCTACGAGATCATCGCCGATCTGCTTGGTGTGGGTTTGCAGGTGGAGGAAATCCCCGTCGGTGAATACCTGCGGGACCATCCAGCATCGGCCCCCTTCTTGTGCCATCGGATCTATGATCTGTCGAGGTTAGGAGCAGTGGGTGCCACTGTGCCGGCAACACCCCTGGTGCGGGGACTTGCGTCTCATGTAGAGTCGATACTGAACAAGGCCTGAGCCTTTGCACAAAGCGAATTTCTACAGTTTCGACCTGCTCACAGGTTTCGAGTCACGGGTTTCGTCGCCAGCAGACGAAGGCTGCTCTCCAGCCGGCCATCTTCTCGTGGGAAATCGTCATCATCATATCGCGGCCAGTCCCAATCACCAAAACCCTCTTGTAGATCTAGGTGCCGTGCCAGATGCTGTGAACTTGAAGGTCCCCATCTCTGCTTCAACTGATGGACACTGAACGTGTGAAAGAGAAAGTGGCCACCCGGTCGCAGCGCCTGGCGAATCGAAGGGAACAGGGCGGGCTCATTGTAGAAGATCATGGTCACCAGATCCCATTGGTCCGTTCCCAGATCAAATTGGGTCAGGTCCGCTTCAATGGTTTCGAGGTGGACACCTTCTTCACTGGCCAATTGTCGACACCATGCGAGTCCTTGTGGAGAGATGTCGACAGCAGTGACCTGCCAACCAGCACTCGCGAGCCAGACACCGTTGCGACCGGCACCCGCTGCCAGGCACAATGCCCTTCCAGGTGTCAGGCCTGATGCGGCCAACTTGAGAAAGGCAGAGGGGGTCCGGATCGGTTCGTAGTCCGCAGCCGTATAGCGCCGCTCCCATTTGTCTCTAGCTGCTGTACTCATGTATTCCTTTTAGGAAATCAGATGGAACACGGTCCAAACATTCTCTTCATCTGTACCGACCAACAGTCTCGAACAGCCATGGGTGCTGCTGGGACCCCTTGGATGCAGACGCCGCACATGGATCGGCTGGCCGCACAGGGCGTACGCTTCACCGATGCCTATTGCAGTGCGCCCGTCTGTGGCCCTTCGAGAGCATGTTTGCTCACGGGTCGAATGTCTCATGATCATGGCGTACTCGTCAACGGTCTGTCCTTGCGACAGGGCGTGGACAATTTCGGCCAGCTTCTGCAAGACGCGGGATATGACACGGCCTGGTCTGGGCGCTGGCATCTGCCGGAGCCGTATCCAACACAGTCTAATCCTCTGCCCGGATTCGAAGCACTTCTTCCAGACAGCTTCCGTCAGTTGCCGCGAAAGCAACTCGGCGAGGTCACCGATGCACCTGTGACGGATGCGGCCATCGATTTCCTCAAGCGTGATCACACGCGACCCTTCTGTCTGGGTGTCGCCCTATGCAATCCGCACGACATCTGCTACTGGATCATGAAGGCAGACGCCCACGTCGCGACAGATGATCTACCTCCCTTGCCGACAAACTTCGCGCGAGATCCAGCGGAGTCAGAGTTCATAGACATCGGCAGACGGCGCGATCACTATGGCCAGGAGAACACGGCGACGACGGATTGGTCGGCCCATAGGTGGCAGGCGTATCTGGCCGAATACGCCCGGCTCACGACGTTGGTTGACGCGCAGATTGGTCGTCTACTGACCGCTTTGGATCAGTCAGGACTGTCCGAAAATACTGTGGTGATCTGCACCAGCGATCACGGGGAGGGCATGGCCGCCCATGAACTGGTGGTGAAGCTCAATCTCTATGAACCGGCTGTGTCTGTACCGCTGCTACTACGTGGGCCGGGTGTGCCAGTCGGTGAAATTCGATCGCAGCTTGTCAGTGGTGTTGATATTCTACCGACGATATGCCAGATCGGTGGCACCGAGGCACCCACCGATATTGCCGGGCGGAGCCTGTGGCCGGCAATCACCGAGCAGGTGGCGGGACGAGAATTCGTGGTGAGTCAGTTGTATCCCGACACGGAGGATCTCGAACTATCCGGTCGCATGGTACGCAGCCGCGATTACAAGTATCTGTGCTTCAATAGCGGCAAGCGCCCTGAGATGTTATTCGACCTGCGCACCGATTCTGCAGAGCAGCACAATCTGGCCCTGAAGGCCGACGGGGCTGTGGCGCTGAAGCAACACCGCAACATGCTTCGTCGGTGGCAAGATTCATCTGCAGATGATTTTGTCTTGTCCCAGGCAGGAAGCTAGGTTGACACATCAAACCGTTCCCTTTCGCCATTGAGTAAATGATGACGACACGCCGCCCGAATCTTCTCTTCATCATGCCCGATCAACTGCGTGCAGACTTTCTCAGCAGCTATGGGGCAGAGTTCGTCTCCACGCCGCATATCGATGCCCTCGCCGCCGAGGGTATTGCCTATCGGCGCGCCTACTCACCGTCTCCGGTGTGTGTGCCGGCGCGGTGTCTGCTGATGACGGGGCGCGATGCGATCAAGAATGGTGTCCTCGACAATGGCCACTTCCTGCGACCCGATCTGAACGAGTGTGGCATACAGACGTGGCCGCAGATTCTGTCCGAAGGCGGATATCTCACTGCCGCGATCGGTAAGATGCACTTCTATCCCTGGAATGCGCCGCTGGGATTTGAGCATCGTGTGATCTGCGAAGACAAGCGCTGGTTGTCGATCGAAGACGATTACTTCCACCACCTGTCCGCCAAGGGCCTGCGCAAACTGCACGGTCGTGATCACGCCGGCTACCAGGAGAATCGGGGGGCGATCATTTGCCCCTATGCTGTGGAAGACTCGTGGGACGGGTATGTTGGCGGCGAAACAGTGCGCTTTATCGAGGAATACGATGACGACCGACCCTTCGCTGCCATGGTCGGATTCCCCGGGCCACACTGCCCCTATGATCCGTGTGCGGCTGCAATGGAGGACGTTGCGACGGATAAGATTCCTGCAGCCGCTGCCTTTGTCCCTGGCCAGGATGACGAACTTCGGGAAGCGAATATCCGCGGCAACCTGGGCGATTGGAATGGTGTGGATTACTCCGAATTCACCGATGCCCACAAGCAGAAGGTGCGCCAGCATTACGCTGCGCTCGTTAAGCAGATCGACGATGAAGTGGGTCGTATCGTCGCTGCGCTGAAGAAGACAGGACAACTGGAACACACGGTCATCATCTTTTCGTCAGATCATGGTGACATGCTCGGTGACCACGGATTGATTGGCAAGACGAATTTCTACGAAGGCAGTTGTCACGTGCCCATGATTGTTCGTCAACCTGGCGGTCCGTCTGGCGTCGTGTCCGAAGACGTCGTTTCACTTGGCGATGTCACAGCGACCCTGTTGGCATTGGCCGGCATCGATCGTCCCACCTACTACGACTCCCGGACGCTACCGGGTTTGGGCCTACCGGATCCACCACGAGAGCAGGTGCTCGGTTTCGTGGCCGGTGGTTTGATGAATACAGATGGTCACTGGAAGTGGATGAAGAACACGGCGACGGGCCAGAGCCATCTGTTCAACGTCGATGAGGACCCTTTGGAGCAGACTGATCGCCAGCACGAGTCCACTGAAACCCGTGCCATCGCCGCTCGGCTCGATGGCGAGCTAACGCGGCAGATGCTGCGCTCGATTGCCGCCGGGGGCTCCGACCGCAGTATCGGCAACCTGCCCCTGTGGGACAGCGAGTCTTTCGGCCAGGGCACCTGGCAATTTGACTACCCCTCTGCGACACCTGGCTGATGACAGATCTTTTCAAACGCTGGCTTGAGCCACAGGCCTGGAAGCGAGACGGCGACGACGATCCGGTCATCGGATTGGGGGCTACAGGCGACTTCGACGACATGCACCTGTTCGCCCCCTGTGGTGCGTGGGAGGATGACCAGTTCCGACTCTACTACTGCGGATCGTCAGGCGACGTGAGTGGGCGGGTCTTCCGCCTTGGCCATGCGGCCAGTCACGACGGCATACACTTTCGCAAACATCTGCAGGGTCCAGTCTACGAGGTGGGCGACGATGCGCATTCGGTTCTGACACCCGCGATACTACGTCAGGACAAGGGACAGATCGTTCGTGAAAACGACTGTTTGCGCATGTGGTATTCATCCACAGACTTCCCCGGGCGCACTGGGCGACACACAATCCATGACATGACCAGTGCCGATGGTTTGACCTGGAATACAGCCTCCGCGGCACAGCTGGAGGACGCCTACGCTCCCTCCGTACTGAAGGTCGGGGACTCCTATCGGCTGTGGTACACCGACGTCTCCAGGGAGCCCTGGAGTGTGCGCCATGCAGTCAGCGACGATGGGTGCCATTGGACGGTCACACCAGATCCCGTCCTGGTCCTGGACCAAGCCTGGGAGCATGGCCGACTCTTCTATCCCTATGTACTGCAGCCGGCCCATGATTTGTTCGTGATGTGGTATGGAAGCTATCAGAGTGCCGATCCACACAAGACAGCATTGGGGATCGCTGTCTCGCGAGATGGGATTGCGTGGGAGAAAAGTGAGCACAATCCTGTCTTCGGACCCGATCCGTTGCGGGCCTGGGAGTCACACTACACAACCAGTCAGTCGATCCAGCAACTCCCCAATGGAAGCTGGCGGATGTGGTATGCATCACGACCGGCCCCACCCTTCCAGCACAAGTATTTCGCTATCGGTACAGCCAGCTGGGAAGGACCTGGATCTTGAAGACCGCACCCACGAATACACATGCCGCCATTGCGACGCATAGACCTGCTAGACGGGAGATCGTGTCTTGACTCTCACGCCGCAACAGATCGCCGCTGATCCGTGCCCATTGGCTGCAGAGGTGGCAGTCGGCAAGGGTGATCGTTTTCAGATTCGCCCTCTGCTTGCCACCGATACAGAAAGACTGGGCCTCTTTTTCGATGCGCTGACGGACGCATCGCGGCGTGTCTATGGACCTCACCCACTGAATTCTGAGCACGCCAAGGTGCTGTGCGACCAGATCGACTATGGCATGAGTCTGCGCTTTGTCGCACTGGGCCCACTGCCAACGGCGGCACAGCAGATCGTCGGTTACATGATCCTTGATTTGGGCACTCGCGAATCTGACGCGGGTCGCTACGCACAAGTAGGTCGGCCACTGGACGGATCCATCACTGCCACCTTCGCACCCGTGATTGCGGACGCCTGGCAGGAACACGGCCTCGGCAGTGCGATGATCCCCGTTATCACAGAGGCTGCTCGCCAAGTTGGACGGCGGCAGATTGTTCTGATGGGTGGTGTGCGTGATGATAACCCGCGGGCCCGTCACTTCTACGAGAAGTTTGGCTTTGTACGTGTCGGCGGCTTCGTTGCCGGTGGCGTCGACAATCACGACATGATCCTGCAGCTGCCTGATGACTGACGACGTGGCAAGCTGGCTCCTTCTGGGAACCGCAGTGCTGAGTGCGATCTGGATTGGTTTGGCTATCTGGACATTGCGTGTCGCTCAACGTCACGGTGGCGGTACGGGCCGCTGGTTTCTCTATGGTATGCTGCTGGGACCGATCGGCGTGCTGCTGTCCTATCGGATGGTGCGCGCCTGTCCTTCCTGTAACGCCATCGTCCTGCGCGATGTGCGTATTTGTCCCTCTTGTAACAAGGACGTCCCGCGGTTGCAGCCAGGCGAAAACGCTGAAGACTATCTGAAAACCTATCGGAAGACCTGGTAATGAACATTTTGATTCTGATGTGCGATCAGTTGCGCGGTGATGTCTTTGATGAAGGCCACGTGTGCCAGACGCCACATCTGGATCGACTGGCAGACCGCGGCTTGCGCTTCACGCGCGCCTACACACCCAATGCCGTCTGCTCTCCCGCAAGAGCCAGTCTGATGACAGGTCGCTTACCACATGCCCACGGCGTACTCACCGTGACGCACACCGTCGACGACGATCAGTGCAACCTGCGAAGGCTACCGCATTGGGCTCAGCAGCTGGAGGCAGCTGGCTATCGCACGGGCTACTTCGGCAAGTGGCATGTAGAGCGCTCGCGACAGCTGGATCGCTTCGGTTGGCAACAATTTGCCTGCGAAGGAACTGAGGCCCTGAAAGCTGCCGATGCTGAGATCTCAGATCATCCATGGTCTCTGCAGTGGCATCTGGATCAACCTGCTGGGTATCAGTCAGAGCGCTTCTATGGTGCAGTGGACGCACCGCCGGCACAGCGACGCGTGGGCAGTCGCGTGCGACTGGCGCAGAATTTCATCGACGCGGCGACTGGTGAAGCCCAGCCCTGGTGTTGTGTCGTGAGTCTGCAGGAGCCACATGACCCTTTCGTCTGCGGCACCGAGGCACTCGCAGCATACGACATCGATTCGATTCCCCTGCCTGCTTCTATCGATGATGATCTGACAGGTCGCCCGGGTATCTACCGCAAGGCAGCAAAAGTCTGGGCACATATGACACCGCGCCAGCATCGCGAAGCGGCCACTTGTTACTACGCTTCGATTTCAGAGATCGATGCGCTCTTCGGCTCAATGGTGGATCGACTGGATGCGGCGGGGCAGCTTGAAGACACCCTCGTTGTGCTGACCTCCGACCACGGCGAGCTACTCGGCGCGCACGGCCTGTACTGCAAGAACTTCACAGCTGCCGAAGAGGTCTATCGGATTCCGATGACGATCGCTGGTCCCGGTGTGGCCTCTGGCCAAACATGTGATGGACGTGTAGGTCTCCACGAGCTGGGGCCGACCCTGTTGAAGCTGGCAGGCTGTGCGCCCATGGAAACCCATGGTGACAGTCATTCTTTTGACGAGTTGCTCGTCACACCAGAGCAGACCAGCGATTGGCAGCGGGGTTATGCGGAGTATTTCGGTGGACGCATGTTACTGACTCAACGCGTCGTGTGGGATGGAGACTGGAAGTTTGTCTTCAATGGCTTCGATGAAGATGAACTCTATGATTTGCGTACCGATCCACACGAAATGACCAATCGCATCAATGATCCCACCTGCCGCGACCAGGTCGAGAGTCTGTGTCGGCAGATGTGGACAAAGTGTCGCGAGAGTGGCGACGCGTCTTTGCTCAATTCACAATATCCGATTCTTCGCGTGGCACCTGTCGGTCCTGAGTTTTAGGGCAAACCTCCACTTCTCAGAAGCAGGAACACCTCATGACACGACGCATGTCTCTCGTTGCCTGTGTGTATTTACTCCTCGGGTTCTTGCTGTTGGGCAGCGGCGCTATCGACGCCGCGTCGGCACTGCGTCTGGCGGACCTCTTCAGTGATCACATGGTTCTGCAGCGACATTCTCCGATCCGTATATGGGGCCATGCTGCGGCCGGTGCGCAGGTCTCGGCCTCCCTGACGACAGCTGCCGGGACGACGGCGCAGACAGATGAGACCGGGCAGACGGCGATAGCCGATGGCAACGGTCGTTGGCAACTTGAACTTCTCCCTCGCCCCGCAGGCGGCCCACATCGGCTCATCGTCCGCAGCGGTAGTGAAGAGGTCGCGATGGAGGACGTACTCATCGGTGAAGTCTGGATTGCATCCGGGCAGTCGAATATGCAGTGGTCTCTGTCAGCATCTGCTAGCGCCGAGGAGGCGATCGCCAGCGCCAACCTGTCGCGTATTCGCCTGTTGACGATACCGAACGTCGTTGCCTTTCAGCCGTCGACAACAATCGATGCGCGTTGGAGTGTCTGCACACCTGAAACGGCGCGATCTTTTTCTGCCGTCGCCTACTTCTTCGGACGCCAACTACATGCCGAGCTCGATGTTCCGATTGGACTAATCAACACATCGTGGAGCGGTACACGCATCGAGCCGTGGACGGCGGCGCAGCACATCCATGGCCTGATCTCACGCCTGCCAGAGCCGGCAGCGCAGGTCGTGAAGCAAGCAGTCAGTCGACGCCAGGCATTCGGACCCGATCCACACCTGATTCAGCAGCAATACATGAAATCTGTTGCAACCCTCAAGGAGGCCGAAGCAACAGGTTCCACAGAATTTGCTGAGCCAACCGTGAACGATCGTGAGTGGCTGGAGATGACCGTGCCCTCCACGTGGGAGGCAGGCGGCCTGCCCGATTTCGATGGCATGGTCTGGTTCCGTCGCCATCTGCAGATCCCCGGTCAATGGCAAGGCAAGGACCTTGTCCTGCATCTGGGCCCGGTAGATGAGGTGGATGTCACCTGGTTCAATGGGGTCAGGATCGGTGCAACTGGCAGCTACGCAGATAGCGTGTTTGCATTGTGGAGCCAACCGCGTGTCTATGATATTCCAGGCGAGATCGTGCGTTCAGGCTCTGCAGTGTTAGCCGTGCGAGCGATCGATACAGCCTATGCAGGTGGTTTATGGGGCTCGGAGGCCGATCAGATGTATCTGGCCCTCGCCGATGGATCAGGCGACCACTTGCTCGTTTCCGGCAACTGGAAATATCGAGCCGGACCACAGTTGAGTATCTCCAGTAGTGGTTCGCAGCAATTACCCAGTACTCTCTACAATGCCATGATCCACCCCCTTGTGCCCTTTTCTCTGCGCGGCGCGATCTGGTATCAGGGCGAGTCGAATGTGAACGAAGGCAGTGTGTACACGGAGAAGATGATCGCCCTCATCGATAGTTGGCGGGATGTATTTGGCCAGGGCGATCTGCCGTTCTATTTCGTGCAATTGGCACCTTTCCGCTACGGCAATGATCCGACCCTCCTTCCACGATTGTGGGAAGCGCAGACTCAGGTCCCCGCACGACGAAGCAATGTTGCCAATATCGCCATCAATGATGTTGGCAATGTTGACGACATTCATCCTCGGGACAAACAGACCGTCGGCTCACGGTTGGCGAACCTGGCACTGCGTCGGACGTATCGGCTAGATGGAATCTGGGATCAGGGACCACGTTTTGTGTCCATGCAGCGACAGGGCAACACGCTGCGACTGCTCTTCGACTACGCGCAGGGCCTGATAACACGCGATGGTCGGATGGCGACGGGGTTCGAGATCGCCGCAGAGGATGGCATCTTTGTCACAGCGACGGCGATCATCGATGGCGAACACATCAACCTGTCTCACTCGGATCTTGCGCAGCCGCGAATGGCTCGCTTCGCCTGGCATCAGGAAGCATCGCCGAATCTCATCAACGGCGGCGGCCTGCCGGCGACACCCTTTCGGGCACAGACAGCAACACTCAGCCACCCCTGAAGGGAGCGGCCGGTTGCGGGTACTACTCAGGCAACGTCAGAGATCTCAGCCAGAATCTCGTCCATCGACCACAGGCGCTCGGAGTCTTCCAATAGCGCGTCGATGATGGAAGGATGAGCCTTCACCGTCTGCGTGTCGACGAATTCAAAGCCCGGGGCCCAGTTACCATTCTGGTCCTTTACGAACATCGACTTGTCTTCGATGACGGTGATCTCGTCTTCGCTGCCGTGTGCTTCGTGATAACGATAGTGGGGCATCACATCACCTCCGTGTTCGGCATCTCGCCTAGTGTGATTCCACCGAAACTGTCGCAAGTTTCGTACCAAGGAACCATCGGACCCAGCCTAATCGGGCTAAGTCTATGAGCCTCAGTGTGTTCTTCGGAAAAACACGTATCACACAGTGTGAGTACCGTCACGAGAGGATCCTGGTCAGATTCATGACATATCGGGAGATAAGGCCTGAAAACAGCGAGATCGGTCGAGATGGCATGGGTATAGATAGTCTTAAGTATATCTAAAACAAATGTTTATGCGATTTTCTTGTTGAGGAACTGCCACGTTGGCACGATAGAGCAAATTTTGCAGGAGTGTGGAAAATCTGATACAGGTCGTCACTTTTTTCCTACACTCGCACGTTCACCCTCATTGTCCGTCTCGCCCTCGAGAAATTCTGGCGAAATTGGGTGAAATGACACACCGAATGGCGGATATCGCCAAGAGAACGGACCAATTCGCGGGTTCTTAGCCAACTCTGCCAGCCCTAATCCTGTCGGACAGTCTCCTCCATGCAACGACCGGGGCACAGAAATTCGTGGGTGTAGTCCATCAGATTCTTCGCAAGACCACGAATGCGCTCGTCCGTTGACGGATCCGTACACTTGCCCTCGTCATCGAACACATCCTGGACGCCTGCTACGGACACAAATCCGGGAAGCACCAGACCACCCACGTGAGTGACCACGGAGGAGAGGTGCTCGAGGGCCTTGATCGCACCAATGCGACCAGCGGCAACTCCCAGCATGGCAACTGGTTTTGCCGACAAGCCGGAGGGAAAGCCCATATTTTCGATGACGAGCTTGATCGCCGAAGAGTAGCTGCCGTGATACTCAGGTGTTGAAAGAATCACCCCCGTTGCGTCGCCGATCATCTTCTGCATGGACTTGGCATCCGCTGTATCAGACTGGGGTCCTGGCAGATTCAGATGACGCGGATCAACCACGTTGAAGTCGACCTCAGGATAGCGCTCCCTGAACTCGTCACCAACCAGGGCAACGGCTTTGGATGTATAACTGTCCGGGCGCACCGAACCGATGATGGCGACGACTTTGATGCTGCTTGTTTTCTCCATTGCGACTCCATTTTTGCGGGGTTCATCAGATCTTGCAGAACCCCTTGATTCTCAGGAATATTTTATGGGCACGCGAAGGGCAGGGTGCCTTCAGGAAAAGTGACATCCCATGGCGCACATTGAGATCTACTCCACCCCCCTTTGTCCCTATTGCTGGCAAGCGCGATGGCTCCTGCACCGCAAGAAGGTAGCCGTGACGAAGATACCGATCCGAATGTATCTGGGCGTCAAGCTACCGACGCGTGCCTATCGACAGATGGTCGAACGCAGCGGCGGAGATCGCACGGTACCACAGATTTTCGTCAACGGACAGTATCTGGGCACTGAGGAGCAACTCGCTCAGCTCGAGGCGGCGGGGCAACTTGATGCGATCCTCGCCGGTAACCTGCCACCGCCCTCGCCACGGTGACAACAGTACGGACGGCGACCAAGTCGTTGTCGCAGGGCCCAAATATCAGGGGGGCAATGATTTGTGCAGTTTTCGCGCCCATGGCTGTCCATTTCCTTGGCAACCAGGACGTGGCACGCGCCACCGGCGCCGGAACCTGCGAAACAGACGCAATCTTCTGTTTTTGTGTAAGTTGAGAGTGATTGCTCGACACGCCCGCAACACCGGCACGGGTCTTGCGATCATGAGTAACCCTGCATAGCGATTGCGTGAGCTCCGCCTTTTTTTGCGAGGAGTCCTCGCAAGCGCTGTGTCGACCGTTGATCCTGGGGTTTTCAGGACGATCCTCTCTTCATGCCCTTTCGTGAATGAACTATGGCGAAAACTCGATTCCTGATCATTCTGCTGCCGATGCTGTTTTTTGCATCGACTCTGCAGGCCCACAATGGGCGCGTCGCCTTGGGACTGCCCGTGGAAGGAATCGTCGTAGATGGTGATCTATCCGACTGGCCGGAGGATTTACCCCGGTATCAAGTGACCATGGCCGAAGCGGGCCAGGCACCGAAGAGTCCACAGGATTTCACTGCTTCCTTTCGCATTGCCTATGCCGTTGAAAGGAACCTCCTGTTCGTCGCCGTAGAGGTTGATGACGAATCGCTGGTCATTGATCGGCCAGATGCCTATTGGGACAATGCCGATGGATGTGACGTTTTTATTGGGCTCGACCACGGCATTCGCAGTGGCAGCGTTGCCCAACTAGCACTGTGGGGCCAGAACCTCCACGCCTTTCCAGCCGAAGCATCCCGCGCGTACAGAGCGGTCGTAAATCAGCGACCCCGTGGGCGGGTGTACGAATGGTCGATTGATGTGTCACAACTGCCGGGGACCGTCACACAACTGGCTGAGGGAACCGATCTGGCCTTGGATGTCGTCGTCGCCGACAAGGATGAGGACGGCTCCTTTTCCTGGATGGCGTGGGGTGCGCGCAGCGGGAAATTGGTCTCCCCCGTGCGGCTTGGAGACGTCATGCTCGTGGCGTCGAGTACGGATGTTCGTGCCGCCATGGAAACTGCTGGTGAGATGATCCAGCGCACGACGCAGCGCACAGCGCTAGAAGTGCGCACGATGACCAGCTATCTTGCTCTGGTGAGCGGTTCACTGCTGGCTGTCTCGCTGCTACATCTGATGCTCTTCTGGTTCCAGCGTGAGTCACGAACCAATCTTTACTACGCCATCTACACAGCGTGCACGGCGGGTGCCATTTTCGCCTCCTTCCAGTTCCCGGTTTTGCCCTTACCGGAGCTGGTATCCCTGATGACCCTGAATATCGCTTCAACCGAGAAGGTTGTAGCTGGTGTATTGGGTTTCATCCTCCTCGTCTATGGCTCCAGTCTGCTGTTCCTCTACGCCTTCTTCTATGACCGGATCCCCTGGATTGGGCGCGGCATCCTCGTTTGCATGGTCGCCTTGCCCGTGGCGTCCATGTTCGGATTTCTCGTCAGTCAGTTTGGCGACCAAAGCCAATTTGCCGGCAACAGCTTCTTGTATGTCGTGGTGATGTTTGTACCCCTGCTGGTCTTGTCCATGTTCATCGAGATCCCCCGCATCGTGCTCGCCGCCGTTTTGCGGCGCAAGCCGGGTGCCTGGTCGGTGGGTGTGGGTTTTTTGGTCTTTGCCGTCTGCGGTGCAGCTTTGACGGTACGGTTGTGGGCGAGGGATCCAATTGAGCCCTGGGTGTTGCTCGGTATTGTGCTGCCCTTGGGAACGATGTCTTTCCGCCTTGCCCGGTCCGTCGCCACCGTGCATCGAGACCTGGCTGAGCGTTATCGAGAAGTAGAAGCCCTGTCAGAGCAATTGGGCGATCAGAATCGTGCCCTGGAAATGGCCAACATTCAGATTCGTGAACAGAGTCTGCGTGTGGCGGAGGCGGATCGACTCAAGTCGGACTTCCTGGCCAGAATGTCTCACGATCTACGGACGCCGCTGAATGCCATCATTGGCTATACCCGTATTCTGCTGCGTCGGGTAAAAGATGAGGTCGAACCGCGTCAGTATCGCAATCTCGAGAATGTTCGCGTCAGCGCCGACAATCTGTTGACACTCATCAACGATATCCTCGATCTGTCGCGTATCGAATCGGGTCGCTCAGAGATTCAGATCGAAAACGTGGATGTGTCCGAGTTGATTTCCACGTGCAGTGCGAGTCTGGAATCGCTTGTAACAGAGAACGTCACCTTCTCAGCGCGTGTGGACCCCGAACTACCACTGATCCGCAGCGACCAGGATCGTCTACGACGCGTGTTGATGAATCTTTCAGGCAACGCGATCAAATACACGGAAGCTGGAACGATCACCATCACCGCTGATCGCGACGGTGATCATGTGCGCCTGCAAGTCACCGATACGGGACTTGGCATCCCAGCCGACGATCTACCCCATATCTTTGACGAGTTCCGACAGGTGGATCGGCGGGATCGAAAACGCGAGGGCAGTGGCCTCGGCTTGGCGATTGCGCGTAAGTCTGTCGAGATGCTCGGTGGGCAGATTGATGTGGAGAGTCGTGTCGGCGCAGGTTCGACGTTCTCCGTTCGCCTGCCGATCAAAGCGTCAGAGACTGCCCAACCCTGAGCGAGGCAAAGTTCTGCACACCCGACCCTGGCCCCTGAGTGACTGACGCAGCTGAACCCTCGCCCGACAGCCCGTACGCCGTATTCCGCATCGCCAGCTATCGAGACTTCACCTTGGGGTCTCTGGCGACGCGGGTCGGTACGCGGCTGCAGTCCGTCGCCATGGGTTGGGATGTCTATCAACGCACGGGAGAGCCCCTGGCATTGGGGTTGGTCGGTCTGATTCAGGTGATTCCTGCGATTCTGCTCGCCTTGCCAGCAGGTTGGCTTGCAGACCGATTCGATCGCCAGCGCATCATCCTGCTGAGTCTTGCAGGGATGACGTTGACCTCCGCTGGTTTGGCACTGCAATCGTACGCTGAAGCGCCGATTGCCACCCTGTATGGACTACTGTTCATCGACGCCGTCGCCGGCACCATGGGGCGACCGGCGCGGACAGCCATTCTGCCCCGCATCGTACCGCGATCCCTCTTCCCGCGTGCTGTGACGTGGAACATGAGCCTGTTCCAACTCGCCGCCGTCATCGGTCCCGGTGTCGGCGGTTTCGTCGTTGCCTGGAGTATTCCTGCCGCCTATGCGATCGCCGCGATCAGTTCGGCTTTGTTTGCGCTGGTCGTGATGCGCTTGCCGGCCGGTTGTGGGATACCTGAAGTAGAGTCGGGTGACGCGGGAGGCGGCTCGTCACTGAGCACGTTATTCGATGGTGTTCGTTATGTGTGGCGTACTCGCGTGCTGTTGGCGATTCTGTCCCTGGATATGTTCGCCGTCTTACTTGGCGGTGCCGTGTTCCTGCTGCCTATTTTCGCGGAGGATATCCTGCGTGTCGGCGCAACCGGACTGGGGTGGTTGCACGCAGCACCGGCGATGGGTGCCTTGCTGACTGCATTGGCCATGACACACCTCCCGCCACTGCCAAGAGCAGGCCGCGCGCTGCTGATCTGTGTCGGCGGTTTTGGTGTG